>ENA-OZDX01000002-OZDX01000002.1-human-gut-metagenome-genome-assembly--contig:-NODE-2-length-196505-cov-11.090685_pt1 | contig 196505 bp, 124 predicted proteins | sample MGYA00245062_ERZ653597 | MGnify/ENA primary metagenome ERZ653597 (study PRJEB26926, sample SAMN06165186) | human gut metagenome | biome: ENVO:00009003; feature: ENVO:2100002; material: ENVO:00002003...
CTACACTTATGCGATCGTCGGCAGCGTCAGATGTGTATAAGAGACAGATTATAGGGTAAGACCGCACCTGGAATGTCTTTACTATTATGCTATATAATTATCAGAAAATGAGTTTGTAAGACTTCGGCTCGCCGTCCTCACAATATACTTTAAGTATGAATATACCATGTCCAAAGCGGCCGAGTTCTACGCCGTTGCATGTTCCTTCATAAACTTTAAGTCCTCCGGCATTGAAAATCTCAACCTTGGAGTTTCCGTCATTAACAGTCAGCTTTCCGTCTTCTATAGTGTAAGCTTCAGTTACTGCCGAGTCTACGGAACCAATACCAACCGTAGTGCCATCGTTAACCACTGTATTAGACAATTCCGTACATGTGCCATCTGTGTAGAATATTCTTACTTGGTAAGTGTCTCCCTCAGATGAGTTTTCGTCTGTGTATCCAGGCTCAAGCAGATAAATAAATCTTTCTGAAAGTTTTTCTCCATTCTTATATACTTCAGCCGCAAATCTATCTAGATCAAGAGTTGATGGAACATCAGGATTACTTTCATCAGTAACGTTTCCTGTTATCTGCCAGCTTGCATATCCGTCTTCTTCATTCTCTTGACCAGCCCATAAATCAGATAACTTTTTCCAGGTATTTCCGCCGTCCTCTGAATAAAGGTCGCTTTTTCCAGGTACATATGAATAGCTGTTGAAATATGGCAATGGTAATTGACGTGCATCATAATCAAACAGTTTCAGACCAATTTTAAGCTCTTTCGTTCCGTCTATAAGTAAAGGATCATTCAACTTAATATTTTGATCTGAATTATATTTAGGTGTAAATTCCTGTTCTCTTATTAATTTACCATCTTCGAAAACAACAACGGATACATGGGTGTCTTTTGTTCCCTCTAAACTTGTATCATGATTTATCATTGTTGAAATAGATGTAAGATATTTTCCCTTGAACATAGCAAGGTCTTCTTTGTCAAAACTGTTAACAGCGATAAATGTCCTTCCTTCGTCACCTATAGCAAGACCTTTACAACTTGTATATGGGCTTGTAAGATATGTTAAAGGATAAGCGTTAAGTGAATTTTTCCATGAAAGGCGGAATTTACCGTTAGTGTCTAATTCACCTAAGACATCAGTCATACCTTCACGTTCGGGTTTTTCAGCAATTTTAAATTCATCAACATCAAATATATATTGTGCCATTGCCTGACCATGGAGTCTAAACCTTACTTGGAAAATTTCTCCTGAAGCCCACGGAGTAAGGTCTACATATTCAAAAGTCCATCTCCTTGGCGTGTCGCATAAAGGCATGTCTTTTGCAACAATCCAATTTTCTCCATCTGTAGAAATTTCGAAACTTATAGTATCTTGGTCTAAAGGCCAATTTGTACTGTTCACGTATTCCCATGATCTTGCAAATGAAGCATAAACTGTTTCTTTTTCAGTTGCGTCCAAATGTTTTGAAACAACATAGAATGAATATGGAATATATTGATCAACCAATGTATGCATCGTGCTTGATGATTTAATGCCAGTAAAAGGTTGACAAGCTATTACCTGATAATCTGTTTCACCATATTCCTTTACAACAGTCCAACTATTTGTACTAAGACTGCCTGAATTAAAGTTGTCGTACAATGGAAGAGCAAAGCTGCTTTCCATTTGTACAGCGACTACCTCAGAACGCGGTGATTCAATATTAACCGAGTTCTTGTTGTCCTTATATATTATTGACGCAGTATATTCATGTTTCCCTTCTTGGACATTCGTGTCTGTATGTTTGATTGTTGTTTCACCATTTATTGGAATTGAAGCTATAACATCACCATTTCGATATATGATCAATTGTTCGGCAGAAAAATCAGATGTATTATTTGGGATGTCGGCAGTGATGTCTATTTCTCCTAATGCAGATACTTTTGCACGAAGACTTATAACTGTTGGAGGAAATTTTATCGCAGTGGCATTTGTCTTTATGGCAAATGCTTTGTTTAAACCATTTCCCAATATAACATTTCCAGCCATTGAAGCTGATGTTATGTCTATGCTTTCTTTTGATTCATAAGAGAATTCATAAGGCATATCAACGTCAGATGCCCATGTCTTTACAAAATAATCAAATCCTGTTAATGTTTGATTTATATAAGAATACCAGAACGGACGATTAAACATGCCTCCAACCATGGCAGAACCGTATTTATATACGCCGAAGACATCGCCATCATCAGAAACAGCACCTATTTCCAAATTTGAAACATCTTGATAACGTCCGCATTTAATAATTTTTCCTTCTTCAACGACATACACACAAGGCTCAAACTCATCATATGTAAAGGCTATAAATTTCCCATTGTTGCTCACTGCATAACAAGTTCCATTTTCATTTTTTATTTCTGGATCTTGTAATAAAACACAATTATCAGGCGAAGTCCAATAACAAGCTATATTATATCTTCCGCATTTTACATGTCCCACAGCAATGTTCCCGTCGCCAGAAACGTCTGTGATGATACCGCTGACTGCATTGTCCGGCATATTATATTTTACATATTTGTAATTTCCTGAAACATCGTCTTTTACCCATGCACAAGGGTAAATGTTTGCCATGTTCCCTGTAGAAATATATCCGACTACAGTTTTTGAGTCATTTGATATTGATGTAGCAAAACTTCCGTCATTAAAATAATTAAACTCACTTATGTCGAAGTCCCCTAATCCAAGGCTTGTTATTTCTCCTTCATTCCAGATTGCAGCAACGTTTAATGGGAGTGTGTATTCCATTCCCATGTCTATTTTCGTAATCTTATAATCAGGGTCTTTAAACCATCCACATATGACATTGCTGTCATTAACATCAGAGAAACAGCCAGACTTTGAATAGTCATCACTAGTTAGTTCTGTTACCCACTCAAAAGTTTCTGGTTCAAGCTTCCATAAAAAGCTTTTAAAACCAACCGCCATGTCATTGCCCCATGACTGCGATTCAAGACTTGTACCAACAGCATATTTACCATTTGGTGACACACTGTTGACATTTGTCATGTCCTCTCCTTGCAGGAATTTTGCTCCCGACTGTGCATAGCTATGAAATACAGCCATAACCACACATAAAAGAAGTATTGCCTTTTTCATAATTTATAAACTTAGATTAAATAAACAATGGCAAATTTAGTTCGAACTTACGTTTTTTGCAAATTGAACATCTTCAAATTTATAAATTTGGAGTTATTGGCAATACCTGCTTATGTGCATGATTATTGTTATTAAGAAAAAGTTTTCGTTCTTTACGATGTAGGTGTTATTCCGTCTAATTCTTGTTTAATAGCAATCTTCTGATATATAGAAGGAGTAATGCCCGTAATCTTCTTGAATGCATTGACAAATGTGGTGTACGACTTGAAGCCAACGCTTTCGGCTATAGCCTTCATCGTGAAGTTGCCATAGTTCGTCCTGTCGGTAAGCCGCTTACAGGCCATGTGTATTCTGTACGGTGTCACGTAGTCGTTGAATGTCTTCTGGAACGAGTCGTTTATAACTTGCGACACATACGATGTGTTAGACCCGACAAGGTCGGCAAGCTTGCTAAGAGAGAAGTTGCAGTCGCAAAATTCCGTAGTGTTCTCCATCACGTTGCCTATGGCGTCAGCTATTGTCTGCATCTGTCCGTCAGTCAGCTTGCTCGTTTGATATTTTATTCCCTCTTCAGATGTGCTTTCTTCCGTACCCTTCGCATTACCGAGTTCCTGTCTTAGATTGTCTATCATGTCATTTTTCTCGTTTATTTCGGCGCGGCATTTGCGCAGGCGGCTTGTCAGTTGTTCTTGCGCCTGTATAAAGTCCTGGTTGATTTTATACAAGTTGATATAGCTCTTGTGTATTCTCTTCTTCTGCTTCCATACGATAAGAAGAAACAGTATTGTGATGAACGCCACAATGGCCACGGTACACATTATCACCCGTTGCATCCTGATGGTCTGCATCCTTTCGTTCTGGCTTGTGCGCAGGTCGGCTATCTCCTTTGTTGTCTTGCCAACCTCATAAGTGAACAACGAGTTCCTTACCGCATCAAACCTACGAATGTCATAAATCGAATCCATGATGTCGAGATAGCGCGACTTATATTTGTTCGACATGGCAACATCACCCTTGCTTTCATAAAATTCTGACAGACTCTTCAGTGTCGTTGCAAACGTGTGCTGAAGATTGTAACGGCGAGCCGTAATATCGCAAAGCTCCATATACTTCAGTAGTGAATCGGGCATCTGCAATCCGTCATAAGCGCCATAAATCTCCTGGTAAGCGAAACATTGGTACTTAGGTTCCAACTTTTTTTCCACCGCATAACCTGCCAACCTCTTAAGCCGTGCTATTCCTTTATCTGCATAGCCCTCCTTAATCTGTATCAGGCTCAGGGTATATCCGCTCATGTAGACATCCTCGGGGTCTGCCGAGTCTTTTGTCTCTTCCGACAGATTATAATATTTCCTGGCATTAGCCATGTCACCAAGAAAGGTGTATACGCCCGTCATGTTAACCAGAATATCATGACAGGTCTTTTTGCCTGAATGCTTCTTTGCGAAATGGTATGCCTTCTTATAATAGTCCAGTCCCTTTTCCCAATCAAGGAACATGCAATACACGTTGCCTATATAGTTGTACATTTGCGCCGCATAACGCGGCTTGGCACACTGTTCGCTTAACTTCACACCATTGACAAACTCGTCGAGAGCCTCAACGTAGTCACCGCGCCCATAATATAAACTACCGGCATTCAGGTGTGCCTGTGAACATAGGTTCTTTCCTTCGTCGTCCATACCATCATTAAAGCGGCCATAGACCACGGCGTAAAGAACCAGTGCCTCGCCTTGCTTGCCTTTGTCTGCATACTTGCCTGCCATTTTCATGACTTTTTCCGAAGTCATGCCATCAACCTTGCGGGCCAACCATAAATACCGTGTATTGTCTGCCGCCAAGCCTGACATAGGCAGAAGAAGAAGCAACATATATAATAAGGTTATACATTTTCCCATTTTCAGACTATACTTTAACATGAGTTCATCGAATTGTAAATACTCGTAAATTTGGTAATTAGCGAAAATTGCCATTATCTTTATAATAATGAAATAAAAAGAATAACAGACAATAACCGCAATGTTCACCGAAAGCAAAGTTATAGAATTATTTTGTATGGCAGATGATTTCTGCAAGTTTTTTGTTACGATGAAGGCAAAATATACTCTGAAAAGCCACCATAACTGCGGATATCACCGTACTGCAAACATGTCAAAGTCTGAAATCAGGTTAATCATATCGGCTTTGTTGGCAGTCCCTTTTACGAATACGCAAAAACAGGAAAATCTATACCAATAAGATATTTAATTATATAATAAAAAAAAAGAGGAAAATGCTCCATGAGGCGGTTATTCGGATTCAAGCCTCATATGCCAACCCATGAAAGGACTGCCGGGAAGTCACAGCCGCTCGGCTAGACCTCCACATGCAAGTTCCACCCATGCTACGGTTAACCCATTGATAATCAGTAACATTGCAACATGCCGCCTTTCAGGCTGCAATAGGTTACCTTTTACAACGCAAAAGGTAACCTATTACAAGGCAAAAGGCGGCCTTTCAGAAAAAGGCTGCCTCCGGATTGTACGGAGAACAGCCTTCCATGAAAAAATAACTAAAAACATTTATTATGTCAGGTTGGTTACTTCACTATCTTCGTTGTGTAGCCGTTTACCTTCACGATGTAGACTCCTGACGGCTGGCCGCCCATGTCGACGGTCTTCTCTGACGAGGTCTTGACGCATGCGCCGCCCGCGTTGTAAACCTTTACATCCACGTCGCCCGTTGCGGCAATTGTGATAATGTCGCCGGCATATCTTACCTCAACGTCGCCTGCCGTAACCTCCGACACGCCGGTGGCTACATGCTCCGTCCAATAATACAGCATCTTGGATTCCAGCCAGCCGTTGTTGCCGTCGCCAAAGAGGTTGTGCAGCGCGTCTATCTTGTACGGGTCGGTCCAGCCTACCGGTGTAATGACGCTCTCCATTGGATGGTCGAAGTCGTAATCCACGGTCTGTCCCTCGCTAGTTGTCCACTGTTCGTCCTTCCACCTGTAGCCAAGCTTCTCATAGCGCGTGCCGTTCTCATAGGCATAAGTGAAATGGGTGCTGTTTACCCAGCCTTCAAGGTCGCCCGGCTCTATATCCATGCCACGTGTGGCAGGTGCGCCTAGAGGTATGCCGGAATTGCCTCCATTACGGTTTACCTGGTCTATCACATTACCATCGGCGTCAAAAGTATAGTTTATCTCCACACCTGGCTTGCGCTCGCCGTTTTCCCATGTCCAGTTTGCCTCATACGAAATCTCACCAAACTCGTTATACCTACGCTTAATCTCTTCAACAGGCTCAAGTTCGTTAGTCATGACGTTAACATTCCAAATTTTACGCCACATGACTTGTCCTTGGGGATTATAAGCTTCCTCATAGCGTTCTAAAAGGCTCTTACCTATAATATCATAATTGTTATTATTGTCGTAGCTCATGTAATACGTATCAAACGCACCTTCACGATTGCCTTCATCATCGTAAGTCCAAGTATATTCACTCTCAAAACTCTTCACCCATTCTGCGCTGTCATTTACGCATAAATATCCATCATGGCTGGTTATGGCATTATGTTCGTCATAAGTCCACAAAGATACCGATGTAGAACCGTTTTCACCTCCCCAATTACGACCATTCCACCAACAAATCTTCTGCATTGTTATGTATCCGTCGGGAGTATCAAACTCTTGGATATATGCTACACATGGTTCCCATTGGTTATTTTGCCACACATAAGACATATCCACTGTGTTGCGGTCTGTTTTTTCCGGATCTACCGGAGCCGGGTCTGGCTTGTCACACCATTCATAAATCTTCCTTATCGAACCTACCCACTGGGAACCGTCCCATGAATACCCTTCAATGTAAGTCTGACGGTTCTTCTCATCATATCTTGATGTAGCCTTGGTCAACGGCTGCCATTGCGCCCCGTCCCAGGTGTAGGTGCGCTCAGCCGTTATATTGGCATTGTCGTCATACTCGTATTCACCTTTTTCAAGATATTTCCACTCGCCGTTCAGGTCGAGATCATATATAATCTGTTCAATACCCCAACCTCGGTCGTTATAGACGTATGTGTGGCGCGTGCCCATACCGTAAGCCTTGCCCCACTCGTCGAGTATCAGTCCGTCGTCGGTCCATTCGTAACCATACTCCTCTGCCAAGTCCCACTGCCCTGTCTCGGGGTTGTAGTAAGAATTCTCCTGACCTATGGTTAATCCCTGTGTGTTGTATTTAAACGCCTGCAATGTAGCCTTGCTGCCGTCGGCATTATAACCCACGACGCTGTCGAGGCGCAATGTATTTTCGCTTTCGATGCGCTTGCGTATTTCTTTTGCGCTCCATGGAGTGACGGCTGTCCCTAAAGCCTGCTCCGCACGCATTATGCCATCACTGCCTTTTACAGTACCGACCGGTTTCAGTACCGGCCTGACTGCCGTCGACTCCAAAACCGAACGGCCTGCCGCACCTGCTGTGAACGACATTCCGAAACTACCAGCCCTTACATTATCATCGCCGTCCGACGGCAAAGCTTGCGCCGTAGCCTCAAGGCAAAGACACGAACCCATGACAAACAGTAAACTTTTTAAACTCATAATCAAAAGGTTTTAAAAGATTAATAACTTACGCGGCTTGCTCACTAACATCGTAAGGAAACGGCCGCACGGATGAAATGAATCCGATGCAAAAATATGTGTTTTCACAAAAGAATGCAAACCGGGTTGGTTTGGATTCTTGAATTAATACTTAAATACGCTGAATTGCGGCCTGTATATGGCTGTAATTCAAGAATACGCATGTTCCGGCAAGTGCCGGAACATGCGTATACGAGGTAATGGAGACATTGTTATCCGTTGTTCCGCGCCATCTTCTGGTAAAGCGACGGGGTCAGTCCGGTAAACTTTTTGAAGATGTTTACGAATGTGGCGTGCGACTTGTAGCCCACGCTCTCGCCTACGGCCTTTACCGTAAGGTTGCCGTAACCGTCGGCATCGGCAAGGCGTTTGCATGCCATGCGCACACGGAATTCGTTGACGTAGTTGCTGAAATTCTTATGGTACGTGCCGTTGATTACCTGTGAAACGTACTTGCTGTTGGAGCCTACAAGCTCGGCAAGGCGGTCGAGCGAGAAGTCGGGCGAGCAGTATTCGTCGCCGTTCTCCATTACCCCGGCTATGGCTTCGGCCAGCGTCTGCTGCCGCTCGTCGTTCAGGCTGCTTGTCTGATACTTGGCTTCTACCGGCGTGCCGTCGGCCTGCGCATTCTGCTCTAGCGCTGCCTTGAGCCGTTGCGCCTCGTCCTCAAGGCGTGCAAGTCGATCCATGTCGTCGGCATGGCGCCTGTTCATATATTCCTGCCGGTCGATGAAGTCGCGGTTAAGGGCGTAAAGTCCCGAATAACTGCTGTTGAGTTTACGGTTCTGGCGATATAGAACGACGAGGAACGCCGTAACCACCACAATGGCAACCAAACCCACGGCCATGGCCGTCCGCTGGTAGGTTATGGTCTGGCGGTTGCGTTCCTGCTGTAACCGCAAGCCTGAAATCTCCTTGTCGGTCTTCTCCATTTCATACTGGAACTGCACGTTCTTCACTACGTCGAACCTGCGCTGGTTGAATATGGAATCGCTCATGGCCAGGAATTTAGCCTTGTATTCCATCGCCTCTGCGCGCCGTCCAATGGCGTCATATATCTCCGAGGCGTCTTTAAGGGTTTCCACAAACATGTGGCTTATGCCGTGGCTGGCAGCCGTCCGTTCGCACTTGTCAAGGTAAAACAGGGCGGAGTCGGCCTTGCCTGCCTTGTCGTAAGCCTTGTAAAGTTCCTGGTAGGCATAACATTCGTACTCGGGCGGCAAGCCGGACTTTACCGCATACGCCGCCAACCGACCGAAACGGGCTATCGCATCGGCGTATCCGCCCTCGGCGGCGGTTATCAGTCCCTGGTTGAAATCAGTCATAAAACGGTTCAGTCCGCCCGTGCCGGCACACGCCTTCACCGACTTCTGCTGGTATTTCCTGGCCTCTGCAGTCTTGCCCAGGTACACGTAGAGCGCAGTAAGGTTGATCAGCAGCTTGCGCCGGGTGTCTACATCGGCACCCGACCCGCTGCACTCGTATCCCCGCTTGAAATATTCAGCACCCTTCTCGTAATCCTTGTACTGGCAATACACATTGCCGATATTCTTGTAAAACTTGGCAACGCCGTAGCCGGAGGTGCCGGCCTCGGCCAACCTCTGTCCGCTTACGTAGAACTCGAGCGCACGGGCATAGTCGCCACGGGAGTAATATATGTCGCCAGCCTTCAGGTGCGCGTCGGCGCAAAGCCGCCTTTCACTCTCCTGCATGTTGTCGTCGGCGCGTTCGCAGGCAACCATGTACAACACCATGGCTTCCTCCGTGCGCCCGGCAGCGAAGCTGGCGTCGCCCATTTTAATAACACTGCCCGTAGGCAACTTTGACACCCTGTTAATCAAACCGGTGTACTTGCCGTAGTCGGCTGCCACCGCTCCGATGCCGCAAAGCAACCATAATGCCGCCAAAGCCACGGCCATGCGTATATAATGCTTCATAATAATACAAGTCAAGTGAGGTAAAGACGCCTCGGAAAGTTGTGCCGGCGTAATGCATTATGTATCTTTATGGCTAACAGTCAACAAGTTACGCCAATACAAGTAACCACGCGACAAGTGCAAATTTAATGGATTTTTTCTGTATAAAGGAGTAAACCTGCAAATATTTCAATCATGAATTGAAAAACAAACCGCCCTTTTTAATAATACAACTGATACCTGTAAACAATACACTGTGCCACAAACATGGAGTTGTGAAGCGACATGAGCAAAGACAAAAAAAGAAGAACGGTACCGGCAATGTAGCTCTACCGGAACCGTTCCTGTAATAGATTGGTGGCTTGTCAATGGACCAAGACCACACCGTATGAGTTCATTGAAAGTGTCGACAGACCTTTATTTATTCAGGTATTTCTTTCCTTTCTGTATCACAACACCCTTGTAGTCGTTGTCGACACGCTGTCCTGCCACGTTATACTTCGGCGCGTTGCCGTCCAAACCGTCTACTGTAATAGAGCTTATGCCCGTAGTTGTGTTTGAAGCTTCGCCGAGTCCGCCCATCTCGTTGGCAACCCTGATGCTGTAAGTGCCGGCACCAAGCTCAGAGATACTAAACGAAGAGGCCGTTGTGAACGCAACCACGCTGCCGTCCTTTACTATGGCATAGCCAAGCGCTTCGGGCACGGCGTTCCATGAAAGGGTATTGGTTTCTTCGTCGATTACGACTTCAGGCGCTGCAAGCTGTACGGTAAGGGCCTGCGGATTCCACTCTCCGAACACGCCGCCGATAGTGTATTTGGCAGCCTCTTCAGCCGTAAGGACGGGATTGTCGGAACCTGCTGCTGGTGAACATGCGTCGAGCGAACGTTTTGACAGGTCTATGTCGCTGCCATAGGCGTCAACCGAACCGTACTCATGGAAGCGTAGTACGAGTCCGTCCTGCATCTTACCCCAACCTGCTTCGGTAGGCAACTGGTTGAAAGTAGTGTTGATGAAGGTTGCATGAGGCGAGTCTCCCCACGGGCGTCCGAGGCAGAACTTGCCGGCTGCGGCGTCGGCTCCGCTTACGGTACACTCGTTCATTACGAAGCCCCAGTAGCCCGGCTGCGTGTTGGGCGCCGTGATATAACCTGCGCCGGTATTGTAGAGGTTGCACTTCTCGAGCCATGCAGTTCCGTCGCCGTACACATAGTCTACTTCGCCCGCTATCGTTGAAGTCTCGAAGTAAGCAGTGGCATCGGCCTTGTTAAGGTAATAAGTGTCCTGTATGCCTTGCAGGGTGACGTTCTTGTACACTGCACGCTTGCCGCGCTGGCGCACCGCCATGGCCTGTCCGGTAGACTTCTGCGTATCCCAGTCGCGTCCCTGGCGTATGGTGAGGTCCTGCATGTAGACGTCGTTCTGGTTCTGGTCGATGAATATTGTCGGCGTTGTCTCGGCATGGTTGCTTGTCGAAGTAGCCTTGTTCATTATTATTACGCCTTCCTGGCTCTCGCCGATGAGCGAAACGCCACCCTTAACTTCGTTCTTTACTGACGAGCCGTAATCGTATGTTCCGTTGTGCAGGAATATGCGGTAACGCTGCGTCTGGTCTGTACGTTCGGCAGCCTTGCTGAGGGCAACCTTCAGCTCGTTGATGGTCTTGACAGCCGCATCGTAAGGAGCCGCGTCGAATATGTAGTCGTAGTCGTCGTATGAACGGTAAACGGCGGTAAGCTCGGTGTCAGACTTTATGGTGTAAGTGAAACTCTCGGTCTCGCTCACCTTGTCGCCGTCCTGGTTGACCCAACCCTCGAAGAGGTAGCCGCTGTTGGGCTCGGCAGTAACCGCTATCTTCGTGCCGTCCTCGAAGACGTCGCCTTCGGGCGACCATATTACATTGGCAGCTTCGGCCGGAGAGGCCTTTGCCGTGAACGTGTAGGTCTTTGCCTCGGGTGCGTTGCCGTTGAACTTACCGCTCACCTTGATGTTGTTGAAGCCGAACTCCTTGCCCGGATACATGCTGTAAAGGTAGATGCGAACCTTCAACGGACCAGTCGTAGACACGATGCCGTCGACTGCAGACAGGTCTATCGTCGTAGCACTGAGCGACGCAGCGTTGTTGCGGGTGAACTGACCACCCTTGAGCACGGTGGTTTCCTGGCCGCCGTCCTGCTGCACTGTCACGTCGAACAAGCCTGAGTCGGTACCGAACTTGACAGCCTTGAAACTTATTTCCTGCGGTATGAAGTAGACGCCCTGTGCCGGCTGTATGTCGAAAGTCATGGCGTAGTTGACGTCAGGAGTGTCGAACTGGGTTTCGGCAGCCGGCTTGAAGCCTGCGAACGTTTCGTCGAAAGCAGTCTTGGAGCTTGTGGCATACACGTCCTGATTATATGAAGACGCAGCCGTGGTGAAGATTGTAGAGGGCGACTTCACGCCGTCAACGTCGGGCGTTCCCTCCCATGGCCATGTAACGTCGGCGTCGCCTTCGGTTATCTCGGGTGCGTCGCCATAGAACTTGACGGCTCCTACAGATATCTCATAGTCGTTGGCGGTAGATACCTGCAGACGGTACTTCTTCTCCTTGTCAAGCTGAAGCTCGAGCACGTATGGCATCTGCTTCTGTACAAGATTGACAGACTGCACGCTCAGCTGCTCGCCGCCGTCGCTCGGAGTGGCCGTAAGCACGCCACGGTCAACGTAGCTACTCTGGTTGGATATGAAAACGCGCACCTTGGTAGTGCCTGTCACAAACATGTCGAGCGTCTGGTCGCTGTTGTTTACGACAAGAGCCGGACCTAAATAATAAGTCGCATTGTCGTCCACCTCGGGGTCGTAGAAGGTGCGGTTGTCGGTGCGCTCCTTGTAAGTACCCTGTATCCAGTCGGCCGCAGCGGCATTCTCGGGCGTGGTGTAGAATATCATATACTCCTCGCCGGGCATTATCTCGGGCGCGTAATATACGCGGTCCGGCGTGTTCCACACGTAAGGCAGGTCAACGCTTATGCTCTCTACCTGCTTGCCTGTGGCGTCGTAGACGTACGTGTCGCCCGTGGCGGTGTACTCCTCAACAGCCTCAGCAGTGGTTACGGTCACCTTTGCACCCTCGCATGCGGGCAGCGTTATGCTGGCGTCCTCGTATTTGAGGCGCACGTCGTGGTCGGCACCTGAGAAGTAGCTCTGGGTTACGTATATGCCGCTTCCGCTCAAAGAGGGAGCGCCTTCTTCAGTAAAGTCCCAGGTTACGTTTACGTCCGTGATGCGGTCGGGCATGTTAACCTTGTTCTGGGTATATATTGCCGTAAGGGTTACGGTCTCCTTCTTCAGGGTTACGGTCTGGCCCGGAGTGTAGAGCTTGCCGTCGCCCTGCCATCCGGTAAGGGTGTAACCGTCCTTGTAGAGGGTGCGGTTAACGGGCAGGGTTATGGTCTCGCCGTATTTTACGGTAATCTGCGCGGGCACCTGGCCTTCAGCCTTTGCGTCCGTATTGGTGAATACGGCAGTAACCGTTTCGGGCGGAGTTACCTCGGGACCCGGCTCCACATATTCGGCAGAAGTCTCGTACTTGGTCTTGTTTATAGTTCCGTCGGCTATGCCGTTCAAGTAATTCTCCAGGTTGGTGTAGCCGTTGTCGGCGTAAGCTGCACCGTCGGCGGCATCGTTCTTGTTGAAGCCCATCTCGTCTTCATACTTGTCGGGCATGCCGTCGGCGTCTGAGTCTATCATGTACTTGTCCTGTCCCTCGACGAACATGCGCGGCATGTTGTTGTATGTAACGCCGTCAACGACGTATGTGTCAGTGTAAGACAGCTTGACGTCGTCAGGCGAGTCGATGATGCCAAGCTCGTTCAGGCTGCCCGTGAAGCGCGGGTCTACGGTGCCGGCAGCCTCCTGCAACAGTCGGGTGTCTACCTCGTCGTAGCGCGGAAGCGACGCTCCGGCCTTGGTGGTTACGCTGAGGAATGCCTCGTCGGCAGTCTCGTAAGCCAGTCCGCTCAGCTCGTCGGGGCGCGTAGTCATGATGCTCTTGTCGTAAAGCTCCTGCGATGGAGTGAGGCTCCAGTAGTTTATAGCCCTCGACGAATTGTTGTCAAGCAGGCCGTAAAGGTTATCGTTGTTCACCTTCTCGAGTTCGGCGTCGCTCCATACGGTGGTCGTCGGGGCGAACTTGCTTGACGTTTCAAACTTGTTGCCGTTGAAGTACCACTGGCCTACCTGGTCCAAGCTGCCGCTTGCGGAAACAAAGTAGCGCTTCGATGTGGTGCCCTTCTGCGTTGACGGACCCGGACGGAAGTAGTTGTTTATCATGTAAACGCGGTTGTATCCCTTGCACTCGGGATAGTTCTCGCCACCGTAAATTGAGTTGTAGCCACTCCAGTTGAAGATGACGTTGTTGGCAAACTCAGAGTCTACATACTGGTCGTGGTCGCCTGGGTTGTTGCTCACTGAACGCACGCCGTTGAAGCGGGGCGAACGCGAATGCGAGTTGGTAATCAGCGTGTGGTGCATGGTTGAATGCTCGCCGCCCCACTGTGTGGCGTAGGCGCGCGCACCCTTTGAGTTCTTAGAGTTGTAAAGGCCCTCGCCTATGATGCACCACTGCACGGTGGTGTAGTCAGTGTCGTAGGCCGTGAGGCACTCTTCCATAGACCATGTCATCGAGCAGTGGTCTATTATCACGTTGTCGCAGTTCTCCATGTCGAGGCCGGTAAGGCTCTCGTTGGGTATGTCGCCGGCGCGGAAACGTATGTAACGTATGATTACGTTGTCGCGGCAGATGTACATCGGGTAGCCCGTGATGGTGATGCCGCCGCCGGGAGCCGACTGTCCAAGGATTGACACGTCGGGATACTGGAGCTTGAGTTTGCTCGTAAGATAGATTGTGCCCGACGTTGCGAAAAGCACCGTACGCGGCTTGCCGCCGTTGTCGTGGCGCAACGCCCAGCGCAGCGTACCTTCAACAAGGTCGTTGTCGCTGCAGTCGTCAGTGCGCGTCACATAGCAAACTTCTCCTCCGCGTCCGCCGGTGGTGTACTTGCCGTAACCGTCGGCGCCGGGAAATGCAAGCATGTCCTGCGCCTGCATCGGGCCGGCCTGCAACAACATGCTGACCAGCACGAATAAAAGACAAAGTTTTTTCATTTAAGATAAAGTTTATATTAGTAAGTTAGTATTTTTAGCGTGTAAATATACACATTTAATTCCTAACTTTAATGAAGTATGCGATAAAATCGCGGTCCTTATCAATAAATATAGTTTTTATTGCAAGAATAAAAGTAAGCAGCACTATGCAGCCACGGTAACGGCCGTTTTATAAAAGGTTACCTTTCAGGCTGCAAAAGGCTACCTATTGCAAGCCGAAAGGTAACCTTTTGCAGGGTAAAAGGCGGCATATTGCGAACCCGCTGATTACCAGCGTGATAGAGGACAGTGAAACACCGCCTGCCTCAAGCGGCGCATCAGCCATGCTGAAGGCCTTACGATGTCACTGCTCGACGAATATCAGCTTCGACGTATCGTAACCGCGGCGGCGCAGCTTGGCAAGAAGCGAGTCGAGCACAGGCCGTGGCAAAGACGGCGTGCGGCTCATTATCCAGAGATACTTGTCTGAACTGCTGCCCACGAGCACATAGCTGTAGTCGGGCGCAATGTCGAGAACGTAATAGTCGGCATAGAACCACAGGAAGAACGCCACCTTGAGCTTGCCCGGCTGCGAAGCGTCGGGCAGCTTGCCTTTGCCGCGCGCCGTCTTATGCTTGCCGTCCTTAACACCCTCGTTAACGACCCTTATGCGGCCGTCGCCGAGCAGGCTATACGTGGCCGTGACGTGGCTCATGCCGCGCTCGAACCTGTGGTCGTAGCGTGCTATCTCATACCAGCGGCCCATGAACCTCTCGAGGTCGAGCTGCTTCACCGTACTGTTGTCAACGGTCAAAGGACCGCCGGCACATCCGCCCAGACCCAGGAGCGAAAGCAAAAATAACATTATCTTTTTCATAATCAGTGGTAATTAAGGTTACTGTAGGCCTATGCCGTGCAAATAAGTTTGCATGACAACAAATATACATAATTAATCTTGAAGTAATGAAAATGCAGGGTAATAATAAACTATTCGACCATTTTACACCCCGTTACGACTGCCGCCGAACAAAGGAACGGTACCGCGAAGAACGCAGACAACAAAAAACAGAGGAGAAAAACAGACTCTCACGAGTCCGGAATTTTCTCCTCCTACCTGCAATTGACAACAAATATACCATCTGAAACCAAGACGGTATATAATCGTTAAGGCATCACTGCCTGATCAAAATATAATTATAATATAGTTTTACAGACTGGTATTAAAACATTACTTCATAATAACGGCACCGCCAGCCCATGGCCGCCCAGACAGCAATGGCAGCAACAGCCGTGCCGTATTCTCAGGAACCGGTGTCAGTTACCTGCGTGTTCTACAAATTCGTCAAGGCGTCTCTTGTCCTCAGGGTCCATCGGCTTGGTCAGCAACTCCTTGCCGGGGTCGTATACTGCATCAACAACATTGCCGGGTTTGGGTATAAGGTAAACCACAAGGGCTTTAGCCTTCCTCTCCTTCAAGTCGCCTATGTAGTTGATGCGGACCGAATCGCCAGGCATGACTGCACCGTTGGTGAAACGCGCCTTGCTGATATCGAAGCTGATCTGATAGTCGCCTATCATGGTGGTCATCGACGTTGAGTCGCTGACTTCCTCTATTTTTGCTGTGCAGACCTTGATCTCCTTGCGGCATGAATGCATCGCGAGCATCACCAGAAGGAGAAGCGGGATTATCACATATTTCTTCATTTCGTCAACTGTTTTTGGTTCCATAAATAAGCACGGAGGGCTTACAGGACACGCCCTGCGTGCTAATTCAACGCCGCATTGACAGCGTTTGCGGGCAAGTAGCCCTAATGTCAATCTTGAAATTTAAGACAGAAGGAGGTTGGCAAGGCAGCCCCCTTCTGTCCGAGCAAGTCACAAAATATACAATTCTGTCAAATGTTTCATTTCGGGTTCTTAACGGTTACAGAAAGCCTGATTGTAGTAGTGATTCCGTAAGCGTCTTTAACGTCGAAGGTCAAAGTCTCTTCGTGCTCTCCGTAAGGAGCCTGTGAAGCGTCAGTTGTATTCTGCGTGAACGTCAACTTCAGGGTAGTCTCGTCAACACTTACGTTGAAGTAAGGATTAACGCTGCCGTCAGTAGCCGTAAGCTTGGCAGAACCTGCAACATAGTTCAGGTAGTTCTTGCCGCTGTTGTCCATCAACGAAGCAAGCGTTCCACCGAAGTTCTGTGAGTCACGGTCGTTAGTAACAGTGATTTCTGTCAGTGCCACATTTTCCGTAGTACCAGCTGAAGTCCAGTTCAGAACAGGCTTGTGGGAAGTAGTTCCAGACAAATCTGTTTCTGTCAGCCAGTCATACTCCATACCATGAGACCAAGTTGCGAGTTTGATATACAGAGGCTCAGAGTAAGCAACCTCATAGTTGCCGGTTACCCAAACTCCGTTAACCTTCTTGGCAGAGATGTTCTCATAGATGTTGTAAACGTTGAATGAACGCTCATTGTCATTAATGAGGCTCTTAGGTACAGTAAGAACGTAGCCGTTGGCAGATGTAACGTCGGCAATATCATCAGTGCCGAAGTCGAACCTGTACTCCTCTGTTCCATCGAGACCCTTGAAGATATCTGTCAACTTAGCCTGACCTTCGGTTGCGAAAGAAGCTCCTACAGCCCAGCCGGCAGCCGGTGTTATGAATGGACGTACAATATTAGAGCTTGTTCCCCAAGTCTGGCCGATCTTGATACCGAAGTCACCCTTGAACGTAGTAGGCATCTTCTTGGTTACAGAAGCAGTGATGGTCTTAGCCAAAACCTTCGTGCCGCTGATTACGTTGTAGAGCTCGAGCGTCTGGGTGTATGTGCCACCGTCTTCGAAAGCCATCGGGTTGTCAAGAACAAACTTGACATACTTGATCTCTCCGTATTGGGCGGGGTTGGTTATTTCAGCCTTGTCTGCATCATAATACTTAACCGTGAATACAGGAGCAACATTGTTAACCTTAGTTCCGCCTGCGTATGTCCAGCCTATTACAGAGCTGCAATTGATGAATGTTCCATCTTCAACCTCAACAAGGTCAGATGAAGTACCCTTGGTAAGGTCGACGGTTACACCCGGAATTGTAGCCTCTGTTGAAGTGTTACCTACTGCAACATAGAATGCACGGCCGTCCGGGTCAACCAAAGTACCGTCGAGGTTGACAGCATAGAGACGGAAACCGATAACGTCACCGGCTACACCGCCAAGATCAGCAACTGTAATCTGGCCCTTGTTGCCCTTGAAGAGGGTAGCCTTTCTCTTAGCATCGCCAGGAACGCCAACGCCTACATAGCTGTAGTTGTTCCATGAGTTAAGCTCTGAAGGATCAGAAGCTGAAGCGAACTTGCTGTCAAGAGTTACATAGAAACCGGCAATCTTGTTGTTGGTCTTGTTGTTGTTGATATCGTAGTCTACCTGTATTTCGATAGCCTTGTCAACCTCGGCAGCGAGCAGAGGCTGTGCTGTACGGTTATCGCCTACAACAACATTGATGTCAGAACCAGAAGTGATTGGTGCGGTTGCAGGTTTTGTAGCGTCTTTCCATACATACTCTTTAGGTGCGCCTGTTGCTCCGTAGCGGTTGTTGATGTTTTCAACAGACCTCCAGATGCCGGCATTGTCCTTCAAGGCGAAGCCGTTTGAAGCAGGTTTAGCATCCTCTGCAGAGAGTGTAAGGTCATAACCTGTAATCACGCGGCGCTCGTCTTCGTTGAGTTTAGTATTCTTTACTGCTACAGCGAACAATACAGATTGTCCGTTGTGTTCAACTGCAGCCTTGAAATCGGCAGCACTTACACCGTCAACCATCTTGAATGTAAGTTCCCAAAGGCCGTTGTTGAGGTCGCTTCTTGTAAGAAGACCTGTGAAAGGTTCAACCTTTGCACACTCAACTACATCGCTAATCTCTTTGCCCTGAGAGTTGATGAGTGTTATGTTCTCCTTAGTAAGTTTAGCGTTTGTAGGTGATACACGTACAATAACTGAAACAGAATCAGTAGTAGTGTAATCCTTCTTGAAGGTCAACTGGGTATCTGTTACATCCTCTTTCGGGAATGTGTTCTCCTTCTGTGTAACCTTGCTGAACTTAGGACTGAGGTTAGATGTAGTATTGTCAGCATAGAAGAACGACACGCTTGTTACCATTGTAGAGTACTCGCCTACGATATCCTTGAGAGCGCCGTCAATGCTGTCGAGCTTCTCCTCGATTGCCTTGAGGTCGATCTGCAGGCCTTCAGCCTCGCCACCCTTCATCCAAGCCTCGACAACTTTCAGACGTGCGTCGAGGGCAGCAAGACCTGTCGTCTCGTCGTTGATCTGCAATTTGATGGCGTCGATGGCTGTCTTGGCTGCCTGTGCGATGCTGAGTGCCTGGTCTGCCGTAGCCTGTGCTGCGTCGGCAGCAGCCTTAGCAGTGTTGGCAACTGCAGTTGCGCGGTTCTCGGCTTCCGTTATAAGACCCTTCAACTCATTCTTGGCTGCATTAATCTGGCTGGTGAGTTCGTCCTTTGTAGCGCCGTCAGCGATAGCCTGGTTGAGCTTGCTTTCGAGCTCGGAGATTTCGCCGAGTGCCTGGTTGGCAAGTGTCTTTGCCTCGTCGGCAGTCTGCTGCGCCTTAGTAGCGGCCTCCTGTGCGAGGGCTGCGGCTGCCTTGGCTTCCTCGGCCTTGCCGTCTGCTGCCTGTGCTGCGGCCAGTGCGTTTGCTGCGTCAGCCACACCCTGCTGGGCAACCTGCTCTGCCTTGAGGGCTGCGTCGAGGGCCTCAGCTGCTGCGGCTGCATTCTTTGCTGCTTCCTCGGCAGCGTTTTCTGCTGTCTCGTCGATAAGTGCCTTAGCGTCGTCGAATGCCTTCTGGGCGGCTTCCTTAGCCTCGTCGGCGGTCTTCTGGGCGTTGTCGGCCGTAGCCTGGGCCTGGCTTACAGCTTCAGTTGCGGCAGCTACAGCCTGGTCGAGTGCGGCCTGGAGTTCTGCCAGAGCCTTGTCAGCATCCTGCTTTGCCTGCTCGGCGAAAGCCTGTGCTGCTGCGGCTGCTTCACGTGCGGCTTCAACTTCTTCCTTTGTTGCGCCGTTCTTCTCAAGCTCTTCAGCCTTTGCCATGGCGGCGTCAGCTACCTGCTGGGCGCCCTCGGCAGTGTTTTGTGCGTTAGCTGCGGCTTGCTGTGCGGCCAATGCCACTTCGTTGGCGGCGTTAGCCTTTGCGATTGCCTCGTTCTTTGCCTGCTCGATTGCCGATGCCATCTCGTTGATGCGGTTGGTCAGGTCGTCTGCCGTTGCCAGACCGTCAATCTGCGATTGCAGGTTCTTGATGTCGTCGTCATAATCTTCTGAACAAGAAACGAGCATACCCGTGGAACCTACGGCAAGCATAGACGCCATGAGTAATGAACTAGAAATTTTCTTTTTCATTTGACTAAATTGATTAAATTAAACTTATAAAAACACTAGTATTTTCTTGATGGGTTGAATTCTATCCTTCATTCTTGCGCTGCAAATTTACGCCGAAAACTCTGAACAAAAAAAAAAAAACGTTAAGTAAATTTAATTCGATTGCTTTTTTTAAGAAAATACCGTAGCGTTAGCTACTCGAAAATAAAAAATTTAGCCCAATACTGACATTTTTCGGGAAAACCGCCGTTTTCCGTCAAGGTTATAACGAAATACTTGCCTGTTTATTGAATATTACCACAAAAAACATGGGTTAACACCGGAAGAAATAGCGCCGACGGCGGAAGGAAAAGTAAAAGGTAACCTTTCGGGCTGCAAAAGGATGCCTTTTACACGCTAAAAGGCGGCATATTGCAGCGCAAAAGGTTACCTTTTGCAAAACGGCTCTTTATTATATATAAAATAGGTGGTAAGGAGTCAGATGAGCATGACCAGCACATAGGTCCAGTGGGCTACCATTCCGGCGGCTATGCCGCCTATGGTATGCGACACGATGGCTTTGGACGTAAGCTCGCGGTAGCCGAGAGAGTCGAGCATGGCGGTGTGCGTGCTGAGGTAGCCGCTCCAGCACATGCCGATGGCGGTGAACACGGCTATGGCGTTGCCGTCAACCCATCCGGCGCTCATGAAGCCGGGTATGAGGCCGAGCGAGGCGCCCACGGCGCCGAGAGCTGTTATGGGGAATGCCACCTGGTGGGGGTCGTTGAAGCCGAAAAGCCACTCGAACAGGAAGCCTATCTTGTTGGCGAGCCATGGCAGAAGCTCGACGCCCTGGTACGGCGAGCCGTCGTAGCCCGACGGTCCGGCACCGAAGGTGAGCATCATGACAAGCGTCGAGATTATAAGGACGCCGGGTATTATGGCTATGCCGATGTCGACGCCGGTGCGTCCGCCGTCGAGCAGGGAGTTAAGCGTGCGCAGGAAGACGCTTTTCTGTTCTTCCTCCTTTTCCTCCTCCTCAACCTCGTGCCTGTCGCAGACCGGCTCGTCGGCGTACTGCGGATACACTTTGAGTATCTTGCGCTGCATGAGGCGCGTGGAAACTATGCAGCCTACGAAGGCTCCAAAGAGTCCTACTATCGGCTCGACGTAGAAGCCCTGCCCTATCATGAACACCATGACGAGCAGTCCCATGCCGAAGGCGGTGCCGAAATTGGTGAGCGAAATGAACTGGTATTTCTTGAAGTAGCTGCTGAAACGCTTGTCCTGCGACAGCGAGATGATGGCGGGATTGTCAGACAGGAATGTCATCACGGCTCCGAGCGAGGCCACTCCGGGCAGGTTGAACAGCGGGCGCATGAGCGGGCGGAGCAGCTTCTCGAGCAGGCTGACGACGCCGAACTCGACGAAGAGGCGGCCTATGGCGCCCGTGATGACGCAGATGCCCATAAGGTAGAACACGGTGTTGAGCAGCAGGTCGTGGGCGGTTTTCATAATAGTGTTGAGCATGTTGGGCACGCCCATGATTGACCCGATGTAGCCGAATAGCGCAAAGATTACGCACAGGCAGACTATACCACTGGGTATGGCCTGCCAAACTTTCCTTAATAATGTATTTTTCATAGTCGGTCCTGGATGCGAAATGTCGTTATCAGTCATTGCCCTTGCGCCACGGATTGCGCAGCGTCAGCATGTTGATGTCCCACGTGAAGCCTACGTCAAGCCAGTCGCAGCCGGGCTTAAGGGTGCCGGCCTCGTTGGTGTTGGTGCCAAAACAGCGTGAATAGGCGGCATGCAGGCGCACTGACTTGTGCGGGCGGAACTCTACTCCGCCGCCCACCTGCGTCATCTCGGTGCCGGGCATGACGCAGTAGTCGGCAGCCTTTGAAGTGTTGTTGACGTCGTAAGTCACCTTGCCGAACACGTTCAGCTTGTCAGTCGGGCGGTAAGCCACGTTGACAATGGCGGAACAGTCGGCGAAAAGGAATGTCTGGCCGGATGCCGCACGGTTCATGAAGTCGGCCTCGACGGTGACGCAGCCCAGCGCCAACTTATGTCCGAAAGACAGGTAACTGATGTAGCGGCCGCGCATATACTCGACCATGTTGGCCGAATAGAGCGTGGACAGGCACCCGTGGCTGCCGTACCACATGAGGCTGTAGGCATACATGTCGGAGGCTTTCGCCACGAAAGGGCTCTGGCTGCACTGCACGGCTATCTTGTCGTTGCCGCTCTTCGTAGTGTATGCCACTGTGGCCCCGAGCTGGAAACAGGGTATGTTGTTCCAGTACTCGGAAGCGTAATAGACGTCGACAGGGTTGGCGTCATACTCATACCCGCCCACGGCAACCGGCTCCTTGCCCACCGAGAAGCTCCAATGGCGGTCGGGCTGGTACTTCAGGTAGGCCCAGTCGGTGGCGTCGAAAAAGCTCTCGCCGGAGCATCCTTTGTTGAGACGCTGGCGGTAAGCATAAGAAAAATGGTCGTTGATCTTGCCGTCGAGCAGGAGCATGAAATACTTCCCCTTGAAGCCGGAGTTGTCGTGTACGGCATCGCCGTCGACGTATTCACGCTGGTAATCAACCCTCGTCTGCATCTTCAGCCTCACCAATTCGTCCTGCGCGCAAGCCGCAATGACGCTCGCACCGCACAATACGGCACAGATAAGTCGTTTCATCTGGTAATATGTGTTTGTTCTTAATGGTATTAAATTTGCGCAAATATAGTACAAACCACGCGCAACGCAAAATAAAATGCGCATGAAATGTGAATATTATTGCATAAAAAAGCACCGCCCCTGCATAGGGACGGTGCCGTACCGAATATTTTATCCGCATACATACAGTCCAGGCCTGCCGGCCCGTACTTATGGGACACGTGCGTCAAAGCTTCTGCTTTACCTCTATCTCGGTGAATGTTTCGAGGATGTCGCCTACCAGAATGTCGTTGAAGTTGACAAGACTGATACCGCACTCGAAGTTCACGCCGACCTCCTTGACGTCGTCCTTGAAGCGCTTGAGGGCGTTGATGTCGCCCGTGTGTACCACGATACCGTCGCGCACGACGCGCGCCTTGTCGCTGCGGTGCACCTTGCCTTCGGTGACGTAGGCTCCGGCAACCGTGCCGACTTTCGATATATGGTAAACCTCGCGCACCTCGACCTGGCCGGTAACAACCTCCTTGACAACCTTGTCGAGCATTCCTTCCATGGCCGACTTGACGTCTTCGATGGCGTCGTAAATAACTGAGTAGGTGTTAATCTCGACTCCCTCCTGCTCGGCCAGCTTGCGTGCAGCGGCCGAAGGACGTACCTGGAAGCCCACGATGATGGCGTCTGAAGCGTCGGCCAGCGACACGTCGCTCTCCGAAATCTGGCCAACAGCCTTGTAGATGACGTTGACCTTTATCTTCTCGGTAGACAGCTTGATGAACGAATCGCTCAAAGCCTCGATACTTCCGTCGGTGTCGCCCTTGACAACGATGTTCAGCTCCTTGAACGAACCGAGGGCAATGCGGTGGCTGATGTCGCTCAGCGTCAGTCGCTTCTGCGTGCGCAAGCCCTGCTCGCGCTGCAGCTGCAGACGCTTGTTGGCTATCTCGCGCGCCTCCTGCTCGGTGTCGAGTATGTGGAACGAGTCGCCTGCGGTGGGCGCACCGTTGAGTCCGAGGATTATGGCCGGGTCGGCCGGACCTGCGTGCTCGATGCGCTGGTTGCGCTCGTTGAACATTGCCTTGATGCGGCCGTAGTGCGTACCGGCAATCACGATGTCGCCGACGTTGAGCGTACCGTTGCTCACAAGCACGGTCGAAACATAGCCGCGGCCCTTGTCGAGCGACGACTCTATGATGCTACCGGTGGCCTTGCGGTTGGGGTTTGCCTTGAGGTCGAGCATCTCGGCCTCGAGCAATACCTTCTCGAGCAGCTCGTCTACGCCCAAGCCTTTCTTCGCACTGATCTCCTGGCACTGGTACTTGCCGCCCCATTCTTCGACGAGCAAGTTCATGTTTGCCAGGTCTTCGCGTATCTTGTCGGGGTTGGCTCCCGGCTTGTCTATCTTGTTTATGGCGAACACCATCGGCACGTTGGCAGCCTGTGCGTGGGCTATGGCCTCACGCGTGGTCGGCATCACGCTGTCGTCGGCCGCGATTATGATGATCGCGATGTCGGTAACCTGCGCTCCGCGGGCACGCATGGCGGTGAACGCCTCGTGGCCCGGGGTGTCGAGGAAGGTTATCTTGCGGCCGTCTGAAAGCGTTACGTTGTACGCTCCGATGTGCTGGGTTATGCCGCCGGCCTCGCCCGCAATGACGTTGGTGTTGCGTATGTGGTCGAGCAACGAAGTCTTACCGTGGTCGACGTGGCCCATGACAGTAACGATCGGGGCGCGCGGTACGAGGTCGTTCTCGTCGTCGGCCTCCTCGGTTATCGCCTCAGACACTTCTGCGCTTACATACTCAGTCTTGAATCCGAACTCGTCTGCTACGATGTTGATGGTCTCTGCGTCGAGGCGCTGGTTGATGGATACCATGATGCCGAGGCTCATGCAGGTGCCGATGACCTGGTTTACAGACACGTTCATCATGCTTGCCAGCTCGCTGACAGTCACAAACTCGGTCAGCTTCAGTATCTTGCTCTCGGCCTTGGCCTCGGCGCGCTGCTCCTTCAGGTGCTCCTGTACGGCGTCGCGCTTCTCCTTGCGGTACTTGGCGGCCTTCTTGTTCTGTCCCTTGCTGGTCAGACGGGCGAGCGTCTCCTTTACCTGGCGTGCAACGTCTTCTTCGTTGACTTCAAGCGGCTTATGGTTGCGCTTGCGGTTCTTCTTCTTGGCGCTGCCCTTCTCGCCGGCCTTGTCAGGGGCGGCGTTTCCGGTCTGCTTGACGGCCTGGTCTATGTTTACGCGCTCCTTGGTTATGCGCGAACGCTTCTTCTTGCTGCCGTCCTGACGGTTCTGGGCAGCCTTCTCCTCGCGTTCCTTGCGGCGCTCCTCCTTAGATTTCTTCTTCGGGCGTGTGCTCTGGTTGAGCGAGTCGAGGTCAATCTTGCCGAGCACGTTGACTTTCGGGGCGAACTTCTTTTCGCTCTTAAGGGTGAATATCTTGCCCTCTTCGCTTCCTGCCGGAGCTGCGTCTTCCTTCTCCGCCTTAGGCTCTGCCTTCTGCGGTTCGGGTGCTACGGCCGGTTCTGCCTGGGCGGGCTTGTCCTCCACCTTACCGGCAGCGGCCTTATCCGGTTGGGCGGCAACTGTCCCGACAACCGGCTTCACAGTTTCAACAGGCTTGGGGGCTTCCTCTACGGGCTTTGCCGCTGCCTGTGCGGCAACCGGTTTTACCTCTTCGGGTTCGTGGCTTACGGCAGAAGCCTTGTCGGCGGGAGCCTCGGGCTTAGCTTCGGGAGCAGCCTTGGGCGCCGGTTTCTTGCCCAGACTGTCAAGGTCAATCTTGCCCAATACGGTGTATTTCTGCGGCTGTGTAGCCTTGACGGGCTTTTGCTCCTTGCGGTCAGACGGGCGTTTCTTCTCCTTGGGATGCTTCTGGAGCAGCTTCTCGGCCTGGTTGCGCACCTCCTTGTCAGACTTGAACTCTTCCTTGAGGGCGTTATACTGGCCGTCGCTGAGCTTGAAGCTGAGGTCGTCCCTGACCTCGCCAAGGTCACTTCTCTTTTTCAGGAATTCAACTGCCGTTTGAAGTCCTATATTCAATTCACGAATTGCTTTATTTAATCTGATACTCATAATCTAATTTAATTCATAATCCATAATCCATAATTCATAAATCACATTACCTCGACCGGGTCCCTTTCATAATCCACAACCGGCCTGCGCCTTGCTCCCGGCGCAGCCGGTCATGTATCAGGAATTATGAATTATGAATTACTCAAACTCTGCCCTCAGCACTTTCAGCACATTGTCGACGGTCTCCTCCTCAAGGTCGGCCTTCTCAACGAGCATGTCGCGCGGAGCGTTGAGCACAGCCTTGGCCGTGTCGAGACCGATGCCCTTGATGGCGTCGATAATCCACTGGTCTATTTCGTCAGAGAATTCGTCGAGGTAGATGTCCTCGTCGACCTCGCTCTCGTCAAGCTCGCGGAATACGTCGATTGTGTATTCGGTCAACATGCTGGCCAGCTTGATGTTCATACCGCCGCGGCCTATCGCCAGCGACACTTCTTCGGGACGCAGGTAAACCTCGGCCTTCTTGTTCTCCTCGTCAACGTTGATGCTCGATATCTTGGCGGGGCTGAGCGCGCGCTGGATAAAGAGCTTGATGTTGGCGGTGTAGTTCACCACGTCGATGTTCTCGTTGCAAAGCTCGCGGACGATGCCGTGGACGCGGCTACCCTTGACGCCGACGCAGGCTCCTACGGGGTCGATGCGGTCGTCGTAGCTCTCTACGGCAATCTTGGCGCGCTCGCCCGGCATGCGGGCTATGCGGCGTATCATAATCAGTCCGTCGGCAATCTCGGGCACCTCGGCCTCGAGCAGGCGCTCAAGGAACATGTTGCTGGTGCGCGAGAGGATTATCTTCGGGTTGTTGTTGTCGTTGTTCACCTCCTTGATGACGGCGCGCACGGTCTCGCCCTTGCGGTAGACGTCGTGCGGTATCTGCTCGCTCTTGGGCAGGATAAGCTCGTTGTTCTCGTCGTCGACGAGCAGCACCTCGCGCTTCCACACCTGGTAAACCTCGGCGCTGATGACCTGGCCCACACGGTCCTTGTACTTGTTGTACAGGCTGTCGTGCTCAAGCTCGAGTATCTTCGAAGCCAGCGTCTGGCGCAGGTTCAATATGGCACGGCGGCCGAACTTGCTGAAGTCGACCTTCTCGCTGACTTCCTCGCCAACCTCATAGTCTGGTTCAATCTTCAGGGCTTCGGTGAGCGATATTTCCTTGTTCTCGTCTTTCACCTCGCCGTCGGCCACTACGATACGGTTGCGGTAAATCTCGAAGTCGCCCTTGTCGGGGTTTACGATGACGTCGAAATTCTCGTCGCTGCCAAAAATCTTAGCTATGACATTGCGGAAACTCTCTTCCAGCACGCTCATGAGCGTGGTGCGGTCGATGTTCTTGGTATCCTTGAACTCCTTAAAGGTGTCAACCATGCTTACGGTATCTTCACCACTTTTCTTTACTGCCATTATATTTCGTTGTTTTTATTTCCACTTAATCGGCGGTACGAAGCCCTCAACCAGGCTCCTGCGGGCTGCCGCGCTGCATGCGCCGCTCCTTTCCCGTGCGCCTTGCGTCCACAGCAAGACGCCCTTACCCCGCGCATTAATTAATACCGACCCGCTCCGGTTACTTGAAGCTAATCAGATATTTCGTGTATTTCACCTCGTCCATGTCGAACGCCTTGTCGATGTCCTCGACCACAGGGCGCTTGGCTCCATCCTTCTTAACCTTCTCCTTCACGGTCACGGTAAACTTCCGTCCGTCCACGGCCTTGAGCACTCCGCGGTGCTTCTTGCCAGCGGCGTCGAGCACCTCGACCTCCTTGCCGACGTAATTGACATACTGCTGCTCCACCTTGAACGGCTGGCCAAGGCCGGCACTGCCCACTTCGAGCTCGTAATCCTCCTCGTCGCGGCTGAGGCGTTCCTCGATATAGCGGCTAAGCTGCACGCAATCCTCAATCCAAACGCCGTCGGCATGGTCAATCTCAACTACAATCTTGTCATCCGGGCTGATTTCGACGTCAACCAAAAAATACTCCTTGTCCTTCAGCCACTCTTCAACTAAACTTCTAACTACGTTTTTGTCTATCATAAACGGGTGATTAAAATAAAATGAGGAGCCTTCCGTAAGGCCCCTCATTCCACTGAACGCTGCAAAATTAGCAATAAAATCGCACACTTACAAATATTTTCCCGTTTTTTACGTGAAATGTAACAAAAAAGTAAAAAAACACATAACGCCAGCCGGCACGCCGCCGGCCTAAATACAAAAGGCCGCCTTTCATGCGGTAAAAGGTTACCTTTTGCACGCTAAAAGGCCACCAATCGCAACGCAAAAGGCCACCCTTTGCAGCAGCACGGATATAACGCTGGCTGCCAGGCACTTGCACCGACACTGCAAAGGACGTGAAGCGGCAAGGCATGCCACACTCCTTACCGGGCGAAGACTGTGACACCGTATGCCCTACGGCCATAAGAAAGCCGCCAGTCTGCAAGAAACCGTATTGCAGGCTGGCGGCACCCTAAGACGCAAGCACGGAAGGCCTGCATGGGTTGCATAAACGATGAAGGGCGGGCCCGCCTGCCTTTTGCAGCCAGCGGATAGCCCACCCCTCAATGGAATCAAAGGTGTTTGATTACTTAACGACGAACTTCTTGCCGTTCATGATGTACAGACCCTTAACCAAAGCAGCCTTGTCCTTGCCTACGTAACGGCCGTCGATTGTGTAAATCTTGCCGGTTGTAGGAGTAGCTACAGTGCTTGTCTCGATGTTCTCGATGCCTGTTGTAGAACCTGCACCGTAAACTTCGCTTGAAGCCGGGCAGAAACCGATAGAATAAAGCTCTACCGACTGTTTCTCAGAAGATACGATGTAATAAGTATGGCCAGGCTCTACACCGAACTGTGCGGTGTGGGTCTTGACACTCTCATCCGAACAGCGTGTACGGCTCTGGAGAACCATCATGCCCTCGCCGTTCTTTGCAGTCTGGTCAACAACATACATTGCACTCAGATTACCGCCACGGTTGTAATTGATTGCTACTTTACCGTATTGGCCGCCATCAGCCTCAGCAGCTACTTTAATAGTAACAATGGCATCTGTGTAAGTAGTACCGTGGGTGTTGTCAGAATTGGTACGCACGTAATCGTTGTTGGTAAGTCCCTCGATGAAGAACAACGGGTCGATACCGTCACGGCCGGTGTTGTTGGAACCCATCAGCGGCTTCATGCCATAATCTTTTCCGGAATATCCGCCGTTGCCCGGGCCGAGCAGTGTGGGCAGCTCGAAATAAGCCCTGAAGCCTTCACCCTCGCAGAGAGTGTAATCGGCCGGAGTGGCCAAATACGTGTCCCATACATTGCCGAAGCCTGCCTCGATACCGGCATTGAAATCTGCAGGGAGCATGGCTGCGTCCCAATATACCGGGAAGTTCTCAGTAGTATTAAGAGTCTCATACTCATCAGAAACTACTGCATCGAAACGAAGTCCGTAAAGCTCAACCGACTGTTTCTCTGAAGCTACAATGTAGTATGTATGTCCAGGCTCAACACCAAACTTGGCAACATGGTCCTGAACATTCTCGTCCGGACAACGTGTACGACTCTGCAGAACCATCATGCCCTCGCCGTTCTTTGCAGTCTGGTCAACAACATACATTGCACTCAGATTACCGCCACGATTGTAAGCAATTGTAATCATACCATAAGAACCACCTTCAGCCTCAGAAGCCACTTTGAGAGTTACAATAGCATCTGTGTACGTGGTACCATGGGTGTCGTCTGAATTTGTACGCACGTAATCGTTATTGGTAAGTCCCTCGATGAAGTACAGGGGGTCGATACCGTCACGGCCTGTGTTATTAGAACCCATCAACGGCTTCATGCCGTAAGATGCACCTGAATACTTGTTGTTTCCGGGACCAAGCAGCGTAGGCAGCTCGAAATAAGCCCTGAAGCCTTCACACTCACAAAGAGTGTAATCAGCCGGAGTGGCCAGATATGTGTCCCATACATTACCGAAGCCAGCCTCGATACCGGCATTGAAATCTGCAGGGAGCATAGATGCGTCCCATTTAGCGCTTTGTGCGTTTGCATTGAGAGTCAACGCAGCGGCACATACCATAAGGAATAATTTTTTCATACTCTTTCTTTTTTTAGTTAATAATTAAGTTTTCGTTAATAAAGTTTGGTTACCGCAATGCCGGCAGGCGGCCATGCCGCCACCGGCATCGCGGTATTTTGTAATTCAATTAATAGCCTTTGTTAGCAGTGTATCCATACCCATTGTCGCCATACTCCTCGGCATTCTTGATCTGGTCAAGGAAGAGCTTAGGTATCGGACGACAATAGTGTATGCTCTCGTTGAACGAGGCAGCAGCCTTCTTGTTATAGTTCTGAAGGGCCTGCTTCATCAAGCCGCTTGCACGGTGGCGCTTCAGCACAGCCCAGCGCATGTGCTCTCCTGCAAACTCGCGGGCATACTCGTCAAGGATGTCTTGTTCTGTCGGATTGTCCAAAGAAGGAACCGTGTAACCCGTGCGGCAAGCGCGGTCGCGCAAAGGCTTCAGGTATTTTGCAGCTTCCGAATTGTTGCCCAACATCACATTAGCCTCGGCTGCAATAAGATAGACTTCAGCCGCACGCATAATGTAAATATCTCCATTACGGTAATCGTAGTTGTCGGAAGACAAGTGGCGCGTTACTCCGTCATAGCACCAATTGTACTTGATGAGCGACGGGAAAAGCTTGTTAGCCTGCGTTGCAATAGAACCTGGCTTGTATGTCTCCTCGCTGTAATTCCCGTCTGCGTCAAAGAGGTCGCTGATATTCATGCAGAAGTAACGGCGCTTTGCCTTTTCGGCATCAGTCAGGTCATTCTTCGACAAATAGATGAGTATGCGGTCCTCATCCTCAGCGAGCGGATAGTCGACAACCAACGGATTCTTCGTAGGAATGATGGTAGACCTATCACCCTTGGCATATACGCCAAGTGCGTATGTCTGCTCACCGCCTGGACGTGTAGCCTTTGCCAATGCTGCGTAAGGATAGATGGAATCGCCAACAAACTCATTGCTTATACCATACCTATTGCATGTGGTAGAAGTGATTCTCAGACTCTGACGAGTTACAGAGAAAGTTGGATTGTCGTCAATAGTGAATTGTCCGTAAGCAGTAAGGAATGTGTTCTCATAACGTTTATCCCAATCTCCGTACACTTCAATGGCGTGTTTAGTAGGAGCCATTACGCCGCCCTGGCTGTGGTTGCCTAAATACGAGTTCGAAGCAGACTGCGTCTTGTAGAGGTCTGAACAGTTGTTGGGGTTAGCCTTGGTATAGGCATACAGATAGCATGTGGCGTTGAAGTAAGAACCAGCATTGCCGGCATCTGTACCTGTCGCGTCAAGTCCGCTTGCCGTAAACAAAGCTTCCTGGTTGTCGCGGTTGTTGGCGTCAGCCCACATGTCCGAAACATCAGGATAAAGATACATGCCGTAAGTTGCAGAGTTGTTTATCATATCTTCAGCAACTTCCTTTGCACGCTGCCAATAAGACACGCCGTCTTCCTCAAGTCCTTCTGCAGCTCCTTGCGCATAAGCACGTGCCAACAGTCCGAGTGCGGTTTTCTTTGTAACCCGGGCATAGTTGCCGCCATAAGGCTCTACGCCAAGGTCTTCAGCAGCTTCTTTCAAGTCGGTAGTTATAGACTTGTAAACCTCGTCTAAAGAGTTACGCACAGGTGCATTGTCTATATTACCAACCTCTGTTGTACAGATTGTTATTGGTCCGAAGTAAGTCGCAAGCGTAAGGTGCATGAAAGCTCGTATGCACTTTGCTTCGGCAGACAAAACCTTAATGTCCTCTGCCTTTCCGCCGCTGACCTCGCCAGCCTTGTTGATTACACTATTACATGTAGCAATAATAGAATAAGCCTGCTGCCATGTCTTTCTCGGCTCTGAGCGTTCTACTCCAAGACCGTCGTAATAAAACACCTGAGAAGCGTATTCGGTTGCAGCAGGATTCAGCCACAAGTCAGTACCGCACTCGGAAAGAAACAAGAAATCGCTCTTTGAATAAAGCTCATGATATAGAGTGGAGTAGCAGCGTGCCTGCAATCCAGCCCACGTATCATAGTGTTCCAGGGTCGACGAACCAGCCGTAGGATTATACTCGTCAAGCTCGCATGATGTAAAGCTCGTCGCGCACACGATGCCCGCAACCATATATAAAAGAATCTTTTTCATATCTTTATCTTTTTTCTGTTATTATTTTCCCACACGGAGCGAACCCTTTTCATCATTCTCTCCGCATCTTCATGAAAGTTTAGAATGAGATGTTTACACCGAAAACCATTTGCTTAGTAAGCGGATAGTCAAGGCTTCCGGCCATTTCAGGATCATAGTCTTTCAGCAAGTCGCTCTTTGCAAATACAAACGGATTGGTTATAGTTGCATAAAGGCGAAGATTCTCAAGACCGAGTTTCTTAAGCACATTCTTAGGCAAGGTGTAACCCAAAGTGATGTTCTTGATCTTGAAGAAAGATCCATCAACATAATTCAAACCAGACCAACCTGAATACTCACTAAGCGGTTTTGACGAATTGAGGGCAGGGAAGTAGTGGTTCTGGTCGCCTGTCTCTGTTGTCCAGTAGTCAAAGTATGTCGGGAAGTTAGACGTGCCCTGCGGATTGTAACGGCCGAGCATGCTATACTTTATCATTTGGCCATACCTCCAATAAAGATAAACAGAGAGGTCGAAGCCCTTGTATGTGAACGTATTCTTCAATCCCATCGTCCAGTCTGGCTGCTGGTGGCCGAGCACCTGCTTTGCCTGGGTGGCGTCGTAAGGATTCGTTGCGTCGTAACGAACTTCCTCTCCATTGGCGTTCACACCTGTATAATAGATAGAGCCGTCCGCGTCCTTATGGCGCACGAGCCCCGGACAGTCAATCTTAAGGTCGCCGGGTTCAGCGTTGAATATGGCAGCCTCATCAGCCTCAGACAATTTCCACGTACCGTTTAACTTGTAATCATAATAAGAATTAATCGGCTCTCCTTCCTTGAGGATTATGTCGCCATTAATATATTGGGAAGTTCCGTCGTCAGCCGAGAACTTGGTAAGTTTCTCGCTGTTCTTGGTAAATGTTCCGTTTATTGTCCATGAGAAGTCACCGTCTTTCTTGGCGATGAACGGACGTGCTGTAAGCGCAAGTTCAATACCATTATTCTGTGACTCGCAGATGTTAGTTGTAGTCTTGTACTGTTCACTGGAAGTGTAACCTCCATTTGTTATTGGCACCAAGCTGGTCCAAATAATGTCTTTCGTCTTGGTATAGTAGTAGTCGAGAGTGAAGTCAATACGTCCGTTCAAGAAACTTGCGTCAAGACCTATGTTGGTATTGTAAGACTTCTCCCAACCGAGGTTAGGATCGACAATCTGCTGTGGATAAGCATAAGACAACAGTGTCTGATTACCCAAAATCATATAAGACTGGATGAGGTTGGACTGTGTCTGATACTCAGCGATTGAAGCTGTACCGGTAACACCCCATCCACCACGTATCTTCAGGTTGTCGAGCCAAGAGCGTGTGCCTTGCATGAATTTCTCTTCAGATATACGCCAGCCGAGAGAGAATGCGGGGAAAGTATCCCACTTGTTACCCTCTGCGAGGCGTGACGAACCATCGTGGCGCACTGAAGCTGATGCCAGATACTTGCCTTTGTAAGAGTATGTGATACGGCCAACGAGTCCCATGCCCTTAGACATCTTGTACCACGAAGACACGGTCTGGTTCTGTCCACCTTCAAGATAATGCCATAAATATGAGTTCGAAGTAATGTTGTCTGAACCTGCATAAGTATATTCACGGCGGTTATGGTTCCATGAAGTAACTCCAGTAAGAGTGAAGTCGTGGTCTTCTCCTATCTTGAAGTTATATGTAAGGATGTTCTCCCACTTATAATTGTATGCGTTGTTTGTAGCCACATTAGCCTTTACGTTAGCATTAGTAGAAATACCATCTGCTGTACGGTTGGCATTATAATATTGATATGAGCCTATACCCTCAAACTTATTTACCTTGCTAAATGAGAGTGCCAGACTGAGACGGCTCTCGAATGTAAGTCCCTTCAACGGATTGATGCGGATATAGGGGTTAAGGTAGATATTCGTATTCTGTGAATTGTTGCGGTAGTTGCTTCTGTTGTTGAGCAGAAGGCTGACAGTTGAGTCGTCGCCTACTACAGGGAATACATTCACATTCCCGTCCTCGTCGTATAAAGAACCGATAGGTCTTGTTATCAAAGCGTTCTCAAGTTTTGCGTAAGCCGTGTTCTTATAAGCGAAGCTACCTTGCATATTGGCGCCGATAGAAAGCCAGTTCCTTATCTTGTGGTCTATCTTAATATTTGACGAATAGACCTTGTAGTTGTCGTTTTTATACTGGCCGTCTTCGCCCGTATAGTTCAATGACATGTAAGCAGTTGTCTTATCCGTACCTCCACTTATCGAAAGAGAATAGTTCTGTGTAATACCGGTCTTAAGTAAAGCGTCGGCCCAGTTTATATCTTCGCCATTAATATAAGCATTATAAACTTCCTCGTTAAACACATGTTCATCATCCGTATAAGCTCCGGATTCCATCTGTGCCGTCCTAGCAATATTGAAGAACGCTTCACCGTGATACATCTCCGGCGTTGTAGACCATCCGTTAATACCTACATAAGCATTCAGGTTAACTTTTGTCTTTCCAGCTTTACCACTCTTAGTAGTAACTATGATGATACCGTTCGCACCGGCAGAACCATAGACAGCCGTTGAAGCTGCGTCCTTGAGAACTTCGATGCTCTCGATATCGTTGGCATTAAGGGTGGAAAGGCTTCCGGGAAGACCATCAACGAGCACCATCGGTGCATCATTATTATCGTCAGCTGCGCTGAGCGAGCGCGTACCACGCAATTTCATCGAGACAGAAGCACCTGCCTGACCTGAAGAACGCGTAATATCAAGACCTGCGACCTTTCCCTGCAAAGCTTCTACGGGGTTTGGTGTCGGGGATATTGTTATGTCCTCGCTCTTCACTGATGCGACCGAACCGGTAAGGTCGCGGCGCTTCATTGTACCGTAACCGATTACCACAACATCTTCAAGACCCGTAACGTCCGGTTCCATTTTAACATTGACGAAAGCAGCCCCGGCACGCACCGTGACGGTCTTGTAACCGACATAAGATATTTCCAGGTTATCGCCCTGTCTAGCAGCAATTTGGAAATTACCATCAAAGTCGGTAACCGAGGCAGCCTTGCCACCCTTAACTTTCACTGTAACACCTATCATAGGCATTCCTGTCTCGTCGACTACTTTACCTTTCACTGCCGTTCCCTGCTGGACAGCCTGAGAGGGCACTGCAATGCCGTTTTCCGCCGACGAATAAGCTGGTACGCACAACAAGGCGGACAAGCCTACAGCGACAGAAGCCTTTGTCAAGGCAAGCACATTAATAGATTTCCTTGTTTTCTTCATAATCTATAATTATTTTCAATGGTTAAACATTGCGATAATAAGGGTCTGTGACGGAAAATAATGGCATAAAAATCCCTTCTCCGTTCTTGTCATATCAGCCCTTAAATACTATCATTATTCTGTTAGTAGTATATTTTTTAGCGAACCTGGCAGAAATGGCAATCCATACATTGCCACAACTTTACGTAATTATAAGGATAATAAGCGGTAAAAGTTTTCTTTGGTTTTGTTTCTGCAAATATAAGTCTTTTTATTTTTCGCAGTACAAATATCATTCAAAAAAACTTACTTTTATCAAAATTAAAAGTTTTTTGCGCATAATTTATGAGTTACAATTAAAAATCCTGCCGTCAAGGTGGAATAAGAAGCACAAACAACCAACTGACACGAGACTTACATACATGTCCCTTATCTGTGGAATAATATAAATACACGGTCTCCAACGAAGGCATTATTCCGTCAGAGACCGTGCATGATTGCCGTCAACAGTATTTTTATTCATAAAGGTGGAACATGCGTTCCATCATCTGCCACTTCTCGTCCGACGTGGCGCCCTCGGCGCAGTCCTGGAACGAAGCCACATGATTTTCCCATTCCTGCTGCCTCGGCAGCGTGGCCAGACGCGCCATGGCCGAGTCCCAGTCAAAATCCAACGGGGCGTCGACTATCATGAACAAGGTGTTGCCAAGTATGTAAATCTCCATTTCGAGAATGCCTACGGCCTTTATACCCTGCTTTATCTCGTCCCAGAAGTGTTCCTTGTCGTGCGCCTCCCGGTATTTGCGTATAAGCTCGGCGTCGTCTTTCAGCCTCATTGTCTGGCAATACCGCTTTACGGGTACGCCGAAGTCCTTAGTCTTGTAACCGTTTGTTGACATAATGGTTTTCGTTTGATTATTTATTGTTACTGTTCCTGCGCAAGCTGTGCCGGACAGTTTTTCAAAGTCCGGTGTTACCGTTTTTCGCGATGTCCCCTATCACTAGTCCGGCCAGGGTGAAGCCGAACACGGCCGTCACGTGCACCATCGAGCCGTTGGCGTGCGGCTCGTCGGGCTTCGCGGCGTTGTCGAGCAGCTCGTCGCTGAACACGCACATGAACTTACCCGACGGCATCTGTCCCGACCGCCTGAAGCCCTGGCGCAGCGAGCGTGCCAGCGGACAGCCCTGCACATGCCAAAACTCAGCCACCCTGACGCGCGTAGGGTCGAGCTTGCGCGCCGCACCCATGGACGAGAACAGCTTTACGCCGGCGTCGCATGCGGTGCGTATCAGCAGCATCTTGTCAGGCAGGCTGTCTATCGCGTCGATGACGTAGTCGTAGCCGCCGATGCCGAAACTGTCAGCCGTCGAAGCGTTGAAGGCCTCGTGGCGTGCGTCAATGTCGGCGTCGGGGTTGATTTCAAGCAGGTGTTCCTTAAGCGCGTCGACCTTCACCTGCCCCACGGTCACGGCCGTGGCCATCAGCTGGCGGTTTATGTTGGATGGGCACACGCGGTCCTGGTCGACTATTGTTATATGGCTTACGCCCGAACGCACCAGCCCTTCGACGCACCAGCTGCCGACGCCGCCTACGCCGAACACTATGACGCGTGTTTCCGCCAGGCGGGCTGCGCACTCGTCTCCGACGAGCAGGCGCGTACGTGATGAAAAGTCTATCATAACCTCTTGTTTTTCGTTAAATGTCCGACAGCACATCATTCCCCGGCGCTGTCCATGCCAAGCGTCGCTACGTCGCCGTTCTGTCCGCCGTCGCCGGCAGCCCGCGGCCCGGCCAGCATGCGCCGGCAGTCTTCCAGTATGCCCGTCAGTTCGTCGACCGTCTCCGCCCGCAGCATGGCGATGCGCGTCTGGCGGAAGTTGGGTATGCCCTTGAATATGGGCGTGGCGGCGAGGTGCCGGCGGGTATGCAGTATGCCTCGGTACTCGTCGATGCGCTCCACGTTGATGCGCAGCTGCTCCTCGAGGATGTCTAGCTTGCGGTTGAAGTCGAGCGACTCGTCTGCCGGACGGCCGTCGAGCCAGTCGCGCATTTCCTTGAATATCCACGGGCGGCCGAACGTGGCGCGGCCCACCATGACTGCGTCGACGCCGTAACGCTCGAACGCCAACCTGGCGTCTTCGGGCGAGACGATGTCGCCGTTGCCTATTATAGGTATATGTATGCGCGGGTTCTGCTTAACCCTGCCTATCAAGGTCCAGTCGGCCTCGCCCGTGTACATCTGCGCACGGGTGCGTCCATGTATGGTGAGAGCCTGTATGCCGCAGTCCTGCAACTGCTCGGCCAGGTCTTCTATTATGATGTTCTGCGCGTCCCAGCCAAGCCTCGTCTTCACCGTAACGGGCACTTTGACGGCGTCGACCACGGCGCGCGTTATCTTGAGCATCAGCGGCACGTCGCGCAGCATGCCTGCGCCGGCGCCCTTGCCGGCCACCTTCTTCACGGGACAGCCAAAGTTCAGGTCTATCAGGTCGGGGCCTGCCTGCTCCACTATCCTTGCCGCCTCGGCCATCGACTCTGCGTCGCGGCCGTATATCTGTATGCCCACGGGGCGCTCGTCGTCGCTGATTGCCAGTTTGCTGATGGTGCTCTTCACTTCGCGCACCAGCGCTTCCGCGCTGACAAACTCGGTATAAACCATAGCCGCGCCGTAGCGTTTGCACAGCCGGCGGAAACCTATGTCGGTGACGTCCTCCATCGGTGCGAGGAACAGCGGGCGCGGCCCGAATTGTATGTTGCCTATGTTCATGTTGCTTGCGGTTTGCGGACCACGGCCGGTTGTCAGCCAGCCTCAATGCCCGCAGTTATCCTTTCTCAAATTTTTATCAAATGGTAAACTCCCCCTGCCAGGCATTTTATCATGCCCTTCATCTCGAGCGAGAACATCACGGCGGCCAGCCGTCCTACTGGTATTGCCGCGCGTGCCGACAAGGTGTTGATTTGCAGGTCATTGTCCTTCTGCAAAATGTCTGCCACGGCCTGTTCCTCATCCGTAAGGTCGGGGAAGAGGGTCCTCTCAATGCCTTCGCGCCGTGCCTGCTCCAGGCGGGCGTCAACGGTCCAGCCCATCGCCGCCACGAAGTCGTCGGCCGACGATATGAGCGACGCCTTGTTGTCGCGTATCAGGTTGTTGCAGCCCTCCGAGCATTCGTCGCCCGCGCGGCCGGGGTATGCAAACACGTCCCTGTCGTAGCTGCGTGCCAGGCGCGCCGTAGACAAGGCTCCGCCGCGCACGGCGCTCTCAACCACGACGGTGGCGTCGGCCATGCCAGCCACGATGCGGTTGCGCCGCAGGAAGTTCAGCTTGTCGGCGTTGGTGTGGGTGAAAAACTCGGTCAGCAGTCCGCCGTGCGCCGTCATGCTTGAGGCAGTGTCGCGGTGGCTCGGCGGATACAGCCTGTCGAGTCCGTGGGCAAGCACGGCCACGGTGTCGGCACCGCAGCCGAGAGCCTCGCGGTGGGCGCACACGTCTATGCCGTAAGCCAGTCCGCTGACTACCAGCACGTCAGGGCACAACTCCTTCAGCCGCCTTACGAACGAGCGCACGCAGTCCTGCCCGTAGGCGGTGCAGCGGCGCGTGCCCACCACGCTGACCACCCTCCGCCCGTTAAGTCCGGCGGTGCCGCGGTAGAACAGGACGAGGGGTGCGTCGGGACAATCCCTAAGCCGCGCCGGATAAGCATCGTCGTCCATGCACATTATGCTGACGCCCGTGCGCGCGGCATACTCAAGCTCTCCCTCTGCCCTGCGCCTCGCCTCGTCGGCACAGGCCAGGGCTTCGGCCACCCTGTCGGGGCATCCCGGCGCCATGTCGCGTATGTTGCGACCGTTGTCCATCACTGCCGACGCGCTGCCGGCCGTGCGGTATAGCCTGACGGCGGCTTCGGGGTTGAAGTGGCATGCGGCTGCAAGCGTCAGTGCGTCTAACGTCTCTTTGTCAAAGTCCATCGTGTCAACTTGATTGTATCTGCCGGCAACGGCCGCCCGAAGGGGCGTCCGCCCGTCTCATCATGCAAAGCCGAAGGCCTCGTCGTAATCCTTGCTGTTTGCCAGCTTGCCGTCTACTATGCACACAAGGTCTATCGTGCCCTTAAAGCAGAGCTTGTGGTCAGAGGCGCGGTAGATGTCCTGCTGGAACACGTAGCGCAGCCCTTCCTTCCTTATGTTGAGGCACGAGTCGAACTCGTCGTCGCACCTCAGCGGAGTCTTGAACTGGAGGTTCATGCGTGCCACGACGGCGTCGATGCCGCGGCGGTGCATCTCGGCGAAACTGAGCCCGCACTTCTGAAGGAACAGGTGGCGGGTATGCTCGGCGTAGTGCAGGTAGTTGGCGTTGTTGACTATGCCCTCGATGTCGCACTCGTAGTCGCGGACCATCATCCGCGCAGTGAAAATATAATCCATTACAAATATTCTTATATGTGCTGCACGCACGGCTGATACACGCCGGCGCGCCGGTGCAAAGTTAACGTTTTTACGCCGTAATCAGCATTGTTGGGCTCAAAAAATACATGTTTTAGCACGCCGCGGCGGCACATGGCGCAAGCGGCGGCGTAACTGCCTGGTACAGGGGCGTTTACAAAAGGTAACCTTTTGCGTTGTAAAAGACGGCATTTTAGAGCGTAAAAGGTAACCTTTTGAAACATGAAAGGCGGCCTTTTGCAAAACGGGCGTTATCTTTTGGCAATGCAGGCGGCGTCCCGGAATTGGCAAATAGCCGAAAGGCAAGTGAAAATAAAAGCTCGTTTCTCTCGCTTTTATTTTGCATTTCTCTCAACTTGCACTATCTTTGCAGACTGAACAAATTACAAATACAACATGAAAATAGCAATCATAGGTTACGGCAAAATGGGCAAGATGATAGAAGAGATAGCCCTCGGCCGCGGCCACGAAATCGTAAGCATCATCGACAAAGACAACCAACAGGACTTCGACTCTGAGGCTTTCGCCTCGGCCGACGTCGCCATAGAGTTCACCAATCCGGCAGCTGCCTACGGCAATTACCTCAAGGCTTTCGCCAAGGGAGTCAAGGTGGTGTCGGGCTCTACGGGCTGGATGAAAGACCACGGCGACGACGTACGCCGCATGTGCAACGACGAGGGCAAGACCCTCTTCTGGGCTTCAAACTTCAGCGTAGGCGTAGCCATATTCTCCGCCGTCAACCGCTACCTCGCCAAGATAATGAACGGGTTTACGGAATACTCGGTGTCAATGGAGGAGACACACCACATACACAAGCTCGACGCACCCAGCGGCACGGCCATAACGCTTGCCGAAGAGATTGTAGACAACCTCGACAGGAAGGACAAATGGGTGATGGGCACGCTCTCGGCAGCCGACGGCACCGTGACCGGCAGCGACAAGTGCGCCGACGACGAGATAGCAATCAACAGCATACGCCGCGGCGAAGTGCCTGGCATACACACTATAAAGTATGACTCCGAGGCCGACAGCATAACCATAACACACGACGCACACTCGCGCAAGGGCTTCGCCCTGGGTGCGGTGCTGGCAGCCGAATACACAAAGGAACACAGCGGACTGCTGACCATTAGCGACATGTTCAAGTTCTGACGGCAGCCTGCACCGCAGGCTACAACCGGCAGACAAGACAATACACCGGCACCGCAGCACCCCGTACGGGCGGCATGGGCCACAGGCCGCGACATGCCCCGGCAGGACCGCAGGCGGCGCATTGTTATAAAGACAGAAATGGAAAACAAGGAAAGAAAACAGCTAAACATGAAAAAACAATGGGCGAAGTGCATCATCGTAACTGCCTTGTACCTCGCCTTCCTGCTTTGGGTTAAAAGCTGGTGGGGGCTTATAGTGGTCCCGTTCATATTCGACGTGTACATAACGAAGAAGATACGGTGGCAGTGGTGGAAGAACTCCGAACCGCCGGTGCGCTTCATCATGTCGTGGGTCGACGCCATAGTGTTCGCCCTCGTGGCCGTCTACTTCATCAACCTGTTCTTCTTCCAGAACTACGTCATACCCTCGTCGTCGCTCGAGAAGTCGCTGCTTACGGGCGACTACCTCTTCGTCAGCAAGGTAAGCTACGGCCCGCGCATACCCGAGACGCCGCTCACCATGCCGCTGACGCAGCACACACTGCCCGTGCTGGGCTGCAAGTCGTACCTGGAATGGCCGCAGTGGGACTACCGCAGGGTGAAAGGATTCGGCAACGTGGAGCTTAACGACATCGTGGTTTTCAACTACCCGTCGGGCGACACGCTCGTAAGCAACGAGCAATACCAGGCCGCCGACTTCTACATGATGTGCTACTCGTTCGGCAGCCAGCTGCTGCAGACGCAGCCCGACCTCGCAGCCATGACGCCGCAACAGCAGTACGACTGGTACAGGAAGGTTTACAACACCGGCCGCGAGTACATCGTCGACAACTCTGGCACTTACGGCAAGATAACCACAAGGCCCGTAGACCGCCGCGAGAACTACGTGAAGCGCTGCGTCGGACTGCCCGGACAGACGCTCCAGATAAAGAACCGCATAATCTATCTTGACGGCAAACCCAACAAGGAACCCGACAACGTGCAGTACACTTACTACGTGAAGCTGCTGCAACCCATACCCGACGACCTCATGAAGGAACTCGGAATAAGCATGGAAGACCTGACAAGCCTCAACCAGAACGGCTACATGCCGCTGACCAACAGGGCGGTCAAGGCGCTCGGGGCGCGCAAGGACATCGTGCAAAGCATAACACTCAACACGGACACAATTACCGGAGACATCTATCCGCTCAACGCCAACACGGGCTGGACGCGCGACAACTACGGCCCGGTATGGATTCCGAAGAAGGGCGGGACGGTCAAGCTCGACATGAAGAACATAGCCGTCTACGAACGCCCCATCCGCGTCTACGAGGGCAACGACCTCCAGGTGCGCGGCGGAAAGATTTACATCAACGGCAAGCAGACCGACCGGTACACGTTCAAGATGGACTATTACTGGATGATGGGCGACAACCGCCACAATTCCGCCGACAGCCGTTACTGGGGCTTCGTGCCTGAAGACCACATCGTGGGCAAGCCCATCTTCATCTGGTGGAGCAGCGACCCCGACCGCCACGGACTGTCGGGCATACGCTGGAACAGGCTGTTCAAAATGGTTGACAACATAAAATAGCATACACAACGGCAAGAATGCTTAAGGCGGAACGCATCAACCGCGCTCCGCCTTAAGCATTGCCGACAGGGGAAACGGACGCTCCGGCAGACCGCGGGGCAGCCGGTTTGCCAACTGGAACATGAACAATACGCTCAGGTTTGTGATGGCGCTGGTAGTCACAATCTTGCTGATGCTGACTTTCCGTGCGCTTGTGTTCACCGTATACACGGTCAGTGGAACCACACTGGAACCGTGCTTCGCCGACGGCGACCGTGTATTGGTGAACAGATGGAGCTATGGCCTGCGCACAGGCGGGGGCGGAATGTTCAGATATGCACGGTGGATAGGCTCGCCTATCGAACGCGGCGACCTGGCGGTATTCAACAACCCGGCCGACACGGCGCGGCGCATATCCGCGAAAAAGGCGCTCGCATACTACTGCACGGGCGTGCCAGGCGACACCATAAGGATAGGCGGCGCACGCGTGGTAGTGCCAGGCAAGGACACGCCTTGCCGCGTAACGCCCGCCAATGCGCGCCTGCTGTGCTTCCTTTACAACAGGTTCGAAGGGCGCAACGCCACTGTAAACGGCGGTCGCCTCTATGTGGACGGCAAGGAGACGAAGTGCGCCACGCTTGCCAACGACTACTACTGGTTCAGCTCAGGACGGGCAGGCGACCGCAGCGACTCGCGCAGTTTCGGCCTCGTACCAGAGACCCACGTCATCGGAAAGGTGGCAATGCTTCTCTATTCAACCGACAAATCGAAACCCTTTACACACCGTCTGCGCAAAGACAGGTTTCTCCTCATCATAAGAAAATAGCCCGGCAGGGGCGCAACCGCCAGCCTGCGGCGCCTTCACGGCACACGGGCGGCAACTCCGAAAGACTTATCCCAATGTCACAAGCACTACTTTCGTCAACATATTTCGGTCCCGTACAGTGGTACCAGAAGCTGTACAGGTATGACAAGGTGCAGGTGGAAGCCTGCGACAACTTCATCAAACAGACTTACAGGAACCGCTGCGTGATAGCCGCGGCCAACGGTCTCCAGGCGCTGACAGTGCCCGTGGAGCGAACGGCTGACGGCAATTTGGACAGCAACGGGACGCAACCAGGCAAATGCCTGATGAAGGATATACGCATAAGCGACCACGGCAACTGGCGCCACCTGCACTGGAACGCACTGACGAGCGCCTACGGCGAGTCGCCGTTCTTCGAGTTCTATGCCGACGACATACGCCCGTTCTTCGAGCGTAAGTGTACATTCCTGTACGACTTCAACGCCGAGATATGCGCCAAGATGTGCGAACTCATAGGCTTGGAGCCTGCAATCGAGCCGACTACTGAATACCTCCCGGCCGACAGTCCTGCTCTTGCCGGCATCCACGACTACCGCGATGCCATACGCCCCAAGCATCCGGCGGAAGACGTAACGTTCACGCCGCGGCGTTATTACCAGGTGTACGAGCGCAAATACGGTTTCTCCCCAAACCTCAGCATACTCGACCTTTTGTTCAATATGGGCAACGAAAGTCTGTTATATTTATAGATAGCAGGCTTTTTTTGTTTTTTTATGACTATTTGTTCCATAAATTCGCAAGGAATGATTAGTTTTGTAACATGTTATAACCATAAAACTATAAAAACATGTTTAACAAGACTTTAAAGACGCTGGCCTGCCTTGTCGCAGGTGCGTGCATGTTCAATTCATGTATCGGTTCGTTCGGATTGTTCAATACTGTGCTTGACTGGAACAAGAGCGCAACAAACAACAAGTTCCTGAACGCACTGATATTCATACTCATTTCGCCGGCTTACGCACTCTGCGGTGTTGCCGACGTGTTCATAATCAACACGATAGAGTTCTGGTCGGGGAGCAATCCCGTAATGGCGGACGTAGGCAAGACGAAGAATGTCACGGGCAGCGACGGCAAGCTGTATGCCATCACCACGCTCGAGGACGGTTACGAAGTGAAGGGTCCTGACGGCAAGACCGTAAGGTTCGTACACGACGAGAAGACCGACGCATGGGCAATGGTGCAGGACGGAAAGACCACCCCGCTGCTGAAATTCAAGGACAAGAAAAATGTCGAGATATACCTCAAGGACGGAAAGACGACCGAAGTCGCACTCAACGAACAGGGTCTGTTCGACGCCCGCATGGCAGTAAACGAAGGCACATATTTCGCATTCAAATAACCAAAAAGAAAGGAGTTAAAGCCCGTCGGGCTTTAACTCCTCGTTTTTCCATCACTTTTTCCTCGCTTCTTCCTTCTCCGCACACTCCGGGCAAAGCCCCTTGACAACATAGTTTATGCTGTTAAGGCGGAAGCCTTCGGGCAGTTCCACCACGGGCACGTGTATCCTTTTAAGGCAGAAGGTGCGCTGGCAGCGCTCGCAGTAGAAGTGCGTATGCTCGTCGTCGACGCCGCAACCGCAGTCGTCCGAGCAAACGTTGTATTTCAAGGAGCCGCTCCCGTCGTCGACCACATGTATCAGCTTGTTCATAAGGAACACCGCCAACGTGCGCGAAATGGTGCTCTTGTCTACGGTAGGCAGCAGCCTCTCGAGCTGCGGCAGCGACACTGTCTCGTCGCCCCTGAACATCTCGCGCAGTATCAGAAGCCTCGTCGCTGTAGGCTTTATGCCGCGGTGAAGCAGCTTGTCAATATAAAAACTCTCGTCAACCATACGTCTGCAAAAGTAAGGATAATCGGCCTAAAAGCCAAGGATTGGCGTGACTTTATTTAAACACAGGCACGCACGGCGGCGCAAAGGGCGGCAGGACAGCACCCGGGGAAACACCCCTTTACTTGTTGCCGACAAACACGCGCGTGGCGTTGAGCACCGCCAGAAGGGCCACGCCCACGTCGGCGAACACCGCTCCCCAGAGGTTTGCCATGCCGGCAAGCCCCAAAGCCATGACCAGCACCTTGACACCTATGGCGAAGACTATGTTCTGACGTACTATGGCACGCGTGCGGCGGCCTATGCGTATGGCGGCCGCCACCTTTGAAGGCTGGTCGGTCTGTATCACCACGTCGGCCGTCTCGATAGCCATGTCGGCGCCGAGCGCACCCATGGCTATGCCCACGTCGCTGAGCGCAAGCACCGGAGCGTCGTTTATGCCGTCGCCCACAAAGGCCACGTTGCGCCCCTCACGCCTTATTTCATCTATGCGGCCGACCTTGCCTTCGGGCAGAAGGTCGCCGCTGCCCTTGTCAACTTTCAGTTCGCCGGCGACCTTGTCGACGAGCGCCTGTTTGTCGCCGGAGAGTATCTCGACACGCTGCACGCCATTGCGCCTCAACAGGCCGACCGCACTCACGGCGTCGTCCTTCAGCGTGTCGGCGAGGAAGATGCAGCCCTCATACCGCCCGTCGCGTGCGCATGCCACGATGGTCTCGGGCACGGAAGCCAGCTCCTGCGGCCATGCCACGCCCTCGCGGTCGAGCATCTTGAGCGTGCCCACAACCCAGCGGCTGCCATCAACGGTTGCCGTAAGGCCGTATCCGGGCACGTCCTTTATGTCAGTAGCCTCGCGACTGCCGTTCTTAGCAACCGCGGCGACGGCCCTTGCTATGGGGTGGTTGCTGCCGCGCTCTATGGCGGCCACGGTGTCAAGCAGCGCGTCGCGGTCGGCGGCGTCGACACGCACTACTGCAAACTCGCCCCTGGTGAGCGTGCCCGTCTTGTCGAACACGACCGTGTCGACACGGGTTATAGCGTCAAGATAGTTGCCGCCCTTGAAGAGTATGCCCTGCTTTGACGCCGCCCCGATGCCTCCGAAGTAGCTGAGCGGCACGCTGATGACCAACGCGCAGGGGCACGATATTACAAGGAAGATGAGCGCACGGTAGAACCATGTGCCGAAGTCGTAGGCAAACCCTGCCGACACCAGCGACCACAGCCACGGCACGGCGACCGTAAGCACGGCAAGGGCGATGACCACGGGCGTGTATATGCGAGCGAACTTGCGGATGAACAGCTCGGCTGGGGCCTTGCGCTCCGACGCCTCCTCTACCATGGCAAGTATGCGCGAAACGGCGCTCTGGCTCTCGGGACGCGACACACGCAGGCGCACCACGCAGCCGGTGGCTATCATGCCGGCCAGCACCTCACAGCCCTCCTCTATCGTGCGGGGCACGCTCTCGCCCGTCAGTGCCGCCGTGTTGAACGACGCATCACCGCCGAGCAGCACTCCGTCGAGCGGCACGCGCTCGCCCGGCTTCACCTCGATGATGTCGCCCGGGTTAACTTCGGCAGGTGCCTTGACCACCACCGACGAGCCTGTAACCACCGCGGCGCGGTCGGGGCGGAACTCCATGAGGCTCCTTATGTTGTCGCGCGCACGGTCGACGGCCATGTCCTGAAGGGTCTCGCCGATGCAGTAGAACAGCATCACGGCAACGGCCTCGGGATATTCGCCTATGACAAACGCGCCAACCGAGGCTACGCTCATGAGCATGAACTCGCTGAACACTTCGCCCTTGGCGGCATACTCCCATGCCTCGCGCATCACGCCAAGCCCCACGGGCAGGAAAGCCGCCAGATACCAGACGAGCCTTACCACGGGCGACGCGAACCAGGCGGTGCCGGCAGCGGCCATTATGATGCCGGAGGCAAGCAAGGCCAGCGACACTGCCGGCCGTAAGAAATTCCTTTCTTCCATATATCCTTATGCTTAATTTCTCATTTTACAAAGGCAAAGGTATGGCAAAACCGGTGCAACTCGGTTGCAATCTACAACGGCTGGCGTAAGGCATTGATAATCAGCGCATAACATAAGGCATGGCAAAAGGTGGTCTTTAGCCTTGCAAAAGGTAACCTTTCAGGCTGCAAAAGGCCGTGTTTTGCAATGCAAAAGGCCACCTTTCGCATTTTAAGAAAACTTTGCATGGTCGTAAACGGGTTTTACGCACAAACTTCTTATATTTGCATCAAACAGACATTTTGCCGGCGCAGGCCACGGCTGACAATAAATGCCGCGCCCTGTTGACGGCGTATATTAACATAAAAACACCAAAAGTCATGAAAAAGACCATATTGGCATTGCTGGCGGTAATACTGCCGATGCTCGCCGCGGCGCAGGACGCGCGCCCATTCGACGTGAAGGTTGTCAACGACGAGTACAAGATATACATAAGGATGAACCTGCACGACAAGAACCTGACCGTGCCCGGACAGGACGTGCTGGGACAGGTTGACGGCTACATAGCGTCGACGCAGAGCCGCTCGACGTGGATAATAATAGCTTCGGAAATAATTGACGAGCGCACGGCAAGGATAGAGGTGGTGAACGACTATGGCAGCGAGGACTTCACCGCCGAAGTGAAACTGGACTCCGACGGCACGTACTTTTACAGGAAAACCGACGGCAGCACGCTCAAGTTCGCCGTCAAAGGCAAGTGGCAGAAGATACCTTCCACTCTGCAATTCGTGAAAAAATAATCCCCGCGGCGGCATATACAGGCGCCGGGGGGATTACAACAGGCGGCAACGGCTAACGCCTCGTGGCGAGATACATGTAAAGCCCCTGCCTCACCGAGCGCAGTCCGAACTGCTCGGTGTGTATGTCTGCCGGCGCCACCCAGAAGCATTCGGCAGCGTCGTCGCCGGCGTTGAGGGCTGTATCGTCTTCGACCTTGCACTCGAAAAACATGTCGAGCGTATTCACGTCGAGCCCCGAATAGCGGTACACATTGGGCTGGCTGAACAGGTAACGCGCCTCTGACACCTTCAGCCCCGTCTCCTCCATCACCTCGCGCGCTACGGCCTCCTCGCCCGTCTCGAGCGCATCGGCGAAACCTCCGGGCAGGTCGAGGGTGCCCTTGGCAGGCTCCAGCTTGCGCCGCTCAACGAGCAGCTCGCCCTTGCAGTTGGTTATAAAAGCCACAACGGCCGCAGCCGGATTCATGAAATACTCAAAGCCGCAGCCGGAACAGCGCTTGCTCTTGGGCGAGGCCGTCGCGAAATGCGAACTGCCGCATACGGGGCAATACTTAAACTTCTCAAGCAGATTCATTCAGTTCAATAATTAATGTGTGTAACATTGCGGCAAACGGATAAACAATACTGCCGCAGGCATCATCCTTACAGGCCGCAAAGATACGTAAAAAAACGATACGGTGCGCACAAGGACGCCACAAACATGACAATATGTGCGGCACGCACCACGGGCAACAGGATACAAGGCGACATGGATTTTACCGCCTGACAGGAAACAGAAGAACGCCGCGCGGCGTTTACACAACCGTGGCAGGCACGGCACAAAGAGCAACGCGGCACGGCAAAGTAAAAAAAACAAAAAACTTCATTTATATTTTTTGCTTTGCGCCCCTCTTTCCGTATCTTTGCAGGATATGACGGACGGGACCCCCGCCCGCAGCGCATCACACGCTGAATGGAACCTAACTACATAATCACCGAAACAAAGATGAAATCAACTAAAACCATCCTGGCGGCGATATTCATGGCCTTGTGCCTGCCGGCAGCAGCCCAACAGAAACTTGAAATGAACCTATGGCCGCAAGGCGCACCCAACTCTAACGGCGACGCGGCCGACTCGGCCAAGGTATGGGTGTACCTGCCCGACAAGAAGGCGGCAACGGGACGCGCCGTCGTGATATGCCCCGGCGGCGGATACCAGCACCTGGCGATGAACCACGAGGGGCACGACTGGGCGCCGTTCTTCAACAACATGGGCATAGCCGCCATCGTACTGAAATACCGAATGCCGCACGGCGAGCACGAAGTGCCCGTGAGCGACGCCGAGGAAGCCCTGAAGCTGGTGCGCCGCAACGCCGCAGGCTGGAACATAGACCCGCAGGACGTGGGCATAATGGGTTCGTCGGCGGGCGGGCACCTGGCCTCTACCGTGGCCACGCACTCAACGGGCGACGCCGCGCCAAACTTCCAGATACTCTTCTACCCCGTGGTGACGATGATGCCCGACATAACGCACAAGGGCTCTCACGACAACTTCCTGGGCGAGAAACCAAAGAAGAAGCAGGAGACTGAATACAGCAACGACCTGCAGGTCTCGCGCGTAACGCCGCGCGCCTTCATAGCCCTGAGCGACGACGACGCCACGGTGCTGCCCGCCAACGGCGTCAACTACTACATCGAACTGTACCGCCACGACGTTCCGGCAACGCTGCACGTCTACCCCTCGGGCGGACACGGATGGGGCAACCGCGACAGCTTCAAATACCACAACGAGATGCAGCTGGAGCTGAAAGCATGGCTGCGCAGCTTCTGACGGGAACAGACAACATACGGTTAAGGGTCAAGGACGGGCGCGCTTCTTGGCTCTTAACCTGTTTTAAGGCCAACCTCAATCAAACAACAGAATATCATGAAAAAGATCATATCGCTCGCCCTATTATGCCTGAGCCTGCTGACGGCAAGAGCCCAGGTAGCCGACTTCCTTATAAGCGACATGCTGAACAAGTCTGACTGGTTTGCCCTCGAGCGCGAATACCCGGCACTTAAAGACTCCGTACAGATGCCGTTCCTTAGGGTTATGGCTGAAGCCCTGCTCGCAGTGAACTTCAACCGCGACGACGAAGCCGTCAGCGCAATAGACACACTGATTGCGAAGCACCAGAGTTACATAGGCTTTGACAACACCATGAACATGGTAATGATCAAGGCTGCGGTTGAAAACAGGCGCGGCAACAGCGCAAAAGCCGCAGAAATACTTAACAACTTCATCACCCAGGTGAAGGCACAGGCACCGCAGGTAGACCTCTCTGCAGCCGAGGCACAATACAGACATTACAAGACCCTGAATGCAATCGGCAGGAAAACGACGCTGTCAAGGCCTGACGGCGATGTTGTTGTAGACTTTACATTAAGGAAACAGAGCCGCAAGGACAACGACACATCGTACACCGGATATTCGATAATCATGCCCGTGAAGATTAACGGTAAAGGCTACAACGCCTTGCTCGACACGGGTTGTCCAAACACAATGTGCATGAAAAGTTTTGCCGAGAAGATAGGGCTCAAGGCCGCCGGCGACTCAATAGTGATAACAGGCGCAGGCACGGTGGAGGCCGCCATTGGCATAATTGACAGCATAAACATCGGCGACCTGACGCTTCACGACGCACTCACGACCATAATAGACAACAACGACTGTACGGGCGACAACCTACAACAATACGACATCATCATCGGTCTTGACTTCTTCAAGCTATGCGGCGAAGCCCGCTTCATGCCCAGGGAGGGCAAGATAATATTCCCCGCAACGCCTACGCAGCTGCCCGGAACGGGTCGGAACCTGCTGTTGTCGGAAAGCGACAACCTGCGCCTTGAGGCTTACGTTAACGGCGAACGCTGCCGCTTCTTCTTCGACACAGGCAACTCCATAACAGCTTTCTCGAAGCAATACTACGAAAGGCATAAGGCCGAGATAGACAAGACGGCGCGTAAGGTGACGCGTGAGGGCGGAGGCATAGGGCGCAACGGCATGCTGACCACGCTGAAACTGCCGCCGGTAACGATGACAACGGGCGGAAGCGACGTAGAACTTGAGCATGTCGCAGTGGTGCTTGAAGACCTTGCACCGGTACAGATAGACGACGGCAATGTGGGCGTAAACCTCATACAGGACTGCCGCATGGCAACGCTCAACCTGAAGGACCTGTTCCTGAAGATTGAAGACTGACACCATGAATGGGTGGAAAAATGAAATATTGACGGAAAGTTACCGTTTTTTCGCGGTTTCTTTCCGTTTTTTCTTCTACTTAACCGAAAATTACTTATATTTGCCGATGTGTACTTTAAACCGACGGTCATGAAGAACATCAACCTTTATCTCTTGCTGCTGTTGGTGCTGGCAGTGCCTGTGCTGACGTCGTGCGAAGACGACGAGGAGGGCGTATTGCCCGTTGCCATGCGCATTACGGCCGACGAGTTTGCCGAACGGGTTGACGGAAAAGGCTGGCAATACGTGGAGTCGCACGAGATAAGGGGCAACGGCAAGTTCAGCAGGCACGACTACTGGGAAAGCATGACAGGCGGAGCGCCAGAGCAATATGCGTTCTGCGGCGACACCCTGACCACGTACATGTATGTTGACGCATACCCCATGAACGGCTACAAGAGCACGAAGTACACATACGACGAAACGACAAACAGGCTCATGGCCGGCGGCACGGAGGTGATGAGGATAATATCGCTGACCGAAAACGAGCTGTGCTTCATACGCCGGCAGGCGTCGACGGCTGACGGCAAGCAGATATTCGTCTATGCAGTCTACCGCGCCATGACGCCCTACGAACTCGAGTCGCTCAAGGCCGGCCACCCTTACGACATCGACATGCTCGACCAGCAGCACCCCGCAATGCCACGCCAGCAACGGCTTACGGCTGCCGACTTCGCCGCCATGGCCGTAGGACAGACATGGGAATGCACCGAGGCGCACGCAGTGGAGCTGGAAGGCAGGTACAACATTGACGATTTCTATACCGGCGGCACGCGGCTGAAGCCCGTCGACTTCCACATAACCGCCGACTCAATAACGGCCATTACAACCGACCCGGCGACAGCAGGTACGGTAAGAAATACAACCGCCTACACCTACCGCCCCAACGGATTCTACATTGAGACGGCTGGCAAGGCGGTAATGAAGATTATATCGCTCACAGCCGACGAAATGCGCACATGCTGCGAAACGGTCGATCCCGAAAGCGGCAACAAGGTGAAACTGTACTGCGTCTACCGCCGCATGACGCCCGGCAAAACTGACACGGACACGGGAAGCGACAGCACACGGACGGCAACCCGTGAGGAAACTGGCATGTAAACAAACTAAGAAACACCCTGAAAACCATACCCGCAAAAGCAAGACGACAACCGTCCGGCACGGCGTAAGCCGGACGGCGCACAGTTATTGCACATTGAAGGATACGCCGAATTTTAAATTTTTCTTAAAAAACAAAAATTTCGCATATTATATAAGGTGTATGGAAAAGTTTTGCTTACTTTTGCGCCCTAATCGAAAAGGTAGACAATATAATGCAAAAGAATCTGGTAATTGTCGAGAGTCCGGCAAAGGCAAAGACAATAGAGAAGTTTCTGGGCAAAGACTATAAGGTGATGTCCAGTTACGGGCACATACGTGACTTGAAGAAAAAGGAACTCAGCATAGACACCAACACATTCACGCCCGACTACGAAATACCCGAAGAGAAGAAAAAACTCGTCACCGAGCTGAAGAACAACGCAAAGAATTCGGAGAAGGTCTGGCTCGCATCCGATGAGGACCGCGAGGGAGAAGCCATATCATGGCACCTCTGCGAGGTGCTCGGACTCGACGAAGAGAAGACCAACCGCATAGTATTCCACGAAATAACCAAGCCCGCAATACTCGACGCAATCAACCACCCGCGCCACCTTGACATGAATCTTGTCAACGCACAGCAGGCGCGCCGCGTGCTCGACCGTCTCGTAGGCTTCAAGCTCTCGCCGGTATTGTGGCGCAAGGTGAAGCCTGCCCTGTCGGCAGGACGCGTGCAGAGCGTTGCCGTAAGGCTCATCGTCGAGCGTGAAAGGGAAATCCAGGCGTTCAACAGCGAGGCTTATTACAGGGTCAACGCCATATTCGACGTGCCCGTTGCCGACGGCACTACGGCCGAGGTAAAGGCTGAGCTGGACAAGCGTTTCACCACACGCGACGAGGTAATGGACTTCCTCGACAAGTGCAAAAACGCCGAATTCACCGTGTCGGGCATCGTCAAAAAGCCGATGAAACGTACTCCGGCGCCACCGTTCACCACGTCAACACTGCAACAGGAGGCCGCACGCAAGCTGGGATTCACAGTGTCGCAGACCATGATGGTGGCACAGCACCTGTACGAAAACGGACGTATAACCTACATGCGTACCGACTCCGTCAACCTGTCTTCACTCTGCATAAACTCGAGCAAGACTGAGATTGCGAGGCTCTGGGGCGAGGAATACAGCAAGCCGCGCCAGTACCATACGCACTCAAAGGGCGCACAGGAGGCGCACGAGGCCATCCGCCCGACGTATATGGAGAACACTTCGATAGACGGAACGCAGCAGGAGAAGCGCCTGTACGACCTGATATGGAAGCGTACGGCAGCCAGCCAGATGGCCGACGCGCAGATAGAGAAGACCACTGTGACGATAAGCATGTCGGGCGCGACTGAACAGTTCGTGGCAAACGGCGAAGTGGTGAAGTTCGACGGATTCCTGAAAGTCTACCGTGAATCGTCTGACGACGAGGCCGAAGGCCAGGAGAACACTTCGCACACGCTGCCGCCAATGGCAGAAGGACTGCCACTGCAGCGCAACGAAATAATAGCGACGCAGCGTTTCAGCCAGGGTCCGGTGCGCTATACGGAAGCCAGCCTGGTGCGCAAACTCGAAGAGCTTGGCATCGGCCGCCCGTCTACCTACGCCCCGACCATCAGCACCATACAGCAGCGCGAGTACGTGCAGAAGGGTGACAAGAAAGGAGTGGAGCGTTTCTACTCCATCGACATACTCGACTCGAACGGCATAACAAACCGAACCAAGTCGGAAATGGCCGGCAGCGAGAAGGGCAAACTGCTGCCCACAGACATAGGAATAGTGGTTAACGACTTCCTCATGAAGTATTTTCCGGCAATCATGGACTACAACTTCACAGCCAAAGTGGAGCAGCAGTTTGACACGATAGCCGAGGGAAAGGCGCAGTGGACCGCCATGATAGAGAACTTCTACAAGAACTTCGAACCGACAGTCGAGAAGACAATAAACACAAGGGAGGAGCACAAGGCCGGCGAACGCGAACTTGGCAAGGAGCCCGCCACGGGCAAGCCGGTGTTCGTAAAGATAGGAAGGTTTGGTCCGGTAGTGCAGATAGGAAAAGCCGAAGACAAGGAAAAACCGCGCTTCGCCCAGCTTCCGGCCGACAAGAGCATGGAGACAATAACGCTCGACGAGGCCTTGGAACTGTTCCGCCTGCCGCGCACCGTTGGCGAATTTGAAGGTTCGCCGATAGTAATCGGCTCGGGACGATTTGGCCCTTACGTGATGCACGACAAGAAATACGTGTCACTTCCCAAAACAGAGAACCCGTTGGCGGTAACCCTCGACACTGCCATTGAACTCATAATGAAGAAACGCCAGCAAGAGACGCAGCGCCACATAAAGACATTCGACGATGAGCCTAAGCTCGAAGTGATGAACGGACGATATGGCCCGTACCTGGCATACGACGGCAAGAACTACCGCCTGCCTAAGAACATGCACGACAAGGCGGCCGAACTTACCCTCGAGGAATGTATGGACGTGATTAACAACTCTAAGAAGAAATAGCCGATGAGGAGAATTATCATCATCGGATACATGGGAGCAGGCAAGACGACCGTAGGCAGAGCGCTGGCCAAAGAGACGGGAATGCAATTCTACGACCTCGACTGGTATATCGAAGGAAGGATGCACAAGACCGTGGCGCAACTGTTCGCCGAGCGTGGCGAAGAAGGCTTCAGGCGCATCGAACACAACATGCTGCACGAAGCGGCGGAGTTTGAAGACGTGATAATAAGCTGCGGCGGAGGCACTCCCTGCTTCTTCGACAACATGGAATACATGAACGCACAGGGCGACACCGTTTACCTGAAGGCAGAACCGGACGTGCTCTGCGCCCACCTGAAAATGGGCAAGATAAAGCGTCCACTGCTTGAAGGCAAGAGCGACGAGGAGCTGCGCGCATTCATAACAAGCCAGCTTGCACAGCGCGAAAAGTACTACATGCAGGCCAAGCACGTGTTCGACGTAAGCCTGCTCGACAACTTCGAGAAGATACATGCGTCAGTGGCGCAGCTGCGTGAGTTGCTCGACTTGTAGACGGCAGGTAACGGACGCTGTGGCGCGGACTGCGCCGGCGGCAGGCAGGAAGCCGCCATCAGGGGCGCAAACGACCGCAAGCAAGCCTTATATGCTAATCCAATTTCTATTTAAACGATTAACCATAAGTAAACAACAAGGCCCAGATGAAGAAATGGACTATCGAAGACTCTAACGAGCTTTACAACATCAGCGGGTGGGGAACATCCTATTTTGGTATCAACGAAAAGGGCGACATGTATGTCACTCCATGCAAGGACAACATACAGATAGACCTGCACGACGTTTTGGACGAGCTCGCCCTGAGAGACGTAACGCCGCCCGTGCTGCTGCGATTCCCCGACATTCTCGACAACAGGATTGAGAAAACGTGGAGCTGCTTCAAGAAAGCATCGGACGAATACGGGTTCAAGGGTGAGAACTTCATCATCTACCCCATCAAGGTTAACCAGATGCAACCCGTCGTTGAGGAGATTATCAGCCACGGGCGCAAGTTCAACCTCGGCCTCGAGGCCGGCTCGAAACCCGAGCTGCACGCCGTAATAGCAGTGCAGTGTCAGAGCGACTCGCTGATAATATGCAACGGATACAAGGACCAGAGCTATATCGAGCTGGCCCTGTTGGCGCAGAAGATGGGCAAGAGAATCTTCATCGTGGTAGAGAAGCTCAACGAAATCGAGATAATAAGCAAGGCCGCCAAGAAGCTCAACGTAAGACCTAACATCGGCATAAGGATAAAGCTGGCCTCGTCGGGCAGCGGCAAATGGGAGGAAAGCGGCGGCGACGCAAGCAAGTTCGGACTGACAAGCTCGGAACTGCTGGCCGCGCTCGACATCCTCGAAAAGAAAGGTCTGAAGGACTGCCTCAGGCTTATACACTTCCACATAGGCAGCCAAATCACCAAGATACGCCGCATACAGACGGCACTGAAAGAAGCTTCACAGTTCTACGTGCAACTGAGGAAAATGGGCTACAACGTCGACTTCGTTGACTGCGGAGGCGGCCTTGGCGTGGACTACGACGGCACACGCTCGCCGCACAGCGAGAGCAGCGTGAACTACTCGATACAGGAGTACGTCAACGACTGCATCTACGCCTTCGTCGACGCTGCCGACCGTTACGGCGTGCCCCACCCCAACCTCATCACGGAGAGCGGCCGCTCGCTGTCGGCCCACCACTCGGTGCTCGTCATCGACGTGCTGGAGACGGCTTCGCTGCCCGAGATGGACGAGGAGTACGAGCCTAACGAAAGCTCGCACAAGCTGGTGAAGGACCTTTACGAGATATGGGACAACCTCAACCAGCGCAGCATGCTAGAGGACTGGCACGACGCCGAACAGATACGCGAGGACGCCCTCGACCTGTTCGAGCACGGCCTGGTAGACCTCAAGACGCGCGCAGAGATAGAACGGATGTACTGGAGTGTGTGCCGCGAAATAAACTCGCTGGCCAAGAGCCTGAAGCATACGCCGGAGGAACTGAAAGGACTCGACAAGCTGCTTGCAGACAAATACTTCTGCAACTTCTCGCTGTTCCAGTCGTTGCCCGACGCCTGGGCCATCGACCAGATATTCCCCATCGTGCCGCTGCAGCGCCTCAACGAGCGCCCCACACGCAGCGCAACGCTGCAGGACATAACGTGCGACAGCGACGGAAAGATAGCCCACTTCGTGACGAGCCGCAACATATCGAACATACTGCCGGTGCACACGCTGCGCAAGAACGAGCCTTACTACCTCGGAGTGTTCCTCGTAGGAGCCTACCAGGAGATACTCGGCGACATGCACAACCTGTTCGGCGACACCAACGCCGCCCACATAACAGTGAAGGACGGACACTACCACATAGACCAGATAATTGACGGCGAGACGGTGGAAGAGGTGCTCGAGTACGTGCAGTACAACCCAAAGAAGCTGGTGCGCCAGCTCGAAGTGTGGGTGACAAAGAGCGTAAAGCAGGGCAAGATTTCGCTCGAGGAGGGCAAGGAGTTCCTCTCCAACTACCGCTCCGGACTTTACGGATACACTTATCTTGAATAATTCTTACATACGACAGATACATTAGAGGGAGCCAATGAAGTAAAAGACAAACGCCACGGCACAGCCGTGACCGCCACAAGAAAGCCCGAAGGCATCAACACGACAGGGCAAAGGTCTTTAACTTCACAGGCTCCCTTTCCATATCCGGCTCACCGAGCCGCAACAATCAAGACAATGAAACATCCTCTTACGATAGTGAAAGTAGGCGGGGCTGTAGTCGAAGACGAAGCCCGGCTAAGCCGGCTGCTGGCCGACTTCAGCGCAATCGAGGGGCGCAAGGTGCTCGTACACGGCGGCGGACGCCGCGCCACGGCCGTAGCCTCGAGCCTGGGCATAGAGAGCAAGATGGTGGGCGGACGCCGCATCACCGACAGCCAGATGCTCGAAGTGGTGACGATGGTCTACGGCGGACTGGTAAACAAGAACATCGTGGCGCGCCTTCAGGCCTGCGGCATCGACGCACTCGGACTGACGGGAGCCGACATTGACGTGATACGCTCGCACAAACGCCCGGTGAAGGACGTAGACTACGGCTTCGTGGGCGACGTGGAGCGCGTAGACGGCGGCAAGCTGTCACAACTAATCGAAGCCGGCATAACGCCCGTAATGGCGCCGCTGACGCACGATGGACAGGGCAACATGCTCAACACCAACGCCGACACCATAGCCGCCGAGACGGCAAAGGCGCTGGCCGGACAGTACGACGTAACGCTGATATTCAGCTTCGAGAAGAAGGGCGTGCTGGCGCGTCCCGACGACGACGACAGCCTGATACCCATAATAACGCGTGCCGACTACATGCGCTACGCTGCCGACGGCACCGTGTCGGGCGGCATGCTGCCCAAGCTGGAAAATGCCTTCAACGCCATATCGGCCGGCGTCAGCCGCGTCAACATAACGCTGGCAACGGCCATAGACGGCCGCCACGGCACCATGATTGTGGAGGAATGACAGGCCACGGGGCATAGCCCCGGCGACGCCGCAGGCATGCCAATGCAGTAAAAGTATGTACACCGCAATATGAAAGGCCGTCTTTTGCGACGCAAAAGGTAACCTTTCGCCGTGTAAAAGGCATCCTTTCGGAAGGTAAAAGGCTACCTTTTACAACATGCCTGACGGTCAGGCAGTTACAAACCGGATACAAACCTTTTAAAGGTCAGTAGCCATACCTGTCGTAGCAGGATGATACGGAAATGCCGGACGGTAATTGCTTAAATACTGTTAAATAAAGAAATTTTCCCCACTTCCGTGTAACTTTATCACAGTTGAATCGTCATTCAAATAGAGAGCAGATGAAAAATATCAGTTTTCGCAACGACGTGTTGCCGCTAAAAAACGTTCTCTACCGCCTGGCACTGAGAATAACCATGAGCCGGGAGGACGCCGAGGACATAGTGCAGGACACGCTGATAAGAGTCTGGAACAGGCGCGACGACTGGGATGACATAAGCTCGATCGAGGCGTTCAGCCTCACCGTATGCCGCAACCTCTCGCTCGACAAGATAAGGAAGGCAGGCAACGGTGACACCCCGATAAGCGAAGAAGAGGCCGGAGAGCCCGACTCGGGGCGCGACCCTTACGAACGCATGATGCAAAGGGACAGGGTCGAACAGGTGAGACGCATCGTAGACAGCCTGCCCGAGAAGCAAAAGAGCTGCATGCAGCTGCGCGACTTCGAGGGTAAAAGCTACAAGGAGATTGCCAAAGTGCTCGGAATCACCGAAGAACAGGTAAAGGTAAACATCTTCAGGGCACGCCAGGCGGTCAAGCTAAAGTTTAACGAAATCGACAAATATGGACTATAAATACATCGAACAACTGCTGGAACTCTATTGGAAGGGCGAGACATCGCTCGAAGAAGAGCAGATACTGCGCTCGTTCTTCAGCCAGAGAGACGTGCCCGCAAGCCTCGCAAGGTACAAGGAACTGTTCTGCTACGAACAGTCCGAGACCAGGGAAGACGTGCTTGGCAGCGACTTCGACGCACGCATGATGCAGCTCGTCGACGAGCCCGAGCCTGTAAAGGCACGCAGGATAAGCATCACGCAGAAGTTCATGCCGCTGTTCAAGGCGGCCGCCGTGGTGGCAATATTCCTGACGCTTGGCAATGCCGCGCAGGTAGCCTTCAACGGCAACGACAGGCCGGTTACAGGCATGACGGTCTTCGAGAAGACCACGCAAGGCCATTCGGTAGCCATGGGCGACACGGCAAAGGCCGACACGCTGAAGAAATTCAAGCCCACCGCCAACGTGGTAACGCCATCCGGCAGCACTATGGAATAAGGAAAATTTTCTATGCTTTCTCTATAAAACTGTGTTTAATAAAACAATTCGATGAAGCTGTGAAGCTTCGCTACAATCAATTTTTCATAACATATTAACGTGAAGAAAGAAAGCCGTTGCCAGCATTCTGGCAACGGCTTCCATTTTATGCCTCCGCGTCCGCCGCGGCTTATTTGGCGTTAATCTCCTTCAGCAGGCGGTCTGCGTGGCCCCACTTGTCCATCATGTAGAGCACGTAGCGTATGTCCACGCCTATGCAGCGGGCCAGGTTCTTCTCGAAGTATATGTCGCTCGAGAGGCTGTCCCAGTTGCCGTCGAATGCCAGTCCGATAAGCTCGCCCTTGCCGTTGAACATCGGCGAGCCGCTGTTGCCGCCCGTTATGTCGTTGTTCGTGAGGAAGCAGAGCTGCATCTTGCCTGTGGTCTTGTCCTGGTACTTGCCGAAATCCTTTGCAGAGAGCAGTTCCTTCATTATCGGTTCGGCAAAGTAGTCGGGCATGCGGTCGCCGTATGCCATCTTCTCAACAATGCTCTCGGCCGTAGTATAGTAGCCCGACGGCGAGCCGTTCATCGTGAATCCGCCCACGCGGCCGTAGCTAAGGCGCATCGTCATGTTGGCGTCGCTGTAATGGGGCATGTCCTGCTCCATGCGCAGTTTGGCCGCACAGAGATACTTCTCCTGCAGGTCTATCGAGTCGCTGAGCGGCATCAGAGCCTCACGCTGCGACGCAAGATAGTCTACAAGGCTTACTCCAAGCTGCACGCCCGGGTCCTCTATGAACTTCTTCTTGTTGAAATAGAGCTTCTTGCCGTTCTTCATCAGCATCGACTTCTTGTACAGGTAGTCCACGTAAGCCGCGCAGTCGCCGCCGAACTTGCTGTCTACCGTCTTGTAGAACGACGGCAGGTAGCCTGCGGGCACATGCTCGCGATAGTTCTTCATCATGGCCGCCAGCACCTCCTTGTCGAGCGCTTCGTCCCATGCCTCGCGGTTGTCCTCGAACTCTATGTACTGCTTCTTCGGGTCTTTCTCCGAACCCTTAACCTCCATGCCGTTGCCTGCCTTCATGGCGCGGGTAACCAGTTCGCTCGTGCCGAAGAACGACTCGCTGAGGTAATAGAACGCCTTCATGCGCTCGAAACGCTCGCCGTAGAGCTTCGCCATGAGGTCGAAGTCGAGCTTGTCCTTAAGGTATCCGGTCTCCTGCTGCCAGTGGCTCAGGCGCATCTCGTAAGCCCTCTTCTGCTCGATTATGCCTATCGAGTCGATGCACTTGTTCATACCCATCGAGTTCTTCCAGTAGTTTGCGCTCTGTGCGTACTTAGAGTCATACTTGATGCGCACTGCCTCGTCGGCCCTCATGTGGCGCTGCATTATCTCCTGCTTCAGTCCGCGCACCTGCACACGTGTGGCATTGCCGGCGTCGCGCATCTCCCTGATGCCGTAAGAGGAAAGGTAACGCTCCGTGCTTCCCGGGTAACCGATGGTCATTGCGAAGTCAGTGTCCTTGTATCCCTGGAGAGATACGGGCGCCCAGTTCTTCGGACGGTAGGGCACATTGTTCTCCGAGTACTCCGCCGGGGCGTTGGTCTTCGGGTCGGCGTATATGCGGAACACGCTGAAGTCGCACGTCTGGCGCGGCCACATCCAGTTGTCGGTCTCGCCGCCGAACTTACCCATCGACTTGGGAACGGTGAACACGAGGCGCACGTCGGGGAAAAGCTGGTAAGTAGTGGCGAAATACTGGTTGCCCTCATAATACGGGTCAATCTCCACATGGTATGTTTTCTCGATCTTCTTGACCGAGTCTGTCATTACGGTGGCTATCGAGTCAATCAGCTCCGACTGCTTGTCGGGAGTCATGTTGTCGATGCCCAGCGCCTGCAGGCGTGCCGTAACGTCCTGCTGCTCAATCATGAAGCTGACGTAAAGGTTCTCGTTAGGCAGCTCGTCCTTGAAGTCCTTGGCGTAAAAGCCGTTGAGCATGTAGTCGTGTTCAACGGTCGAATGGCTGCGTATGGCTTCGAAACCGCAGTGGTGGTTGGTAAACACGAGGCCGTCAGGCGAAACTACCACGCCCGAACAGAAACCTCCGAAGAGAACGACAGAGCCTTTGACTGCGTTGTCGGCAGAGTAAAGACTCTCGTAAGGAAGACTGTAGCCATAGGCTTGCATCTGGTTGTACACCGCCTGGGGCAGGTTGTACAGCGTCCACATACCTTCGTCGGCCTTAGCCGGCAAGAGTGTAAGCAGACCCAAGAATAATAACGATAATTTTTTCATTGCGTATTGTTTAAATATGGTTTTATAGTGTATTACATGTAAGGTTACAATGTCGTGACGGCGCGCAGACCGCCTTTTGCGGGCTGTGCGGCGCCCGTCAGCGCGCCCGTAGCCGGCCCGCGGCTCACCGCTTAAGCCGCGCAAGCATCTGCTTGAGCGGGAAGTCGCGCTTAACTATCAATGCGGCGAAGAGCGCAATCAGCAGCGTATTGACCGCAAGGGCGGCCCACACGGGCAGCTGGCGGTTGGCGAACGTCATGCCGGCGAACATCACCAGCGCCACACCCACGTACAACATGATTTCCCTCACGGGGTAGTTTATCGGGTAGTGCTTCTGTCCTGCAATGTAAGAGAGCAGCATCGCCGTGCCGTAACCTGCGAAGCCGGCCCATGCGCAGGCCATGTAGCCGTAGCGGGGGACAAACACCACGTTGACGATGATGAGCACCAGGCAGCCCGCACCTGACAGGTACGCGCCCCAGATGGTCTTGTCGATGAGCTTGTACCAGAACGACAGGTTGAAGTAAACGCCCATCATGATTTCAGCCGCCATGACTATCGGCACCACGCGGAGCCCCTCCCAGTAGTCGCGCCCTATCAGGTGGCGCAGTATGTCCATGTAGCCTACGACAGCGAGGAAGGCCAGCAGGGTGAAGATGACAAAGAACTTCATCGCCTTGGCGTAGTTGTCGCGGTTGTCCTTGGAGCGTGCGCTGCCGAAGACAAACGGCTCGTAAGCGTAGCGGAAGGCTTGCGTTATCATTGCCATGATCATCGCAATCTTGCTCGCCGCGCCGTAAATGCCCAGCTGTGCGTGGGCGTCGGTGCCGTGATAGATGTAAGGGAAGAGTATCTTGTCTGCCGTCTGGTTGAGTATTCCGGCAATTCCTAACACCAGTATGGGCCAGCTGTAGCCGAGCATGCGCCGCAACAGGGCACGGTCGAACACGTACTTGAAGCCCGTAAGTTCCTTTACAAGGAAGAGCGTCATTATGCCCGTGCAGAACAGGTTGATGTAGAAGGCGTAGCCGACGCCCACCTCGGGCGAATAGATTGCGCCTGCGAGACCTTCGCCGCCGGTGCTTTCGTACCACGCGGGAAGGGCGAGGAAGAACACCAGGTTGAGCGCGATGGACATCACGATGTTGGCCAGCTTGAGCGCGGCGAACTTTATAGGCCGCTTCTTATACCTCAAATAGGCGAACGGTATGCACTGGAACGCGTCGAGGGCTACCGTAACCGCCATTACCCACACGTACGACGGATGGTCGGCATAGCCCATGAAAGAGGATATGGGCGAGATGAACGACAGCACGAGCACTATGAACAGGAGCGACGTGAAGCCGACCGACACAAGCGTGGTGGAGTAGACTTTCTGCGGGTCTTCGCCCTCCTTGTTGGCGAAACGGAAGAAAGTGGTCTCCATGCCGTAGGTCAGTATGACGAGCAGCAGCGCCGTATAGGCATAGACGTTGGTTATAACGCCGTAGCCGCCGTCGGCAGCCGACAGCGTTGCCGTGTAAAGCGGAACGAGCAGATAGTTGAGGAAACGCCCAACGATGCTGCTCAGACCGTAAATAGCAGTGTCTTTTGCAAGGCTTTTAAGATTAGCCATAATATTCTGTATAAGTTGTAACTATCATGTAAGCACCTACCGTCGCGCCACCGCAACCGTGCCAACGGCAGCGCCGTCTTACGTCCTTCGCCGCGGCACCAGCCGTCAGAAGAACAGGTAGCACACGGCTATCGCCGCAATGACTCCGGCCAAGTCGGCCAGCAGGCCACATGCAACGGCGTGGCGGGTGTAGCGCACGCCGACGCTGCCGAAGTATACCGCGAGTATGTAGAACGTCGTATCGGTGGAACCCTGGAATATGCAGCTGAGGCGGCCGACAAACGAGTCGGCGCCGTAGGTTGTCATGGCGTCGACCATCATGCCGCGCGCGCCGCTGCCCGAGAGGGGCTTCATTATTGCAGTTGGCAACGCGCCGACGAACTCCGTGTCGCCGCCCAGTGCCTCGACCGTCCACTTCACGCCGTCGACAACGGCGTCCATTGCGCCCGAAGCGCGGAATACGCCAATGCCAACGAGTATCGCCACAAGGTAGGGAATTATGCGCACGGCAGTCGAAAAGCCGTCCTTTGCGCCCTCGATGAAGGCGTCGTACACGTTGACGCGCTTCCTCACGCCGGCCAGGATGAAGCCCACTATGACACACATCAGCAGTATGTTGGCAGCCGAGGTGCTGACTATGTTCATCTGCTCCTTGTCCATCGAGCCGAAAAGCCAGATAACCGATGCCACCACGAGGCTCATGCCGCCAAGCGTTAGCAGCATTACGCGGTTGAGCAGGTTGATGCGCTGGTACAGGCTGGTGATTATTATGCCGGCAAGCGTGGACACGAAGGTGGCTATGAGTATTGGTATGAACACGTCGGTGGGCTGCGCCGCGCCGAGCTGGGCACGGTAGACGAGGATGGAGACGGGGATGATGGTAAGTCCCGACGTATTGAGCACGAGGAACATTATCATCGGGTTGGTGGCCGTGTCCTTCTTCGTGTTAAGGCTTTGCAGCTGCTCCATTGCCTTCAGTCCGAGCGGAGTGGCGGCATTGTCGAGACCGAGCATGTTGGCGGCGATGTTCATGAATATTGAACCTGTGGCCGGATGGCCCTTCGGTATGTCGGGAAACAGCTTGGTGAACACCGGACTAAGCACGCGCGCCAGGGCATTGACTACGCCTCCTCGCTCGCCTATCTTCATAACGCCGAGCCACAGCGACAGCACGCCGGTAAGTCCGAGCGATATCTCGAAGGCGGTCTTGGCCGAGCTGAACGTGGAGTTCATCATGGCCGGAAACACCTCGGTGTCGCCCATGAACAGAAGCCTTACAAGCCCTATGACAAAGGCTATCAGGAAGAATGCTATCCAAATGTAATTTAGCACCATACAATTTGCAAAGATAGTGCAAGTTGAGAGAAATGCAAAATAAAAGCGAGGGAAACGAGTTTTTATTTTCATTTCCGAAATGCAGCCTGTCTTATCAAAAGATAGTGCAAGCCGAGGGAAATGCAAAATAAAAACGAGAGAAAAAACGGTGCAGACCGCCGCCACGACGCAAATTAGCGCCACACTACACGTTCCATCATACACCGTCCGGACGGTTGCAAACCGAGGTTTTCCAAAAGGTTACCTTTCAGGCGGTAAAAGGCCATGTTTTACAACGCAAAAGGCCACCTTTCGCAGGGCAAAAGGTAGCCTTTTAGTAACGGTTTGAATATCAAGTACTTACCAATGCGCTTATTCTATACGAACATAAGCGTGGTAAGCCTGTCCTTGTCGAATATCTCACGTGCCACGGCCTGCATGTCTTCAGCCGTCACCTCGTCGACGCGCGCCATCAGCCTTGCCACGTCTTTCTCTATGCCGTGGTGCAGGTAGCTGCGGCCGAAGTCGAGGGCGAAGTTCTCGCGGTTGTCGCACGCCACGCCTATCTGCCCCTTTATCTGGCGCTTTGCGGCGGCAAGGGCGGTGGCAGACAGGGGTTTCGAGGCCAGCTTGTCAAGCTCGCGCGCCACCAGGCGGCGGCATTTCCTAACGTCGTGGGGGTCGCAGCCGAAGTATGTACACCAAAGGCCGGTGTCCGAATAGCTCACCATCGAGCTGTCGACGGTGTACACCAGTCCGTTCTTCTCCCTCAGGGCTATGTTCAGGCGGGCGTTCATGCCGGGACCTCCGAGCATGTTGTTCATCAGATACAGTATGAAGCGGCGGCGGTCGTGCACGTCATACGCACGGTTGCCTATCATCACGTGTGCCTGGTGGGTGCCGCGGCTGACAACCTCTTCACGGGGAACGTATGCCGGAAGGGTCGCTCCCCTGCCCTTGCCCGAACGCGGGGCGCAGGGCGCGAAGCCGGCCGTGGCCTTTTCGAGCAGGCGCACAAGGTGGTCGAAACTGATATCGCCCGAGGCGAAGAACACGGCGTTGTCGGGGCGGTAGAACTTGCGAGTGAAGCGCAGCGTGTCGTCAGACGTGTACTGCCTGAGGCGCTCCGACTCGCCCAGGATGTTGTGTCCGAGGGGATGGCCGTCGAATATCATGTTCTCGAACTTGTCGTAAATAAGCTCCGCCGGCGAGTCGTTGTAGCACTCTATCTCGTCGCACACCACCTCGATTTCCTTGTCCAGCTCGGCCTGCGGATAGGTGCTGTGGAGCACTATGTCTGAAAGCAGGTCGACGGCGCGCGGCAGGTGCTCCTTGAGTATGGCCGAATAAAACACCGTGTCCTCCTTGTTGGTGAAGGCGTTGAGGTCGCCGCCGACGCTCTCGAGGCTGTTCAGTATCTGCATGGAGCGGCGGCGCTCCGTGCCCTTGAAGGTAGTATGTTCGCAGAAATGCGCCAGTCCCTCCTCGCCCGGCAGCTCGTCGCGCGTGCCAGCGCAGATGGCGTAGCCGCAATATACCACGGGTGACGCCGACGCAAGGTGGATGACGCGCAGCCCGTTGCTTAAAGTGTGAGTATTGTATTTCATAATCCGAGGTGCAAAATTATATGATTTTCACGACTTTATGCCACCGTTAACTGTATAAAAAGCAAATTTTTAGTTTCTTTTCATAAGATAAATGCCGCCCGGCAAAGTAAAAAATCTTAAAACTACGTTTTAATTTTTTGGCTTTGCGCCCGTCTTTTAGTATCTTTGCGCCACAATCAAGACTTTATAAAAAAAGCAAGACAATGCGCAAAGTTATCGGAATAGGAGAAACAGTACTCGACATAATATTCAAAAACGGGCAGCCCGTGAGCGCCGTGCCGGGCGGCTCTGTATACAACGGCATGATTTCACTGGGGCGCGCCGGGGTGCCGGCAGCCTTCGTAAGCGAGGTGGGCTACGACCGCATAGGACAGAGGACGGTGGCCTTCCTGAAGGAAAACGGGGTCGACGCGTCGAACGTCAACTCGTACAAGGGCACCAAGTCGCCCGTGTCGCTGGCGTTCCTCAACGAAAAGAACGACGCCGAATACATATTCTACAAAGACCATCCGCACGACAGGCTCGACTACCTGACACCCGAAATAAACTGCGACGACATAGTTATGATAGGCTCGTACTACGCCGTCAACCCCGTAATACGCCCACAGGTGGCGGCACTGCTCAACGCCGCGAGGGACAAAGGGGCGATAATCTACTATGACGTTAACTTCCGTGCGGCGCACGCCGACGAGGTGATGAAGCTGACGCCCAACATACTGGAGAACTTCGAATACGCCGACATTGTGCGCGGCAGCCGCGAAGACTTCAACGTGATGTACGGCATGGACACGCCCGACAAGGTGTACAACTCGGAGATTTCGTTCTACTGCAAGAAGTTCGTCTACACCGACGGGGCGGGCAACGTGGAGCTGCGCGGCGACGGCGGACTGAAGAAGAGCTACCCCGTGAACGCCACGGACACGGTAAGCACCATAGGCGCAGGCGACAACTTCAACGCCGGACTGGTGTACGGACTGGTGCGCTACGGCGTAACCCGCGACGCCATGGACGGCCCGATAGCCGAAGAGACATGGGACAAGATAATAAGCTGCGCCCTCGCCTTCTCGGCCAACTGCTGCAAGAGCATAGGCAACTCGATTGACACCGGCTTCGGCCAGGCCATGAAGGACGGACTGTACAAAAACGAATAAGACAACAACCAAAATAAAAACAACAATGATAGAGATTACCGACAAAATCTATTATGTAGGCGTAAACGACCGCAACAAGGAGCTCTTCGAGGGCCTGTGGCCGCTGCCTAACGGAGTTTCATACAACTCCTACCTCATCGACGACGAGAAAGTGTGCCTCATCGACACAGTGGAGGTTGACTTCTTCATGCCATACCTCAAGAACATACGTGAAATACTGGGCGACAGGCAGATAGACTATCTCGTGATAAACCACATGGAACCCGACCACAGCGGTGCCATAGAACTGATACGCAAGTACTATCCTGGCGTGAAAATCGTGGCCAACAAGAAGACGTTCGGCATGATTGACGGTTTCTACGGCATAACTACCGACGAGGTGGAAGTGAAGAACGGCTCGAAACTCAGCCTCGGACGCCACGAGCTTACGTTCGTGCTGACGCCTATGGTACACTGGCCCGAGACGATGGTTACACTCGACACGACCACCAACACGCTGTTCTCAGGCGATGCGTTCGGCTGCTTCGGCGCGCTCAACGGCGGCATAATAGATTCTGAAATCAACTGCGACACGTTCTGGCTGGAGATGGTACGCTACTATTCGAACATCGTCGGCAAGTACGGAACACCCGTGCAGAACGCCCTGAAGAAACTGGAGGGAGTGCAGCTGGACTACATCTGCTCTACACACGGCCCCGTATGGCACGAGCATATCAGCAAAGTGATAGGCATATACGACCGTCTCAGCCGCTACGAGACCGAGGAAGGCATCGTAATATGCTACGGAACGATGTACGGCAACACAGAGCGCATGGCCGAGGTGATAGCCCGCGCGGCAAGCCAGGCAGGCATCAAGAACATCGTAATGTACAACGTGTCCAAGACGCACCACTCTTACATACTGCGCGACATCTTCCGCTACCGCGGACTTATTGTCGGAGCGCCGACCTACAACGCCGGACTTTACCACGAAATGGAGGTATTGCTGAGCGAGATTGCAGGCAAGGACATCAAGAACAGGCACTATATAGGCTGGTTCGGAAGCTATGCCTGGGCAGGCAAAGCCGTCGAACGCATACACCACTGGAACGAGACTCACCTGAAATTCGAGGCCGTAGGCACTCCTGTAGAGATGAAGCAGAGCCTCAAGGAGGACTCTTTCGCACAGTGCGAGGCGCTCGGACGCGCCATGGCCGAAAGGCTCAAGCAGGACAGGCAGTAACCTTCAGGCATGCAAGCCGGCGGCCGGCACAGGGCGGCCGGCTTGCATTTATCATCAAGAACCTTAAACATACATGAAAAAAACACGCTTCGGGCTGCTGCCCCGGATTATCGTTGCCATAGCGTTGGGCGTTTTGCTGGGCAACGTGTTCACCGAGCCGTGGATACGGCCGTTCATGACCTTCAACGCAATATTCAGCCAGTTTCTCGGCTTCCTCATACCAATCATCATCGTGGGCCTGGTCACTCCGGCCATTGCGGGCATCGGCAACTCGGCAGGCAAGATGCTTCTTGTAACGGTGGGCATAGCCTACGCCGACACGGTATTTTGCGGACTGCTGGCCTACGGCACGGGCAGCGTGCTCTTTCCGGCCATGACCGAAGGGCTGACGGCTGCCGCGACAGGCGGCGCCGGCGAAGCCATAGAACCGTACTTCACAATCAAGATACCGCCAATCCTCGACGTAATGAGCGCCCTGGTGCTGTCGTTCATGATGGGACTGGGCATAGCCTACGGCAAGTCGGAGGTGCTGAAGAAGGGCGCCGACGAGCTTATGGAGATTATAGGGAAAGTCATCGGCAAGGCGATAATTCCGCTGCTGCCGCCTTACATTTTCGGTATCTTCCTCAACATGACGGCCAACGGAGAGGCTTATTCGATAATGACGGTGTTTGCAAAGATTATCGTCGTAATCTTCGCACTGCACATAATAATACTGCTCTACCAGTTCTGCGTGGCCGGAATGCTGACGCGCCGCAACCCGCTGAAACTGCTCTGGCGCATGCTGCCGGCGTATTTCACGGCCCTGGGCACGTCGTCTTCGGCAGCGACCATACCCGTAACGCTGAAGCAGACCGAGCTTAACGGCGTGGGCAAGGACGTTGCCGGCTTCACGGTTCCGCTCTGCGCTACCATCCACATGTCGGGTTCGGTAATGAAGATTGTGGCCTGCGCACTCACAATCTGCATCCTGAAAGGCATGCCACACGACCCGATGCTGTTCACGGGCTTCATCCTGCTGCTGTCGATAATGATGGTCGCCGCGCCGGGAGTGCCCGGAGGGTCTATCATGGCGGCACTGGCGCCGCTGGCGTCGGTGCTCGGTTTCGGCGAGCAGGAACAGGCTTTGATGATTGCCCTGTACATAGCGATGGACAGCTTCGGCACGGCCTGCAACGTGACGGGCGACGGTGCGGTGGCCATAGTGGTAAACAAGATATTCGGAAAGAAACTTGCTGACGTGAAATAAGGCGTGCGGACAAGACGCAAAAAAGGCTCCGCAAAGGCGGAGCCGACAGTGTCTTGCCTGCCGCAAGGCTAAATATCCTGAAGAAGCCGTATGGCGTCATCGACGCCGGCGGCTTCTTTTATTATGTCACGCCACTGTCCCCTGACCACTCCCTTAAGCTGAAGGTCGTCGAGAAGGGCTATGAGCGTGTCCCAGAAACCGCCTGCATTGAGCAGTATCACGGGCTTGTGGTGGTAGCCTATGGTGGCAGACGCGGCCATGGTGAACACCTCGTCGAGCGTGCCCAGACCGCCGGGCAGCGCCACTGCGGCGTCGCACTGGGCGAGCATGAGGTCCTTGCGGTCGCTCAGGTTGTCGCAGGGTATGCACACGTCCATGCTCGGACTGGCCTTGCCGCCGCGCTCTATTATCGAGGGCACCACGCCTATGGTGGTGCCGCCGGCTTGTCGCACGGCGCGTGCCACGCACTCCATAAGCCCTAAATTGCATCCGCCGAACACGAGCGTATGGCCGTTGGAGCCTATCCAGCGGCCGAGTTCTTCAGTCACTTTGAAATATCCGGCGTCTATGTCAGAGTTTGCCGAACAGAATACTGCTATTTTCATTATTGCTTGTTGTTATCAGGTTTTGCCGCCCGCGACTATTCGACCACGCCCTTGGGCAATCCGATGGCCTTGACAAGGTCCTCGAAATCCTCGCGGTTTACGGCCGCGCCGTTCTTTATCTTGGCGCGGTAGTTGTAGATAGTGTTGACCGAATAGTGCAGGAACTCGGCTATCTTGGAGCTGTCGTCGATGCCGAGGCGTATCAGGGCAAAGATGCGTATGCCCGTGGTAAGCTTGGCCTGGTCGGGCAGCGAGATGCGGCTGTCGGGATTGAGAAGCTGGTTGAACTCGTCGACGAACGTCGGGAAGAGGCGTATGAACGTGGAGTCGAATATCTCGAACAGTTCCTCCTGCTCCTTGTCGCGGAAGTCGTGGTTCTTCACCATGTCGTAAAGCTCGGCGTAACGCTTGGCCTTAAGCATGGTGAACACGTCGCGGCGCATGGCGTCCATGCGGTCTATGTATGACGAGCACTGGCGGAGGAAGAGGCCGATGTACTTCTCCTTGACGCGGTTGCTCTCGTCCAGGTTCGCCACGGCATCGTTAAGATGGTTGCCGGTTGCGGTGAGGCGGCGGTTTGAGGTGTCGAGACTGTCGAGCGTCTGCTTCATCTCGGTGTTGAGCCTGGTCAGCTGTTCGTTCTTGCGGCTCAGCTCGGCCTGCGCCTGGGTGAGGCGGCGGCGCTGGCGGGTAAGGTAGACAAGGAAGGCCAGCACTATGAGCATGAACACGCCGGTAAGCACGATGGCCGCCTTGAGGTATGTGTTCTCGCGCCGGTTCTGCATCTGGTACATGTTGTCGATGACCTGCATCACGGGCGTTATCTGCTGGTTGCGCAGCCTCGTGCTGAACTTGGAGGCGCAGGCGGAGGCGAAGTTTATGTAGCGGTACGAACGCTCTATCTCGCCGCGCGAATACATGCTGTTGGCCAGTTTCCACAGCGCGGCCTGGTCCATGACGGCGTTGCGCACGTCGAGCAGGGCCGACATGGCGAGCCAGTATGTCCACTCGTCGGTGTCGCCGAGCATCTTGTAGTCAAGGTAACGGTAAAAGGCGACGATGGCCATGCGGTGCGATTCCTTCATGGCAAGCTTGAGGCGCATGTCGTTGTAGCGCAATGCCTTGGCGTAGTCGCCCTCGTTATAGGCAGTGGTCTCAAGCAGTTGCAGGCGTATGTCGCTGTCTGGAGCGGCAACGGCAAGGAGCGAGTCGGCGTAGACGTGCGCCAAAGCGAAGTACTTATCCTTAAGGTAACCCACCTTGCAGTAATAGCCCAGTTCGCCGTATAGGTGGTTGTAGGCCATGTAATAGTCAACAAGGCCGTCGCGGCCAAGTACCGACTTGTCTATGGAAGACAGTATGTCGACGGCCTCGGTGTACATGCCCGTGTTTGAACACTGGTAGGCCGTAAGCGCAAGGCAGCGGTTCTCGCCCGCCCTGTCGCCGCATCTGCGTGCCTCGTCGCGGGCCCGTCCCAGCCAAGCCAGGGCTGAGTCGTTCATGAATGGCTTGTACTCCTCGTATAGTTCGAGCGCGACGACGTAGCGTGTAGAGGCTTCGCCCGTGTGCACGTACTTGTCACGTATGCGGCGTATGGCGTCTTCGCGCTTGGCTATGAACGCTGAAGAATCGGCTATGGCCGCGTCGAGACACCTGTAAAGGGAGTCGACACGGGTGGCGGCAACAGCATCAACCAGCGGAGCCAACACCAGAAAAAACAATATAAGAATCCTCATAACGGTATCGTTTCCTAATGAAACCATTAACAATGCAACATATTGCAAAGATAAGACAATATCGTGAATTAACAAAACTTAAGCCACTGTTTTTGCCAAAGGTTACCTTTTACGCTGCAAAAGGTCATGTTTTGCACGCTAAAAGGCCGCCTTTTGCAGTGCAAAAGGCGGCCTTTTATAATGCGTTGTATTCCAGTGTGTTACACAGGCGGTTTATTCAGCCGTGATGCTTACGGTCTGGAGCGAGCGGCTGTCGTGTCCGAGCATGATGTCGAACTTGCCCGGCTCGAATACCTGACGGCCCTCGGCGTCGTAGTACGAGAGGTCTTTCTCGGTTATGTCGAAGGTCACTTCCTTAGTCTCGCCGGCCTTGAGCATGATGCGCCTGAAGCCTTTAAGCTCCTTGACGGGGCGTGCTATCGAGGCAACGGGGTCGTGCATGTAGAGCTGCACCACCTCGCAGGCGTCCTTCGAGCCTGTGTTGGTCACGGCGACTGTTGCCTTGAAGCTGCGGCCAGAACCTGTAACCGAAGGCTTGCCGTAGTTGAAGGTGGTGTAACTGAGGCCGTAACCGAAGGGATAGAGCGGGTCGTTGACCACGTCGAGCCAGTTGGATGCGTACTTGCGGAACTCCTTTGTGCCCTCGGGTACGGGACGGCCGGTGTTCAGGTGGTTGTAGTACATGGGCAGCTGGCCGGTAGTGCGCGGGAAAGTCATGGTAAGGCGTCCGCTCGGGGCTACGTCGCCGAAGACCACGTCGCAGATGGCGTCGGCAGCCTCGCTGCCTCCGAACCATACGTTGAGTATTGCGTCGACGTTGTCCTGCTCCCATGTGAGTACTGTGGGACGGCCTGAGAAGTTGAGCATGACCACGGGCTTGCCCAGCTTGACAAGCTCGGCGAGCAGCTCGCGCTGCACGTCGGGCAGGCGCAGGTCTGAGCGGCTGGCGCACTCGCCTGACATTTCGGCGCTCTCGCCCATAGCGCATATTATGACGTCGGCCTTGGCAGCCACGGCAAGGGCTTCGGCCTTGAGGGCTGCGTCGTCGCCGCGGTTGATGGTCTTGCCGAACTCTGCGGCGCGCTGGCGTTCAGCGTCGGCCATGAGGTTGCAGCCCTGGGCGTACAGGAGTTCTGCCTTGCCTTTGAGGGCGCGCTCGAATCCTTCCTTCAAAGTAGAATACTTGTCGGGCGTGTAGGCCACGCACCATGTGCCGGCCATGTTGGCACGGGTGTCGGCAAGCGGACCTATTAGGGCTATCTTGCCCTCGCGCTTCAGCGGCAGCAGGTTGTCCTGGTTCTTAAGCAGCACGAAGGTCTCGGCGGCTATGCGGCGTGCGGCGGCACGGTTGTCGGCCGTGAAGATGTCTTTCTTCGGGCGCTTGGTGTCGCAGTATTTGTAAGGGTCGGCAAAAAGGCCCAGCTTATACTTTGCCTCGAGCACACGGCGGCAGGCCGTGTTGATGGCCTCCTCGCTCACTGTACCGTCCTTTACCGACTGCTCCAGCGTGCCGAGGAAGCCCATTGAGCACATGTCCATGTCGGTGCCGGCGTTGAGAGCCAGTGCGGATGCACGCTTGAGGTCGCCGCCGACGCCGTGAGGCATCATCTCGCCTATCGAGCCGTAGTCGGTGGCCACGAAGCCGTCAAACTGCCACTGCTTGCGCAGAACATCGTCGAGAAGCCACTTGTTGGCCGTTGCGGGAACGCCGTCGACAATGTTGAACGACGACATCACGCTGCCCGCTCCCGCCTCGATGGCTGCCTTGTAAGGCGGGAAGTACTGGTTGTACATCCTCAGGCGGCTCATGTCTACGGTGTTGTAGTCGCGTCCCGACTCTACCGCGCCGTAGAGTGCGAAGTGCTTCATGCAGGCCATTACGTTCTCGCGGCTCGAGTAGTCGCCCTGGTATCCGCGTATCATGGCGCCTGCTATCTGCGCTCCGAGGTACGGGTCTTCGCCGTTGCCCTCTGATATGCGGCCCCAACGGGCGTCCACGCAGATGTCGACCATAGGACTGTAGACCCAGTTGATGCCGTCGGCCGAAGCCTCCTTGGCGGCTATGCGCGCCGCCTCTTCAATGGCAGCCAAGTCCCAGCTGCACGAAAGGGCGAACGGAATGGGGAATATCGTCTCGTAACCGTGTATTACGTCCATGCCGACAAGCAACGGAATGCCCAGACGGCTCTGCTCAACGGCTATCTTCTGGAGCGCCTTTATCTTCTCTACTCCCTTCAGGTTGAACACTCCGCCCATCTTTCCTTCCTTGACAAGGCCGGCCACCTGGGTGTCCTGTGCCTGGCCGGTGGTGATGTCGCCGGCCACCTGGAGGTTGAGCTGGCCTATCTTTTCCTGGAGCGTCATGCGCGACATGAGGTCGCTGACGAACTTGTCCATCTTGGCGTCTTGAGCCGTGGCTGCCAGCGCAAACACGCAAGAGGCGGCTACGGTCAATGCTTTTCTTATTGCTTTCATTGTAATGTTATTTTACAGTAAACAAATTGATGCCGGCCGACAGCATAGGCTGGCAACCGGCATCGTCAAGGTATTACATTAAAACAAATTTCACTTTCTGCTTCAGGTTGTCTGAAGAGTTGCCGATAAGGGCCTCGAAGTCGCCCGGCTCGGCCGTCCACTTGTGGGCCTTGTCGTCGAAGAAGCTGAGCGCATCAGTGCCGATGGTCAGCTTGACTTCCTTCACTTCGCCCGGCTTCAGGTAAACCTTCTTGAAGGCCTTGAGCTCTTTGTAGGGGCGCACCAGTGACGACTTGCAGTCGCGCACGTAGAGCTGTACCACCTCGGCGCCGGCCTTCGTGCCGGTGTTCTCAACGCTTACGGTGAAGGTTATGCTGTCGCCCTGTGCAAGCTTGGCCTTGTCTGCGGTGGCCTTGCCTATCTTGAACGTGGTGTAGCTAAGGCCGTGGCCGAAGGCGAAGAGGGGCGCAACCTTCTCCTTGTCAACCCAACGGTAGCCAACGAAGATGCCTTCCTTGTACTCCTCGTCTATTATCTTCTCGTCCTTGCGCCATGTTCCGGGATAAGTGTTGAGCTTGTGTGCAGGCACGTCGTTGAGCTTCTGCCACCATGTATAAGGCAGCTTGCCCGACGGGTTGACGCGTCCGGTAAGCACGTCGGCAAGGGCTTCGCCCGCAGTAGAGCCGAGGAACCAGCCCTGGACGATGGCCTTAACCTGGTTTTTCCACGGCATGGCCACGGGATTTCCTGATATGTTGACGAACACGAGGTTCTTGTTTGCCTTGGCAAGTGCCTCGACCACGCGGTCCTGTCCGTACGGCAGGCCGTACTCCTTGCGGTCGTGGCCCTCGGCATCCTGGTAGTCGCTCTTGTTAAGACCTCCGAAGAATACCACGCAGTCGGCGTTCTTTGCCTTCTCTACGGCCTCGGCAATCAGCTCGTCGGCCGAGCGGGTGTCGTACAGCTTCTGCTTGGCTACGACTCCGTTGTACTCGCCGGTGGTGTCGCCGACGTATCCGCGGGCGTACTCAACCTTTATCTTGTCGCCCAGATACTCGCGCATGCCCTCGAGGGGAAGGGTCTCGCGCTGCACCTTCAACGACGAACTGCCTCCGCCTACGGTCATCATCTTGATTGCATTCTCGCCAACAACGAGCACGCGGAGCGCCTTCGTGGTGTCGAGGGGCAACAGGTTGCCGTCGTTCTTGAGCAGCACGATGCCGTCGCCGGCTATCTTGCGTGCCGTGGCATAGTGGGCCTCTGAGTTCATTGAACCGTTGCCGCGGCCGAGCTTCATCGTCGTGCGCATGAAGAGACGAAGCACGCGGCGCACCTTGTCGTCAAGTTCCTTGGTTGAATACTGGCCTTTCAGTATCATGTCGCGGTAAGGACGGGCAAGGTAGTAATTGTCGTATGCGTTTGAAGCGCCGAACGAAAGACCGTCGGTCCATGTGCCGAACTCCATGTCGAGTCCGTTCTCTACCGACTGGCGTGTGTCGTGCGCGCCGCCCCAGTCTGACACTACCACGCCGTCATAGCCCCACTCGCCCTTCAGAATGTCGCAGAGCAGGTACTTGTTGTGGCAGTTGTGCTGGTTCTTGTACAGGTTGTAGGCGCCCATGAGGCCCCATACGTGGCCTTCGGTGACGGCAGCCTTGAACGCCGGAAGATAGATTTCGTAAAGCGCGCGGTCGTCAACGATGACGTTAACCTGGTTGCGGTACTCCTCGTCGTTGTTCAACGCGAAGTGCTTAACGCACGCGGCGACACCGTTGGACTGGAGTCCTTGGATGTAGGGGACTACCATGCGCGAAGCAAGATACGGGTCTTCGCCCATGTACTCGAAGTTGCGGCCACCCAGAGGGGTGCGCAGTATGTTGACACCGGGACCGAGAATCATGTCCTTGCCACGGTAGAGGGCTTCCTCGCCGAGGGCCTTTCCGTAGTCGACGGCCATCTGCGGATTCCACGTTGCGGCAAGACACGTAAGCGCGGGGAAGGCAACGCACGAGTCGTTGGTCTGCCCGGCCTGCATCCATTCGTCCCAAAGCACGTCGGGACGGACGCCGTGGGGGCCGTCGTCGGTCCAGAAGTCGGGCATGCCGAGGCGTGCCACGCCGGGCGAACTGAACTTGCTCTGTGCATGGATGACGGCGATTTTCTCGTCAAGGGTCATGCGTTTGAGGGCGTCTTCGACGCGCTCTTCAATCGGCTTGGACTCGTCGAGGTATACGGGGACGGCCTGAGCCATGGCCATCGCGGAGGTGAACACCGCGAAAACGGCCGTTGTGATTGTCTTTTTCATTATCTTTATTATTGTTAGGTCATTGTTAGTTGGCTTTAGCCGGAAATTATTCGGCCTTGAGGCCTATCGACTTTATGTAAGACGTCTGCGGGCGGCAGTTGGCGAACTTGATGTTCTCAAGGTACTGCGCAAGTATGCGGCGTGCCTCGGCCTGCGACGGACGGGCGGCGCGGATGTCGGCAAACGTTGTGCGCACGGCCTCGGAGAACTTGACTACGACGCTGTCCCAGCCCTCGGGACGGACAACGGCGTTCATGCAGGAGTTATCCACCTTTTTGTACGGCCAGAAGGTATAGCCGATGTTGTTGTCGCGGAGAGTCTTCACGAAGTCGGCCTGCCACTGGTCGGTGTTGTGCCCCAGCTCGCCCATGTACATGGGCAGGCCGGTCTTGTCGCGGAAGTCGATGTAGCTCTTGATGGCCTCAGCCGTGGCCGGACCGCCGTAACGGTGGCACGTGTACATGATGTTCGAGTCGAACTTCCAGTCGGCAAACATGCTGAAATCGCTGTTCCACTGCGCACCGCCGAGCAGTATGACGTGGTTTTTGTCAATCTCGCGTATGGCCTTAACCGTGCGCTTGTAGAGCGGTTCGAGCTTCTTGTTGAGCTCGGCCTTGTTCTCGAAGTAGTGGGCTATCGGCTCGTTCATCAGCTCGTAGCCGAGGATGACGGGCTCGTCCTTGTAGCGCTTGGCTATGTCGCACCACACCTTGATGAACAGTTGCTGGCTCGTCTCGCTCTCGAAGAGCCACGGATAGCCGTGTCCGTTGTCTATGTTGTCGCCGGTCTGGCCTCCGGGGCAGTCGTGCATGTCAAGAATCAGATAAAGACCGCTCTCCCTGCACCACTCCACTACGCTGTCGACACGGGCGAAACCGTCCTGGGCGGCGGATAAGCCCATGTAGTCTTCGTCGGTGAAGAGCTTGTAGTTGAACGGCAGGCGAATAGTGTTGGCGCCAGTGGAGGCTATGTAGCGGATGTCGTCGCGCGTGATGTAGTTGTCCTTGAAGGTGCGCCAAAAGGCTGCGGCCTCATCCGATCCGACCATCTCCTTGAGCATAAGGTCGATCATCCACTCGCAGTTGGTCTTCTGGAAACCGAACATGTAGCCCTCGGGGTTGAGCCAGTTGCCCAGGTTGGTGCCCGTAATATAGAGCTTGGTGCCGTCGGGCTTGACGAGGTTGACGCCATCAACGCGGACAAAACGGCCAGAAGCCGCAGCCGCGGCAACGACAAGGCTCAACACTATGACTGAAAAAATCTTTCGCATTTGAATAATCATTGTTTACAACGAAGCCACCTACGGCCGCCCGCCGCGACGCCAACGCGTGCGACATGTCGGCCGCAAGCGGCTTCAACTTGGTTTGTTACGCTTTAATATTATTTTTGGAATACTCGTACATAGTCGACTTCCATGGTTGCCGGCAGGCAGCTCTCGTCAACACCCTGCACGCCTCCCCAGTCACCACCCCAAGCGAGGTTAAGGATCATGTAGAAGGGAGCGTTGAACGGCCAGGCGTCCTTGCCGGTGCCGTCGTTGTTGTATGTGAGCAGCTTGATGCCGTCAACGAAGAACACCATCCTCTCAGGTGTCCACTCGAGTGCATACTTGTGGAATTCCGTATAGGCGTTTGAGATGGTCTTACGGGCACTCTCGATGGCTGTTCCGCTATTGTTGTACTTGTTGCAGTGGATGGTAGAGACAACCACATTGGGGTCGTAACCTACCGACTCCATTATGTCAATCTCGCCGTCGCCAGGCCAGGTAGTGAAATTGACGGGCATCATCCAGAATGCGGGCCATGTGCCCTTACCCTCGGGCAGCTTGATGCTTGCCTCGAAGTAACCGTACTGCCAACCCTGGTTGCGCTTGGCATAAATACGTGCCGACTTGATGTCGCTGCCGTCCTTGAAGAGGTTTATCTTCAACGTTCCGTTGGAAACTTCGGCAACGTCGCTGCCCTTGACATAGCTCTGGAGCTCGTTGTTGACAAAGCCCGGGCCTGCAACCTCGAACGTCCAGTCGCTGCTTAGTTCAGAACCTTCGAACTCATCGTTCCATACGAGCGAGTAGCCTTCAGGAGCTTCGATGTCTGTAGAGGGTCTTGACATTCCTGCTTGATTTACATTAACATAACGGCGGGTACCTCCACACCAAACGCAGACCTGACCTGTACGATCTTCGTAAGATTGATTCTCTTGTACAGTAACCGTCAGCTGGTCATTAAAATTAACTGAGCCTTTAGGCGTCACGTCGAGCCAGTCCACCGTTGAATATGCCGCGAACTCATGATCTGTAGCCACGTCAACTGTAAATGTAGTAGCTCCAGCATCAATATTTTTTTCAGTAAGAGAAAGAGTCACCTGTTGGTTGTCGGAAGCATAAATTGTCTCCCTTTCATCACTACAAGACGTCAATCCCACTGCTGCGGCAAAAAATATGCTTAATATCATCTGGGTTTTCATTTTCTTAGTTTTTTATGAACATTATATTAATTATTATACTGACTGCATTGTAATTAGCCTCAAAAAAGCCTCAATATGCAAAAGACCATCTTTTGTTTTCCCGTTTGCCGTCTTTCGGCTTGCGAAAGACCACCTTTTGGAGCCTAAAAGGTAGCCTTTTGCAAAGCGTTGGCTGTCAAGGTCTTACAAAGCAGATTCGTAAAAAGATTACTGGGCTGTTTTCTGCAGTATGATATTGTTCACAACAACCTTCGTGTTCTCCTGACATCCGCCGAAGTCGAGCACCAGTGCAAGGGCACCTGCAGCACCTTTAGTCATCACAGATGCAGGCATCTTGAACACGTATTCCTCATAAGCAGCCAAGTCGACACGCTCTTCAAAGAGGTAGTTGTCGTCGCTAGCACTATCAGTAAGCTTGATAGTAGCACCCTTGAGCTCCTTGTCAGACATCAGCGTACAGCTGAAATCGTAAGGAGTTTCAGCCTCGGCAGGGATATTTGTAATAATCTTTACCTGAGCCTGCCAACGTTCAGCAGTAGCAGTAGGCAGGGTTATGGTATAGTTACCTCCGTCCTTCTCGAAGCCAGGATCGGCAATCTGTGTCCAACCCGGAGCATAGTAGAACGACGTAGTATAAGCATCGGTGTCGTCAACGTTGACCTTCCAGAGGTTGTTCTCCGAGTCGTAAGTATATACGGTCTTGTCCTCATCCTCTGAAGGAACAACAGTGCCGTCGTCGTTGGCATGGTCTTTCAGCACGATGTCGCTGATGGTAACCTGAGTATTCTCGGCATTACCACCGAAATCGAATACTATATTCACGCCGTCCATGTCGATGCCGGGCATGTCGCTCTTGTAGAATACATACTCTTCGTAAGCCTTTAGCTTGATAGTCTCTGTGAAGTAGTAAGTATCGTCGTCACCTTCCTTGGCGAGTTTTACAGTCACATTGCCATGGTCAGTCGTTGACATAAACTTGCAGCTGAAGTCATAGTTTGAGGTTGCAGCAGTGTTCATGTTGGTATGGAACATTACCTGAGCCTGCCATGTCTCGCTGGTAGCTGTCGGCAGGTCAACAGTATAAGAGTTGCCGTCGGCTGTAATCGTCGGATCGGCAATCTGCGCCCAGCCCGGAGCATAGTAGAAGGTGTTCGTAAACGTACAGCTCTTGAACATATTAAACTCGCTGTTGGGGTCGAAGCCGTCGAATGTCGGCTCGTCAGCCTTGCTTGTCAGTATGTAATGCCATGCTACGTTGCCGTCATCATAGATAAGAACAAGCTTTGAACCTGTTATGCTCTCTATGCGGAACTCAGGCTTGTTGTACTGGTTGTCGCCCGAAATGTACGGGAACATGGTCTGTGCCGGGAGTACAAGGTAAACATCGTTGCCGCGGCTCTCGATGGTGTACTTCACCGTCTGCTCCTGTGCTGCAGCGTCGAAGTCCTGGCCGTCGTTGGGGTTGCCGGGTATAACTGTACAACCTTTATTCACATAAATAAGTCCGTCGGCACCTGGATTGTAAGTATAATTGCCGTCGGCCGTGAAAGTCAACTGGTCGTCATAAAGACCTGTTCCGGCTTTCTCGTTAGGAGTGGCAGAATAAGAACCAAGACCATCAGTTCCAGTTTCACCGTAACCTAAGTGTCCGCTCTCTTCCTTAGCGATACGCCATGTCTTGCCTGTGAGGAGTGAAGTGTACATGTTCTGGTCTACGACCATGTTGTCGATATGGAACGAAACCTCGCCAATACCCTGGCTGAAGCCGTTGCGGTTGCCCACACGGTACTTCATTGTGTAATCTCCTGCACTGTTGAAGATTTTCTTTAGTCCGTTCTGGGTCGAATACGGAGAGGCTCCGTCAGTAAGGAACCAGATAGGATAAACACCGTTGCCCTCAAGTTTGAAGGTAACCTGGTTTATTGTTTGGTCGACAATTGCAGTAACCTTAGCATCCTTTGCAAGCGGAAGGCCATTCTCGTCGACGCTGTCGAATTCCTCGGGTGAACACGAAGCCAGTGACATTGCCACTGCGGCAAACGCGCCCAATATATAATTAATCTTTTTCATAAATTGTCACTATTACAGTTTGGATTAATAATTGTTCTGCGTAAGAGTACCCTGTGCAGCGTCGATTTCTGACTGAGGTATAGGCAGATACTTCTTAGATGCGCTCCAAGTATTGGTGCGGTAACCGTAAGTATCGGGCACGAGGGTGGTCGTAGCCTTGTCTGTACGCACGAGGTCCCAGTAGCGCTTGCCTTCGCCTACGAACTCGAGATGGCGCTCTTCGATTATGTTGTCGATTGTAGCGTCAACCTGGTTGGTAAGTCCAGAGCGGTTATGCACGCGGTTGAGGTAGGTCTTTGCCAAGCCTGCATCGCCTCCGGTGCGAACCAACAGCTCGGCTGCGTTGAGCAATGTCTCGGCATAACGGTATACACGAAGGTTGTTGTTGAAGTTAAGGTCGCCGTCGGCAGCCTGGTCCTTGTTGTTCTCAGACTTTGCGATGTACTTGCCAAGGAAGTAACCAGTGTCCTGGTAACGGTGCTCGTAAGTACCGTGTGCATTTGCGTCGAAGCATGTAACGTCGCGGCGCTGGTCGCCTTCAGCATACCTCTGGAATGTCTCAAGACGTACCGGGCAGAAGCCCCAGCCGTTAGTAACGCCGCTGTCGTCGCCGGCATTGGATGCCCAGGCGCTCGGGCTTATAAGGCGTGGAAGAACCGTACCGCCGGCAACAAGGGGCGAACCCCATGAACGAACGGCGTTGTCGTCCTTGTAATTAACTTCGAAGATCGACTCCATACCCCATTCGCCACTCTCCTCGAAGATGTCGGCATAGCTGGGAAGCAGGTCGTACTGCTGGCTGTTGATTATCTCCTGCATATAAGAAAGAGCCTTTCCGTAACGCTCGCTGTCGTTCTGGTACATCACCATCTCGGCGTAAAGCATGTATGCCATAGCCTGCGACACCTTGCCGACGTTGTCCTCGCTAGCTGTGTCCTCCCACTTCATGGGCAGCACGTTCTGGTTGATTACGTCCTCAAGCTCAGCGATGATGTTATTGTAAACCTCGTCTGCAGGAATCTGCTCGGCAAGATACGGGAACTCCAGGTTCTCCATAAAGAAAGGTATGTTGCCCCAGAACTTCCACAGGTTGCAGTAATAATAAGCTCTGAGCACACGTGTCTGTGCCATCCATGATGCTTTCTCCTCGTCGCCGATGTTGTCGCCTGCCCATCCGATGTACTTGATAACGTCGTTGCAACGCTTGACACCGCTGTACTCGCAGGTCCAGAGTCCGGTCATACAGTTCTCCGGATTGGCCTCGAAGTTCATCATGAGGTGCCAGTACTGGTTGTCGGTACGGCTTGCACCACCGGGCCAGATGTCGTCTGCCATGACATCGCTCATTATGTTGATCGGGTTGTACTGGCCCATAGCCCAGTCCGGCCAATGCAAGGGGTCGTAAGCTGAGATTAGGGCTTCATATACATGGTCCCTCGTAGTAAAATACTCCTCTATAGGATTGGACGTGGGCGGAGTGACCTCAAGGAAGTCGTCGCTACAGCCCGAAAACGCCACTGATGCAGCCAGGAGGAGGCCGGCATATATTTTAATTTTTTTCATTTTCTTCTTGATTTTAAGGTCTTTATCCCGTCAGGAGCCAAGGCGGTGAGGCGTGCGCCCCGTTACCTTGCATCCCTTCGGACGTTTAACCATTGTTTAAAATTAGAATTCCAGGTTGAAACCTACACGCCATACACGTGCCTGCGGATAAACACCGTAGTCAACACCGAGTGAAGTTCCGCCTGAAGAAATTTCCGGGTCGAAGCCGTGGTATTTAGTGAATGTGAGAAGGTTCTCGGCAGATACATATACTCTAAGCCTGTTGATGAACACTTTCTTGGTAAGGTTTGCAGGCAGAGTGTAACCGAGTTCGATATTCTTAAGACGCAAGTAAGAGCCGTCGTAAACGTAGAGGTCTGAAGACTTCCAGTTGTCTGAAGCGTCGCCTACGATGAATATCGGGTACTTGTTAGATGTGCCGGGACCTGTCCAGCGGCCAAGCATCCATGAAGGCAGGTTGGTCGAGTTGATGTCGATACGGCGTGTAGCGTCGAATACGTCGTTGCCGGCAGTGCCTTGCCACATCATGCTGAAGTCGATTCCGCGCCAAGCAGCAGAGAAGTTAAGGCCGAATGTCCAGTCGGGCATACCCTTACCAATCTTCGTACGGTCGTTGTCGTCGATTACGCCGTCGTTGTTGAGGTCGACGAACTTAACGTAACCAGGCTTTGCGTTAGGCTGGATGGGAGTGCCCTCGGGGCCTACGTAAGAGTCGATTTCCTCCTGTGTCTGGAAGATTCCGGCTGTCTTCAATCCGTAGAAGTACGGGAACGGTTCGCCGTTCATGGCACGTGTGATTGTACCTACGCTCTGGAATGAGTCGTATGCTGCCCAACCTGTATCGTTACCGAGTTCTACGAGCTCGTTCTTGAGGTAAGAAGCGTTACCGCGGATGTTGAACTGTGCGTCGCCTACGTTGAACTTGTAGCCAATCTCGAACTCGACACCTGAGTTCTTCATGCTACCAACGTTACCGATAGGCTTGGTTTCGCCTACGTATGAAGGTATGGCCATAGTCATAAGCATGCCGTTGGTCTTCTTGATGTAATAGTCTACCGAGAATGTAAGTGCATTGCTCATGAAGCCGAAGTCGAGACCTATGTCTGTCTGTTCAGACTCCTCCCACTTGAGGTCGGGGTTAGGCATGCCGTTGGCTTTCACGCCGTTGATGACAGCCTCGCCGCGTCCGAGGATGTAGTTGTTGCCTGTTGCTGTGAACACTGCATAACGGAAGTCGTCGATGTTCTCGTTACCGTTCTTACCCCAGCTTGCACGGAGCTTCAAGTTTGACAACCACTTGGGTGCATTCTTCATGAACGGCTCGTTGGTGATGTTCCAACCAAGAGAGAATGACGGGAACGTAGCGTACTTGTTGTTAGTACCGAAGCGGCTTGAACCGTCACGGCGTACGGTAGCCTGGAACATGTAACGCTCAGCGTAGTTGTAGCTCAAACGGGCGAACATTGACGACAGAGCGTGCGGGTTTGACGGGCCTCCCCAGCCGTCGCGCTCGCCATTCTCAGCGAGACCTGACGAGAAGTTGATGTAAGGCTTGTTGAGGTCGATGAGGTTCCAGCGGCTTGCGCCGAGAGTCCAACCTGTATTCTTCATGGCTGACTGGCCGAGCACAACGTTGAAAGTGTGGTCGCCGAAGGTCTTGTCATAAGTCAGCACGTTTTCAATCTGCCATACCGTACCACGGTCGCTCTCCTGAGATGCGCTTGTGTGGGTAGCCTTGTTGTTGGTAGTAAGGTAGTAGAGGATTGTGTGGCCTTCATTTCCCCAGAACGACATGTCGGTTCCGTAAGAGATGCGGTACTTCAGTCCGTCCCATATCTGCAGCTCGGCTGCGAAGTTGGTCACGAACTTGTGACTCCAGTTCTGTGCGCCCGGAAGAGAGAGGGCAGCCAGCGGGTTAACCATTTCGTTGTAAGTAGTACCGGCAATTGTGTACGGGTCGCCGTTGGGTGAGAGTATCGGACCGGGATAGTCGGGCTGTGTCTGGCGGTAGAACTCGTCCTGTGCAATTGCTGCGTCGCCTGTAAGCGTCGGAGTAAGGATAGGTGAAAGTGCAAGGGCTGAACCGAGAGGAGAGCCGAACTGAGAGTTTACGTCGATGCTCTTAGACTTTACGCGTGCGTAAGAAAGGTTGACAGTGATGTCAAGTTTGTTGAGCCAGTTGCGCTCCTTTGATACGTCGAACACGTTATACTTAGTGTTGCTGCGGAGCGAGAGGCGCTGGTAGTTTGAACGGTCGAAGTTTCCGCCGATGATACCTTCCTGTGCATAGTAGCCGAGAGAGAGGTAGTAGTTAACCTTGTCGGAAGCTCCGCTTACCGTAATGTCGTGGTTAACCACCGGTGCGTTGTCGTTGAACAGTTCGTCCTGCCAGTCAGTTCCGGTAGTGATCTTGTTGCCCATGGCGTCGGTAAGGTTGTACGGGTCGTCGTAAAGAGGCTCCATGCCTGCGTTGATGTAACCCTCGTTCATCATCACGGCGTACTCTGTAGCGTTAAGCACGTCGCGCTTGCGCCACTTGCTCTGCCAGCCGTAAGAGAAGTTGTAGTTGACCTTTACCTTGCCCTTCTTACCAGACTTCGTTGTAACGAGTACAACGCCGTTGGCTGCACGGGCACCGTAGATTGCACCTGAAGCGGCGTCCTTGAGCACTTCTATACTCTCGATGTCGCTCGGGTTAACATAGTCGAGGCCGCCCTCGATAGGCATGCCGTCAACGATGTAAAGCGGGTCAGAATTGTTGATCGTACCGATACCACGCACGCGGATCTGTGCTGCGGCACCAGGCTGGCCTGAAGATGAAGTAACGGTAACGCCGGCGGCAAGGCCCTTCAAGGCGTTGTCCATGCGGACGGGGGCTGTCATGCCCAGCTCGTCAGCACCGACCTTAGCGATCGAGGCTGTTACGACGCTCTTCTTCTGTACACCGTAACCTACTACGACGAGCTCGTTAAGCGTAGCGTTGTCCTCGTGCATCACGATGTGCATGCCTGAAGCAGCCTTTGTCTCAACAGTCTTGTAACCAATGTACGAGATTGTAATAACACTGCCCTCCGGCACTTGTGCTAACTTGAACTCTCCATTGAAGTCGGAGACTGCGCCCTTAGTGCTTCCCTTCTGGAAGATAGACGCGCCGATTATCGGCTCGCCGGCATCGTCGACAACAGTACCCGTGCAGACAAAGTCTTGCGCGTACATAGTCATTGAAACCAACGAAACCAATAACGTCAGAATAAATGATCTACATTTTTTCATAAAGTTTATAACATTTGGTTTTGTTTAGGTAATTTTCACGATATTGATGCCGCAAATTTATTGATTTAAAATATGTTGAAAAAGGGTACAAATATAAAAAGTGGATGTATTATGTTACACGAAAAATGTATTTGTCTGAATATCAAACATTTACATTCTGGATGCTTTTTTAAAAAAGTGGATGCATAATAATTGTATTTTATACGTTTAAATGCTAAAAATAATCAATTTTAAGGCTTTTCAAGCATTACATCAGACAATATCGGTCACTCGACGGGCACAAACAGGCTGATTTCCAAAAGGCATCCTTTTACCGTGCAAAAGGCGGCAAACGGGAGCCTGAAAGGTAACCTTTTACCCTGCAAAAGGTTACCTTTTGCAAAGGCGTACGTAACACATTGAATATCAACAATATACATTTTACCATCAGTCAAGCCTGCACCGGTGGCACTGAAAACCGTGCCAAGTCGTTCAAAAAGCATGCCCGTACAGCCCGGATTTCACTATATTTAATATATTTAGGTGGCACACGGGAAGTGTTAAACAGCCGAAAGGCACGTGAAAATAAAAGCTCGTTTCCCGTGCTTTTATTTTGCACTTCGCTCAACTTGCACTATCTTTAGATAAGACAGGCGGCGTCTCGGAAGTGAAAATAAAAGCTCGTTTCCCGCGCTTTTATTTTGCGCTTCGCTCAACTTGCACTATCTTTGAATAACATAGGCGGCGTCTCGGAAGTGAAAATAAAAGCTCGTTTCTCGCGCTTTTATTTTGCACTTCGCTCAACTTGCACTATCTTTGCACGCTGAAAGCCAAACGGTCATGAACGTTTGGCCCGACTGCAGTTTTTATACATAATTATTTTATATTGAAGACATTTGAAGAATTAGGCGTAAGCGAAGAGATTCGCCGCGCCATTGAGGAGCTGGGCTTCGAGCAGCCCATGCCCGTACAAGAAGAAGTCATCCCCTATCTGCTCGGCAACAGAAACGACGTAATAGCACTGGCACAAACCGGTACAGGCAAGACGGCGGCATTCGGCATACCCGTACTCCAGCGCACCGACGCCCGCATACGCCAGACGCAGGCCATAGTGCTAAGCCCGACGCGCGAGCTCTGCCTGCAAATAGCCGACGACCTGAAGGACTTTTCCAAATATGTCAGCGGCATCAACATCGTGCCCGTCTACGGCGGAACGTCTATCGAGAACCAGATACGCGCCCTGAAGCACGGCGCACAGATAATCGTTGCTACACCGGGACGACTCATTGACCTCATGCACCGCGGGGTTGCGAAGCTCGAAGCGGTGAAGAACGTCGTGCTCGACGAGGCCGACGAGATGCTCAACATGGGCTTCTCCGAGAGCATCGACGAAATACTTGCCGGCGTGCCGAAGGACCGCAACACGCTGCTCTTCTCGGCAACGATGAGCAAGGAAATCGAAAAGATAGCGCGCAACTACCTCACCGACCCGAAGGAAATCGTGGTGGGAAGCCGCAACGAGGGCGCCGAACACGTCAACCACATATATTATATGGTCAACGCCAAGGACAAATACCTCGCCCTTAAGCGCATCGTGGACTACTATCCCAAAATCTTCGCCATAATATTCTGCCGCACGAAGCGCGAGACGCAGGAGATAGCCGACAAGCTGATACACGACGGCTACAACGCCGAGTCGCTGCACGGCGACCTCTCGCAGCAGCAGCGCGACCTCACAATGCAGAAGTTCCGCCAGCACCTCACACAGCTGCTCGTGGCAACCGACGTTGCCGCACGCGGACTCGACGTCGACGACCTCACGCACGTAATCAACTACGGACTGCCCGACGACATCGAAAGTTACACCCACCGCAGCGGACGTACAGGCCGCGCGGGCAAGAAGGGAACGTCTATCTCAATCGTACACACCAGGGAAAAGTCGAAGATAAGGGCCATAGAGAAGACCATAGGCAAGGACTTCGTAGAGGCGGAGATACCCTCGGCACAGGAGATATGCAAGAAGCAGCTCTACAAGGTGATGGACCAGATAGTCAAGACCGACGTCAACGAGGAGGAGATAGCACCCTTCATGGACGACATCAACCGCTACTTCGAATACGTGGACAAGGAAGACGTGATCAAGAAGATAGTCAGCCTCGAGTTCGGCAAGTTCCTCGCATACTACGCCGACGCGCCCGAGATAGAGAAACCTACCGGCCGCGGCGACAAGAAAAAGAAGGAGCGCACCAGCGACGAGCGCAAGCGCACGCACAAGGCGGAGGCAGGCTACCGCCGACTGTTCATCAACCTGGGCAAGGCCGACGGCTTCTACCCAGGCGAACTGATGCAGTTCGTCAACCGCAACATGCGCGGCGGCCGGCAGGAGATAGGCGCAATAGACCTCATGTCGAAGATGGCTTACTTCGAAGTGCCCGAGAAGGACGCCGCAAAAGTGATGCGCGCCCTCGACGGAACGATATACAAAGGACGCCAGGTGCGCTGCAACGACGCCGACCGCGACTCTAAACCGCAGCGCGGAGGCTCACGCAAGGACGACTACGGCAACGCCGACAGGAAGCCTAAACGCCGCAACGCCGACGACGGCGGAGGCAAGGACAAGAAACGCAAGAAGGACAAGGGCGCCGCAATGGAGAGCGGACGCAAGGACGATTGGCGACAGTTCTTCAACAACGGCGGCAAGGATGTCAAGCTGGTTGGCGAGGAACCCGACTTCAGCGAGGAAGGATGGGCACTGAGGAAGAAAAGAAAATAACTGACAATACCTTAAAATTTTATCACTCAATCAGGATGCGGCGGGACACAAAACCCCGCCGCATTGTTTTTTATTACGGTCTCGACAAGGCTCAACAATGCCTGCAAGTGCAATAACGGAGCAAAGTTTTTGCCGTTAAGGCGATTTTTCTTACATTTGCAGAAACAACCGGCCGACCGTACGGCAGGCGCCACCTGCACGGCCGGGAGACATGACTTAAATTACCTTTATCTAATAAACCAAATCATGAAGAAATTGTTTATTACCGTAATAGCCGCCCTCTGCTGCCACCTCACGGCACCGGCAGGCGACATATTCGTATCCCCGACCGCCGGCAACGACAAGGCGGCAGGCACACGCGAGGCTCCGCTGAAGACGCTTGAGCAGGCCCTCAAACAGGCGAGGGAGTGGCGGCGGCTCGGCTCAAAGAACGCCGACGGGGGCATAAACATCATTATGGGCGGCGGCGTTTACCGCCTGTACAAGCCCCTGTTCATACGTCCCGAGGACAGCGGAACGGCCGATAGTCCTACAATAATACGCTCAGCCGACGGCCAGCAGGCCGTAATCAGCGGCGGAACGGTTGTCACCGGCTGGCGCCGGGGCAGCGACGACAAGCGCCTTCCTGCCAAAGTAAGGGACAAGGTGTGGGTGGCTGATGCGCCGATGGCGGGCAACCGCATGGTGGAGACGCGCCAGCTGTGGGCCGGCGGACGCAAGGCCGTGCGCGCGTCACAGTTTGCCGACGGCGTGATGGAGCGCATGAAGGCCTTTGACACCACCGACGAGAGCATAACGATACCCACGCCCAAGACCGACCTCAGCCGCGCGCGGCAGCTCGAAATGGTGGTACACCAGCGCTGGGCGATAGCCATCCTGCGCGTCAGGGAGATTAAGGACATGGGCAACGGACTGTCGAAGGTGTGGTTCCACCAGCCCGAAAGCCAGATAGAGTTTGCCCATCCGTGGCCTCAACCGGTCATCGACGGCGAGCGCGGCAGCTCTTCGTTCTTCCTCACCAACGCCCTCGAACTGCTCGACGAGCCGGGCGAGTGGTACCAGGACTACCCTTCGGGGCGCATATACTACTATCCCGAAGACGGCAATGACCCCAACACGATGGACATCACGGTGCCCGTGCTCGAGACACTCGTCACCATCGGCGGCACGCGCGAACGCCACGTAAGCAACATAAGGTTTGAGAACGTCGCCTTCGAGCACTCCGCATGGCGCCGCCCACTGTACGAGGGGCACGTCACCCTGCAAGGAGGCTTCCGCTTCATCGACGGCTACAAGCTGGCCGAACCGGGTCTATTCCACAAGGCCGAGCTTGAAAACCAGGCATGGATAGCACGCCCCGAGGCCGCCGTTACGGCACAGTTTGCCGACAATATAGGCTTCAGCTCGTGCACGTTCAGCCACACCGGCGCCACAGCCGTCGACCTTGCTTACGCCGTAAGCTCGTCAGACATAACGGGATGCACCTTCACCGACATCGGCGGCACGGCCATAATGGTGGGCTGGTTCGGCGAACAGGGCTTCGAGACACACATTCCCTACACCCCGGCCATTGACCAAGACATGTGCAACAGGCTCACCATTGCGCGCAACACGATAACCGACGCCGCCAACGAAGACTGGGGCTGCGGCGCCGTCAGCGCAGGATATGTGAGGGACACGGAGATAAGCGGCAACGAGGTTTCGCACGTAAACTACTCCGGCATCTGCGTGGGCTGGGGCTGGACGGCGCTCGAAAGCGGCATGCGCAACAACCGCATAACGGGCAATACCGTGACCGACTACGCCCGCCAGCTGTATGACGCCGGCGGCATCTACACGCTGTCTAACCAGCCCGGCTCGGTTATCAGCGGCAACACGATAAGCATGCCCCACCCCGCCCCGTATGCAACAAACAACAGGGCGTTCTGCATCTACTTCGACGAGGCAACCGACGGCTACACCGTAAGCGGCAACAAGATGCCGGAGGAGAGCTTCGGCTACAACAGACCGGGCAAGGACCTCAAAATAATAAAATAGTAAACAGATAACGACATCAAAAGGGTTGTTTTCCAAAAGGCCACCTTTCGCGCTGCGAAAGGTGGCCTTTTAGCGTGCAATATGCCGCCTTTTAGAGGCTAAAAGGCGGTCTTTTGCAATGCCATATATAACTTATTGACATTCAATAAATTACAAACGCTCGCGGTATTTCTGCGGAGACAGACCCGTCTGCTTGCGGAAAAACGTGCCGAAGCTGGACGGATTGGGGAAATGGAACTCGTCCGAAATCTCGGCGACGGTCTTGTTCGTGCTGTCGAGCATGCCCATCGCCTTGCGCGTTATGGCCTTGAAGACAAGTTCCTGGACGGTGTATCCGCATACTGACTTTGACAGTTCGGACAAGTATTTGGCCGAAAGGCACAGCTTGTCGGCATAAAACGCCACGCCGCGCTCGGCCATAAAGTGGCGGTCAATAAGCCTTATCAGCTTCAGGAATATTTCCGTCCGCCTCGCGTTGGCCGAGCCGCCGGCAAGAAACCGCCTGCTGAACACCGTGCACAGGCGGTATGTGAGCGAGAGAAGGAGCAGCTTGCGCTCGTTAAGGGCAAAGAAGTCGTCGTCTGAAGGCTGTCCGGCGCCTATCATGTAAACGTACCCTGCAATGTCGTCCTCGCACCCGGTACGCCACACGCAGGGCAGGTCGGGCGTCATGCGGGCGTACAGATGCACCGACTGCACAATCGTCCCGACCACGTCGCGTATGGGTTCGGTGCGGTAGATTATGATGCTCACGCGCAGGTCGGGCGACTGCCGCACAACGTTGAAGAAAACCCCTTCGGGTATGAACACCGTCTCGCCCGCCCCGGCCGAATGCCTGCAGCCCGACAATTCAAAATCGAACCCGCCACTGTGGCATACGACAAGGCCGATGCCGAAGTTCCTGAAACCTTCTGACATGCGCTGCGGAAACCCGCGAACTACGCCGCCCGACGAGCACACATCCGCCCTGCCGGCTATGTTTTCCTGCAACAAAGCAAGTCGCCCGGAAGCATTTTCCTCATAAACCATTTCCATAACGGCTGATATTTTACGGCCGCTAAGATAGTAAAATTATCTGACTTGGCGGACGGTCAGTCGCGCCAAGCAGATAATTTCCTCTTCTTATATGGATAAATGAGTACGAAGAGCATTGAAAGCATGCAGCCGTAGAACGTCCAGCCCGACATTTCCTTGACTGCCGACAGCGTGGCCTGCACCTGCACCTTGCCCTTTGCCGACATGGCGGCCATGTTCTCGGCCTCGGTCTCGCTGCGCCCCTGCCAGCGCATGCCCTGTGCGGTCTGGTCGTAGGCGACTGCCGACTGAGTGTCGGTGCGGTCAAAATCCTGCGCAAACATGGTAACGTAGTGTTGCTGGCGGTGCTGGAGCACGTTGGAGTAAAGCGCCGAACCGATGCCCGGGCCGATAACCATGCGCACGCTGAGCATGATGCATATCCACGTTGAAAGATACTTGTAGGGCATGCGCTGGTTGGCGTAGACGGCTGCGAGGGAATAAATCAGCATCATGCCCGTCGAACGGATAACGACAGGATACTTCATCCTTTCATACAGTCCGGCCGTCTGCACCTCGAAATACATGAACAGGGCTGACGCTCCGATGAGCAGGAAGCCGAGGCCGAATAGGTATTTCAGCTTCACGTTGCGCGAGCCGAGGATTATTGCAATGACGGCTCCTATGAAGTAGCCCAGCATGCTCCAGTTGCCCAGGGCGGCGTTCTGCCAGTTGTCTATCTCCATTCCCACGCCGGTGAACACGTTTACGAACATCGAACTTGTATTGAAAACCATGAGCAACAAGAACAGCACGATGCCCATGTTTATAGTCCGCAGGCGGAACACATCCATCAGGAAATAGGGCGAACGGTGCGACCACTCCATGTAGAAGAACACTGCTGCGAATACGACTGTCAATATTGTCGAGCGCACGATGGTAGGATCGGCAAACCAGTCGAGCGTCTTTCCGTACACGAGCACGTATATTCCGCAGGTCATCATCGAACTGAATACGGCCACGTTGCCGAACTTGCGGAACGTGATGGGGAAGCGGCGGTTGTTGTAAGCGTGGTAAGGCATGGTCACAAGGACAATGAGTATTGCCACGAGCGTCATTCCCATCATGTAGTAATAGACGTCCTGCCACTGGTATTCGTAGGCAAGCCACGCCGTAAGCGACGTGCCGAGCTGTCCCAGAATCATGAAGAACAGGTATATTATGGGCATGCTCTTGCTCTTCTCCGAATCCAGGCGGTCCCACCCTTCCTCGTCAACAGGCTCGTTGCCCGGCGTTATGTTCTGCGTTGCCTCCATGCCGAAGGCGTAGCGTATGAGCGTAAACAGGTTGACCATCATCAGCACCATGCGCAGGAAACCCATCACAAGGCTGCACAAGGCAAGCACGAATATGCTGTCGGTAACGGCGCACACGTAGCTCAAGAGATACATAACAGAGAACCCCACGACGCACATCATCTTCTCGCGGCGTATGCACACCAGCTGGTAGAAGAAAGGAGAGAAGGCCGCCATGCCTATTGACGTGACAAAACCAACGAACTGTATGTGTTCCGACTGTATGCCAAGCCCGCTCGTCATGTCGCCGCTGTTGGCGGTATATACGCCGCCCACGGTCAAGATTGGTATGAAAAGAAGTATCAGCAGGACTATTCCGAGCGGCTTGGGCACCCAGTTGTAGAACGGGTAATTCCTGTATTTTGCCCCGCAGTTTACGCTTATCGCACTTTGTATCATGGCTCAATGCTGTTTATGTTGAATGCTCCGGGAGCACGTTTCCTTAATTTACGATTTCAGATAACTAACTTCTTTTGGCCTTTACGACCACCATCATTCCGGCAGCAAGGCGTTCGTTGTCGGCCTTTGACAGTCCTGTAAAGTCTATCCTGACAGGCACGCGCTGGCGTATCTTTACGAAGTTGCCTGCCGAGTTGTCCGTAGGCACGAGCGAATACTTTGCTCCCGTGGCGCCGGATATTGCCGTTATGCGCCCCTTGAACTCGCGTCCGTCCATTGCGTCGACCGTAAGCACAACCTCCTGGCCAACGTGCAGGTTCTCAATCTGCGTCTCCTTATAGTTTGCTATCACCCATTTCTGCGTGTCGGGCATGATGTATGTCAGCGTCTGTCCTGCCGAAACATACTGTCCGTCCTCGACGGTGCGGCGTCCCAACTTGCCGTCGCAGGGAGCGACAACTACCGTATAAGAGAGGTTAAGGCGTGCCATCTCCAATGCGGCGCGTGCCCTTTCTATGGCAGCTTCAGAGCTTTGGCGGCGTGTAGACACCTCGCTTACACCCGACATTGCGGCCTTCTGCTGGCTGATAAGTCCGTCGAGCTTCTTCTTCGTAGCCTCATATTCGGTCTCAATCTGCTCCAGCTGTATCGGCGTTGCGGCGTTGCGCTCAAGCAGGTTCTGGTAGCGTGCGCGGTCTTTCTCGAGCTTTGCCAGGCGTATCTTCACCTCGGCGATTGACGACTCGTAGACCGATGCCGAAGCCTGGGTGGTCTGCAGCGACTGCCCTACTACCGAAGCGCCGGCTATTGCGTCCTTGAGCGCGGCCTCTGCCTCCATCACACGGATGCGGTATTCACGGTCGTCGAGTATCAGGAGGGTGTCGCCCTTCTTCACGTTCTGGTGCTCCGTGAAACAGACTTGCTTGATGTAGCCCGACGCGCGGAGGTTTACGGGCGAGATGTATTGCTCTATCTGTGCGTCGTTGCTTGTCTCGGTGTTCCTGTAATCGAGGAAAATCATCGATATCTTGATTATTCCGCACACGAGGATTGCCATGCCGAAGATGCTTGCCACGATTTGTCTTGTGCGCTGCCTTCTCAGTTTCTTTGCCTGTTGTGCGTGTGTGCTGGTCTGCTGTATGTTGTTGTTATTGGTTTCCATTGTGGTATGTTTTAAAGTTGTTGATGTATGTTGATTTTATGTTATGTATGATGCTGCCTTAAGATTAGGCTTATTTCAGCAGCGAGTCGAGCTGTCCCGTCAGCTTGAGCAGCGACAAGGCGGTTACGCGGTAGTTGTAGTGCGCCGTGACGTAGCTGTTCTGCGCGTCGCTCATCTGCATCTCGTCCTGCAGCACTTCGGTCATCGAGGCGATGCCTTCGCGGTAGCGTTCGGTGGTTACGGAGTAGACATCCTCGGCCAGACGGTAGTTGTCGAGCTGCTTGGTGAAGTTGCGGCGACTGTTCATAAGGTCGTTGGTGGCGTTCATGTACTGCGTGCGCAGCCCTTTAAGTGCGTCGTCGTAGGCAAGACGTGCGTTCTCGGCGTCGAGCTTGGCCTTGCGTATCTTGGAGCGTTTCTCCAGTCCGTCGAACACCGGGACGCGCAGCGTGAGACCCAGTCCTGACGAGTTGTACCAGTGGTTTGACGGTCCCGAGTGGAACCAGTTGCCCAGTTTGTCGGTGTAGGCAGAGTAAGAGAAACTGCCCGTGAGCGTGAGCGATGGCAGGTAACCCTGCTGAACCATCTTCTGCTGCTTCTCCGAAAGCTCGCCCTGACGCTGCAACATCTGCAGTTCGGGCAGCGACTCGCAGAGTCCCGACAGCTCGACGGCCTCGACGTTAGAGGCATCCACGGGCGTCAGCACCATGTCCTTGTCTGCCGGATAGTCGATTACGTACTTCAGCATGTTTATCTGCTGCACGAGCATCGCCTCGGCGTTGTCGAGCTGTACCTGGAGGTTTTCGAGGTTGATGTTAACCCTCTTTACGTCAACTTCCATCGCCATGCCGTTGTCAAAGAATGCCGTCGTTATGTTCTTCAGCTCCTCCATGCGGCCTATGTTAGACCTTACGATGGCTATCTGCTCGGCTGTGCTCTGCGCGAGATAGTACATTTTGGTTATCTGCTCGATGAGGTCGTTGCGCGCCTTGTCGTAACCGAGGCGGTTGATGCGGTCCATCAGCTTCGTGATGTCGAGCGCCGTGAGCAGCGTCTGATTGTAAAGCGGCATCTGAAGTTGCAGTCCTGCCGAGGCGTTGTACTGCAACGTCTTCGTCACGTTGTACGGATTGCCGTAGGCCGTACCGTCGGTAACGGACACGGGCGGGTTGAAATTGTCGTTCATCGACACCACGGCGTTAATCTGCGGCAGCAGTTTGGCGCGGTTCTCGGTGATGGCGTGCTCGCCTTTCACTATGTCGTTGCGCTTAGTCTGCAACTGCAGGTTGTTCTCTATGCCCATGCGCAGACACTGGTTGAGCGTTAGCGTCTCCTGCGCATTAAGAGGAATAAGCGCGCAGGCAATGGCAAATGTGAATAACAGTCTCTTCATATCTTTTGTTTCATTTATCCGCTGCAAAGATAGGCGGTTTGCGCCGCAGTGGCGTTACGACATTTTCGTGCCATGTGTTCATATTTTCCGTTTCTGCCTGAAACGGCATGAAAAACGGTTACTTGATACCCGTGAAAGGGCGAAAAGCCACCCCTGAAACAGCCGTTTGGTGACGATGGCGTACCTGCCTGAAAACCAGCACGTTGCAAAAGACCGCCTTTTACCGCCCGAAAGGTTACCTTTCACCGTGCAATATGCCGCCTTTTGGAATGCGAAAGGCGGCATATTGGAAAACGGCGGAAAACTGATGCGCACGAACAGAGGTGGAAATGTGAAAACATTTTACACAAACCTTTTGCCGTTAAGGCTATTTTTCTTATTTTTGCAACACATCGCCGCAATGGGCGGTAACGCTGCCTGCCGGCTGCGGCACGCTGTTTCACTGCGACGACAGCCGGCATGATGACGGCTTACGGGTTGACATGCCCGCCACAAGCCTACATTACACACAAGGACATAGTACAAAATTAACCTACATACGTCATATCTTCAGCCAAGGGGCACACCGCGCCCCGAGGCCGTAATCCTATTAAAAACAAACAAAGAATGAAACCTACAAACTACCACCTTTTCGACTTTCTCGACTTTGACATAAACCTTTCGCGCAACGAGTCGCTATGGAAGGCGTACAAGCCGACGGGCGTATTCGAGAACGACGGCGACATATACGTCTCCGTACCGTTCCAGAAGCAGGTGCTGGCCAACGACATGGCGCCTGACACCGACGTGCCGCGCGAGGAATACACACTTATAATAAGACAATACGAGCCCAAGATACTGCGACTGTTCATAGGCTTCGGCGAGGAGCAGATGACCGACGACACCGAGATGCTTCAGATGAGCGACAGGGTCAAGAAGATACCGCTGACGGTAAGCTTCGGCAACGGCCGCTGGACGATAACCGACCCGGAGGGCACCGTGAGGGCCGTAATCAACATACGCGAGCCGGAACTCGACCGCTGGAGCACGCTGCTGCCCGACCCGCAGGAGACGCTTGACCTGCGCCTGTATCCCGACGGCAAGCGCGAGATACGCCTCGCCGCATACGACCACTTCTCGCCCCCGCGCTACGACGCGCTGCCCCTCGGCTTCTGCAAACTCGACGGCGAGAAGCAAAGGGCTACGATGTCGTTCGAGTGCAAGGCAGACGAATGCTTCGCCGGAACGGGCGAACGGTTCACCAAGATGGACCTCAGCGGACAGACGTTCTTCCTCAAGAACCAGGACGGACAGGGCGTTAACAACCGCCGCACGTACAAGAACATACCATTCTACGTGTCGAGCCGCATGTACGGCACGTTCTACCACACCTGCGCACACAGCAAGCTGTCGCTCGCCGGAGTGTCCACACGCTCGGTGGAATTCATGAGCGACCAGGCTATGCTCGACGTTTTCCTCATCGGAGGCGACTCCATGGAGGAGATAATCCGCGGCTACCGCGACCTGACGGGCTACCCCTCGATGCCCCCGTTGTGGAGTTTCGGCGTGTGGATGAGCCGCATGACATACTTCAGCGCCGACGAGGTGAACGAGATTTGCGACCGCATGCGCCGCGAACACTATCCTTGCGACGTGATACACTTGGACACAGGTTGGTTCAAGACCGACTGGCTGTGCGAATGGAAGTTCAACGAGGAGCGCTTCCCCGACCCCGAAGGCTTCATCCGCGGCCTCAAGGACAAGGGCTACCGCGTGACGCTGTGGCAGCTGCCATACGTGGCCGAGGACGCCGAACAGATAGACGAGGCGCGCAAGAACCATTATATATGCACCTTGACGAAGCAACAGGAGGGCGAAGGCTCTAACTTCTCGGCGCTCGACTACGCCGGAACGATAGACTTCACAGACCCTGCCGCCACCGAGTGGTACAAGGGTTTGCTACGCCGACTGCTCAAGATGGGCGTTGCGGCGATAAAGACCGACTTCGGCGAAAACATTCACATGGACGCCGTGTACAAGAACATGAAGCCCGAACTGCTCAACAACCTATACGCCATACTTTACCAGAAGGCGGCGTACGAGGTGACAAAGGAAGTGACGGGCGACGGCATCATATGGGCAAGGGCTGCCTGGGCAGGATGCCAGCGCTATCCGCTGCACTGGGGAGGCGACTCGTGCAGCTCGTGGGACGGCATGGCAGGCTCGCTCAAGGGCGGACTTCACTTCGGCCTGTCGGGCTTCGCCTTCTGGAGCCACGACGTGCCCGGATTCCACACCCTGCCCAACTTCATGAACTCGCCCGTAAGCGACGACGTCTACGTTCGCTGGACACAGTTCGGCGTGTTCTCGTCGCACATACGCTACCACGGCACCAGCAAGCGCGAACCCTGGCACTACCCGGCCATCGCACCGATAGTGAAGAGGTGGTGGCAGCTGCGCTACAAGCTCATTCCATACATCCTGCAGGAGAGCCGGAAGGCCGTAAACAGCGGCTCTACGATACTCCAGGCGCTGATATTCCACCACGCCGACGACCCCATGTGCTGGCACATCGACGACGAATACTACTTCGGCGACGACTTCCTCGTGGCTCCCGTTATGAACAGCGAAGGCCGCCGCAGCGTCTACCTGCCTGAAGGCAACTGGACAGACTTCTTCACCGGCAGGCACTACGAGGGCGGCAAGTGGCTCAAGGACATTGACGTGCCGCTCGAACTGATGCCCGTCTACGTGCGCGAAGGTGCCGTAATACCGGTTTATCCCGAACCGGTGGACTGCACGGACGACATGGACTTGAGCAAGACGGAATACATTAAGATAGACGGAAACTTCAAGGGCATCGAGTGGTAACACCGCCCCCGGCTGCATGAAAGCCCGGCGCAAGGCGCACACCGACGTCATTTCACCAAATACCAAACAAACAGATAACATGTGGAAAAAGAATCTTGAAGAGACAAAACAACGATACATACAGTGGTGGAACCACAAGGGCATAGTGCTGAACATGTGGGAACACTTCCAGGAAGGCGTCACACCGCACGCCGACGTGCCCATGCCTAAGGCGCCGAAGGACCTCAACCAGAAGTGGTTCGACCCGGAATGGCGTGCCGAATACCTCGACTGGTACGTGGCTCACAGCTGTCTGAAGGCCGACATGCTGCCCGTTGCAAACACTCAGCTGGGCCCCGGCTCGCTCGCCGCCATACTCGGAGGCGTGTTCGAGGGCGGAGAGGATACCATATGGATACACCCCGACCCCGATTTCAAGGACGAGATAAAGTTCAACCCTGAACACCCCAACTACCTGCTGCACAAGAAACTGCTGACCGAATGCAAGAAGAAGGCCAACGGCAACTACTACGTGGGCATGCCCGACCTGATGGAAGGCATGGACGTACTGGCCGCGCTGAAGGGCACGGACAAGGTGCTCATGGACACGGTGACGCAGCCCGAGGTGCTTGAACGCCAGATGCAGCAGATTAACGACATATACTTCAAGGTGTTCGACGAGCTTTACGACATAGTACGCGAGGGCGACGAGATGGCCTTCTGCTACTTCTCGTCATGGGCACCGGGCAAGATGAGCAAGCTGCAAAGCGACATATCGACCATGATAAGCGTGGACGACTACCGCCGCTTCGTGCAGCCCTTCATACGCCAGCAGTGCCAGAAAATCGACTACACGCTGTACCATCTGGACGGCGTAGGCGCCCTGCACCACCTGCCGGCGCTGCTCGAGATAGAGGAACTGAACGCCATACAGTGGACACCGGGCGTGGGAGAACCGCAGGGCGGCTCGCCTAAATGGTACGACCTGTACAAGAAGATACTGGCAGGAGGCAAGAGCATAATGGCATGCTGGGTTACGCTGGACGAGCTGCGGCCGCTGCTCGACAACATCGGAGGCGACGGCGTGCACCTTGAAATGGACTTCCACAACGAGGACGAGGTGGAGAAGGCCATGCGCATAGTTAAGGAATACCAGCGCGACGAGGCTGAAAAACCGCGCCAGGAGGACAACACCATACGCATAAGCGGCGGCGGAAGCGACGCCGACAAGGAGGTGGAAGCGATAATAGAGAAGGCCGAGAGCCAGTTCGAGGCTCTCTCCGCAGGCGACGGCAAGGCTGCCGACGGCTACCTGGACGACTGCCCCATAAAGACGGCAGGACGCAACCGCATACTCGTTATCGACGGCGCAATGGGCACGATGATACAGAGCCGACGCCTCGGCGAGGCCGACTTCCGCGGCGAAAGGCTTGCCGCACACCCGGTGAACGTAAGCGGATGCAACGACCTGCTGTGCCTTACGCGCCCCGACGTGATAGAGGACATACACCGGAAGTACCTCGAGGCCGGCGCCGACATAATCGAAACCAACACCTTCAACGCGCAACGCATATCCATGGCGGACTACCGTCTGGAGCACCTTTGCCGCGAGATTAACCTCGAGGCGTGCCGCATAGCGCGCAAGGCTGCCGACGAGTTCACGGCTAAGACACCGCAGAAGCCGCGCTTCGTGGCAGGTTCGATGGGGCCGACGAGCAAGACCTGCTCGGTGACATCTGACACCACACAGCCGGGCTGGCACGCCTTCGGCTACGACACGCTGCTCGCCGCCTACACCGAACAGGCCGAGGCGCTGATTGACGGCGGCGTTGACGCACTGCTGATAGAGACCATATTCGACACAAAGAACGCACAGGCGGCCATTGAGGCGGCACGCACGGTCCTGCGCAAGAAGGGCAAGCAACTGCCGCTGATGCTCAGCTTCACCATCGCAACGCCCGACGGACACAACATGCTGGGACAAAGCATAGAGGAATTCCTCGCATCAGTGGGCGGTAGCGACATCATGTCGGTGGGCGTAAACTGCTGTTCTGACGTCAGCCTGGCTGCCGGCATGCTGGTACATCTCGGCAAGACGACGCCTTACATGATAAGCCTTTACCCCAACGCCGGCATGCCCGACGCATCGGGACACTACAGCCACACGCCCGACATGCTGCAACGCGAGCTGTGGCCGCTGATAGAGTGGCACGTGCTCGACATCGTGGGAGGATGCTGCGGAACAACCGACGCGCACATAGGGAAGCTTGCCGGAGCCGTTGTTACGGCAGGCGGACTGGCACTTTCGCCACATGCCGCGCAACAGCCTGATAATGAAGGCGTTGCAAAAGGTAACCTTTCAGCCCTCAATATGCCGTCTTTCAGCGTGCAAAAGGCGGCCTCTGACAAGGCAAAAGACGGCCTTTCAGAAAACCACGGACACAAGCATGCCGCCGAACCGTGCGAATGCTGCGCCCCGAAGGCGGCAAAAGAGCCGTCGGCGGCCGACGGAGTGTTCGACGCAATACTCGAAGGCAAGGCCGACAAGGCCGTCGAAGCCACCCGCAAGGCGCTCGACGCAGGCACAGCCCCGCAGGACATCATCAACGGACAGATGATACGCGCCATGGGCGAGGTGGGCCAGCGCTTCCAGGACGGCAAGGCATTCGTGCCGCAGCTGCTCATGGCGGGACGCGCCATGAAGGCCGCGCTCGAACTGCTCAAGCCCATGCTGGCAGGCAGCGCGTCGGCGACGATTGGCCGCGTGGTCATAGGTACGGTGAAGGGCGACCTGCACGACATAGGCAAGAACCTCGTGGCGTCGATGCTCGAGGGCAGCGGCTTCGAGGTGGAGAACATCGGAATAGACGTGCCGTCGGACAAGTTTGTCGAGGCGGTAAGGTCGTGCCACGCCGACATTCTCTGCATGTCGGCACTGCTTACCACGACGATGACCTACATGAAAGACGTAATCAAGGCCGTGGAGGACGCCGGACTGCGCGACAAGGTGAAGATAATGGTGGGCGGAGCGCCCGTAAGCCAGAACTTCGCCGACGAGATAGGCGCCGACGGATACAGCGACAACGCCAACGAGGCGGTGAAGGTGGCAAAGAAATTATTACAGCCCCACCCGGCCTCCCCAAAGGGGAGGAGCTGAGCAACTTCCGCTATTTGTAAGGCATTAGCCATAAACCTGCAAAACAATAATTATTAATCAACAAAACAAATCCTTCACTCCCCCTCACGGGGGAGCTTGAGGGGGCTTTACCAAACCATGACAACACAATCATTACAATCACTCGACTGGATTATCCTTGCCTCTTACTTCATCATACTCCTGGGCATCGGCGTATGGGCAAGCAGGAAGAGCAAGGAAGGTAGTAGCAAATTCCTGGCCGGCAACTCGCTGCGCTGGCACCACATAGGCTTCTCCATGTGGGGCACCAACGTGGGCCCGTCGATGCTCATCGCGTCGGCAAGCGCCGGCTTCACCACAGGCATCGTGTCGGGCAACTACGCCTGGTACGCCTTCGTCTTCATAGCCCTGCTGGCCTTCGTCTTCGCCCCGCGCTACCTGGGCAGCAAGGTGTCGACGCTGCCCGAGTTCATGGGACTGCGCTTCGGACAGTCGACACGCAACATGCTGGCGTGGTACACCATCGTGACGATACTCATTTCGTGGCTCGCGCTGACGCTCTTCGCCGGCGGCATCATCATCCGCCAGGTGTTCGGCATGCCCATGTGGATGTCGGCATTCCTGCTGCTGGCCATATCGGCATTCTTCACCATGCTCGGCGGACTCAAGGCCGTGGCTTACACCAACGTGTACCAGATGGTGCTGCTCATACTCGTATCGGCCACACTGACCTTCGTAGGCATCTACCGTCTGGGCGGCGACTCGTTCACGGGAGGCGTCTCCATGTTGGCAAACCCCGACATCGTGCCGTCAAACTACTGGAACCTGTTCCAGCCTAACACGGACAAGGACTTTCCCTGGCTGCCCATACTGCTGGGCTACCCCATATCAGGCCTGTGGTTCTGGTGCACCGACCAGTCTATGGTGCAGCCCGTGCTGGCCGCCAAGGACCTGAGCGAGGGGCAGCGCGGAGCCAACTTCACGGGCTGGCTCAAGATACTCGACGTGGCCATCTACATCATTCCGGGCATTGTCTGCTTCGCCCTCGCCAAGACGGGATTCTTCGGCGGCATGACCATCGAGGCCGACAACGCATACATGACGCTCGTGTCGAGCCTCTTCCCCGTGGGCATGGTGGGCCTCGTGCTGGCCGTGCTGACCGCCGCGCTGATAAGCACCATAGGCTCGGCGCTCAACGCCCTTAGCACCGTTTTTACGATGGACATCTACGTTAAGAACATACGTCCGCAGGCTACCGAGGCCGAAATCTCTCGCACCGGGCGCATAGTGACCATCGTAGGCGCGCTGGTGTCGATAGTGATAACCGTCGCCGTGGACAACATAAAGGGCATGAACCTATTCAACGTGTTCCAGTCCGTGCTCAGCTTCATAGCCCCGCCAATGGCGGCAGTGTTCGTCATGGGCGTGTTCTGGAAGCGCTGTACCACCCTGGCGGCCAACATTACGCTTACCTTCGGCACGATATTCAGCATCGGCACGGGCATTCTCTACCTGTGGGTTATACCCGGAGCCGCCGAGCAGGTACACTTCATGATGCTGTCGTTCCTCATCTTCGTGGCGCTCGTCATCGAGATGGTGATAGTCAGCCTGAGCAACAAGGCAGCCACGGAAAGCACAAGGGTGGTCAAACTCGACGAGAAACCGAAGCGCAGCGTGGTGGTAAGCTGGGTGCTGCTGGCCGTGGTGATGATTGCGCTTTACATATTCTTCAACGGCAACTGACACTGATGGCGCGCCGCAATACGCGCGTACAACACACGCAAATGCCTCCTTCCATGTCGCGGAAGGAGGCATTTGTGCTTATAAAAGCACCGTTTTTACGTGCCGCGGCACACGCCTTGACTGCATTTGCAACTTGGTTGCACTGCATAATCGTTAAATTTGCAAACAAATAAACAAGAACAACGACCTTTATATGAAACACAAAACTCTTATTCTTGCAATGTTCGGGGCTCTCATGGCGGCATCGTGCCACTCCGGACACGACCATGAAGCGGAAGCCGAAGCGCACGAGGAAAAGGCGCACGAGCATGCCGGCGAAATAGTGATAAGCAGCGAAAAGGCCAAAGCCTCGGGCATAGTGGCCGAGACGGTGGCGGCAGGCGAGTTCTGCGGCGTAATACCAGCAGGCGGCAAGATACTGGCCGCATCAGGCGACGAGGCAACGGTAGTGGCTACCGTACCCGGCGTGGTAAAGTTCACGCGCGGACTGACCGAAGGTTCGCCCGTAGGCCGCGGTGCCACGGTGTTCACCATATCGTCGAAGAACCTTCAAGACGACCCCGCACGGCAGGCGGCCATTGCCTACCGCAAGGCTAAGAGCGAATACGAGCGCGCGGCCAAGCTGGTAAAGGACAGGATAGTGACCCAGAGGGAGTTCAACACGATAAAGTCTGACTACGAGTCGGCAAAGATAGCCTACGAGGCATACTCCGGCGGCGGCAAGAGCGGCGGCGGAGTGGCCGTAACGTCGCCCATCGGCGGATACGTGAAGACATGCCTTGTCAAGGAAGGCGACTACGTGGCCGTAGGCCAGCCCATGCTGACCGTCACGCAGACGCGCAGCCTGTACCTCAAGGCCAACGTGCCAGAACGCTACTATCCGCTGCTGGGCACCATAAGTTCGGCCAAGTTCAAGACCGCACACGGCGACCGGGTGTACGACCTGAGGCACATGAACGGACGGCTCGTGGCCACGGGCAAGTCGACAGGCGACGGTTCGCCCTACATACCCGTAACCTTCGAGTTCGCCAACCGCGCCGAAGTGATGCCCGGCTCGTTCGTCGAGACATACCTGCTCACCTCGCCCCGCCAGGGCGTCGTCAGCGTTCCGGTGTCTGCATTGACCGACGAACAGGGCGTAAACTACGTCTATGTGCAGACCGACGCCACGTGTTATGAGAAGCGCGAGGTGCACATCGGCGAGACCGACGGCGAGCGCGTTGAGATTAAACACGGACTGAAAGGCGGCGAAAAGGTAGTAACCAAGGGCGCCATGCAGGTAAGGCTGGCATCCGCATCGACAGCCATACCGGCACATTCGCACAACCATTAATACGGCACAGGCATGCATACGCAGGCATGGCGCCTAACACTGTAAACACTCGAAACAATGCTTAACAAGATAATTCATTTCTCATTGCACAACCGCCTGCTCATCCTCGTGGCGGCTGTGCTGCTCACCGTGGGCGGAATATACATCACGGGGCAGACCGAAGTCGACGTCTTCCCCGACCTCAACGCGCCAACGGTGGTAGTAATGACCGAAGCCAACGGCATGGCGGCAGAAGAAGTGGAGCAGCTCGTGACGTTTCCCATAGAGACGGCTGTCAACGGTGCCACCCACGTACGCCGCGTACGCTCGTCGTCGGCGACGGGTTTCTCGGTGGTGTGGGTCGAGTTCGACTGGGACACTGACATCTACCTGGCGCGACAGATAGTGTCGGAGAAGCTCGCGGCGGTGACCGAGACGCTTCCCGAGAACGTGGGCAAGCCTACACTGGGCCCGCAGTCGTCGATACTCGGAGAAGTACTCATCGTCGGACTTACGGCCGACAGCACCTCGATGATGGACCTGCGCACACTGGCCGACTGGACCATACGCCCCAGACTTATGTCAACGGGCGGCGTGTCGCAGGTGGCCGTGCTCGGCGGCGACATCAAGGAATACCAGATACTGCTGCATCCGGGACGCATGGCGCACTACGGAGTGACGCTGGGCGAGGTCATGGCGGTTACCGACCAGATGAACCGCAACACCAACGGAGGCGTAATCTACGAGTACGGCAACGAATACATAGTGCGCGGAGTGGTGTCGACCACGGAAGTGGAGAAGATGGCCGACGCCGTTGTCAAGAGCGTTAACGGCGACGCCGTGACGCTGGGCGACGTGGCCGACGTGCAGGTTGGCAGCCAGGTGCCGCGCCTCGGACTGGCGTCGGAGAAGGGCAAGCCGGCCGTCCTGCTGACGGTGACCAAGCAGCCCGACACCGGCACCATCGAACTTACCGAACGGTTGGAGGCCGCACTCAAGGACTTGAAGAAGAACATGCCTGCCGACGTGCATGTGTCGACCGACATTTTCCGCCAGTCGCGCTTCATTGAAAGCTCGGTGAAGAACGTGGAACACTCGCTCTACGAGGGCGCGATATTCGTCGTCATAGTGCTGTTCCTCTTCCTTGCTAACGTCCGCACCACTGTAATATCGCTAATCACGCTGCCCATCTCGCTGCTCATCTCGCTCATAGTGCTTAACTATTTCGGCATGAGCGTCAACACGATGAGCCTCGGCGGACTGGCAATCGCAATCGGTTCGCTGGTCGACGACGCGATAGTAGACGTTGAGAACGTGTGGAAACACTTGCGCGAGAACCGCGCACTGCCCAAGGACGAGCGCCTGCCAATGCTCGACGTGGTGTTCAATGCGTCGCGCGAGGTGCGCATGCCGATACTCAACTCCACGGCGATAATCATCGTCAGCTTCATTCCCCTGTTTTATCTCAGCGGCATGGAAGGCCGCATGCTCATACCGCTCGGCGTGGCATTCATCGTCGCCCTGGTAGCTTCGACCATCGTTGCGCTGACACTTACGCCCGTACTTTGCAGCTACCTGCTCGGCGGCAAGCATGAAGACAAGGTGCCGAAGGAGGCCTTCGTAGCCGCATGGCTAAAGAAACACTACGAGCGCTGGCTCGTGTGGGCGCTCGACCACAAGCGTCCCGTGGTGCTGACGACGGCCGCGCTGTTCGTAGCCGCACTCGGACTGTTCTTCACCTTGGGGCACAGCTTCCTGCCTAAGTTCAACGAAGGCTCGTTCACAATCAACATAAGCTCCATGCCGGGCATATCGCTCGAGGAGTCTGACCGCATCGGACGGCGTGCCGAAGAAATCCTCCTGTCGATTCCCGAAATACAGACCGTGGCCCGAAAGACCGGCCGCGCCGAGCTCGATGAGCACGCCTTGGGCGTTAACGTGTCGGAAATAGAGGCGCCGTTCGAGCTGAAGGACCGCTCGCACGAAGAGCTTCTTGACGACGTGCGCCACAAGCTCTCCGTAATATCGGGCGCCAACATCGAGATAGGCCAGCCCATAAGCCACCGCATCGACGCAATGCTGAGCGGCACGCAGGCCGGCATCGCCATCAAGCTCTTCGGCGACGACCTCAACAAGATGTTCGAGCTGGGCAACCAGATAAAGGACGCCATAGCCGACGTGGACGGCATTGCAGACCTCAACGTGGAACAACAGGTGGAGCGTCCGGAGCTTGAAATCAAGCCGAAACGCGAGATGCTGAAGATGTACGGCATACCGTTGGCCGACTTCAACACGTTCGTCCGCGTCAACATGGCAGGCGAAACGGTGTCGCAGGTGTACGAGAAGGGCGGCAGCTTCAACCTCGTGGTGCGTGCTGCAGAGCACGACCGCTGCGACATGGAGCGCATTCGCGACCTCATGATAGACACTCCCGACGGGCGGAAGGTACCGCTCGCCAACGTGGCCGAGGTGACTTCGGCAATGGGACCGAACACCATCAACCGCGAGAACGTTAAGCGCAAGATAGTAATCTCTGCCAACGCGAGCGGCAGGGACATGCGAAGCGTGGTCAACGACATACAAAAACGTGTAGCCGAGAAGGTGAAAATGCCCGAAGGCTACCACGTGGAATACGGCGGACAGTTCGAGAGCGAGCAGTCGGCCAGCCGCACACTGACGCTCGCCTCGGTGCTCAGCATCATCGTAATCTTCCTCCTTCTCTACATGCAGTTCAAGAACGCGCTCGAGAGCGCGGTAATACTCATCAACCTGCCGCTGGCACTTATCGGCGGCGTGTTCACCCTCGTATGCACCACGGGCGAAGTAAGCATACCCGCGATAATAGGCTTCATCTCGCTGTTCGGCATCGCCACGCGCAACGGCATGCTGCTGATAAACCGCTACAACATGCTGCGCGGCGAAAAGGAAACGCCGCTCCGCGAGTGCATCGTACACGGTTCGCTCGACCGTCTTAACCCCATCCTCATGACGGCCCTTTGCTCGGCGCTCGCCCTTATACCGCTGGCGCTGCGCGGAAGCCTGCCCGGCAACGAGATACAAAGCCCCATGGCGAAGGTCATCCTGGGCGGTCTGCTCACGTCGACGTTCCTCAACGGCTTCATTATCCCTATCGTCTACGAGTGGATGAACAAGAAGAAAATAGTGAAATAGACATTAAAGCACAAGGCAAGATGAAATCAACCATAATGACAATAGCCGCCCTCGCCATCGCGGCAAGCGTGCAGGCGCAGACCATAAGCGACGTACTGAAGAGCGTGGAACAGAACAACATGGAACTGCAGGCCATGCTGAAAGGCAACGAGGCGGCCGACCTGGAGACGCGCAGGCAGAACTACCTGGAAGACCCTTCGGTGGAATACAGCCCGTTTTTCAACAATGACGCAAGGGGAATGGCAAGCTCGGAGCTTGTAGTCAAGCAGGGTTTCGACTTCCCCACCCTGTACGGGGCGCGCAGCAAGGCTGCGAAATTGCAGAGCGGAGTGCGCGAACTGGAGTACCGCACGGCACGCCGCGACCTGCTGCTGCAGGCCAAAAGCATCTGCCTCGACCTTGTACACCTTGACAAGCAGAAGGCAATACTGGCCGAGCGGCGCAAGAACGCCGACGAACTGTTGGCCATGTTCACCGAGAAATACGACAACGGCGACGCCACTTCGCTCGAACTGAACAAGATAAAAATGGAGCGCATGAACCTGGCAACGGAGCTTACGCAGGCCGAGACGGCGCGCGCCGAGGCGCTGAGCCAGCTCTGCGCACTCAACGGCGGCAAGCCCATCGACCTCGGCACGGCCGAATATCCCACCCTGCCCGACGCCGGCGCGGCAGCCCTGTACGAGCAGGCGGTAAGCTCGGACGTTACGGTCATGGCGGCGCAGGCATCAGTCAAGGCAGCCGAACAGGACATAAAGGTGAACAAACAGAGCTGGATACCGAAACTGGAGGTGGGCTACCGCCGCAACACCGACGGCCGCGACGCGAGCAACGGCTTCCTCATAGGCGGCTCGATACCCCTGTTCTCAAGCAAGAACAAGGTGAAGACGGCAAAGGCGCGGCACACCGAGGCGCGCATGAGGCAGACCGAGGCGGCGATAAAGGCCGAAAGCTCGGCGCGTGCGCTGATAGACAAGATGGGCCGCCTCGACGCCGCCATGAAGGCCTACGACGTGCCGCTGATGCGCCAGACGCTGTCGCTGCTGCGCACGGCGGTAGAGAACGGCCAGATATCGGTGACCGACTACTACGTGGAGGCGGACAACGTGTACCGCAACCTGCTTGCCTACATGGACGTGGAGAGGCAGTACCACGGCGTGGTGGCAGACATAACGAAAAACGGGCTGTAATCATACAGCCCGTTTTTCGTTATCATTCAACAAACCTTACATAACCCTCCTTGCGCGGGGCGGCGTCCCTGACGGCGCCTTCGGCGGCATAACCCAGCACGCAGTGGCCTATGCCCTCGTAGTCGCCCTCGATGCCCCAGTCGCGCAGCAGGGCCTTGCCCTCGTCGCTGTCGAACACCTCCTTGGCGCGGTGTATCCAGCAGCTGCCCAGCCCCAGGGCATGGGCGGCGTTCATCAGGTTGCCCATTACGAGCGAGCCGTCGTACAGGTAAGTGGGGCGGCTCCTGTCGGCAAGCACCACGAGCACGACCGGTGCGCCGTAGAACGGGTCGGTGTTTGTGCCCAGCACGGCGGCGTTGAGCTCCGACAGACGGTCGCGCACGGCCTTAGAGGTAACTGCCACTATCAGCGGCGACTGTGCGCCGCGGCCCGTGGGGGCGTAAGTACCGGCCTCGGCCACGGCCTCGACAAGGTCGCGGGCGGGCATCCTGTCAGGAACGAAGGCGCGCACGCTGCGGCGCGTCTTCATGTTTTCCATAACTTCGTTCATATTATTTCCTTTTTAAAGTTTATCGTCAACATCCGGGCGGCTCACTTGCGGCGGCGCTTGTAGCAGTCCTTATAGTCGCAAAGGCCGCACGAATACTCAAGTTTCCTTACCCCTTCACCAATGCCTATCACGCCGCTCACCGACTTGATGGGCAGCATCAGGCTCGAGTCTGTAAGGCTGACGCCGCACGGGCGCTCGATGCCGAACAGCGGAAAGAGTTTCTGCTGCTCAGACACGTGCCAGCCGCAGTAGCCAGGGCTGAAGCGGTTGGTGTGCAGCCATCCGCGCATGCCTATCTCATGCTGCAGAGCCTGCTCCATGCAGTCTGCCGTGCGCTCGGCTATCACCGAACCGAACGAGTCGGCTATGAACGTGCGCACCATGTCGTCATCGTCCTTCAGGCGCATCTGGTAGTCCTCGAACTCCACGCCGGCCGTGGCCACGAAGAAGGCGAAAGCCTGCGAGCCGCGCAGCTGGCGGCTTATGATGCGCCCCACGTGCATGCACGTAGCGCCCACGGTCAGCGTGTTTGCCGCGGTGTCAAGCTCGCCCTTAGCCACGAAGAAGCAGTAGCGCGGACGCAGCAGGGCGCTTATCTGGCGCTCCACGGCAGCCACCTCGTCCTTAACGTCGTCGCCGGGCTCGGCACCGCCGTAGCCCATCTGTTCGTAGACCTCGCCCAACGGCAGGGCGAGGTCGCCGTATGTCAATTCGTCGAAAGTCATTGTCCTTATTATATCAGCGTAATGCCGCAGGCGTCAGCGGCGGCTGTTAAACTCGCTTACGGCGTCGAAGAAGGCGTCTATGTTGGCAGCCGGCGTATGCGGCGGAGTGTCGCATCCGCTCGATATTACAAAGTTGGGGAAGCCGCTCATCTGCTCGAGCAGCCCGAGCGTGGCGCGGCGCATGTCGTCGGGCGTGGCGTCCTTGAACAGCGACACGGGGTCGAGGTTGCCCATAGAGAGCGCAGTGGGCGGCACGCCGCGCGTAACGTCGGCCATGTCGCACTTGTTGCCGAAGTGGTATGCGGCGGCTCCCGTGGCCGCCATGGCGTGCGTACACTGCCCCGTGTTGCCGCAGTTGTGCAGCACAACGGTGAACCAGTCGTCCTGAACGGCCTCGACAATGCGCTTCACGTACACCGAGGAGAACTCCATGCAGTCGTCGTCAGACAGCAGTCCGGCTGCCGGCTCGGCCATGACAACGCCGTTGGCGCCTGCCTCCTTCAGCGCGAGGCAGTATTTCAGTATAAAGTCGGTACACTTGCCGAGCAGCTCGCGCGCGGCGTCGGGACTCTCTATGATGAGCATCATTATCTCCGACATGTCATAAAGCCTGCCAGCCAGCGAGAAGGGACCTATGCAGCCCGAGAGCACGGGGCGGTCGGTTATCTCGCGTGCGGCCAGCATGCTGGCCTTGATGTACTCCGGCACGCGCCCCGCGCGCAGCGAAGGCACCTCCAGCTTCTTGATGTCGGCCACGCCGTCGAGCAGGTGTCCGCGCACGGCGGGCACCTCGTCGGGCTCTTTCACTATGTCGGCGCCGAAGGCCTCTGCCTCTACCGTGAGGTCCATTATCACCGTCGCCGCCGCCGTGGGGTACTTGGCAGCCAACGCCTTTACGGCGTCGGCGTGCACGCGGCCGTCGCTCACGGCGTCGACAACGCGCCGGCCTATCAGTTCGATACCGGGATGCGTCATTATGGGCACGGCGGCAACGCGGCCGCCGGCTATCAGCGAGCGCATCCATTCTGTCATGTTGATTTTCATAAATAGCGTGTAGGCCGGCATGCTGCGCCCCCTGCAAGGCCGCCGCGGCATGTCGGCAGGTTAATAGTTTATTTTCTGCAAATATAATGTTTTACGCGCAAACGGCAAAAACAAACGGCCCTGTTTTTTTGTTACATGCAAACAACGGCCGTGCCCCGCCCTGCCGTGGGCCTCAACGCAACAACCTGAAACACAGCGCATTGCGCCATGCGTTGCAAAAGGCATCCTTTTACCGTCCCAAAGGTTACCTTTTGCAGCGTAAAAGGACGCCTCTTGCAAGGCCAAAGGCCGTCTTCAGCAATGCGTCCCGTCAGCGGGCACGGTTTTGTAACATGTTTTTAATATGTTGTTAAGAATATTAAAAAAACCGTGTAACATTTCTGTAACACGAAAGTCGGAACTTTGCACCCGTCAAATCATTCAAAGTTTTATGAAGAAGAATTACAGGAAATTATCGATGTTTTGTGCATCAATGATGCTTGCGGCCACGGTTTTTGCCGCACCTGAACCAACTGAAGCTAACTTAGGAGTAATGCGCGGACGCGTGGTAGACTCGCAGAACCAGGTACTGCCGGGCGCGACCGTGATGATAGAGAGCCTGCACACGGGCGTGGTGAGCGACGTCAACGGCTACTACACACTGGCTAACATAAAGCCCGGAACGTATAAGGTAAAAGTTTCATACGTGGGCTATGAGCCGCAGATACTTACACTCACCGTAAGCCCGGACAAGACCTCGGTGCACGACTTCGTGCTCAACGACGGCATCGAACTGCAGGGCGTTGAGGTAAAGGGCGCGTTCCACGGACAGAGCCGCGCCATAAACCAGCAGAAAAACAACTTCAACCTGACAAACATAGTGTCTGCCGACCAGGTGGGAAAATTCCCCGACTCTAACATCGGCGACGCACTCAAGCGAATCAACGGCATCAACGTGCAGTACGACCAGGGCGAGGCACGCTTCGGACAGGTGCGCGGCACGTCGCCCGACCTTACCAGCGTGACTATCAACGGCAACCGCCTGCCGTCTGCCGAAGGCGACGCGCGCAACGTGCAGCTCGACCTCATACCGGCCGACATGATTCAGACCATCGAGGTTAACAAGGTGGTGACCGCCGACATGGACGGCGACGCCATAGGCGGAGCCATCAACCTGGTGACCAAGAACACACCTTACCGCCGCGTGTTCAACGTAACCGCAGGCACGGGTTACAATTGGATAAGCGACAAGATGCAGCTCAACCTCGGCGCAACCTTCGGCGACCGCTTCTTCAACGACAAGCTGGGACTCATGGCCGCAATATCATACCAGAACTCGCCGGCAGGCTCTGACAACACGGAGTTCGAGTACGACCTTGACGACGACGGCAACGTGGTGCTCACCGACGCAGAGGTGCGCCAGTATTACGTAACCCGCGAGCGCCAGAGCTACTCGCTCTCGTTAGACTACGACTTCAACCCGACAAACAAGATATTCTTCAACGGCATATACAACCGCCGCAACGACTGGGAGAACCGTTACCGCGTAAGCTACAAGGACCTTGACAAGGACCCGGGAGAGATGAAGGCCGAGATAGAGACCAAGGCCGGCTCTAACGACAACCGCGGCGCACGCCTCGAGCTGCAGCAGACCATGGACTTCACCCTCGGCGGCAACCACCTGCTTTGGGACAAGCTGCAGGCCGACTGGTCAGCATCTTACGCCCGTGCGAGCGAAGACCGCCCCGACGAGCGCTACATGACGCTCGAGCAGAAGGACATAACCATCGACATGGCCGACGAGGGCGAACGCCAGCCCTACTCGCTCACGCCCATCTCGGTACACGAGGGCAAATGGAAGCTGGACGAGTTCACCAACGCCGACGAGAACATACGCGAGGACGAGTGGAAAGCCAAGGCTGACTTCGAACTTCCCCTATCTAGCGGACTCTTCGGCAATACGCTGAAGTTCGGTGCAAAGTACACCCACAAGCACAAGACCAAGGACGTGCTGTGCTACGAGTACAAGGACGGATACAAAGACCTCTACGGCGACGAGTACACCAACCACTACGTGTCACAGATACGCGACGGATTCATGCCCGGAGACCAGTACACCGCTACCGACTTCATCGACAAGGACTACATCGGCAGCTTCACTTCGGCCGACTTCAATAAGATGCAGGGTGAGAAGGTGCTCGAAGAGTCGTCAGGCAACTACGACGCAACCGAGCAGGTTACTGCCGCCTACCTGCGCTTCAACCAGAAGCTCGGACGCAAGCTCGAACTGATGCTCGGACTCCGCATGGAGGCTACAAGCCTTGAAAACAGCGGCTTCAACTGGATTGTGGACGAAGAGGAGAACGAGACGCTCGAACCCACAGGCACACACAAGAGCAACTACGTAAACTGGCTCCCCAGCGTATTGTTGAAATGGGACGCCAACGACAACCTCAAGGTACGCGCCTCTTACACCAAGACGCTGGCACGTCCGAAGTACTCGCACCTCGTGCCCGGAAGCACGATCAACCGTTCGGAATCACCCGTCGAGGTGTTCGTGGGCAACGCTGACCTGAAGCCTATCATCTCCAACAACTACGACCTGTCTGCCGAATACTACTTCAAGAGCGTAGGACTCGTGTCGGCATCACTCTTCTACAAGCGCGTCAACGACTACATCGTGAACCACGTGGAGCGCGGAGCATACCAGACTTACGAGGACGCGGAGATAACCCGCCCGACCAACGCCTTCGACGCAGACCTCATGGGAGTTGAGCTCGGATTCCAGCGCGACTTCGGTTTCATCTCGCCGGCACTCAGCTGCCTGGGCTTCTACGGCAACTACACTTACACTAACAGCAGCATCGTAAGGTCGGCCTTCGGCAACAAGGACGAACAGGCTCTGCCGGGCTCGCCCGAGCACATGGCCAACGCTTCGCTCTACTTCGACAAATGGGGACTTAACGTACGCCTGTCATACAACTACACGTCAGCCTTCCAGGACGACGAGGAATACCAGGAGGAGGCCCAGCTGCGCCGCTACTACGACGCCGTTAACTACCTTGACCTGAACGCCAGCTACACCTGGGGCAAGAACATCAAGTTCACCGTATACGCACAGGCCAACAACCTGCTCAACCAGCCGCTGCGCTACTACCAGGGAGAGAAGGACCGCACGATGCAGGTGGAATACTACGGCGTGAAGCTCAACGCAGGATTCAAGATTAACTTCTGACAATAAAGGCTGCAAGCCACGCAGGACAAAGCTCCGCGACGCCCCATGGCAGGGCCGCGGGGCATTGCCGTTGCAAGACGATTATAAACAAAAAACAATTACATACACAAGAAGATGAAAAGAATTTCAACATTAGTGATTATCCTGGCGGCCGCCGTGATGACGGTGTTCGGCCAGACTCCGGCCGACTGGGCCAAACTCGAGAAGAGCGTTAACTTCTATGTTGCCAACGACCTCGGCCGCAACGGATACTACGACCAGAAGCCCATTGCCGAACTGATGGGGCGCATGGCGGAGACGGTGGGCATAGAGTGCGTGGCTGCTCCGGGCGACGTGCACCACTTCGAGGGCGTACGCAGCACGCAGGACCCGCTTTGGATGACCAACTACGAGCTAATATACTCGCACCCGGAACTGATGCTCGACTGGTTCCCAACGTGCGGCAACCACGAGTACCGCGGCAACACGCAGGCCGTAGTGGACTACTCGGGCGTTTCGGCAAGGTGGAACATGCCTGCAAAATACTACACCAAGGTGCTCGAGGACGACGGCGTGACGGTGCGCCTGGTCTTCGTCGACACCACACCGCTTATCGACAAGTACCGCAAGGACACCGAGAAGTATCCCGACGCGGGCAAGGAGGACATGGACAAGCAGCTGGCATGGCTCGACCAGACGCTCGCACAGGCGAATGAAGACTGGGTGATAGTGCTCGGACACCATCCCGTCTACGCCTATACAGACAAGAGCGACAAGGAGCGCGCCGACATGCAGAAGCGCCTCAACCCAATACTGCTGAAGCACAAGAACGTGGCAATGTACATCTGCGGCCACATACACAACTTCCAACACATACGCAAGCCGGGCACAAACATCGACTACGTTGTAAACACCAGCGGCTCGCTCAGCCGCGAGAACGTGCAGCCCGTAGACGGCACGCAGTTCTGCTCGGGCGTCAGCGGCTTCTCGCTCGTATGCGCCGACAAGCAGACACTGTCGCTGCACCTCATCGACAAGGACGGCAAGGTGGTGTACACCGTGAACCATACGAAATGACAATAGGATTGCTTGATTAAAAGGCGGCGGATTTCGCCGCCTTTTTTATTTTTTCGCCGTCTTTATTTATTTTGCGAATTATGGTGGCGAAGCCGAATGCCTTGCAGGTAGTTAGAGTAGTCAGGATAGTTAAAGCCGATTGCCTTGCAGGCAGCCTGGCATCAGACAGGGTTGAGCAAGGTGGCAAGTACGCTTTGAGGTGGGTTTAAGCGTATGTCTTGCCGCCATGCCATCAAAAAAACTTGCAGAAATCATCTGCCATACAAAACAATTCTATGAAAAATGTTTAAATTTGCCGTAAAATACCAAAAAGCCATGAAATCAATACCCACCGCAACACTCTTGCTGCTAATGCTTTTGCTGGTAGGTTGCCAAAGCGAACATAAATACAAGATTGGAGTGTCGCAATGCTCGCAGGACGACTGGCGCATGAAACTCAATGACGAAATTATGCGCGAGGCATTGCTGCACGACAGTATTGAAGTCGAGATACGCTCGGCGGATGACGACAACGGGAAGCAAAAGGCCGATTTAAGATACTTCGTACAGAACGGATTTGATATAATCATAGCCGCCCCAAATGAAGTGGAAACCATGACACCTCTTTTGGACAGCATCTATTTATCAGGCACACCGGTCATCCTCTTCGACCGACGCACCAACAGCGACCACTACACATCCTTCTTAGGAGCCGACAACAAATTGCTCGGATGCTCCGCCGCCCAATACATACAGACGCTGAACAAAGCTCCCAGAATACTGGAGCTGATGGAAAAGCTGGAAACGAGTCCCGCACAGGAACGCCACAAAGGCTTTACTGAAAAGATAAATTCAATGGATAATGCGATTATCCTTGCATCGGCGGTGGGAGACTGGACCGACGAAGGCGGCCAAAGGGTGACCGACTCCCTTCTAAGACTCTACCCACAGGCCAATATCATCTACGCCCACAACGACCGGATGGCCATCGGTGCCTCCAAAGCGGCTGAAAGGCAAGGACGGCGAAAAGACATAAGCATAATAGGCATTGACGCTTCGCCACAAATCGGACTCAAGGCCGTTCATGATTCGGTGATTGATGCGAGCTTCATCTATCCCACAGATGGACGTCGGCTTATACAGTCGGCACTTTCCGTACTTAAAGGCGAAAAGCTGGATAAGGACATCGCCCTGCCTGTCGGTGTGGTAGCCAACCAGACTAATGCCGAAATAATGCAACTGCAGGACGAAGCCTTGAAAGTAGAGACCAATAACATAAAGGTGCTGAAACAGAAGCTGAACGTCTATTGGGAACGCTACTCTATGCAAACGGCTCTTCTTTATGGCATTGTCATCATACTCGCATTGTCCAGCATATCCCTATTCTTGTTGTTGCGCGGTTGGCGGGCACAGCGACGGCACCGCACCCTCGCCGAGCAGCAAAACGCAAAGCTGGAAGCGCAACGCGATGAAATAGAACGCCAATATGTGCAGCTGCAACAGAAGAACGACGAGATAAGCCAGATAATGGAACAGCTGCGACAGGCCACGCAATCAAAACTAACGTTTTTCACCAATGTCTCCCACGATCTGCGGACACCGCTTACACTGATTGCCGAACCCGTATCGCAAATGGCCCGTGCGGACAACCTGACCGAGGGGCAACATAAGCTCATGGCTTTGGCGATGAAGAACGTCCGCATCCTGATGCGCCTCATCAACCAGATTCTCGACTTCAGGAAGTATGAGAATGGAAAGCTCGAACTTAATCTCATGGAAGTGGATGTAGCCGCCCAGATGAGGGACTGGACGGAATCCTTTAAGGACATAGCCCTGCGGCGGCATCTGAAGTTCCAGGTGAAAATTCCCGACGGCGACTACCGCATGGCCATCGACACGGACAAGATGGAGCGTGTGTTGTTCAACCTGATTTCAAACGCCTTCAAATTCACACCCGCCGGAGGCACTGTACGTGTAGTACTGTCACGCGAGGCGGACAATATCCGGCTCACCGTAAGCGATAACGGCAAGGGCATTCCCGAGAAAAACATCAAGCAGGTGTTTGAACGCTTTTTCAAAGTAGACAAAATCAGCCCGGAAGGTTCAGGCATCGGTCTTGCGCTTTCCAAGACCTTCGTCGAGCTGCACGGCGGAAGCATCGAGGTGCAAAGTACGGAAGGGAAAGGCACGGTATTCACGGTCAGTCTGCCCGTACGGCACGTGGACAACGTAGCTTTGACTGAATCTGTCACGGCAGAACCATCCGCGGCAATCGCAACGGAGCTTGCCGACATCCTGCCGCAGGCAGGAGAACCTGCCGAACAGGTTGACACCATCCTCGTCATCGATGACAATCCCGACATCTGCGCCCTGGTAGGCACCCTACTGCAAGGGGTCTACACGGTCATTTATGCTTCTAACGGGCTGGAAGGCATTAAACTCGCCGCCAAGTATGTGCCCGACCTCATCATCTGCGACATCATGATGCCCGGCATTGACGGTCTTGAAACGTGCCGCCGGCTAAAGCAAGAAGTAACCACATCGCACATACCAGTGTTGATGCTGACAGCCTGCGCCATGGATGAACAGCGCATAGCAGGGTATGACTGCGGAGCCGATGCCTATCTCATAAAGCCCTTCAACGGCGACCTGCTGAAAGCCCGCATAAAGTCGCTGGTGGCCAACCGTAAAAGGCTGAAAGAGCTTTACCTCTCCGATGCAAGCCAATCAGGTCTTGGACAGTCTGCCGCCAAATGGCACGACATGGACCACGACTTCTACGCGCAATTCCTTTCCGTCGTGGAAGAGGAAATCAGCAATTCCGAACTTTGCATGGACGACATCGCCTCGCGAATGGGTATAAGCCGCGTGCAGCTATACCGCAAAATCAAGGCGCTCACCAACTATTCGCCGACCGACCTCGTGCGCAACCTCCGCCTGCAGCAGGCTTCACGCATGCTGAAGTCTTCCGACATGACCATTGCCGAAGTATGCTATGCCGTGGGGTTCACCTCACATTCCTATTTCACGAAGTGCTACCGCGAATATTTCGGCGAACTGCCGTCCGAATCGCAAAAGCGTACCTCTAAAATCCGTTCCTGACATTCCCCATACGTCCATTCCAAACCTCATACATGGCCTGGGACGTGACAGCAAAGTGTCTGTAACTCCGGGAACGAAGGTTGTATTCATTGGTTCACTTGATGTTTAAATCTAATACCAAGTATGATAAGAAAGTTCAGCTCATCGATGCTGTTACGACCTGCAAGGGGAGCCAGTAAGCCTGCCAGGCGTACGTTTGGCAAGAAGACCGGCTTTAAGGCAGCATCATTATGAAACTTACACACATACAAATTTCTAATAACTTAAAGAGCTTTATGAAAAGGTTTCTTCTTTTTATCGCTACGGCGATGGCCATCGCCGCCAACGCCCAGGTCTATAAAGACCGCACGGCGTCGCCCCGCGAACGGGCGGAAAGCATCGTCAAGGAAATGACGCTTGACGAAAAAATCTCGCTGATGCGATATGAATCACCGGCAATCCCCCGGCTGGGTATTGAGCAGTACAACTGGTGGAACGAAGCGCTGCACGGGGTTAGCCGTGCCGGCATAGCCACCGTCTTCCCCCAACCGATAGGCATGGCGGCCACCTTCGACGACAAACTGGTATATGATGTATTCACCGTCGTGTCAGACGAGGCACGTGCCAAACACCACAAGGCAAAGAAGGAAGGTCCGTTGAAGATATACCAGGGGCTTACGTTCTGGACACCCAACGTCAACATTTACCGTGACCCACGATGGGGACGCGGGCACGAGACATACGGCGAAGACCCGTATCTGACCTCGAAAATGGGCGTTAGCGTGGTGCGCGGGCTTCAGGGTGACCATTACGAAGGAGGCGCGTTCACCGGCAAGAACCCGTTAAAGCACTATAAGACAAACGCCTGTGCCAAGCACTATGCCGTACACAGCGGACCTGAATGGAGCCGCCATACGTACAACGCCAAGGATATTTCAGACCGCGACTTGCGTGAAACCTACCTGCCGGCGTTCCAGGCATTGGTGCAGAAGGGCAACGTAATGGAAGTGATGTGCGCCTACAACCGCTACGAGGGCGACCCTTGTTGCGGGTCAAACACGTTATTGCAAAAGATCCTGCGCAACGAATGGGGCTACCAAGGCATCGTCGTGTCGGACTGCTGGGCAGTGGATGACTTTTATTTCGAAGACCGCCATAACACCGAGCCGGACAAGGAGCATGCCGTGGCGAAAGCCGTAAGGGCAGGTACCGACCTGGAGTGCGGACAAGCGTTCGGCGCACTGGCGGAAGCCGTGAAGCAAGGACTTGTGACTGAAGCGGAGATAGACCGTGCCGTAATCCGCCTGATGACCGCCCGCTACGCACTGGGCGAGATGGACCCGGACTCAACTGTGGAATGGGCTAAAATCCCGTATTCCGTTGTCGACTGCCAGGCGCACAAGGACCTCGCGCTCGACGTAGCCCGCAAGTCGCTCGTCCTGCTGAAAAACGACGGCGTGCTTCCCCTGCGCAAGGATATGAAGATAGGCATAATCGGCCCTAACGCCAACGACTCGGTTATGCAATGGGGCAACTACAACGGCTTCCCCTCGCACACCTCTACGCTGCTTTCAGCCATCAGGGAGCGTCTGCCCCAATCGCAGGTGGTCTATGTCCCCGGCTTCGACCATACGTCATCCGTAAGGCTTGAAAGCCTGCTCGAATACACTTCCGCATCCGGCAAGAAAGGATTTGACGCAAAGTTCTGGAAGAAGTTCACCCGCAATCCTGACGAAACGCCCTGCGACATAACATACCATTACAGCACCCCGCTGACACTTACTACTGCCGGAGCCACGGTGTGGGCGCCAGAAGTGCCTCTCGGCGGATTTCTTGCCGAGTTTTCCACAACTTTCGCTCCTGTAAAGACCGAAGGCGTGACCTTTGCCGTGCAGGCGCAGGGTTTTCTGGAATTGTTCGTCAATGGCGAACGGGTATTCAACGGCGCAAACATGAAAGCCAACCAAGCCTACACCTTCAAAGCCGAAGCCGGCAAGGAATACGATATCAAGCTGCGCTTCAACGCTTCGGAAGGCGAATGCGCTTCGCTGAACTTCGACTTCGGACGCACTATCCCCCTCGATGTGGATAAGGCTGCCGCTGCCCTGGCCGATTGCGACGCCATCATCTATGCCGGCGGCTTGTCGCCACAGCTCGAGGGCGAGGAAATGCCGGTCAAGATAGAGGGCTTCCGCAACGGCGACCGCGAAATCATAGAACTGCCCAAGATACAGACGGCAATGCTCGAGCGGCTGGGCAAAACCGGCAAGCCGGTGGTGTTGGTAAACTTCTCAGGTTCGTGCGTCTCGCTCACGCGTGAAGAGGGTATGACGGATGCCATCCTGCAAGCATGGTATCCGGGACAAGCCGGAGGCGATGCAGTGGCCGATGTGCTCTTCGGCGACTACAACCCGTCGGGACGCTTGCCGCTGACCTTCTTCCGCTCGACAGCCGACCTGCCTGACATCGAGGATTACAACATCGAGGAAGGCGGCCGCACCTACCGCTACTTCAAGGGCGACCCGCTCTACCACTTCGGCTTCGGACTGTCATACACTGAATTCGAGTACGGCAAGGCAAAAGCAAGAAAGGAGGGCGGCAACTATGTGCTCACCATACCCGTTACCAACAAGGGCGACCGTGCAGGCGACGAGATAGTCCAGGTGTACGTTTCTTACCCGAAAGACACGTTCGGCCCCTCGCGTGCCCTCCGCGCCTACCGCCGTGTAAGCATCCAGCCGGGACAGACCGAGAAGGTGGAAATAACGCTTGCTCCCGAACAGTTCGAGTGGTTCGACTATGAGACATCGAGGATGAAGCCTCTCCTGGGCGAATACATCGTTTCTTACGGTCCGTCGTCCGACCCCGCCTGCCTGAAATCAATCACCGTGAACAGATGACCTGCCTCCCGGCCGGAGGCACGAACTTCGGTTCTCCACTCATTAATTGATGAATGAGCTTAATTAACGTGAGTTCGATGAATCATAAGTAATTACAAATTTGGTGAAAAGACACACTGACCGCATTGCTCTGATTTCATCGGACCCACGTTGTTTTTTTATCGTTTACTGCCCTGTCACTGCATGATAAGGCCTCCTTTATGATTTGAAGCCATTACGACAAGATATTCCATAAAGCCCCACCGCAACGGCGACGTGTTACGGCTGGCCATGCAGGAGGCGGCATATTGCAGTGCGGAAGGTAACCTTTCGGCCGCTGAAAGGCCGTCTTTTACAACGCAAAAGGTTACCTTTTGCAAGGCGTTGGCAGTCAAGGCGTTACAGCACAAGCGCAATGGCGCGCCGCAAACAAACAGCCCGAAAAATTTGCTTCATAATGACAAATGGCGTAATTTTGCCTTAAAAATTACCCGAATATGATTAAACTCCTACTTTCCGTGGCGCTCGCCGCCGCGCTGTCAGCCCCCGCGGCAGCCCAGAAGACAAAGACCGAACAATCGCTGGAGCGGCAGGGCATGGTAGACATACACACGAAAGACAAGACGATAAAGGTAAGCCTGATGTACGCCAGGGCGGACAACTTCACCGGCACGGTGCTTTACACCGACCTCAATCGCGCCTACCTGCACCCCAAGGCGGCAGCCGCACTGGCCAAGGCGCAGAAGCGGCTGAAGCAGCTGCGCCCCGACCTGAGCCTGAAAGTGTATGACGCGGTGCGCCCGATGAGCATACAGCAGAAGATGTGGGACAAGGTGAAGAACACGCCGCAGTACTTCTACGTGAGCAATCCGGCGCGCGGCGGCGGCCTGCACAACTACGGCATGGCTGTCGACATAACGCTGTGCAACGCAAAGGGCGACACGCTCGACATGGGCACGAAGATAGACTACATGGGCAAGGCGGCACACATAGACAACGAGGCGGCGCTCGTGAAGAGCGGACGCATAAGCCGCCAGGCACTGAAGAACCGCCAGCTGCTGCGCGAAGTGATGCGCTACGCCGGCTTCAAAGCGCTGCGCACCGAGTGGTGGCACTTCAACTACATATCAAGGGCCACGGCAAAGAAGTACTATAAAGTGATAAAATAACGGCCGTGGAGCGGTAAGACAGCAACCGGAAAATTACAAAACAGTAACCAGGAAGCAATAAAACAACGACCTGAAGATAACAAGACTGCCACCACGGAATAATAAGACAACAGCCACAAAGCCGCCCGAGCCAAATACGGCACCGGCCACAGGCAAGCCGTCAGGCGCAGCCCCACCCTCCTATCGGTCCCATCAGTCCAATTACTCCCATAGGTTCCATTCCTCCCATCTCTCCCATCAGTTCCATCACTCCCATAGGTCGCATCTCTCCCATTACTCCCATTCGTCCCATAACTCCCATCCCCCAAAAAACCATGACTACCGAAGAATTCATCAGAGCCAACGCCGACGCCGACATCAGCCGCCTCGCCCTGCAACACGCCGGGCGCAAGGACATCGACCTGCCCTACGCCCTCGACCAGATAGCAGGCCGCCGCAAGGCGCGCCTTAAGCTGCCGCAGTGGGCGGCGACCGAGGGCATCATCTACCCGCCCCACCTCTCGATGGAGCAGTGCTCGTCAGAACAGACGGCGCGCTACAAGGCCGACGTGGCGGCAAGACTGATGAAAGAGGCCACCAACGAAAAGCCCGCAACAGCCACAGACGGCACTGGCGGCTCTGTGCTCGTAGACCTCACGGGCGGCTTCGGGGTCGACTTCTCATACCTTGCGCCGCTGTTCGGCCGCGCCATCTACATAGAGCGCCAGAGCCATTTGTGTGACATCTCACGGCATAACATGGCCTGCCTGGGCATCACCCAGGCCGAAGTGGTTTGCGGCAATTGTACGCAAATTATCGAAGCTTTGGGTCACGCCACCATGATTTACGCCGACCCGGCACGCCGCGACGGCCACGGCGGACGCACATTCGCCATAAGCGACTGCACACCCGACGTGCTCGCGCTAAGGGACACGCTGCTCGCCAAGGCCGACTTCACCATGATAAAGCTCTCGCCCATGCTCGACTGGCGCAAGGCAGTGGCCGACATGGGCGGCTGCGTGGGCGAGGTCCACATCGTGTCGGCAGGCAACGAGTGCAAGGAACTGCTGCTCGTCGTGTCGTCACGATACGCCGGACTTGAGCGCGTTTATTGCGTCAACGACGGCCAGGCAGTCTCTTTCACACCCGAAGAAGCCTCAACACAGCCCGCAACAGACAATTTTGCGACAGACGGCGGCACGCCCGGCGACGCCACGCCGCCCTACCTCTACGAGCCCAACGCATCGCTGATGAAGGCGGGATGCTTCGCCCTCATAGCCCGACGGTACGGCGCAAGGCAGGTAAGCCGCGACAGCCACCTGTTCATTTCGGCAGAAGCCATAACCGATTTCCCCGGCCGCTCGTTCACCGTAAAGGCCGTTACGACCATGAACAAGCGCGAACTGAAAGCCGCACTCGCCGGCATCGACCGCGCCAACGTCAGCGTAAGGAACTTCCCCATGACAGCCGACGCACTGCGCAAGAAGCTCCGCCTGAAAGACGGCGGCGGCATTTACATCTTCGGAACAACCGCCGAAGACGGCCGGCACCTGCTTTTTGTATGCGAAAAACATGTTTAAAGGCTTTTGAAAAGTTTACTTTCCGGCATTACTCCAACTTCATAACGCATTGAAAACACGGCATTTACGTTTTCAATGCGTTTACTTTTATGCTTACTTGCCACTACACCCTGCCGTTTAACTTATTACCTTTGCGCCGAAAACAAAATTTTACCTTATGCTTAAGAAAACCTTACTTGTATCCGCGCTTGCGGCAATAGGCTGCATGAACATCAGCGGACAGAACTATCCAAAATTAGGAGTAGACCCCATTGAGAAGGTCATCGACGCAATGACTCTCGACGAAAAACTCGACATGGTAATAGGTGCCGCCGGCATCGAGACCCAAGCCTCGGCAACCGTGGGAAGCTCGGCAGAGCTTGTTCCGGGTGCTGCCGGACAGCTGAACGCCATCCCGCGCCTGGGCATTCCTGCAATAGTAGTGGCCGACGGACCCGCCGGCGTGAGGATAAACCCCACCCGCCAGGGCACAGACAAGACGTTCTACTGCACCCACTTCCCCGTAGCCACGGTGGTAAGCTCGACCTGGAACACCGAGCTTGCACACCAGATAGGCCTGGCTATGGGCGACGAGACACGCCACTACGGCGTAGACGTGCTGCTGGCACCTGCCACCAACATAATGCGCAACCCGCTTAACGGACGCAACTTCGAGTATTATTCGGAAGACCCGCTGCTCGCCGGCAAGATATGCGCTGCCGTAGTTGGCGGCGTACAGAGCAACGGCGTGGGCACGTCGCTCAAGCATTTCGCCCTGAACAGCCAGGAAACAAACCGCACGAGCAACAACGTGATAGGCACGCCGCGCACGTTCCGCGAGATTTACCTCAAGCCTTTCGAGATTGTTGTCAAAGAGTCGCAGCCATGGACGGTGATGACTTCGTACAACAAGATTAACGGAACGATGGCAAGCGAGCGCGCCGACCTCGTAACTGAGATACTCCGCCACGAGTGGGGATTCAAGGGAATGGTGATGACCGACTGGTTCGGCGGACAGTCGGCAACCGCACAGATGGAGGCCGGCAACGACCTGCTGATGCCCGGCAAGAAGACCCAGAGGGACGAACTGAAGAAAGCAATCGTGAACGGACGCCTCTCGATGGAAATAGTCGACCGCAACGTGCGCCACATACTCGAGTGCATAATGAAGACCCCGGCGTTCAAAGGCATCAAGGCAGACAACAACCCTGACCTGAAGGCACACGCCGTGGTAACGCGCAACGCCGCCACCGAGGGCATGGTATTGCTCAAGAACGAGGGCGGAGTGCTGCCTCTCGGCAATTCAACCAGGAAGGTTGCCGTCTTCGGACGCACTGCATACGACTTCATCGCGGGCGGTACAGGCTCGGGCGACGTAAACCACGCCTACGTGGTAAGCCTCACACAGGGCCTCGGCAACGCCGGACTGAAGATTGACAAGACCGTGCAGAAGGCATACGAAAAATACATTCCGGCTGCCAAGGCTGCACACCCCGACGACGGCGAAGGCCTGAGAAAGTTCATGCCGAAAGACCTTATCGATGAGATGCAGATACCTGCCGGCATGCTGGCCAAGGCTGCAAAGAGCAACGACATGGCGATAATCACCATCGGCAAGACCTCAGGCGAATTCCTCGACAGGAAGGTAAGCAACAACTTCAACCTGACAAAGGCCGAGCAGGAGATGATAGACGCCGTGTGCAACGAGTTCCACAAGGCCGGCAAGAAGGTAGTAGTAATCCTCAACGTGTGCGGCCCCATCGAGACAGCAAGCTGGACATCTAAACCCGATGCAATCCTCAACGTATGGCTGCCCGGACAGGAAGGCGGCAACTCTGTGGCCGACGTGCTCACCGGCAAGGAATGTCCGTCGGGACGCCTGCCCATGACATGGCCCCTGACTTACAACGACGTGAACAACAAGGCTGACTTCCCTATGCCCGACGACATCAGCGACGAGATGATAGACAAGGCCATAACAGGCTTCGCCGACAAGCGTACAACGGGCACGGTGCGCAACTTCGACTTCACCGAATACAACGAAGGCGTGTACGTAGGCTACCGTTACTACACTACAAAGGGCGTCAAGGTGGCTTACCCCTTCGGCTACGGACTCAGCTACACGACATTCGAGAAGAGCGCCCCGCTGGCTACTGTAAACGCCGACGGCGACATCACAGTCAAAGTGAACGTAAAGAACACGGGCAACACGGCCGGCAAAGAGGTTGTCGAGGTCTACGTAGCAGCTCCCGGCAAGGACATGGACAAGCCCGCACGCGAGCTTAAAGGCTTCGCAAAGACACGCAAGCTGGCTCCCGGAGAGGCGCAAGCCGTAGAGATAACAATACCTTACAGCCGCCTGGCATCGTTCTGCGAGAAAGACAGCCAGTGGCAGGTAGAGGGCGGAGAATACAAGGTTATGGTGGCCGACAACGCAGCCGACGCAGTTCCTCTGACCGTAACCGTAAGCGAGAAGGCCGGCGTTACGGAGAAGGTAAGACCCTGCCTGCTGCCCGAAATGAAATGATAACATAAGCTACGGTTCATCCTGACCGGATGACTGGAACATCCGGCCGGAATGAACCGGTAAAAGAAGCTCTCCCAATGCTCAACATGAAGGTATTTAAGATTGGTTTCCACAGCCTACCGCAACGGCGAAGGCTGGCATAAGGATAAGTTTGACGGAAGCAGTGAGTGAGGATAATATCTTTCACCCTGCTTCCTTTACCTGTTTTTCCGGCAACAGTCCAATACCATGCAAGACACTTGCCGGAACGCCTGCTGCACGGTCTGCCAACACCAGGCCCGGCCGCAGCCGCAACAAACCGCAACAATCAGAAAACACAATAATAATGAAAAAACTGTTTATATCTCTCGCGCTGGCGTTAGCTACGATGACGGCCGGCGCACAAGGACCGCAGGCCAGGACGGCCGCGGGAGTGCTCGAAGGCACTTACGAGTCAGGAATAAAGGTATTCAAGGGCGTGCCTTTCGCCCAGCCGCCGGTCGGCGAGCTGCGCTGGAAGGCGCCGCAGCCGGTCAAACCGTGGAGCGGCGTGAGGGCGGCCAAGGAGTTCGGCCCCAACCCTATGCAGCAGAACATCTTCGGCGACATGGACTTCGGCACGGACAAGATGAGCGAGGACTGCCTCTACCTGAACATCTGGACACCGGCGAAGACCATGACCGAGAAGCTGCCCGTACTCATCTACTTCAACGGCGGCGGGCTTATGGCAGGCTCGGGCAGCGAGCCGCGCTACGCAGGAGCTTCCATGGCGCGCAACGGGATAATCTCAATAACAGCCAACTACCGTGAAGGAATATTCGGCTTCTTCACACATCCCGAACTGTCAAAGGAGACTTCTTACAAAGGTTCGGGCAACTACGGATTCCTCGACCAGGCGGCTGCAATCAAATGGGTGAAGGACAATATCGCAGCATTCGGCGGCGACCCGAACAAGATTACAATCGTAGGCGAGTCGGCAGGTTCGGCATCCGTAAGCGCGCTGATGGCCTCACCGCTCTGTAAGGGACTGTTCGCACAGGCCATGGGCTCGAGTTCATCGATCATCGGTTACGACAAGCTGCCGACCCTGGAAGAAGGCGAAAAGGCCGGAGTAGAGACCATGAAGGCCATGGGATGCAAGTCTTTGGCAGAAATGAGGGCACTCTCTGCCGAGGAACTGCTCAAGAAGTCTTCTACAAACTACATGAACAAGATGTACAACATCGACGGTTACTTCTTCACAGAGCAGCCTGTCGAGACCTTCAAGAACGGCCGTCAGGCACAGGTGCCGCTGCTCGTAGGATGGAACTCGACCGAGGTGCCCATCACATTTGTCATCGGCAAGCGCCCGCTGACGATAGCTTCGGTCAAGGAAGCCATAACCCCGCGCTTCGGCAATGACACCGGGAAGGTAATGGAAGCCTACGGACTGAAGACTGACGCAGACGTCAGCGGACTGCCGGGAGCACGCCTCGCAGCCGACATGTTCGTAGGATTTGCCACATGGAAATGGAGCGACATGCACAAGAAGACCGGCAACCAGCCCGTATACCGCTATCTGTACTGCCACGCAAGACCCGCCATGCGCAACGCTGACATGGTGCCGGGACTGGCAGGAGGCGTACAGAAGAAGACCGAGGAGAACAAGAACGCGCTGACAGTAAGCGGCGCCGTTCACTCTGCCGACATCGAATATGCAATGGGCAACCTGCCTACAAACCGTGTTTACGACTGGCAGCCTGAGGACTTCACGGTATCTGAGATATTCCAGGGCTACTACCTCAACTTCGTAAAGACGGGCAACCCCAACGGTCTCGGACTGCCCGAGTGGACTCCAACCAACGGACAGCAGACTCCGACGGTAATGCAGATTGACGTCAACTCATACCTGAAGGCCGACCCTCAGCTTGAGAACATATACACAACCGTAGACGCCGTGGTAAGCGGTAAATAACACATACGACACACAGGCATGGCAGTACAAACCGCCATGCCTGTGCGTCTTTAGGCAAACCTGACATAAGAAAAACTACTGACGCATGAAAATATCGGACATTACGGTCGCAGCAATGCTGGCTCTTTGCACCTCGACGGCATTTGCGCAGACCTATACAAAGGCGCAGCAACAGGCCTGGATGGAGAAGGCCGGGCTGTGCAAACCCGTGCTCGACACAACCGTATGCCACCCCGTGGCGGTAGTCGACATAGTTAAGGACGACAAGGCATTCCAGGGCTACAAGGCCGTGGCAAGGCCTGGAATAGACGACTTGTACACAAAGTCGTTCAAGCAGATGAAGAGCGTGACGCTCGACTTCGGCCGGCACATGGTGGGCAACGTGTCGTTCAAGATTAAAGACATCGGCCCCATGCAGGACGCCGTGCTGCGCTTCAAGGTCACCTTCGGCGAGGTTCCGAGCGACCTGGCACTGCCCATCGAGCCATTCACAGGCTCGCTGAGCCGCGGCTGGCTGCAAGACTTCACCTGCGACGTAAGCTACGACGGCTCGTTCACCTTCAACAGGCGCATATCGGCGCGCTACATGAAGATTGAAGCCGTAGGAACGTCGCAATACAGCGACTTCTGCTTTGACGACATAACATTCAAGGCAACCACGTCGGCCACGCAGCACACGGCAGAACTGGCCGCAACAACGCCCCAGATATTCAAGGACATTGCACGGGTGTCTGAAAACACGCTGCGCGACTGCATGCAGGGCGTGTTCGAGGACGGCCCCAAACGCGACCAGCGGCTGTGGATGGGCGACTTGTACCTGCAGGCACTGGCCAACACCGCCACGTTCAAGAACTACGGCCTGACCAGGCGCTGCCTGTACCTGCTGGCAGGACTGGCAAACGCTGACAACGGCCTGCTGTACTCTAACCTCGTTGAATACCCACAGCCGCACGCCCAGAACACGTTTTTCGTAGACTATGCCCTGCTCTACGTGTCGACGCTTGCCGACTATCTCGACGCCACGGGCGACACTGCCACTGCCAACGATCTGTGGACTGTGGCAAAGCGGCAGGTGGACGTAATAGCCGGCAAGGCGCTCGACAGCAAATGGCTCTATGCCGACACCGGCTATCAGTTTGACGGAATGCCCGTGTCGATGGTGTTCTTCGACTGGTCGCCCGTGAAGCTCGACACCCACGCCGCCATACAGGGCTGCCTCGCCAACGCCGTCGAGAGGCTCTGCTCAATGGGCGTGAAGCTTGGCAGGAAAAGCGAGGTGAAGAGTTACGGCACCCTGCTGGAACGCCTGCGCAAGGCCGGACACGCCGCATACTGGGACAAGAAGAACCACAGGATAACGAGCGGCGCCGACCGCCAGACGTCATACATAGCCACGGCATGGGCGGTAATAGGCGGACTGGTCAACGCCAACGAGGGCCGTCAGGCCATAAAGGCCGTAATGGCAGACGGCAATGCCATAAAGCCGGGCACGCCATACGCCAACCACTTTCTCGTGGCGGCAATGCTGAAATGCGGCATGGACCAGGAGGCGCGCGACTATGTTGAAGACTACTGGGGCGGCATGGTGCGCCTCGGGGCCGACACCTTCTGGGAGTATTACGTGCCCGAAGACCACATGTTCTCGTCATACAACGGCTACACCCTGCTCAACAGCTACTGCCACGCATGGAGCTGCACGCCGGTTTACTTCATCGTAAACTACCCGGACGTGTTCCAGCGGTAAACGCTACATTCAGGCATTTCCGCCTACAGGAAAAACGGTACTAAAACAAAAAGCCGTCTTTCACAAGCTGAAAGACGGCCTTTTACCATGCAATATGCGGTCTTTTGCAATGTAAAAGACCGCATATTGCTTTTCATATCATAACATACTGATAATCAACATAATGCAATCGCCGCACGTACAGACGCCCCACGGGCGGCGGCAAAGTCACTTCTCGTCATTGCCGCCTTTGCCGTACATGGCGGCCACGGTGGCGGCAAAGTCCTTCTCGGGTATGCAGGCGCAGTGGCGCACGCGCAGACGGTAGTTGTATATGGTCTGCGGCGAATAGTGCAGGAACTCGGCTATGCTGACACTGTCGGTTATTCCGAGGCTGACGAGGGCGTAAATGCGCAGCTCGGGCGACAGTCCGCCACCGTCGGGCACGAACTTGCCGCGCTCCTCGGGCCTTAGGAGCGCCGTGAAGCGCTCAATGAAGTCAGGGTGTACAGACATGAACCAACGGTCGAACGAAGCGTACATAGAGGCCAGAAACTGTGCCGAGCAGCCTTCCTGCAAAGCCTTGTGCGCCTTGCACGACTGTCCTGCCACAATCATGTTGGCCGTCGTCTTGCAGAACTTGTCAACGCCGTTAATATAATCAGACATCATCAGGAACGACTCAAGGGCCATGGCGTTACGCCTTGTCAGCACGTTCTCCATCTGCTCCTTGGTTACGGTTATCTCCTCAAGCGACTCGCGCAGAGTGCTGTTGTAGCCCATGGCGAGGTCGAGCTCAGCCTTTCGCCGGCCTGAACGGCGCATGAATACATACACGAGGACAGCCGACATAGCCACAAGGACGACGAGCAGGACTATTATTATGACAACGTTCTTGCCCATCCGGCTCTGCATGTTCATGTAGTCGGAGATTATTATCGAGCTGGCATCCACTATGTCGTAGCTGCGCGCCTTGTCCTTGTATCCCTTGGCCATCTTTATGCTCGCGAGCGCGTAATTGACGGCGCGCTGACTGTTGCGGTCGATATATTTGGTGCAGAGCAGCGTGATTAGCGACGATGCCTCGCGGTTGGCCGACATTATGTCGTTGGCCGCCGATAATATGAAATAGTGGCAGGCCTCGTCCTCCGTGCCGTAAAGTATGCAGCTCTTTGCCAGAATGTAGTAGAGCATGGCAGCCTGTGCCGACGGCTGCGGTACGTTTTTCATCCGCCTGATGATGCGGCTGCGCATGTCGGCATTTGTACACATGCCCTCGTAATAGTCTACCAGCCAGCTGTCGGCAGGCAAGTAAGACTTGTATTTTAGCCATATTCCGGAAAAATCAATGGTATTGATTTTCTCAAAGATATTGCCTTTTCCGTAGTCAGAGACAAACATCTTGACACGTATCTCATACTGAATCATTACCACGGCATAGCGTTCATGCAGGTCTGGAGGAAAGTTGTCAATAGGCGGAATGCTACGCGCCAGACTGTCGGCCATGAAGAAATTGCCCTGCAAGGTGGTGATGTAGAGCAGGTCGAGGTCGGCAAGCATGCTCTCCTCCTTCATCCCTGCCCTTACGGCTGTCTGCTTACAGCGTAGGGCGTAGACCATGGCTGAGTCGGAACTGAACTTCTTATACTCCTCGAACATGTGCCTGTAATACGAATAACGCTCAATGTCCGAGGCGAAAGGCCCTTTGTTTACATTCGCCTCGATAGCCTTCTGACGGTCAGACATATACTTGTCGACGTTGGCCACTACGGTGTCGAGCATGGCAAAATCGCGCTTCAGGTCGAACGGCGCGCACCCGGCACGGCACGGAAACAGCATCAAGCAAAGGCACGGAAGCAGCAGGCGCGTCAATCTGAAGCGGCACGACTGCAAACGGAACAACTTGGTATCAGACATAAACATTAACTTTAAAAACAAGACATGACATCCTAACGCCCCGCCAACTCGCTCCTGAGACGGCGGCGGAAGCATGCGTAATAAAGCACGCCGGCGACGCTAAGGCAGACGGGGAAGGCCGACCAGATGCCCACAAGGCCGTAGCCCAGGCGTATGCCGAGCAGCCAGCCCAGCGGCAGCGACACCACGAAATAGGCGAAAAAGGCTATCCATATCATCGGCTTGACGCACTCTATGCCGCGCAGGGCGTTGGCGAAGGTGTACTGAACGGCGTCGCCTATCTGGTAGGCGATGAGCGGAAACACCGTGACCGACACCAGCAGGCTGACCTCTGCGCTGTCGGTGAACCACCAGCTCAGGGTGTTCCTGAGGAAGAATATGGGCACAGAGAGCACGCAGGCTATCAGCAGGACGAGGTGAAGGCCGGAGTATGCCGTGCGGCGCACGGCGGCATAGTTGCGCTGGCCTGCGAAATAGCTCACGCGCACGGCCACGGCGGCTGCCATGCCGCTGTTGATCATGTAAAGCAGCTGCGACACGGTAAGCATTACCTGGTGGGCGGCAAGGGCGGTGGTGCCCAGCCAGCCCACGAAGATGGCCGACAGGGAGAAGGCAGCCGTCTCCATTCCCAGCTGCAGGGCGACGGGGAAACCCAGACCCGACAGGCGCCCCACACCGGCGCGCGACACACGCCCTGAGGCGAAGCCGCGGCGGTAACATGCGTAGCGCGGGTGCATGAAGAACACCAGGACACACGCCACGGCCATGACGACGCGCGAGAGCGCCGTGGAAAGGCCTGCGCCGAAGAGTCCCAGCTCGGGCGCGCCGAACTGTCCGTAGATAAGCACCCAGTTGCCGAAAATGTTGAGCAGGTTGCCGCCTATGATGATGAACATGGGCGTGCGGGTGTCGGTTATGCCGTCGAAAAACTGCTTGAAAGTGTTGAAGCAGCACAGGAACGGCAGCGAGGCTATGTTGACCCACAGGTAGGGACGCATCAGCGGAAGCAGCTCGACGGGCTGGCCGAAGCGGTGGATGTTAAGGCAGAACAACACCGTAACGCCCACAAGGGCAAGCGAGAGCAGCAGGTTGGCCACAAGGCTGTCCTTCACGGCAGTGCCTATGCGCCCGGTCTCGCCGCGCCCGAACATGCTGCCCACAACGGGCGTAAGGCCGTAAGAGAAGCCGGTGGCGAAGATTACGACGAGCGTGAACATGGTGTTGACGAAGCTGGCGGCAGCCAGCTCCTCCATGCCGTAATGCCCAACCATGAGCGTATCGGCAAAACCCAACACGACATTGCCTATCTGGCCCACCACGATCGGCACGCCCAGCGACACCAGCGCGCCGTACCTGTTCCTGACTTTATCGACGAAAGTATACATAACGGCTGCAAAGATACGAATAAAAAGCGCATAAATAAAAAAACAAGGAGGCAATTAATAAACGCCGGGCACGAAGAAAAAAAGAGAGCCGGACCTTCACAGGCGCGGCTCCCAAAAAACATTTTAGCTATGAGATGCTTAATTAAAAAAAATTAGATGATAATCTGGCAGGCCGTAAATGCACGGCCCGTGCCTGAAGAGGGACAGGCATCAGAGGAACTTGTTGCCCACCCAGTATGCCTGGTTCTTGTTCTCGTTCTGTCCGCCAGCCTTCTGCTTGCTTACATGGACTGACAACTTGAAGTAAGGCGTGTTGCCATTAACACCCTGAAGGCCGCGGTAAGCGTTGAAACGCACAAGGTAACCGCCTTCAGTGGTGTTGAAGAATGTGTAGCCGTCATAGGCCTCGCCTTCACGGTTTGTCTCGTCCTTAAAGAAATAACCGGCGTCGGTAGCATACCATTTCCAGATGGGATAAGACAAATCAAGACCAGTCTCGGTGCCTTCGGGAAGGTCTTCGTACCTGTCTATCATGGCTGCACTGTTATCGAAGCCTATCCAGTTGAACTTGTCGGCATCCGTAAAGAGTTCGCCATAAGTGCCGTCTTCAAGCATTTTCTTGTTCTCTACCCAAACATACATCTCGAAAGTGTATTCGCCGGCACTTGTGAAATCAAGATTCTGAAGGTTGTTGACGCTGAACTTCATGTTATTTTCAATAATCTTAATCAGACAGTTGTCATACTGCGTTGTTCCGCTACTCTCGTCGAAATCGGGCTTAATGTCAGGAACATACTGGCCGTCGACACGGATTGCAAAGTCGTCAGGCCTGATCACATACTCGCCGAAACCTTCAAGAACGTCCTGCCTGGCTTCATTGTAGAAAATTTCCTTGAAATCGACAGTGAAGTTGACGCATTCGCCTGAACGTGTCGCTGGATTGCCTTCGTCGTCAAGGTCACCTATGCTCATCGAGGTACCGTTGGTGAATCCGATGGTCCTCGACGAAACATACTGTTCGGTAGGAGTGGTGGTAGAGCCGCCTCCGGTTGTTTCGCTTGAATCATCTGACGAACAAGCAACCAGCAGCACAGAAGCTGCAAAAAGGAAAAATAGTTTTTTCATTTCTAAAAACAGTTTTAATTGATATAATAAATTATCGAATCTCGTAATGCAAGACCCCGGCATTAGCCTTACTCGTCGCGCCATATATACTTCTTCTGATGCCGGCTGTCATGGCTTATGTCATCTACCCAATAACCCTTCTCCGACTCGTCGCCGTCGACAAGTCCGCGTATTACGTTGCTCCGCTCTACGGCTTCCTTGTACAGCTCTTCATAGTCGCGGGTATAGTCGGCATTGGGCACCACGTTAACGTCAAACTTCAGTATGCAGAGACCTTTCGGACTGATATTGCCGAAAATACGTATGGTATGGTCAACGTAGCCTATGTTCTTAGCACTCTCGTACTTGAAGAGCAGGCGCACCTTCTTGCCCGGCAGCAGCATGCGCGAGTCAAGCTGGGGCACTATGCATCCGCATGATGTCTGTATGTTGCGGATTATCAGGGGCTGCTTGCCGGTGTTCTCAAGCTCGTAAGAGAGCGTAAGTATCTCGCCGGCCAGTATCGGGTAATAGTGGCGGACGGAGTCGGACACGGCCACCGTAGTCATTCCTACCGACTTGCGGCACGAACCGAAGAGGGTAACCGACAGCAGCGCCACCAATACCGGCACCATGGCGGCAGGCAGTATCGCGGCAGACTTTATTTTGTTTCCTTTTCCCATTTCTCGATATATTTGTCAACAAGGCCGCCGGTCTCGCGGTAATTGCTCATATCCGGGAACGATGCGTATCCGCGCAGTCCGTCGATGCAGTGGTTTACCATGGCGGGGTCGGCCTCAGCCCTTCCGCTATTGCGCAACAGCTCGAGACGGGTAAGCCAGGTGGCCGTCAGCAGGCGGTTGAGCCTTGCACGCTCAAGCGGCGCCGCGCGCTTTGAAAGGCGGTCGAGCGAATTGCAGTAAGCAACATAGGCATCAGGGGCGAGCCAGGCATGCACAGTCTCGGCCATGCCTCCGTAAAAAGGCAATATCCTGCCGTTTTTGGCAACGGTATTCTCCCATGACAGATAAGACTCTGACAACAACGGCGCTGCCACGGGGTAATAGCGCTCGAAACAGCTGCCTGCGTATTGTTCAACAGGCAGGTCGGGATTTACCAACATGGCGGCAAGTACGGCTGTCTGCACGTCGTCGAACGAAGCGTAATACGGGCTGCTGCCGTTATAGAACACGCCCTTTACGCCGAGCGAACGAAACATGCGCAGACGCTCCTGCAACAGCTTCAGGCATGGATAAGGCGTGAAGTAGTCGTCGTAGTTGCGCATATAGTCCCACACGTAGACGCGGCTTACCACCCTGCTCCACTTCTTGACGAGGCCGGCAAACTGCTTTGCCTGCGGCCTTGTGCCGAGCTGCGAACGCATAGGCACGTTGACTGCACTCACAAGCACGCCTACGTTTGAAGGCATGGGGCTTTCGGGAGGTTCGGCTGTGGTATGGTACGACGACGTGAAGAACGTGCAACGCGGGAACCGGCCGGCCAGACGGCGCAGCATACGGCTTACTGCAGGTGTGGCTGAAGCCGCCGTGTTGCCTGCCTTGACGCACTCGGCGCACTGGCAAACCAGCTTGTTATCGGCCGGCATTATTGCAAAACGCGCCGTTTCATCGGGTTCGGCGTCGCCCCCGTAGTCTATCACGTAGGCCTCGACAGCCTTGTAAAGTTCTTCAGAAGAGAAGCAGAACTGCTCTTCAGTCGGCTTGCCGCCGACCACGGCACATGCTCCCTGCGGTATTCCATCCTTGAACAGCTTGCGCAGATTGTGCCCCCACAAAGCCCAGTCATAATCCACATTGCCGGTAGCCATTATCGGCATGAACTCCGGGTCGGAATTGGACGGTGTGTAAATGCCGCGGTATTCAAAGGTAAAGTCGCCCTCGTCCCCATCCATCGAAACGTATGCCGGCGGAAGATCGCTCACGTCGATATTGCCACCCGAGCACGACGAGAGGAACTGGTACACAAGCCAAAGCATCTTGCCGCCGTCGCGTGCGGCAAGATTGAGCGAACTGCCGCTGCGGCTCACCTCGTAATCATGTGCCAGCGACGTGTCGACATGCACCACGACATCAAGGCAGTCGCCGCCGCCGTCGCCAAGCACGGGCTTGCTGTCGTCGGTGGCACGGTTGACAAGCTGTCCTTCCAGATACTCAGACCAGTGCCTGTCGTCCTTGCTGCCGTCGTCAGCCGGCGCCACACGATACGTCTCGTACGACCGTACCGCACGCCGGTCGGCGGAACAGGAGCTCACGCCCAGCACCGTAACCACCGCCAACAAAAGCAGCAGACGCGACAATATGCATGATTTAGAAGTGTACATACAACTGGAAGTGGATATTGAACAGGTTTCTATACTTGGTCGTAAGATTGTCGGTATAACCGCCACCGTCGAGCGTTATGCGGTTGTTAAGCTGGCTGTAGAAGGTGTGCCACGTGCCCATAAGGCCGAGCGACAGCCTCTTGTTGACCATGTACGTGCCGCCAAGGCCGACCATGGTGTTGAGCTTGTCGAACGTTCCGGGCAGGGCGTTGTCTATCATGTTAGCCTCGGGCGCCGTGCCCACGCTGCCGACAACGGCAATGTTGGTGCGGCCGTCTTCGAGCGGATAATACTTAAACTGTGCCGAAAGATTGCCGTAAATGTGCGACGACATCATATAAGCGTCAAGTTTGCCGCTGAGCAAGAGGCGTTCCCATGTCTTTGACGCGCCTAGACCAAAGCTGAACAGATTGTTCTTGTGCTCGTCCCAACCGTCAAACGCCCATCCGCCCTCGACCTCGGGAGTCTCCTCAACCCACTTGAAAGCCTTGCTGTAAGTATTGATACGGCGGAACGAGCCGTGGATGTCTAACGTCATGTCGTTGTCGAAGTAGCGTTCGGCCTTAAGTTCAGCCATCACGGCCGGGAAGTAGCGCGTAGCCACGCCGGCAGTCACGGTTCCGCTCCATTCCGGCGACAAGCGATGCTCCCACGATGCCTGGGCCTGCAGGCCGATGCCTCCCGGCACCTGGTCTTCAGGGTCTTCGCCGGCAGCACTGCCGTCGCGGCCGGCATAGTTGATGCGTGCGGTAATATTGTCGTCCTTCCATCTGTGCGAGTATGACAACGTAGCCACGGAAGTCAGCACATCTGCGTCGCCGTAGCGGCCCTGCAGGTATTCGGCACTTACCTCGTTATTGTAAGAACGGCTTTCGAGACCTGCCAGATGGCGGCTGAACGATTCAGCCTCTGCCGCTCCCGGCTTATATTTCTTCTGGTAATAGTATGCCGAGTCAAACCGGTGCATGGACTCGTATGCCACACCTTTGGCAAGGTAGAGCGAAGGATTGTCGCGGTCGAAGACCAATGCCGTATCGGCCACTGCCACGGCATCGCCCGCCTTATGGTCTTTTATCAGGCTGTAGGCCAGCTGCTCGCTGTTGTCGGAGAATGCACCTACAAGTCCGTCGTTATGCGGGTAATAGTCTAGCCACGGGCGCAGCATGTCTACGGCGCGGCGGTACTCGCCGCCACGGCTGTAAGTTGCCGCCTGTTTCACGATGAAATCGGTGCGTTCGGGATATATCGAGCGCGCCTGGCGCACAAAACTGTCGTATGCGTCGTAACGGCCCAGCAGGTCGGCCATGCCTATGGCGTACTGCAAAGCCTCGAGGTTTGACGGATTGACGGCAAGCAGGCGCGAGCTCTCCTCATAGGCACGGTAAGAGGCGCCTTCCTCAATAAGGTTCTTTATGTAAGGCACGGCTATCTCCTCGTAAGCTGCCACGTACGTGGCCCGCAAGGCTACGTCCATGCTGTCGCGCAGTAAGGAGTCGAGAACAGCGAGCGCAGCCGACGTATAGCCCTGACGGTTGAGTATGTCGGTCTTCTTTACAAAATACTCCGACTTCCTGACCGAATCGTCGGGCGATATGGCGTGCATCCTGTCAAGCGTGGCGAGCGCATCGTCATACTTGCGCATCTCGAAATAGCACGAGAGCTCCTTGTTCATTGCCGAATAACGTATATCGGGGTCGTGGCTCTTCATTGCGGCAGCCTTAAGGTAAGGCAGTGCCTCTGAATAAAGGCCGTCAGATATGAGGTTGCCAGCCTGGTGCAGACGATTTAGCGCCAATTCATCGACAATATCGATATTTGTCGAATCCATCGAGGCAAGCGTTGAAAGCAGCGAATAAGCCTTGGACGCATTACCCATACGCTTGTAGACGATGTACTCCTTGTAAAGCAGGTCAGACGTTTCGCCGCGCCGGCGCTTGGCCTCGGCGATGTAATAGAGCGCGTCCTCGTTGTATCCGCGCGTCAGCGAGGTGTTGAGCATGTAATCGAGAGACTCCTGGCTCTTCGAATTTTCGTACACCTTGCCGTACAGTACGTAAGGGTCGTTCATGCGTGCCTGCTCGGCCGCCTCGCTGAGCAGGCCGTTGTAGAAGCTGGCAAGCGCCGAACTGTTGTTGTAACGCATACGCGACTTGACGTACGCCATGGCCTCCTGGTAACGGCCTTCGCCGGCCAGTATTGACGCGCGCTTGAGCACGAGTGCCGAACTGCCGGGCAGGCGCGACGCTCCACGTCCGGCTATCTGGAGTGCCTCCTCGGTGTTGCCCTGCTGGAGCAACAGGTTTGCCAGCGTAAGATAATAGTCGGCATTGTCGGGCACGGCGTCTATGAGTTCATAAAGCGACTCTATCGAGGCCGCGCTGTTGCCGGCCTTGCGGTCGCGTGCGTATTTCTCCTCCAGGCTGTAGGCATAATCGCGCAGCACGGTGGAGTCGTTGGGATAAATCTGCCGCAGGCGCTTGAGCAGGCGGTCGGCCTCGACGTCGTTGCCCTGAAGGCGGAACAGGCCTATCTTCTTGCGCCAAAGCCCCTGCCAGTATGGATTTATCTCGAGCAGCTCGTTGACGTAGCAGATGGCGCTCGAATAGTTCTTGGTGACCTCCTCTACCGATACGAGCAACTGCCTTGCCGTAACGTTCTCAGGATTGTCGCGCACGCAGATTATGAGGTAATAGCGTGCATTGTCGTATTCTTTCTTATGGTAATAATATTGTCCGTTAAGCTCGTTGAGGTCGCCCGTGGCAGGATAATACTTCAAGCCTTCGTCGACAAGGCGCTTGCCTTCGTCCCACTTGCCCTGTTTGAACAGTACGCGTGCGTTGGACGCATAGTAGTCGGGCGAATGGACGTCGTCGCCGAAGATATTGCTGTAAGCGAAGGCACTGGCTATGAACACGAACAGCACTATCCATATAATCAGGCACCCTTTCTTCTTCATGCCACACCTCCTTTCACGTCGGACCGTACTTCAGGATTACCAGTCTCAGTCTTGCCGCCGGCATATCCGGCACGGCTCATCTCGCCCCACTCGGCGCGCTTGTTGAATATATAGTTGCTGTATCCCTTCAGCGAGAATATAACAGTCAAGGGGTGGTAAAGGAACGGCTCGAGCAACGCCGCGCCCAAGACCCACAGATACGACTGCGGCCTGCGGAACGAACCGCCGAGGGTGTAGTCGTTGAACATGACGACGAGCGAAAGTATTATACAGAAAGTGTAAAGCCCCATGAAGATGACAGCCGCCGAAGTCCAGTTGATGGCTCCGGTGAACGCCTGGTAAAGGAATACCCAGAAGCCGATAAACTCAATGACAGGGGCCAAGAACTCGAATATGAGCACGTATGGCAGTGTGACGAGGCCTAACTGCCTGTAACGGCGGTTGAAGAGGAAGCGGCGGTGGCGCACGAAGGTCTCTATAAGCCCTCGTCCCCAGCGGGTGCGCTGTCGGTAAAGCACGCGTATGTTGGGCGGCACCTCAGTCCAGCAGTTTACGGCCGGCACCTGCACTATGCGGTACTTGCGGCCGAAGTCGCAGCAATAACCGACCATGCGGATTATCATGTCCATGTCTTCGGCGAAAGAGTCGCCCGTATATCCTCCGGCGGCGATGACCACCTTCTTGTCAAACAGTCCGTATCCTCCCGACACGTTAGGCATGGCGTTTATCGTTGACCAGCCCATCTTGCCGACAAGGAACGAGCGCATGTATTCCAACGTCTGGAAGAGTGCGCAGGGCTTGTGTGGCGGGCGTGCGTCGACAACCTTTCCGCCCTCCACCTTACATCCGTTGGAGACGGCCATTATGCCGCTGACGGCTATGACACTGTCGTCCTGGAGTATCGGCATGATACACTTAGTAATTGCGTCGGTCGAGAGAATACAGTCCACGTCGGTGTTGATGAAGTAAGGATACGACGAGGCGTTAAGGCCCGCATTCACGGCGTCAGCCTTGGTACCTCCGTTGTCCTTGTCTACCACTATGAGGCGGCGGTACTCGGGATTGGTCGACTTGAACAGCCTGCGGTAAGGCTTGGTGCGTATGTACTCCACGTATGCGAAAGGCACCTCGACAAGCTGGAAGTTGTCGATGAGCAGCTCGAGCGTCTTGTCCTTACTACCGTCGTTTACTATGATTACCTCGAAGATGGGGTAATCCTGGCCCAGCAGCGAATTCACATTCTCGACGATGGTGCGTTCCTCGTTATACGCCGGGGCTATTATCGACACGCCGGGCGTGTACGGGCTTTTGTCTATTATCTGCTTGGTGTACACGCTTATGTTGCCCCTGCGCTTACGGAAGATACCAAGTCCGGCAAGCCACATGAGTACCACGTATGAGATTATAAGTCCCATACTGTAAAAGAATATCACGTAGCCGTAGAAATAAAATACAAGATCTTTTATCATGCCTCTTCGTAATTTATTATCGGACTCTCCACGTGCTGGAAGAGTATCTTCTCGTTTTCCTTAGCATTGGCCTGCAGGCTGTCGAACACCGCACGGCCGCTTGCCCCCGACATCCACAGGCAGCGCAGCGCGGTGCGCCGCGTGAAGCTCGATATGGAGCTGTTATACGTATCCCTGAAGAAGGTTATGGCGCGTCCCGAGTTTATAACCAGCAGCGAGTTGAGTATCTCCCTGCGCAGGTTCTCGTTCTGCTTGTGGAACGAGCGCTCCATCGACTTTTCCGCCTCGGCGAAGCGGTGAATGCCCATGGCCCTGAACGCCGACCGGCGGTAATTGAAGTCGTCTGACTCGAAAAAGTCCATTATGTACCGCATTTCCTGGTCTGTGCCCCAATAACCCGTCTCCTCTATCATGAAGGACAGTATCTTGGGATTGGCGACGCGCTGGAGTATCGGCACGAAAAGAGGGGGGCGTCCTCCTCCCTCCTTAACCCTGTGGAATATCTCGTGAAGCTCCATCATGTCCCAAAGCGAAAAGCGCATTCCCTTCTTGGTCTCCTCCTCGAAAAACAGGTAAGGGTCGTCCTTGCTGGTACACATATAATACAGGCGCGCGGCCATGCGCAGCTTGTCGTCCTTCTCGTTCACGAGCCGGGTGACGGTACTGTTGGGCAGCTGCATGTTGGTCAGCCGCACGGTCTGGATGACCCTCAGCTTCTCGGAACGCTTGCCGTGCAGCAGCTTTGACTCCACGTATTCTGTAAAGCCTATCATCTTCATCGCGCGTTGTATGTTGGTAAGATTGGGGTTATGGGTGTTGGTGAATATACTCGCCTCGACGAAAACGTACGCCCACTGGCGCATCTCCCAGTTCTTCCACTTGCGCGGCTTGTATTCCATGCGGCGCATTATCTCGTCAGTTGAAAGATTCTCAACATCGGCATAACACACCGACTTGAGCTTTTCAAGATATAAATTCTCGATTTCAACGAGTTTTTTCCAGTTACGCCAGCGTATGTAGACGTCGACCATCATGGCTATGCCGAGCAGTATGAACGCCAGGCAGCAGATTATTATTACGCCGTAGGCTATCCTCACGACCCATGGATAATCGGCAAAAAGATGAACATAGAGGAAATAGTAATAACGCACCACGTTCCACCCGCCCAACTGGTATATCTCTGAGAATGGTGAAAGTTCAGCCCCGGCGTATTCAACCGCAGCTTGGTCGGGAATCGTATCGCCATAAGCCACCGCAAGGGAACCAAATGCCGATAATATGATGCAGATTATAACCAATACTCGCCTCATCTTTCGATTGCTTATGTAATTTAATTATATATGTTGGTATTCCAAAGGAGAGTTCAGCGCCGAAATTACAGACTGTAAGACAATACATGCCTGGAATAAAACGGCTGAAAGACGAACAATGATAAAGACTCCCGATGCTGAAGCGCAGACCCTGGCCATGAAAAACTTTCAAGCTGTTACTGCTGCTGGCATATATCTTTTATCCGCCGATAACAGAGAGTATAATTGTTCCTATTTATCATTTTGTAATGCAAATGTAATAATAATATTAAAAATTACCCCCCCCGAACGTTAATTTTGGTTAATTATATAAACACCAACGAATAATAAATACCAAGGAGGACAGGCAGTTACGTTGAAATGGACATTTTTTGAAAACAGGGGTATAAGCCAATATCAGACAAAAAGCAACAGGACATGCCAAAAGTGCATCCTCTTGCACACACTTGAAACTGCACCCGGCATTCGGCCGGCACCCCGCCCGGCGGCACAGGCATGAGCTGTTGGAGCCGGCACACGGCCTCAGGCGCCAACAACAACGGCGGTATAAAACAGCAAAAAGCCCCGGCGGACTGTGCATTCCAGTCCGCCGGGGCCTCATATTGCCAGCCCGGCCGAGCCAGGCAGGCTGCAGATACCTGTCACTCAACTTCAATCTGCCTTACGGCATCCTTTGCCGGGTGCTCCAGCTTAGGCAGGCTTACTGTCAGTACGCCGTCGCAAACCTTGGCCTCGATTCCGTCCTTGTCAACATCGTCGGGCAGTAGCAGCGTCTGCTCGTACTTTGAGTAAGAGAACTCGCGGCGCAGATAGTGGCTCTTCTTGTCCTCGTCCTTCTTCTCTGTCTTGCTCTCCATGTGGATGTGCAGGTTGCCGCTGTTGTCAATATTAACGTTGAAATCGTCCTTTTTAAGTCCGGGAGCGGCCAATTCTACCGTATATTCCTTCTCCGTCTCCTTGACGTTGATTGCAGGAGCCGTGGCGTTTGGCCGCAACATGAAGCCGTTGTCGAAAAAGTCGTTAAACACTTCAGGCATCCATGAATTTCTGTTCAATACTGGTAACATAATCAAATCCTCCTTAACTTAAATTTATTCCTTATCTCTGCCGGCGTGCCGCTACGCGCTTGCGTGCGCCGCGGCTGCGCCTCCGCCCCAGCCTAGGCTTGAGGTTTCGTAAAACATACTTGCAACATTCGTACCAATGACAAAAATGGCAGAAATTAGGACAATCATTGACAAATAGTCAGAAAAACTTAAAATATTTAAGCATTAAAGTCGCCAAGTATAACAAAATGTCATAATAAGGCAGCACATCGGCCGTATATGCCTGCCCATGGCCGTAGCGGCGGCGGCAGGCCGTGATACAAAAGGTTGCCTTTTGCAGTGCAAAAGGCAACCTCCAAGACGCCGAAAGACCGCCTTTTACAGCCTGAAAGGCATCCTTTTGCAACAGCTCCCCGCAGCAACGCCGCAAAGCGAGGCGGACAAGGGGCTACGGGGCGTAAGCCACAGGCTGTGCGCAGGGCGCGGCGGCACGCCTGACAACCGGCAAAAAAGGCGGGACGCACGCATGCGCCCCGCCAACATTAGCCACAAAGAATATATGCAAATGCCTCAGCAGAGGCATACAAACCTTTATATGCAAGGCTGCGCCGCCGACCACCCAGCCCATTACCGGCGGTCGGGGCGCGCCTACAGATGAAAAAAATTCTACATTACCATTACCTTCTTGCGCACCACGCTGTTTCCGCTCTTCACCTCGACAACGTATGTGCCACGTGCAAGCGATGCTACTGATACGTGGCCGCTTACTCCGGCAGCGTTGTAAACGCATACGCCGTTCACTGAATAGATGCGCACGTCAGCCTTATCAGCACCTGAAATGTCGATAGCACCCTCGCCTGCGTTGAACGAAACCTCTACATCGTCGCCGGCAATCTCGTTTTCGGTAATGCCCGTGGCCAGGTCGTCGTATGCGCCAAGGTTCATCACCCAGCCTACGTAGCTGAAATCCTGCGGTTGGTTAAAGCCACCAAATGTGAGGCCTTCAGGATTATTTGAACAAACAATGCCGAAATGTCCGTCGGGGAAGTTCTCCATCAGCTCGTTATAAGCCTTCTCGCTGTGCTCCCTTACCCAGTCGCCGAAACTCATTGTTGCGCCGTCCTTGTATACGTACGGAACCCTGTCGAGCGGCGGCATGGCGGCAGGTTGGCCTAAAAATACAGTGCCGTCATCGAGCATAGCCGTGGGGAACAGACCGTCGGCTCCATCTAATATGGTTACCTCTTCAGTCTCGGGGTTAATCATAACAGTCTCGTAGACAGTGGTAGTTACCATGTACTTGCCATTATTGCTCAGGCTCATGTTAAGAATACGGAACCTCTTCTCGTCAATTACGTATTTGTTGAAACGTTCGTAATACAGCGAGATCGAATCATTATAGGCTTGTCCGTCGCTCAAGTACTTGTTATAGTCTTCGGCATACCTGTTGTGGCGCTCTATGCCGTCAGGCGTGTCAGTGTTGAAGAAATCAGCCTCGTGTTCGTTTGGATTGTAAGTAGGATAAGGGCCTCTTTCTTCAGCCGGGATGGTCCAGCTAGCCTTTTCCACGGAGTCATTATAGGCGTCAAGAGCCTTGTTAAAGGCTTCAAGCTCCTCGGCTGTGTAGTATTCTGTTGCGTCCGGCTCTTGGGGCTTGTACGTCGGCCACTTGGGGGCTATCTCGTCCTTGTTGAAACAGTAGTCGGTGCAAAGCTCCTTGTAAGTCCAATCCCGGGTCTGCGCCGAAGCCCTCTTCCACATTACCGGCAGATAGACAGTGCCTGTGTGGTCGATTATTCGTCCGTATATAGTCAGCCCGTCGCTTGAAACGCCAAGAAGCCACGCGCCCTGAGTGAGGCGGTTGTCAAAGCCTATCTTGTCGAAAGGCAGTTCCTCGTACGCATCGTAGCCTCCCGACTCGTTGCGGTACCATATAACCGGCTGGTAGTAATTGAAATGATCGCCATTCTTGTCAGTACCCGAAATAGACACGTTACCAACGAGGCAAGAACCGTCTTCAGGCACTCCATAACACGTACCCGAAATACCTTCCGGCGTGGGCAGGGTCACGAAACCATCACCCTCGGTTACATAGCACGGCACCTGGGCACCGTAGTTGGGAGTGTACGAACCTGCTGCTATGCCGCAGTCTGATACGGAGTTGAGGTCGTATGTAAGACCCGCTTCTTGAAATACGCTCAGCTTGCCCGTCTTGGCGTTAACGAAATAGCCTACACCCTGGGTCGAGCCTACGGCATAGCTGCCGTTTGACGACACGCTCGTTATTACTGCCTCATGACTTTGGAACGGAATGGGCGACTCTTGTGCCGGAGCGGCGCAAATGCAACAAACTGCAAAAGCTGATAATAAAGTTTTTTTCATACGGTTAAGATTTAAATTAGATAACAGACAAATTCAAAAAGCGCTTTATTAAATATCAATTCCCTAAGCGTGACTGCTTAGTCACACCTGCAAAATTATGACATGCCAAAAGAAAATGCAAATCAAAAATATCCAATTTCAAGAAATTGGTGATAATACGCTATAAAAACAGCGGTTTTGGTTATAAAACTATCATGCTTAGTGTAATATGGCCATAAAATGCGCGACGCAATGCGTGTCGGCACATTGTCAGACAGACGCTTTCAGCTTGTCCTTGTACATTGACGGGGTGATGCCGACCACCTTGCGGAAAAGCTCTACGAAGGTGGTGTACGACTTGAAGCCCACGCTCTCGGCAATGGCGTTGAGCGTGTAGGAACCGTAAGTGCCGGTGTCTGCCATGCGCAGGCAGGCCAGGCGTATGCGGTAGTCGTTGACGTAATTCTTGAAAGTCTTGTGGAAGGTGTCGTTTATCACGAGAGACACATACTTGCTGTTGGAGCCTACGAGCGAGGCGAGGCGCGCAAGGGAGAAGTCGCTGCTGCAAAACTCGGTCGAGTTTTCCATCACGTCAATTACCGCGTCGAGCAGTTTCCTGCGCATGTCTTCGCTGATTGCCAGGGTCTTGTTCTTTCCGTCATCACCGTCGGCGGCGGCACCGCTGACAATGACGGCCGCATCAGGCGCATCGCCGCCGTCGGCGGGCTGTTTCTGCGACGCACGCAGGGCGGAAAGCTCGGCCTCCGAGCTTTTCAGGCGGTTGTTAAGCTCAAGCATGCGCTGCCTGGTGAACTCCTGTTGCTTGACGAAGTCGCGGTTGATGACAAACAGGTCGTTGTAGCTCTTGTCTATCTTGCCCTTCTGGCGGTACACAAGCAAGAGCAGCACTCCTATCACAGCGGTCACGACAGTGACGCCGGCAATGGTGAGCCTCTGGCGTGAAATGGTCTGCAAACGCTCCTTCTCGCGGGCGTTGAGCGAGGCTATGTACTCGTCGTACTTGTTCATCTCGTAAATAAGCTGCTCGTTCTTGACGGCTTCAAGTTCGTGAGTGTTGAATATCGAATCCTTTACTTGCTGGTAGCGCGCCCTGTAACGGCTGGCTGCCTTATAGTTGCCCATAGAGTCGTAATAGTCAGCGTACTTGACAAGAACGTCAAGACAGACATGCAATATGCCATGCTTTACGGCCGTGCTCTCGCACAAGCGCAGGTATTTCAGGGTGGAGTCACGGTCTCCCAAAGCTATGTAGTTGTTGTAAAGCCGGATGTATGACGAGCAAAGGTATCTAGGCTGCATCTTGTTCTTCAATGCATAAGCCAGCAGTTCGTTGAATGCATCCACCGCCTTCGCGTGGTTTTTCTCCGCCATGAGAATCAGTCCGAAATTGAAAATGCCCATGTAGCAGTTTTCCTTGTCGGCAGGATTCTTCACCTTCTCTGCCATCTTATAGTACTTTCTGGCAGCTGTCGTATTGCCTATTACCGTGTTTACTCCGGTCATGTTGGTAAGAATTTTATACTCATTGGCCTTGTCCCCGTACTTATGGCAAGACTCATAGCCTTTATTATAATAGTCCAAACCCTTGGAATGGTCGCCGAACACGCAGTAAACATTGCCTATGTTGTTGTAGAAGCGCCCTATTTCGTGCTTGTCCTTGCAAGCGTTGTAAATGCGCAATCCGCTGAAATAGGCTGAGAGAGCGCCTGCGTAATCGCCTTTCATATAGAGTACGTTGCCCTTCTTGAGGTACGCCATGGCGCACTGTTGCTTGTCCTTGTCGGACAGGTTGTCGCTCATGCGGTTGCACACCACCATGTAATACACCAGGGCGGTGTCTGAATGGCCTGCGTTAAGGTAATGCTCGGCCTTCTTCATTATGTTGTCTATCGAAGCGTTGGATGTCTTTTTGACTATATGATAGTAGTCTTTTGCCATGACACGGGCACTGGAATGCAGCGGTACGAGCATGAAAAACAGTAACGTTGACATGCTGAACAACAAAGACAAGATACCCGACCGGATACTGCTATGCCCGAGGCTTTTCATACGATCATTATTGATTTCAGATTTATTGGAAACGTTGCATGACACATAAAGCAACCAACAGCCATCTGGTCCGGCAGTGCCGCACAGCAGCTGATTCATATTACAAAGGTAAGAAAAAATGCAATGACAAACAAAACATTAACCACAAAATAAGGAATTTGGCACCAAACGCGGCTGGACGGCACCGCCGCAAGAGCGTGACAAGACTGCATCAACCCGGCGGCAACGGCCAGCACCGTCTGCGGCAGACGCACGTACGGCCGCAGGAAGACAAAAAAAGCGGGGCACGTCAACGTGCCCCGCCAATATAAGATATCTTATTGATAATCAACAGATTAGTCGTTCAGCTTAGCCTTGATGAACTCGCGGTTCAGACGGGCGATATTGGCTATCGACTCGTTCTTCGGGCATTCAGCCTCGCATGCACGTGTGTTGGTGCAGTTGCCGAAGCCGAGCTCTTCCATCTTCATTATCATTGCCTTTGCTCGCTTTGCAGCCTCGGGGCGTCCCTGGGGCAGAAGTGCGAGCTGGCTTACCTTAGAGCTGACGAAGAGCATTGCCGAACCGTTCTTGCAGGCTGCAACGCAGGCGCCGCAACCGATGCAGGTAGCGCAGTCCATAGCCTCGTCGGCGTTCTCCTTCGGTATGAGGATGGCGTTGGCGTCCTGGGGCTGTCCCGTGCGTACGCTGATGTATCCGCCAGCCTGTATAATCTTGTCGAAGGCTCCACGGTCTACCATGCAGTCCTTGATTACGGGGAACGCAGCCGAACGCCACGGCTCTACGGTGATTACGTCGCCGTCATGGAAGCGGCGCATGTAGAGCTGGCAGGTGGTAGCTCCCGTTGCGGGACCGTGGGGATGGCCGTTGATGTAGAGCGAGCACATGCCGCAGATGCCCTCGCGGCAGTCGTGGTCGAATACGAACGGCTCCTTGCCGTCCTCGATGAGCTGCTCGTTGAGGATGTCCAACATCTCGAGGAATGAAGTGTCAGTAGGTATGTCCTTCATCTCGAACGTGTCAAAATGACCTTTTGCCTTAGGTCCGTTCTGACGCCAGACCTTAAGCGTAAAACTTATATTTCCTTCCATTGTTGTATTCTATTTTACAGTTTTGCGGTCGCGGGAGCGGCTCGGTGGCCCCTCCCGGCCTGTGACCTGACGTTTCCCTTAGTTCTTGTAGTTACGTGTTTGAACCTTGATTGCCTCATACTCGAGCGGCTCCTTGATAAGCACGGGCGCCTTCTCGTCGCTGCCCTGGTACTCCCAGCAGCCTACGTAGAAGAAGTTCTCGTCGTCGCGCTTAGCCTCGCCGTCCTCGGTCTGGTATTCCTCGCGGAAGTGTCCGCCGCACGACTCGTTGCGCGAGAGTGCATCGTAAGCCACCAGCTCGCCCATTGTGATGAAGTCGCGGAGGTGGATTGCCTTGTCGAGCTCAGTGTTAAGGCCTTCCTTAGAACCTGGAATGAAGAGGTTGGTCTCGAACTCCTTGCGTATCTTCTTGATCATCTCGAGTCCTTCCTTCAGGCCTTCAGCCGTACGGCCCATGCCCACGTGCTCCCACATGATGTGGCCAAGCTCCTTGTGGATTGAGTCGACTGAGCGCTTGCCCTTTATGTTCATGAGGCGGTCGATTTCCTTCTGTACGCCCTTCTCTGCCTCGTCGAACTCGGGCAGGTCGGTAGAAATGCGCGGCCAGATAGACTGGTCGGCCAGGTAGTTCTGGATAGTGTAAGGCAGAACGAAATATCCGTCGGCCAGACCCTGCATGAGGGCTGAAGCACCAAGACGGTTGGCTCCGTGGTCAGAGAAGTTGCACTCGCCGATTGCGAAGAGTCCTTCGATTGTCGTCATAAGCTCGTAGTCTACCCAGATACCACCCATGGTGTAGTGGATTGCGGGGTAAATCATCATCGGGTTGTAGTACTTCACGCCGTTGATTTCGTTGCCCAGCTCGCCCGGATTAACGTCAGTGATTTCCTCGTACATGTCGAACAGGTTGCCGTAACGCTGCAGTACGACGTCGAGGCCGAGGCGCTCGATACTTTCAGAGAAGTCGAGGTAAACGGCAAGACCTGTGTTGTTTACGCCGTAGCCCTTGTCGCAGCGCTCTTTGGCTGCACGGCTGGCAACGTCACGCGGAACGAGGTTGCCGAATGCCGGATAGCGGCGCTCCAGGTAGTAGTCGCGGTCTTCCTCGGGAATGTCGGTCGGCTTCTTCTCGCCGCGCTGCAGTGCCTTTGCGTCTTCGAGCTTCTTGGGCACCCAGATGCGGCCGTCGTTACGCAGAGACTCTGACATAAGGGTCAGCTTAGACTGGTTGTCGCCGTGTACGGGGATACAAGTCGGGTGTATCTGTACGTATGACGGGTTTGCGAAGTAAGCTCCCTTGCGGTAGCATGCCATTGCGGCTGTACAGTTGCAGCCCATGGCGTTGGTTGAAAGGAAGTATGTGTTGCCGTATCCGCCGGTTGCTATAACCACTGCGTTGGCAGAGAAGCGCTCGAGCTTGCCTGTCACGAGGTTCTTGGCTATGATACCGCGTGCGCGGCCGTTTACGATGACAACGTCTTCCATCTCATAGCGTGTGTAGAGCTTGACGCGGCCTTCGTGTACCTGGCGGCTCAGTGCAGAGTAAGCGCCGAGCAGCAGCTGCTGGCCTGTCTGGCCCTTTGCGTAGAACGTACGTGACACCTGCGCGCCGCCGAAAGAGCGGTTGGCAAGCATGCCGCCGTACTCGCGTGCGAAGGGAACGCCCTGTGCCACGCACTGGTCGATGATGTTGTTAGACACCTCGGCAAGGCGGTAGACGTTGGCCTCGCGTGCGCGGTAGTCGCCACCCTTTACAGTGTCATAGAACAGACGGTAAACAGAGTCGCCGTCGTTCTGGTAGTTCTTGGCTGCGTTGATACCGCCCTGTGCTGCGATTGAGTGTGCACGGCGGGGCGAGTCTTGTATGCAGAAGTTGAGGACGTTGAAGCCCATCTCGCCGAGCGATGCTGCAGCACTGGCTCCTGCGAGGCCGGTACCTACGACGATGACGTCCAATTTCAGTTTGTTCTTAGGGTTAACCAGACGCTGGTGAGCCTTATAGTTGGTCCACTTCTCTGCTATCGGTCCCTCTGGTATCTTGGAATTTAATTGCTTTGCCATAATAATTTACAAATTACGAATTATGAATTATGAATTGGATTACCACATGCTCGGAGCCATGCCGAAAGCGAAAGCCAGCACAACAACGAGGAAGCCCAGCATGAGCAGAGTGGTATAGACGATGCCGATGACCTTCCAGCGCTCGAACCACACCTTGCCGCTCCAACCAAGAGTCTGCATTGCGCTCCAGAATCCGTGAGAGAGGTGGAACCAGATAGCAGCCAGCCAGATGATGTAGAGCACCACGTAAACGGGGCAAGAGAAGGTGTCGATGATGTAAGCGAAGCCGTCTGCCGGATGATGGGGAACGGCGATGCCGGTAAGCTCGGCGAACATCATGTTGTACCAGAAGTTGAACAAGTGGAGGGCAAGGCCGAGCAATACGATGATACCCAGCACGAGCATGTTCTGCGAAGCCCACTCCACCTTGCCCGGGCGGGTTGTAACGGCGTAACGCTCGTCACCGCGTGCACGGCGGTTCTGCATCGTGAGCAGGAACGCATACACGATGTGGATGACAGCCAGGGCAGCCAAGGCCAGCGTAGCCACAAGGGCGTACCAGTTAGCCCCGAGGAACTCACACACTGCGTTGTAAGCTTCGCCCGAGAAGAGAGCCACTAAGTTCATTGACATGTGGAATGTCAAGAACAGGATAAGCGCGACGCCTGTAACGGACATCACGACTTTCCTTCCGATAGATGAATTACATAACCACATAAATGATTGAAGTTTTAAAGTATTAAATTAAATTGTTGATAATGTCCGTTCACACGAAACCATAAGCCCCGCTATACCTTATAATAGGTATGACGGTGCATGTTGGGGATGCAAATATACTCTATTTTGGCGATAAATCAAAGTATTTGCCTAAATTTTCGATTTTAATTCTTACTTTTGCGCTGTCGGCGCACACGCCGGCTGCAAACAAGTTGGCAAGCGGCCAGGCCCGCGCTATAACGGGCAGCAGCAAAGCCCGGCTGACGGCGGCAGATGTACCGTAACGTACACGCCGCCTGCGGCCTGCACGGAACACCACCCCGCGGCCGCCGGCAAAGCCGCGGAAACAGCACCGCGGAGGCCGTACCAACATGCCGAAAAAACAGTATGAACATGATTTTGAAATACGACGTTATCGTAATCGGAGGCGGACACGCAGGCTGCGAAGCCGCCGCCGCCTCGGCAGGCATGGGCGCCAGCACGTGCCTGGTTACAATGGACATGAACAAAATCGCCCAGATGAGCTGCAACCCGGCCGTGGGCGGCATTGCAAAGGGACAGATTGTAAGGGAAATCGACGCGCTGGGCGGACAGATGGGTCTCGTCACCGACGCCACGGCCATACAGTTCCGCATGCTCAACCGCTCGAAAGGCCCGGCCGTATGGAGCCCCCGCGCCCAGTGCGACCGCGGCAAGTTCATCTGGCAGTGGCGCTCCGTGCTCGACCGCACCGACCGCCTCGACATCTGGCAGGACCAGGCCGAGGAGCTCATTGTGGAGCAAGGGCGCGCCGTGGGCGTAAGGACCGTGTGGGGCGTGGAGCTGCGCGCAAAGAGCGTAGTGCTGACGGCGGGCACCTTCCTCAACGGCCTGCTGCACATAGGACGCAAGCAGTTGCCCGGCGGACGCATAGCCGAACCTGCCGTTGAACGGCTCACAGAGAGCATAACGCGCCACGGCATAACGGCCGCACGCATGAAGACGGGCACGCCGGTGCGCATAGACCGCCGCTCGGTCCACTTTGAAGACCTCGAGATACAGGAGGGCGAACACGACTACCACGGCTTCAGCTTCATGTCTACGGGCAGGCCGCTCAGGCAACTGCCCTGCTGGACATGCTACACCAACCCCGAAGTACACGCCACGCTGATGGGCGGACTGGCCGACTCCCCACTCTACAACGGACAGATAAAGAGCATAGGCCCGCGCTACTGCCCGTCGATAGAGACAAAGCTCGTCACCTTCCCCGACAAGCAGCAACACCCCTTGTTCCTCGAGCCGGAGGGCGAAGACACCAACGAGATGTACCTCAACGGTTTCTCGTCGTCGATGCCGATGGACGTCCAGATAAACGCGCTGAGGAAGATTCCGGCGCTGCGCGACGCCAAGGTTTACCGCCCTGGCTACGCAATAGAGTACGACTTCTTCGACCCGACGCAGTTGCGCCACTCGCTCGAATCTAAAATACTGCCCGGACTTTTCATGGCCGGACAGGTGAACGGCACCACGGGCTACGAGGAGGCGGCAGGCCAGGGACTCGTGGCAGGAGTGAACGCGGCGCTCAGCTGCGCCGGCGGCGAGCCGTTCACCATGCGCCGCGACGAGTCGTACATCGGCGTGCTGGTTGACGACCTTGTGACCAAGGGCGTGGACGAGCCTTACCGCATGTTCACCAGCCGCGCCGAGTACAGGATACTGCTGCGGCAGGACGACGCCGACGCACGACTGACCGAGCGCGCCTACGAGCTGGGTCTTGCCACACGCGAGCGTTACGACTGGTGGATGCAGAAGAAGGAAGCCGTGGCACGCGTCATAGACTACTGCGACAACACACCGGTGAAACCGCACGACATAAACTCTGCGCTCGAAGCATTGGGCACCACCCCGCTGCGCGAGGGCTGCAAGATAGCCGACCTCATAGCACGTCCGCAGCTGACGATGGCAAATCTTTCAGAGATTCTGCCGGGACTCAAACAGACGTTGGAATCGCTGCCTAACCGCAAGGAGGAGATAACCGAGGCCGCTGAAATCAAGATGAAATACAAGGGCTACATAGAGCGCGAGCGCATGGTGGCCGACAAGATGCGCCGCCTTGAAAACATAAAAATACGCGGACACTTCAAGTACTCGGAGATGCAGCAGCTCTCGACCGAAGCCCGGCAGAAGCTCGAAAAAATCGACCCGGAAACGCTTGCGCAGGCCAGCCGAATTCCGGGCGTGTCGCCAAGCGACATCAACATAATGCTGGTGCTCATGAAACGATAGGACGAACCTATGTTTCACGTGAAACAAAATGAGCATATTTTGTCAAACCGAAACGATGGAAAGGTCTGTAAAATAGCAACATAGGGATTTGACCCACAAGTTTGCTTGAATGTTAAAATTGACGTTTGGCACGAAGGAAAGGGCGCCTTTTGAAGGTAGCCCGCATGCCACGACACGGCGCATGCCGGCAGCCCGCAGGGCAAGCCCCACCCCGCCCCGCGACGGGCGCCGGCGGGAGGCTTTGCAAGAGGTAACCTTTCATCACGCAAAAGGTATCCTTTCACCGTGCAAAAGGCAACCTCTTGGACGGCAAAAGGCGGCCTCTTGGAACAGGGTTGTTTTTGCCCTACTCGACGGCATGCCATAACAACGAATTTAAACCATAATAATAATAAAGTAATCAAAGACAAAATGAACAACAAGACTTTACTGGATAATCTGAGGTGCATCCCGGATTTTCCGAAAAAAGGAATCAACTTCAGAGACGTTACAACGCTGTTCGACAATCCTGAATGCCTGCAAATAATGCAGGACGAACTGTACGACCTGTACAAGGACAAGGGCATCACAAAGATTGTAGGCATCGAGAGCCGCGGCTTCATCATGTCGTCGGCGCTGGCATTAAGGCTCCACGCAGGCGTAGTGCTGTGCCGCAAACCGGGCAAACTGCCGGGCGAAACGATACAGGAGAGCTACAGCAAGGAGTACGGCACAGACACCATCGAGATACACAAGGACGCCATAACGAGCGATGACGTCGTACTGCTGCACGACGACCTGCTCGCCACAGGCGGCACGATGAGGGCGGCGTACGACCTCGTGAAGAAGTTCAATCCGAAGAAAATCTACGTAAACTTCATCATCGAGCTTACACGCGAGGGACTGAACGGCCGCGACAACTTCGACAAGGACACCGACATAACCAGCCTGCTGCAAGTGTAGGACGCCGGAAACGGAGAAGCCGAAGACTCAATGGAGTAAAATAACCGGTGAGCCTTGAGGTTAGGACATGTGCCTTGCAAGGGCGAACCGCACAGGCTAAGGCGGCCGACAATGTTAACGGCAGCCGTCCTAACATCAAGGCTCACCGGTTTACTTAACCCCCGTATTGCATCACGTCACTAAAGTTTCACGTGAAACATTATATCTGAAAATCCTTTTAAACAAAGCACTTACGCGTCATGACTAAAGAAGAAAACGAGAAACGGCTCGAGCGCTTGAAGGCCATCGTAAGCAATCTGCCCAACAAGCCCGGCAGCTACCAGTATTACGACGAGAGCGGCACGATAATATACGTGGGCAAGGCGAAGAACCTCAAGAACCGCGTGTCGTCCTATTTCCACAAGGAGGTAGACCGTTTCAAGACGAAAGTGCTTGTAAGCAAGATTCACGACATAACCTACACCGTGGTCAATACGGAGGAAGACGCCCTGCTGCTCGAGAACAGTCTGATAAAGAAATACAAGCCGCGCTACAACATCCTGCTCAAGGACGGCAAGACATACCCCTCAATCTGCGTCACCAACGAGTATTTTCCGCGCATATTCAAGACGCGCACCATCAACAGGAAATGGGGCTCGTACTACGGCCCTTACAGCCATGTAGGCTCGATGTACGCCATACTCGACCTGATAAAGAAGCTCTACCGCCCGCGCACGTGCCATTTTCCGATAACGCGCGAGGGCATCGAGCAGGGCAAATACAAGCCCTGCCTGGAGTACCACATACACAACTGCGGCGCGCCGTGCATAGCCAAGCAGAGCTACGAGGACTACCAGGAGTGCATCGCCCAGGCGCGCGAGATACTTAAAGGTAACACGCGCGAGCTGCAGCGCAGCATCTACGCAAGGATGATGAAACTGGCCGAGGAGATGCGCTTCGAGGAAGCCGAGGTGCTGAAACAGCGCTACATGGCGCTCGACACCTTCTGCGCCAAGAGCGAGGTTGTAAGCCACACCATCACCAACGTCGACGTATTCACCATAACTGACGACGTAAACACGGCCTACGTGAACTACATGCACGTCACCAACGGCAGCATAAACCAGGCGCAGACGTTCGAAATGAAGAAGAAACTGAACGAAACAGCCGAGGAAGTGCTCCAGCTCGCCATTGTGCAGATACGCGAACGCATGGGCAGCAGGTCGCGCGAGGTTATAGTGCCGTTCCCGCTCGACATCGAGCTTGACGGCATAACGCTCACCGTGCCGCAGCGCGGCGACAAGCGCACCCTGCTCGAACTGTCTGAAATGAACGGCAAACAGTACCGTTTCGACCGTCTGAAACAGGCTGAAAAGCTCAATCCGGAGCAGAAATCGGTGCGCCTGATGAAGGAAATACAGGACGCGCTGAAGCTGCCCAAGATGCCTTACCAGATAGAGATGTTCGACAACTCGAACATCAGCGGAACCGACGCCGTGGCGGCGTGCGTGGTGTTCAAGAAGATGAAACCAAGCAAGAAGGACTACCGCAAATACATTATCAAGACCGTGACCGGCCCCGACGACTACGCCTCGATGCAGGAGGTGGTAAGGCGACGCTACACCCGTCTGCGCGACGAAGGCCAGCCCCTGCCAGACCTCATCATAACCGACGGCGGACAAGGGCAGATGAGCGTGGTGCGCGAGGTTGTGGAAGGCGAGCTAAAGCTCGACATTCCCATTGCCGGACTGGCAAAAAACGATCGGCACCGCACCAACGAACTGCTCTACGGCGTGCCGCCCATGGTGGTGGGAATGAAGACCGACAGCGAGCTGTTCCGCCTGCTTACGCACATGCAGGACGAGGTGCACCGCTTCGCCATAACCTTCCACCGCGACAAGCGCAGCAAGCACGCGTTGCACTCCGAGCTTGACGACATCAAGGGCATAGGCCCCAAGACGAAGGACGCCCTGCTGAAAGAACTGAAGACGGTGAAACGCATCAGGGAGGCAGGCATAGACGACCTGGCGGCAGTAATAGGAAAAGCTAAGGCAAAGATAGTGTGGCAACACTTCAACAACGGCGGCACAGAGCAGGCAGAAGAGGCTCAAGACGCAGCGCAGGAAGCATTCTAAAGGCCCTCTGAAGGCCTGCAAGCACGTCGTCGGGGACTATCAGGTACAAGACGACAAAACGCCCGTAGAGGGCAAAATATACTAATATTTTAACCGGAATGAAGACAGTAATCCAACGCGTCAGCCGTGCGTCAGTGACAATCGGCGGCGAAATAAAGTCAGAAATAGGCCGCGGCTACATGATACTCTTGGGCGTGGCCGAGGGCGACACGGAGGAAGACGTAGACTGGCTGGTCAGGAAGATTGCAGCCCTGCGCGTCTTCGACGACGCCGACGGAGTGATGAACCTGCCCATAACCGAGGTTGGCGGAGAGATGCTCGTTGTGAGCCAGTTCACCCTGCTGGCGTCGTACAAGAAGGGCAACCGCCCCTCATGGATTCACGCCGCACGCCACGAAGTGTCTATACCGCTGTACGAGAGCTTCTGCAAGAAGTTGCGCAGCCTCACGGGACTCAAGGTAGGCACGGGCGAGTTCGGCGCAGACATGAAGGTAGAGCTTGTAAACGACGGCCCAGTGACCATCTGCATGGACACGAGGAATAAGGAGTGAATAAGTGAAGAACGAAGAGTGAAGAGTGAAGAGTGAAGAATTAAAAGTGAAAAATCTATTTTGACATGGATGGGGACATTACTTTACGTGAGGCGCAACAGCTTGTAGACCAGTGGATTAGGCAATACGGCGTGCGCTATTTCAGCGAACTTACCAACATGGCCTGCCTAACGGAGGAGGTGGGCGAGCTGGCGCGCGTCATGGCGCGCAAGTACGGCGACCAGAGCTTCAAAAAGGGTGAGCCGCAAGACCCGTCGGACGAGATGGCAGACGTGCTGTGGGTGCTGCTCTGCCTGGCCAACCAGACCGGGACAGACCTCACAGATGCGCTGCGCAAGAACCTTGAAAAGAAGACAAAACGCGACAATACGAGGCATATTAACAATGAAAAATTAAAAAGTAAAAATTAAAAATCATATCATTATGGCAACAGAAAACGACAACAAGACCTGCAACTGCGGGCACGAGCACAAGCACGAGGCTGACTTCCCGAAAACAAGCAAGTACGAGGAGGCGCTCGCAAAGTACAACACCGACCTTGACGATGCCGCAGTGCGCGACGCCGTAAGGCAGCTGATAGCCGAAAAGGCGCACGAGAACGACACGCCGGAGGTAAAGAAATTCCTCTTCGGCAGCATCGAACTGACATCGCTCAAGACCACAGACAGCGACGAGAGCATACTGGCTTTCACTGAAAAGGTCAACGAGTTTGACGCCACCTACCCCGACCTGCCCCACGTGGCAACCATCTGCGTTTACCCGTGCTTCGCACAGACGGTAAGCCAGTCGCTCGAGGTTGACGGCGTTGAGATAGCCTGTGTATCAGGCAGTTTCCCCTCGTCTCAGGCGCTTATCGAGGTCAAGGTGGCCGAAACTGCACTCGCCGTGAAGGACGGAGCCACTGAAATAGACATCGTAATGCCCGTGGGCAAGTTCCTGAGCGGCGACTACGAGGGCGTGGCCGACGACATCAGCGAGCTGAAAGAGGCGTGCGGCGATGCGCCCATGAAGGTAATCCTCGAAACCGGCTGCCTCAAGACGGCAAGCAACATCAAGAAGGCGTCAATACTGGCAATGTACGCCGGAGCCGACTACATAAAGACCTCTACGGGCAAGCTGGAACCAGCCGCAACGCCGGAGGCAGCCTACGTGATGTGCCAGGCCATCAAGGAATACTATGAAGAAACGGGCATACAGATAGGTTTTAAGCCCGCTGGCGGCCTTAATTCGGTCATGGACGCAATTATATACTACACGATCGTTAAAGAGGTCCTGGGCGAAAAATGGCTTACCAACAAGTGGCTGCGCCTCGGCACAAGCAGACTGGCCAACCTGCTGCTCAGCGAAATCACGGGAGAAGAGACTAAGTTCTTCTAAATTTTAATGGGAGAGATGGGAGTTATGAGACAAATGAGACTTATGAAAACATGGTTCCCATTACTCACATCTCTCCCATGGCTCCCAGTTGTCCCATTACTCTCACAGCTCCCATAATTCCCATGACTCCCATCACCAATTAAAAATAATCCAATGAAAAACAACTTCTTACAGCAGCGCGGGCATTACAAAAAACTAATCGTATACCAGAAGGCAGAATGCATCTACGACATCACATTCTACTTCGCGCACAAATACCTTACCAAAGGCGACCGCACGATAGACCAGATGATTCAGGCAGCACGGTCGGGCAAGCAGAACATAGCTGAAGGGAGCGCGGCAAGCAGTACGTCAAAGGAAACCGAACTGAAACTGACAAACGTCGCAAAAGCCAGCCTCCAGGAGCTTTTAGCTGACTATGAAGACTATCTAAGAGTGAGAAACCTCGAGCTGTGGGAAGTAAACAGCTACAAGGCAATACAGACAAGGGAAGTGTGCAAGAAGCATTGCGACAGCGAGTTCTTCCGCAAAGCGATAACCGTCCGCTCGGACGAGACGATAGCAAACATCGCTATAACACTAATCCACCAGACTGACATGCTGCTGGGGAAGCTCATAGAACGGCAGAAAACAGAGTTCTTAACCAACGGCGGAATAAAAGAAGAGATGTATTCCGCACGCAAGGAATGGCGGAGAAACAACCAATAAGAAAGCAGGACCTGTAAAATAACAAGCCCTGCTTTTTTATTTTATATTTATGAATATGGTTGACTGTCAAGCATTTATCAGTCATACTACACAAATATTCCACATTAGTGGCATCGCTCAAAACATTCTAATCAACCACCACCCTACTTCGTCCTCTCTATAACGTAGCTCAGATAAGCCTCGAGGGCGCGGCGTATCGTCTCGTCAGGCACCCTGCTTGACAAGAACGTCTTTGCCTCGGCGTGCATCTCCCGCATGCGGCGCTCGGCGTACTCTATGCCGCCGTTGGCCTTGGTGAACTCCACCAGTCGGGCTATCTCGCCGGCTGTTACCGTGCCTTCCTTCACCTTGCGCGCCAGGGCGAGCATCTCCTCGTCGCCCGTTGACTTAAGCGCGTAGATTACAGGCAGAGTCAACTTGCCCTCAGCCATGTCGTTACCGGTTGGCTTGCCTATCTCAGCAGAGTCATAATAGTCAAATATGTCGTCACGAATCTGGAAGATAATGCCCAGCGTCTTGCCGAAGCGCTTGGCCTCGCCTACCTGTTCCTCGGGCACGCCGGCGGATATGGCACCGATGGCGCAGCAAGCCTCGAACAGCGCGGCGGTCTTGCGGCTGATTATCTCGTAGTAAGTATCTTCTGAAATCATGCTGTCCGATATGCTCGTAAGCTGGAGTATCTCGCCGTCTGAAAGCGTGCGGCCAAGCTCTGCAAGGTATCTGACTATCAGCTCGTTGTGCGTTACCGAAACGTGGAGCAGCGCCGTCGACAGGATATAGTCGCCAACGAGCACAGCCACCTTGTTGTCGTAAACGGCATTGACTGAAGCCTGTCCGCGCCGCTGGCGGCTCTCGTCCACCACGTCGTCATGCACGAGCGATGCCGTGTGCAGCAGTTCGAGACCCACGGCGGCGTGCAAGGTAGCGTCGGTAACCATGCCGTAGTTTTTCGCCATAAGCATGATCAGCATAGGCCTCATGCGCTTGCCGGCGCGGTTGCGTATGCGTGCGAAAATCTCCTCCTGCAGCTTGCCTTCGTGTGTCAGCGAGGCGTTGAAGAGGCTGATGAATTGTTCCAATTCACTCTTTATAGGTTCCTTGATGAGAGATAAATAGTCAGTCATGCCACAAAATTTGATACAAAAGTAATGATTTTATCCGATTAATGACAAAAAATCACTAACTTTACACATAAAAAAGATTTAAAACATGGATAAACTTTTCCTTTTAGACGCTTACGCCCTGATATACAGGGCCTATTACGCGTTTATAAAGAACCCGCGAATAAACTCGAAAGGCATGAACACGTCGGCCGTGATGGGCTTCTGCAACACCCTGCACGAAGTGCTGTCGAAGGAAAAACCGGCGTATCTCGGCGTGGCTTTCGACCCCCACGGCCCCACCTTCCGCAGCGAGGCTTACGCCCAGTACAAGGCGCAGCGCGAGGAGACGCCTGAAGACATACGCCGCTCCGTGCCCGTAATCAAGGACATACTGAAAGCCATGCGCATACCTGTGCTTGAGGCGGAGGGCTTCGAGGCCGACGACGTAATAGGCACGCTGGCGGCAAAGGCTGATGCAGAAGGCATCAAGACGTACATGCTGACGCCCGACAAGGACTACGGCCAGCTGGTGGGCGGCAACGTGGTGATGTACCGTCCGCGCCACGGCGGTGGCTACGAGACGCTCGACGCCGACGGCGTTTGCCAGAAGTACGGCATCGAGTCGACGGCGCAGGTGGTCGACCTGCTCGGACTGATGGGCGACGCGGCCGACAACATACCGGGCTGTCCTGGTGTGGGCGAGAAGACGGCAGTCAAGCTCTTGCAGCAGTTCGGCTCGATTGACTCGCTGCTCGAACGCACCGGCGAGCTGAAGGGTGCGCTGAAGAAGAAGGTCGAGGAGAACAAGGAGCAGATTCGCTTCTCGAAGTTCCTCGCCACCATCCGCACCGACGTGCCGGTCGGTCTCGACCTCGACGCGCTGCGCGTGACCGAACCCGACGCCGACGAACTGCGCCGGTTGTTCCAGGAATTGGAGTTCAAGACGCTCTCGGACAAGTTTATTAACAGAAGTGAAAACGTTAAAAACAAAGTTAATCAACAACTCGATTTATTTGCAGAAAATACGACCGAAGAGGCGGGCGACGCAAAAAAATCGATTCTCAGAGCGTTAACTGACACGCCTCACACGTACAAACTCGTTGACAATGAGAAAGATATGCGCCGTCTTTGTGACTTTTTCATGACAAAAAGTTTTTTAAGTCTAGACACGGAGACGACTTCAACCGACTCAATCGACGCCGAATTGGTGGGTTTGAGCTTCTCGGTCAAGGAAAACGAGGCGTTCTACGTGCCCGTTCCAGCCGAACGTGAAGAAGCCCAAAAGATAGTTAATATTTTCAAACCGGTGTATGAAAGCGACTCAATCCTCAAAATCGGACAAAACATAAAGTACGACCTCGAGGTGCTCGCCAACTACGGCGTGACGCTTGGCGGCGAGATGTTCGACACGATGATAGCACACTACCTGCTGCAACCGGAGCTGCGCCACAACATGGACTACATGGCCGAGGTGTACCTCGGGTACAAGACGATACACATAGACGAGCTTATCGGACCGAAGGGCAAGGGACAGAAGTCGATGCGCGACCTTGAGCCGGCGGAAGTGTACGAGTATGCCGCCGAAGACGCCGACATAACCCTGCAACTGAAAAACCTGCTCGAGCCGCAGCTGCACGAGGCAGGTGTGTGGCAGCTGTTCAGCGAAGTGGAGATGCCGCTGGTGCGCGTGCTCGCCTCGATGGAGAGGGGCGGCGTGCGCATAGACACCGCTTCGCTGGCCGAAACCTCGCAGATGCTGACCTCGCGCATGAACGAACTCGAAAAGGAAATATACCAGCTGGCAGGCGAGGAGTTCAACATAGCATCACCGAAGCAGGTCGGCGAAGTGCTGTTCGGCAAGATGAAGATTGTCGAGAAGCCCAAGAAGACCAAGACAGGGCAGTACGTAACGTCGGAAGAAGTGCTCCAGCAACTGCGCGGAAAGAGCGAAATAGTGGGCAAGATACTGGAACACAGGGGGTTGAAGAAGCTACTCGGCACATACGTCGACGCCCTGCCCAAGCTCGTAAACAAGCGCACGGGGCACATACACACGTCGTTCAACCAGACCGTGACGGCCACGGGACGGCTCTCGTCGAGCGACCCCAACCTGCAGAACATACCCGTGCGCGGCGAGGACGGCAAGGAGATACGCAAGGCTTTCGTGCCCGAGGAGGGCTGCCTGTTCTTCTCGGCCGACTACTCGCAAATCGAACTGCGCGTTATGGCTCACCTCAGCGGCGACGAAAACATGCAGGAAGCCTTCCGCGAGGGCTACGACATACACGCCGCCACGGCCGCAAAGATATACCACGAGACGATGGACAGCGTGACGCGCGACCAGCGCACCAAGGCCAAGCGCGCCAACTTCGGCATAATCTACGGCATAACGGTCTTCGGACTGGCCGAGCGGCTCGACATCAGCCGCCATGAAGCCACCGAACTGATAGACGGCTACTTCGCCACATTCCCGCGCGTGGCAGACTACATGGAGCAGGCCAAGCAGACGGCGCGCGAGCGCGGCTACGCCGAGACCCTGCTCCACCGCCGCCGCTACCTGCCCGACATAGCGTCGCACAACGCCACCGTGCGCGGATTTGCCGAGCGCAACGCCATCAACGCCCCGATACAGGGCACGGCGGCCGACATAATAAAGATAGCCATGGTGCGCATCTGGAAACGCTTCAGGCAGGAGAACCTGCGCTCGAAAATGATTCTCCAGGTGCACGACGAACTCAACTTCAGCGTCTACCCCGACGAGAAGGAGAAGGTGGAGCGCATCGTGCTCGAGGAGATGCAGAACGCCTACCCCCTCGACGTGCCCCTCGTGGCCGACTGCGGCTGGGGCGCCAACTGGCTGGAGGCGCACTGACGCGAAAGCCGGTCAAGAACCGTAACAATAAGCATGGCGGTCTGACCGGCAACCGCTTACAACATGGAACTTTCGCCCTGACTGACATAAAAATACGTGGGGAAAAACGTATTTATGACAAAAATAAGTTATCTTTGCAGAAGACTGGGGCTTGGCCGGCGGAATGCACGCGGCAAATAAAAAACGCAGAGGCACAAGACCAGGGGCAAACAGACCTATCAACAATTATAACCAATAAAAAACAACTTAATATGAAACACTTACTATTAACACTGGCACTAATAGTCATACCGGCAATATGCACGGCAGGAAGATGGGTTAAGATAGACTCGCAAAACGGCAGTACGTTCTACATCCACACGGACATAAAGACCGAGAACGGCAACTATCTGGTATGGATAAAGACGACATACGACAGCGAAGAGGCGAGGCAGGATGTAAAGAAGCAATATAACACGCAAAAGTCTATCTGCGAACACCAAAACCTATACTGCTACGACAGCACGTGGAACAAGCTGTGCGTCAAGGAAATACAGGCGTTCGACGCCGAAGGGAAACTGGTTGACTCATATACGTCGGACAAATACGAATGGGTATACGTAGCACCCGAAAGCGCCGGCGAGGTATGGGGACAAGCGGCACGCTTCATAATAGAACACCCCGACAAGGTTCCGGCACAATAACACGCAACGATATAAAGACAACCGCGGAGGCTTTACCTGTCTCCGCGGTTGTTTTTTTGACCTAAGGCGCAACCGCCGAACGCAAATATTTACTATATTTGCAGCAAATATAACATAACAAAAACAAAGCATTATGAAAGACATCGAATGGGCCGAGGGCATGAACTGCGCCGTTACCGTATGCGACGCCGAAGGCATGATAACCTACATGAACGCAAGGGCGAGGGAGACGTACAAGAAGCATGGCGACCTGATTGGCAAAAACCTCTTTGACTGCCACGGAGAGCGCGCGGCCGGGATTATACGCGGACTGCTTGCCTCGGGCGGCAGCAACGCCTACACCATACACAAGAACGGACAGAAAAAGATGATTTACCAGACGGCTTACACCGGCGAGGACGGAAGCGTGGCCGGACTGGTCGAAATCTCGATGGTGATACCCGAGGAGATGCCCCACTACGTAAGGGGCTGACGCAGGCGTGGAAACGCGCCACAAGGCTCCGCATGGCGTCCGGCTCCACGCTTGCAAGCCGGCTGCACGAACGGAAGGATAAGAGCCAGCCTTTGCCCTGACTATAAGGGCAAAGGCTGGCTCTCGTTTATTAATATATAAAAAAGAAGCCGGGACTCAATCCGCTGCTGCCTGCACGAAGGGCTTAAGGCCCGATGGCAGCCGTCGCGGATTGCGTCCCGGCTTGTTTACGGTGTATCATTCATCCGGTTACCCGGACATTATCATCAATACAGGCTCTTGCGGCCGGCCAGGGTGTCGTGGTTGTTCTTGAGGTCAGTCCAGTCAACCTTAACCTTGGTGCTGATGCCGTTGATGTACTTCTCTATGTTGGTGTAGCCGTCGCCTGTGCAGTCGCCGTTGGCGTCAGACGGGTCGTTGGGGTTCAGTCCGTTGGCTATCTCCCAGTCGTCCGGCATACCGTCGCCATCGGTGTCAACGCGCGGCTCGCCCTTGTATTCAGGATATCCGCCCATCTGGCGCGGGTCGGTTATGATGCCGTACTTGTAAGAGTCTTTCGGCAGACGGCGGTACTTGAAGAGGCCGTCCTCGTTCTTAGACCTGTCGCGCATGCCCCAGTGGTCGCCGTAGGGGTTGTCCTTGGGCAGCTTCTTCACGTAGTAAGCCTCGCCCGTGCGAACTTCCTCGATGATGCGCTGGTCGACGATGTCGCGTGTAGGCAGGGTTGCGCCGACGTTCTCGAGCACGTAGTCGAATGTCTTTTCAGACGGTATGATGGTCAGGTGAGGCATTGGGAACGGCTCGTTCGACTTCATCAGGGCCAGTACATCCTCGGGCACGCCGCCCTCGCCCTTGAGGTCCTTGTCGGCAATCTGGATACCGCCGTCCCAGTTGTCCTTGGTCACAGCCTCGTTGCCTTCCATGATGTTGCCGATGGCATAAACACGGCCGAACTGCTGGTAGGGGAAGAGCTTCTGGCTGCGGCTCTCTGACTTGACGATGCGGTAGCCTACAGGAGAGTCTTTCGGAGTGAGAGGTCCGGGCTTGTAGTAGTTGTTGATGAAGTTGCTCATCGTAGAGAACTCGCCGCCGTCGGCTGTACGGTGAACCCAGTTGTAAACGACGTTATTGACGAAGTTGAACACACCACCCCATCCTATTGACGGGTTACGGCCGGTGTTGTCAGCCCAGAGGTTGCGCATGAACGATGCGTTCTCGCCGCCGATAGTTGAGCCGAAGGCGTGGTTGTATGTGTCGAGGCCCTTGGCCGAGATGGTGTTCTGTATCGTCACGTTAACAGTAGGCTCCTTGCGCATGGGCTTGCCGTCGCCCATGTCGAACATGTGGCGGTAGAAAGAGATGTTCTCGTCCAAGCCCCACTCGCAAGAGCAGTGGTCTATCATGATGTTGCCCACGGGGTTGCCGCCGAACGAGTCCTCACGGTACCATACGTTGGTAGCACCGCGGCGGAAGCGCATGTGGCGCACGATGACGTCGTGGGTGTTAACCTGGAACGACTGTCCTGCTATGCAGATGCCGTCGCCGGGAGCAGTCTGTCCTGCTATCGTAACGTAAGGAGCGCGCAGGATGATAGGAGTCTCGAGACGGATGATACCCGAAACGTTGAACACGATGATGCGCGCGCCGCCCTGCTCGCAAGCCCAGCGGAACGAACCGGGACCCGAGTCGTTAAGGTTGGTAACGACGAGCACCTTGCCGCCGCGTCCGCCCTGGGTGTACATACCGCCACCCTCGGCACCCGGGAATGCCGGAATCTTGGCCTGCTTCAGGTCGTAGGGACGCCATGCCCATGGCACGTAAGGACGGCCTTCCATGGCCTCCTTCTTAACGATTGGGAACGCTACTGCCCACGCAGAGTCTGAATGAGCCGTCCAGACTTTCGTGAGAGAGTCGATTTTGGCCTTTCCCTCCGGCGTGAGCTCGGGATACTGGGCCATAGCCGACTGTGACCCTATGCCTGCAGCAAGAGCCACGATTGCCAATGTTTTCTTGTTCATAATTATACTAATTGAATGTTTAGAAGATTACGTTATTTTCGTATATGACTGATTAAGTGTAAAAAAGTAACAAATGTTTAACATAAATTTTTATTGTTGTTAAATTATTTAGCTCAAACGGAGCGCACACGCCGCCTCCCACCACCGTCGGCACTGGCAGCCAGCCATTTACATAAGGTGGCCTTTTGCACTCCCGTTCGCGGCCTTTTGCGCCGTAAAAGGCCGCCTTCCGCAAGCCAAAAGGCGGCAAACGACCCCGAAATGCAAAAAAATCATGAATTGTCAGGGTTTTGTCAGGGTATATTTGTTTGGTTTTAATGTTTGTATATCATAATTTTGCGGTGTGAGAAATAAATTCCACATGAAGGTACGCAAGTACGCCATAATAAAAAAAGAAACAAATACATGTCCACTTACGGATTGTGATTGTTATAATAAACCTTAATCATAAACCCTTAAAAGAAACGATTATGAAAAAGATTTTAACACTTGTCATCGCATTGGCATCAACATGCGTGACGTTCGGCCAGATGATGAAAGACATCCCGGTAGAGAGACGTTTCCATGCAATGAGCGAAAACGGAAAATATCTTGCATCTGTAGACCAGGGCTACATAGGTATCTACAACTCTGAGACTGATGAATATAAGGCGTTCGAAAATCCTAACGAGGGCGGCTATGATCTCGGCTTGGGCAACTCGCTGACCAACGACGGTTTCCTCTGCGGCGCAATGTATGGCGCTCCCGCCATACTCAACATAGAAACAGGTGAATGGACAAGGCTGCCAATGGCTGCTGGCGACGGATTCTCAAACGCAAACGCCATGACAGAGTCACACAAATACATCATAGGATACACGCAGACAAACAACAAATTCGGACATACGAACATTATTCCAATATTGTGGACGCAAAACGAGGACGGTACGTACACACGTGAGGAGTTGCCATACCCCGAAAAAGACTTCACAGGCGCTGCTCCGAAAAACATACTGCCTAACTGCATCTCAGACGACGGCACAGTGATAGCCGCACAAATCGTGATGTGGAGCAACAACGAATGCCTGCCTTTAGTATACCGCAAAGCTGAGGACGGAACATGGACATACGAACTGTACGACAAAGGACTGTGTGAAGAGGGACTTGAGTGGCCTGAATTCCCGACATACGAGCCGCAAGGGCCAAAAGAATACGACTTTATGACCGAAGATATGTATGCCGCTTACCAGAAAGACTCTGCTGCTTATGAGGACTCTGTGTGGCTATATAATATAGGCGAAATCGACAAGTTCCCTACTTACTGGCCTGATCCGAAAAACTACATGGGCGACATGCTTGACGAATACAACGAGGCATGGAATACATACGTAGAGGAATACGGAGTATTCGACGAAAAACTAAGGACATACCGCAACTTTTTCTACAACAATGTAAAAAGTAGCTTCTTTGCACAAAACGCAGTATGGCTCTCAACAAACGGTAAATATTATGCAACCACATGTAAGAAAGACTATGTAGTAGGCGACGCTGCCATGATAACCATCGGAGACGAAAGCATGGAGCTACGCGACTATCTTGACGGCAGCAACGGCTACTGTGTAAGTAACGACGGCGACTTCTTCACAGGAGCAGGAGTCTACGCCGCCGGCAGTGATACCAGAACATCTGTTGCAGAATGGCTGAGGGCAAAGGGAGAGACTGCGGCTGCCGACTGGCTGTCAGAGAGAACCGAGGGTACTGTAATATGCAGCGGCGACGGACGCGTGATATCAGGATGGACCGGCGCTGCGGGAGCCTACAGCAGCTGGATAATCAGGCTCGACTACATACCAACAGGCATCACGGACGTCAACACAGCCGAGAACACAGGCAACGTGAAGGTATACGACCTGCAGGGCTGCTTCATCAAGGAAGCTCCGGCAGCCAATGCGACCGACGGACTTGCCAAGGGCATCTACATCATCAATAACAAGAAAGTTATCGTCAAGTAAGTAGAAGACCATCGCCCAAGGAGAAAACAAGACATACATTGACTCCATGGAAAAGAAAATCCTCCCGCAATGCAAAATTGCGCGAGGATTTTTTAAACCGGACATGCCGCTAAAAAACGCCTTACGGTAAGGACGGGAAAAACAGAGAAACACAAAAAGCAACCAACTCTTTGCAAAGAAACAAAAAAAACGTACCTTTGCCCGTCCGGCGGCAACTTTGCCGGGCAAAACATCCATTATAAAACATTTAGTAAAAAACACATGAAAAAAACATTTGTTTCATTATTGGCGCTCCTGATGGCGTTCACAACAGCAAATGCACAGATCCGCAACGCACAGGCGGACATGCAGAGTATCAGCGTAACACAAGCACAAGACCCGGCAAAGGCGCCCAACCGCATAGCCTTGGACGAGAACGAGAGGATAATGGGCTACTACACCACGGACGAAATCGGAGGTACCGCCCTTGGATTAGGCAAGAACGGCCTTTTCAAGGCAGCCGTCGAGTTCACGCCCACACACCTTACACCTTTCATCGGCGGACAGATAACTAAAGTGCGCTTCGCCCTTAACGAGACCGTTGGTGCGTCAAAGGTTACGGTATGCACGGTTACGTTCGACGGAAACACGGTGACACCGGTATCCGAGGTTGAAGTACCTTCGACCCAGGTGGGATGGAACGACGTCACCCTTACCGAACCTGTCACCATACAGGAAGGCCTTGACTACCTCATAGCCTTCGACTTCATGTCGAAAACCAGCGGATACCCGCTGCTCACCGACATGGACATCAACCCCGAAGGCGGCGTTAACGGCGGTTTCCTCATATACGGCAACCTTGGCAACGGCGACATGTGGTATAACAACGGCACCAGCTACGGCAACCTGTGCATACAGGCAGTCGTAAAGGGCGGTACATTCCCTGACGAAGACATAACGGTTAACGGCCTCACCACGGAACAATACATAAAGACCGGCGAAAGTACAGACTACAGCTACACAATAAGGAACAACGGCAACATAATCCCCGGACAATACACCATGGACCTGTTGTTTGACGGTGAAGTGATACAGACTACCGACACGCCAGTGGAGCTGAAGAATGTAGCACAGACGGTAAGCGGCAGCGTGACGATACCTGAAGGCACCCCGTCGGGCAGCCACAAGCTTACAGTAAAGGTAAGCAAAATCAACGGTAACACACCGACGGAAAATACAGACGACGACATTGCAGAGGCCGATGTTAACACATACAACTCATGCATGCCAAGGCAGAAGAGCCTCATGGAAGAGTTCACCGCGACAACATGCCCGGCATGCCCCTACGCAGAACCTGTAATAGCCGCACTCGAGAAGCTGCGCGACGACTTTGTCATCGTAGCCCATCACACGGACATACCGGCGCCCGGCGATCCTATGACATGCAACGAGGCTCTTGACATATCTTACATCCTTGGCGCAAGGAGCAACCCGAGCGGAGTGTTCAACAGATATTTCGTCACCGATGCGAGCCTGAACCAGGATGGACAGCTGTACTTCGGACTTGGCTACGACGCCATGTATGCCGACGCAGCGGCAGATATGTTTAGTAAAGTCATCGACCTGAGCAACGGCATGCCGGCCTTTGCCAGCATAAACATCAACACACAGCTGGACAAGGAAACAAGACAACTTAACATAGAGGTAAGCGGAAACCGTACTGAAGACTTTGACACCTTTGTTGGTGAAGACGCCGTATTGTCGGTATACCTCACCGAAGACGGCATCGTGGCAAAGCAGAGCGGCGGCTCGGCAAACGCCGTACACAACAACGTGATGCGTAAAGCCATTACGGACATATCGGGCGAAGCAATTGCCTGGAACGGCGACGCTTACTCAAACACATACAGCTTCACCCTGCCGGCAGAATGGAACGCTGACAACGTAAACGTGGTAGCATTCATAGGCAGACCCCTCAACAGAACAAGCCGTATCAACGACTTATGGGTGAACAACGCCGAGACATGCAAGGCCGGATACGGCACGAGCGGCATAAGCGGCACCACCACAGACAAGACAAACGCGACAGAAACAGCCCGCTACACGGCTGACGGACGCAAGATAAGCGAACCTGTAAAGGGACTTAACATAATCCGCATGTCTGACGGAACAATAAGGAAGGTAATAGTAAAATAACTCCATACGTAATGTATCAGATCTGCCGTGGCGAACCGGGATGGTTCGCCACGGTCTTTTTTTAGCAACCGCCTGGCTATGTCAACTGGCTGCATCCGCGTCAGCGGCGGCAGAGTCACCGTCAACCACATGCATGAGGTACTCGCGTATCGACACGTCGCTGCCCAGGTTTATCTTCTTCCTCAGGCGGTTGCGGCTCTTTTCTACAGACTCCACCTCCCGGAACGTCAACTGGGATATTTCCTTCGACGTAAGGCCCATGTATATGTAGGCGCACAGGCGGCAGTCGTTGGCAGTGAGATTAGGATGCTTCTCCTTCAGCTTAGCGTCGAACAACGGCGACACTTCATTGAAGTATTTCTTGAAGCCTTCACTCAGACGACTCGATGTCTGCCGGCGCAATGTCAGCGATATAGTGTTAATACGGTGTCTGATTTCATCGTCGTGCACGTCTCCGGCCAGGCCGGCCAGCTCCTCGCAGATGTTCTCGTGCAGGGCGTCTATCGACGAAAGGTCTATCGAGAACGTAGCCAGCTCGCGGTTCTTGCGGCCTATCTCGGTCTCCATCCTCATCTTCTCGCGCTCGTGCTCCTTCTGCTCGAACAGGTGCAGCCTCTTTTCCTGCTCCAGTATTATGGCGCTTTGCCGCTGCTCGTTCTTGCGCTTCTTTATGCTGACAACCACGAGCACTGACAGCAACACGGCCACAAGTATCGTGGCAACGGCTATTATGGTGCGGTTGCGCAGCTGTATGTTGGCGAACTCGTACTTCATCTTCAGCTGCATGTTGTCGTTGCGCAGCTGGGCTATGTCGTACCACGTCATGAGCTGGAAGAGCTGCCGCTTCTGGTTGTCGTAGTTTATCGAGTCGTTCAGCTTTATGCTCTCCTGAAGGCATGCCGACGCCCGCGCATAGTCGCCCAACTGTATGTACAGGCCGGCTATATCCTTGAGGTACTTTTCCTTCATGGCTTCAGACAATCCTGACTTGAGGCTTTCCTCTATCAGCTCCATGCCCCTTACGGCCTTAAGCCTGTCGCCCCGGGCTAAATAGAGTTGCACGAAATTGAGCTGCACCATGAGCCTTAACACCGTGGGAGAGCTGTCGCCAAGCAGCTTGTCAGCCATGACAAGGCACTGCTCGGCCTCGGCGTACCTTGCCGTCTCGGTAAGCAGGCTGCCCTTGTTGGTGTAGATGCGCGCCGACAATTCGGCATCGCCTTCAGCCATGTGCAGCGCACTGTCCAGGTACGCCATGGCTTCAGTGTGCTTACCCAAACTCGAATAGACCAACGCTATATTGTTGTACAGCGAGGCATCAACATAACCCAGCTTCTTTATTTTTATTTCCAACAGGTTGAGCGCCTTGCCGTATTCACCCGTGTCGTAATATAGCTGGGCCTGGTTGGTGTATATCTGCGACAACACATCCCTGAAGCCGTACTTGCGGGCAATGGCCGTACCCTTGTCGAACATCTTGAGGGCCTCGTCGTAAAACCTCAACGCCGTGTAGCCGATACCAGCCGAGTTGGCATACTTGGCCATGATGAAATAGTCGCTACTCGCAACAGCCGTCTTGCCAAGGTCGTTGAACACCTGCCGGGCAAACAGTATCTCGGCAAGGAACTCGCCACGCTCGGTGAACATCTTGCACATGGGATAATAGCTCGCCGCCAACTGTCCGGGCTTCACGGAGTCGGCGTTGCTCCTGTTTATCTTGTCTATCTCGTTAAGGTAAAACTTCTCGTACGACGTATGCTGGACGTACTCCTTCAGGCACGACGTCCACCTCTCCCTATAATCTTCCTTGCCGCCGCCGGCGCACACCGGCAAGGCCGCAAAAACCAACAGCAACGTCAACACCGCCCTCGACAGACGGCAGCACACGCCCGCGCCGCTCCGGCGACCCGCCGGCCCGGCTGATCCCAGCCATGACCTGACGCACAATGTATCAGACGAAATATCCATTAAACGCATAAAGTTAAACCAGTTAATCAAACCAGGCAACCTGCCATCCGCAAAAATGTTGATACCGGCGTGCAAACCGCAAACAGCCGGGCGGCCTATTTACACCAAGCCGTACAACACGAAGAACATCACATCAGGCTATGCCGGTATCAAAGGTACGAATTATAAATCAAAAACAAAGACAACGGACGCATGTTTTTTCAAATTCGGCACTCGGCACACTGTATGCACCCTGGGCAGCCAATGCCATGACTCGCAAACGTTTATTCTGCCACCCCTCATGCGGCGGATATTCGTCGCATGAGGAGAATCTGCGGCAAAACGCATCTCCCTGATGTGACTATTTGAAAGTGATAAAAGCCTGATATAAGCAAAAACTTTAGAATATCAATATAAAAATATGTTAAACCAGCTATAATCCTTGACACTATGAAAAATAAGCACTAATTTTACAAACTGTAAGGGACAGTCATGCGACATGGGTTAAGCCTGCCGTTTCATTCCTTAACCGGTATATGCAAAAACATAATCAATCATAATAAAAAACTTTAATATTATGGAGACAGAAAAAGCTATGCGCATGGAGCATGACCTGCTCGGCACACGTGAAATTCCGGCCGACGCCTTGTACGGCATTCAGACACTGCGCGGCGTTGAGAATTTTTCAATCAGCAAGTTCAAACTCAGCCAGTATCCGCTGTTCATCAACGGTCTGGCATACACAAAGTGGGCCGCTGCCGAGGCAAACCACCAGCTCGGCCTGCTTACCGATGCCCAGTATGAGGGTATCAAGGCTGCCTGCCAGGACATACTGGCCGGCAAGTACCACGACCAGTTCCCCGTGGACATGATCCAGGGCGGAGCAGGCACCAGCACCAACATGAACGCCAACGAGGTAATAGCCAACCTGGCACTGATGCACATGGGCTTCAAGCCAGGCGACTACGAGCACTGCTCGTCACACGACCACGTCAACCGCTCACAGTCGACCAACGACGCATATCCTACGGCTATCCACATGGGCCTGTATGCCAGCCATCTCGCCCTCGTACCGCATATCAAGGAGCTTATCGCTGCGTTCCGCAAAAAGTCGGAAGAGTTTGCACACATAGTGAAGATGGGACGCACTCAGCTCGAGGACGCCGTGCCGATGACGCTCGGACAGACATTCTCAGGCTTTGCAAGCATACTCGAGGCTGAACTACTGCACCTCGACCAGGCCGCAGCCGACTTCCTCGAGGTCAACATGGGTGCAACGGCCATAGGTACGGGCATCTGCTCCGAGCCGGGCTATGCCGAGAAGTGCGTGAAGGCTTTGGGCGAAATTACCGGCTGGGACATCACCCTCGCCAAAGACCTTGTCGGCGTAACGTCAGACACGTCGTGCATGATAGGCTACATGTCGGCACTGAAACGCATAGCCGTCAAGATGAGCAAGATAAGCAACGACCTGCGCCTGCTGGCCAGCGGTCCGCGCTGCGGTCTCGGAGAAATAAACCTGCCGGCACGCCAGCCCGGTTCGTCAATCATGCCCGGAAAGGTAAATCCCGTCATTCCCGAGGTTGTAAGCCAGGTTGCGTTCAAGATCATCGGCAACGAACTCTGTGTCACCATGGCCGGCGAGGCTGCCCAAATGGAGCTTAACGCCATGGAGCCTGTAATGGCCCAATGCAGCTTCGAGTCGGTAGACCTTATGGCAAACGCATGCGACACCCTGCGCACGCTCTGCGTTGAAGGCATCACAAGCAACGAGGAGAACTGCCGCCGCGAAGTTAACCGCAGCATAGGCATCGTTACGGCACTCACCCCCTACATCGGTTACGAGCACTCCACGGAGATAGCCAAGAAGGCGATGGAGACGGGCCGCGGCGTGGTTGAACTCGTACTTGAGGAGGGAATACTTACGCAAGAAGACCTCGACGCCATCCTCGACGCCAAGAACATGGTACGCCCTGTCAAGCTCGACATCCATCCCAAGCACTGACAAGCAGGCACGTACGCCGCAGACGCACAGCATGCCCCTGCGGCGGAACGGCAAGAATGGCAAACATAAAACAACTTTTTCAATATAGCATGTAATCAACCGTGGCGGGCCCCATAACGGCCTGCCACGGTCTTTTTCATCTTCATACTCATCACGGCACCGGCCGGACGACATGCCGCAACCATGCCAGCGGCATAGTGCCGATACGGCTACGCACTGCCGCCGCACAACCGACAAAAACATCACGCCAGCCAACGCCCTGGCATGATGTGAATTAATTCTGCCGCCGCATTCTTCCGTATATCACTTTTTTGCATTAACTTTGCACTCGAAATATAAACGTTTATAAGAAAATGTCATTAAAATGTGGTATAGTGGGTCTGCCCAACGTGGGCAAGTCCACGCTTTTCAACTGCCTGTCGAGCGCAAAGGCGCAGGCGGCAAACTTCCCCTTCTGCACGATAGAGCCTAACGTAGGCATGATAACCGTACCCGACGAGCGTCTGACCAAGCTGGCCGAGATAGTGCATCCGGGACGCATCGTGCCGGCAACGTGCGAGATTGTAGACATAGCCGGACTTGTAAAAGGCGCCAGCAAGGGCGAGGGACTGGGCAACAAGTTCCTGGGCAACATACGCGAGACCGACGCCATAATACACGTGCTGCGCTGTTTCGACGACGACAACATAACCCACGTTGACGGCACCATAGACCCCGTGCGCGACAAGGAGATAATAGACACCGAGCTACAGCTCAAGGACCTTGAGACCATAGAGGGCCGCCTGGGCAAGCAGCAGAAGGTGGCAGCCGCCGGCAACAAGGAGGCAAAGGTCGAGGTGGCAGTGCTCGAGGCCTACAAGGAAGTGCTCGAGCAGGGCAAGAACGCCCGCGTGGTCGAGTTTGACAGCAAGGAGGAGCAAGATGCGGCACGCAACCTGTTCCTGCTGACGGCAAAGCCCGTGCTGTACGTGTGCAACGTGGACGAGGCTTCGGCCAAGACGGGCAACGACTACAGCCGCCGCATAGAGCAGATAGCCGCCGAGGAAGGCGCCGAGGCAATGGTGATAGCCGCCAAGACCGAGGAGGACATAGCGTCGCTCGAGACATACGAGGACAAGCAGCTATTCCTTGACGAGCTGGGACTGGAGGAGAGCGGCGTCAACCGCCTCATAAAGAAGGCTTACGCCCTGCTCAACCTCGAGACGTTCATCACGGCAGGCGAGATGGAGGTCAAGGCGTGGACGTACAAGCGCGGCTGGAAGGCTCCGCAGTGCGCCGGCGTAATACATACCGACTTCGAGAAGGGCTTCATTCGCGCCGAAGTGATAAAGTACGACGACTACATAAAATACGGCTCCGAGGCCGCCGTGCGCGAGGCCGGCAAGATGGGCATCGAGGGCAAGGACTACGTAGTGCAGGACGGCGACATAATGCACTTCAGGTTCAACGTCTAAATTTTTAATTCATAATTCACGGTGTTAATTCATAATTCACAATTCATAATTCACAATAGGTGGATGTCCTTATTACACGACCGTGAGCCATGGATTGTGGATTATGAATTCAGAATTATAATTGCGACCATGAATTATGAATTCAGAATTGCAAGCCATGAATTATGAATTGTGAATTATGAATTAACACCGTGAATTATGAATTCTGAATTATTATACATTCTGTGGAACCCCGACAATATAGCATTCCACATCGGCAGTTTCTCGTTCCACTGGTACTCGCTGTGCTGGCTGTTCGGCCTGCTGTCAGCCTATCTCATAGTGAAGCGCCTGTACAACGAGCAGAAGATAAAGCCGGAACTGTTCGACCCGCTCTTCGTCTACTGCTTCATCGGCATACTGATAGGCTCGCGCCTGGGCCACTGCCTGTTCTACGAACCTGACTATTTCCTGTCGTCAGGCCGCCACATAGTTGAGATGCTACTCCCGATACACTTCATGGAAGACGGCTCGTGGAAGTTCATCGGCTACAAGGGACTGGCAAGCCACGGCGGTACGATAGGCCTCATGATAGCCCTGTGGCTATACGTGCGCCGCACAAAGGTGAACATCTGGCGAGTGCTCGACAACGTGGCAATAGCCACACCGACCACGGCCTGCTTCATACGCCTGGGCAACCTGATGAACTCTGAGATTATAGGCAAGGCCACCGACGTGCCATGGGCGTTCATCTTCGAGCGCGTCGACATGGTGCCGCGCCACCCCGGACAGCTCTATGAGGCAATAGCCTACGCCGTGTTCTTCTTCATAGGCTGGTACCTGTACCGCAAACACCCCGAGCGCGTGGGCACGGGCTTCTTCTTCGGACTGTGCATAACGCTCATCTTCACCGCCCGCTTCTTCATCGAGTTCACAAAGGACATACAGGAAGCGTTCGAGGCCTCGATGGCGCTCAACATGGGCCAGCTGCTCAGCATACCGTTCGTCATACTGGGCGTGGTCTGCATGACTTGCCCCAAACTGATGGCACGGCTCGGTGCCGAGAAGTAATAATGCATGGTACGGCCGAACGCCGGAAATAAAGGAAATAACATACTAAATCAGGGAAATTAGGGGAAATTTACGGAAAATTTCCCCTAATTTTGTTTATATCCGGAAAAATAATCATATATTTGCGCAACAGATAACGACGCAAATGATAGAACTACCGCCCGAACTTACCCAAAAGGACATTAGGGAAGCCATCAAGCTGCTTACCGATAAGGATACCATGACGCTGCTGAAAAGGATAAGCAGCGAATATTACTATTGGGACAAGGTAAAGTATCTTGCGCCAGAAGGAACAAGCAACACGGCTCTTTGGCAGGCCGTGAAACTGCAACGCATGACAAACGCCAAAACTGTCGACTTCGGCCGCTACACCTTCTGGTTCAGCGTCACTGAGCACATGCTCTCAATGATGCACGAGTTTGACATGAACACCGGCGGCAACCTCGGCACAAAGAGCATTATACCAGAGAGCGACAAGAACTTCTACCTGGTAAGCTCCGTCATGGAAGAGGCCATAGCATCAAGCCAGATGGAAGGTGCGTCGACCACGCGCAAGGTGGCAAAGGAAATGCTAAGAAAGAAGCTGAAGCCGCGCGACAAGAGCCAGAAGATGATTGCCAACAACTACGCCACGATAAACTATCTGGCCGAACACAGGCACGACGACTTCTCGCTCGAGAGGATTCTCGAGATACACAGGTACATTTCGGCCGACACCCTCGACAATAAGGATTATGAAGGAAGCCTGCGCCAGACCGACGACATTGTCGTAATGAACGGCATTACGGGCGAAATAGCGCACACGCCGCCGCCACACGGCGAAGTGGAAGGCATGCTGAGGGAGCTTTGCGACTTTGCCAACAGCGACGACCCGGACAACTTCATCCACCCCTTAATTAAGGGAATAATAATCCACTTCATGCTGGCCTTCATCCACCCCTTTGCCGACGGCAACGGCCGTACGGCGCGCTCGCTGGTCTACTGGTACCTGATGAAGAAGGGCTACTGGCTCACCGAATACCTCTCGATTTCAAGAATAATCTACCGCAACAAGGCGCAATACGAAAAGGCGTTCCTTTACACCGAGGCCGACGGCTACGACTTGTCTTACTTCATACAGTACAATCTAATAACGATGAAGAAGGCCTACGAAGAGCTTAAACTCTACCTGCAACGCAAGATGAGCGAGCGCGACAGCATAACGGGACTAAGGGGCATCAAGGACATCAACCAGCGGCAGGCACGCATAATAAACGACCTGTACAAGAGCGGCGGCAACATAATAACCGCCAAGGAGATAGCAACGCAGTTCGCCGTCACAGACAAGACGGCAAGAACCGACCTGCAGGCACTCGTAAAACTTGGAATAATGAGCGAGGTAAAGCTCAACAACAGAATGACAGGCTATGTCAAGGCGGACAATTTTGAGGAAATAATTGAAGAACTGAATAATGGGAACTAAGGGAAATTAGGGGAAATTTACGGAAAATTTTCTCTAATTTCCCTAAATACGACAACCGGCAGAATGCTGGAAAGGCTACGGTTGGGATGTAACTGCAAATGAAAACGGGCGGAGCCTGACGCTGGATGTGCGTCAGGCTCCGCCTGTTTTATTGATGATTGGGGTCATGCGGTCAGTCGTCGAGCATTACCTTTATGCTGCTGCCGCCTATCTTGACAACAGCCACGCCCGCGGCGCTGCCTGCATTGAGCGTAACGCTGCCGCCAACGGCCTTGCCCGACGAGAGCGCCATGCCGCCGAGACTGTACAGCGTGGCCTGCTCGCCGTCGGCCAGTCCGCTTATGGTTACGCTGCCGCGGCTGGTGCTTACTACAACGCCGCGCTGCCCGGTCAGACTGATTCCCGAGGTGTTAAGCTCTGCGTCGATAAAGCAGAGAGTTGCCTTGGCAACGTCGCTGTTGACACATCCTGCGGCCGAGGCGTAGACACTGATGACGTATGAGGCTCCAAGAGGTATCCTTCCGTCGGCTGAAAAGCCGTCTTTTACAGCGTCAGAGGCCGTGATTGAATAGTGGTATTCTGCACCTTCGGTTTCGCAGCTGAAAACGAGGCCGTTGTCACCGTAGGTTATCACAGGCGTGGCGCACCTTACGGGGTCAACCACCTCGCCGTCGGCCTCTACAACGTATTTAAACGCGCTCCACGGCTCTGTCGACATGTAGGCGGAGGTAGAGCCCACGGGCACGTGCAGACGGCACTCTGTATAGATATTCTCAAATATGTCAGTATCAGCATCCACTCCGGCCGGAGTGTCCCACTGGCAGGTGACGTCGGTAAGATACGAACAATTGGCGAAACAGCTGCCGCCTATGTAATTCAGGCTGCGAGGCAGCTTGATCGACGTAAGCGAGGTGCAGCGGTAAAAACAGCGGCCGCTTATCATCTCAAGGCCTTCCGGCAATGTTATCGAGGAAAGCGAGGTGCAACTAATGAAACAGTCGGAGCCGAGTGACAATATGCTGCCGGGCAGGTTGACTGAAACAAGGCTTGAACAACTCTCGAAACAGTTGCTGGGAAGTAAAGTTATGCCTTCGGGCAAGGTGACCGACTCAAGACCAGAGCATCTGAAAAAGCATCTGAACCCCATGTCGGTTATACTATTGGGCAGCGTTATCGAAGAAAGGCTTGTGCATTCGGCGAAGCAGAAGTCAGCTAATCTTGTAATGCTTTCGGGCAGGGTGACCGATGCAAGATTGCTACAACGGTAGAAACAGTTTTCGCCAAGCTCCTTGACACCTTCAGGCAGGGCGATTGATTCGAGCGACGTACAACCGTAGAAACATTTTTCCGGCAAGGCGCCGATGCTGCCACCGAACGTCACTGACTTAAGTGCTGAACAGTCGTAAAAGCAGTTATTTCCAATAGTGCGGAGACTGCCAGGCAGGACGACTGATTCGAGCGACGTGCAGCCATAAAAACACTGGTAGCCAAGCTCTTCAATGCCCTCGGGCAGGGTGACCGGCGTAAGCGACGTGCAACGGTAGAAGCAGTTGACGCCGAGCGTGGTAATACCCTCGGGCAGGGTGACCGATGCAAGATTTCTACAGTCATAGAAGCACGAATTGCCGAGCGACGTAAGTCCGGCGGGCAGGGTGACCGACTCGAGCCTTGAACATGACTCGAAACAGGCTTCGCCCATGACGCTTACGGTGTTGGGCAGCGATATGCTTGTAATTTCATTGTCTTTGAAAGCATTGCTCTGCACGGTGGTAACGGTATAGTCGGTATTGTCGTGTCTTACCGTTTCAGGTATCACGATGTCGCCCGTGAGCCCCGACTGTTGCATGACCGACGCCTTGCCGCCGTCGAGCAGGTATTTAACTCCGTCGATTACGGCTGTCTCCTGTGCCCTGCCGGCCGCGGCAGCCAGCACGAGCAGGCATGTAAGGATAAGTTTTTTCATAGGTTAAATTTTAAAATTCAGATTATGTTTACATGCTACATGTCTTCCCTGCGTTTAGGGAAGCGTTGTTTTCATTTGCAAAAATAGGAAAAAATAATAAAACCTGAAATAAGTTTCATGAAAACAGCGGATAATATGCAGCACCGTCAAAAAACAGGCATCCCTGCGGTAAGCATTACGCTTGGCCGCAGGGATGCCGTAATATGCCTTTATGAACGTCTTGTCACTTAGCCGCGGGTGCTGCCGTCTGGCTGGTTGACGTGCCGGCAGGAGCAGGCGCAGCGGCCGGTGCCGTTGCTGGAGCCTGTGTCTGGGTGGCAGCCGGGGCTGTTGTTGTCGGTGCCGGTGCGGCGGCGTTCTGCTGCTGTGCCGTGGGCTGTGGCATCTGCGCCGGTGTCGCCGTAGTACGCTCTACTGCCGACTGCGGCATGGTGTTGGGCAGCTGCACGGGAGCCGGCGGTACGGTCACCGTGCCGGCAGGAGCCGTTGTCGTGGCGGCAGGCACCGCGGTGGTGCCGCCGGTTGAGGTAGCTGCAGCCGCCGTGCCAGCCTGCTGCACCATTCCGCTCTTCGTAACCTCTACCTGGCCTACGGCTGTGTTGTCCTTCGGCTTGATGTAGTTGATCTCAAACGGGAAGTAAGACGGCGGACAGCCGTGCTCGGTAACGCTTACCACAACCCTGTTGATGCCCTCGACGGGCTGGTACAGGCGGCACTTGTAGCGCGTCTCCGACAGCTTGACGAGGTCGACGCGGGCCGCCGTAGAGTCTTCAGCCACCCTTACGGTGAGCGGATAGTCGTTTTCGCCGGCCAGCTTGTCGGTGGTCATGTTGATTATGAACTCCACGTTGCCGCCATCAAACTTGGTCTCGTCGCGGCTCAGGTCCATGTTGACGTACTTGTAGTGCCATGCCTTCACGGCCAGCTTGTTTTCAGAGTATGCTATGCCGTCGCACTCGACATGCACGGGGTAAGTTATTTCAATGATATGGTCGGGCAACGAGTCGGGTATGCTCAGCACGCAGTTGTACTGCACGAAGTTGCCGCTGTCGGTGTTGCGCGTCTGCACGGAGGTCTTGTCTATGGTGCATCCGTTGCCCGAAGGTATGTCGAAGCTGCAAACCTCGGCCTTGATGTCGGCAGGCAGGTCGAGGCGCACCGTGGTCTCGTACTTCTGGTGGCGGAAGGCGATTGCGTTGCCCTTGTTCATGCTCATGCGGTAGCTTGCATTCTCGTCTATCTCGAGCATGCCCCACTTGCCGTCCTTGCGCACGGCGAGGTACTTGCCCACGCTGATGCCTCCGCCCTCGAACTGCGGCGGCAGTATGGTCTTCTGTCCTTGCGTCACGGCATACTTGCCGCCCTCGCGCTTCTCGGCAGCAAAGTCGCCCTTGAGCTTCAGCGGGCCTATATGACGGCTTTGGTAGGTGTCGGTGCGTTTGGGATACTTCACGCTTACGAGCCTCATCATCTTGTCGAACCTGAAGAACACCGTGTCCTTCTTAGAGGCGCGCGCCCATACCACGGTAGTGTCGCCCTCCATGTACATCGACTCGCTGAAGTGGCCGCCCACGCGCACCTGGCGCTTCTTCTCGGCCTTGTCGTCAACGAACACGGGGCGCAGCATGCCCAGGCCCTTGTCGTACATGTAGACGCGGCGCTTCACGATGGCAATGCCCAGTCCGTCGTCGTTGAGCGACGACAGGAACGACACCTCGTCGCTTTCGGCTTCGTCCTCCTTGTTGAGCATCAGCTTTATGGGGTTCTTGTCTGTATCGACATAGTAGTAATACGTGCCCTCGAGGTTCTCCATGTCCCGGTACATCGTGCAGCAGGCGTATCCGTTGGTGTAAGGATACATCGTCACGAACGAACCGAACGGGTCGCCCGAACCGTCAGTGCATATCAGCTTGTGGCGGCCCTGCTTGTCCACGAGCAGGTATCCGTCGCGGAAATACGGGCATCCGTACACCGCCTTGCAGCCCTGCAGCTTGGTGAACGTGCCGTCGGTGGCATAGAAGCCGGTTATGTCCGTCGTGCCCTTCTTAAGGACTACTGCAAACCCGTTGCTGAACGGCGCCACGCTGTCTGTCGTAGAGGCAAGCAGCCTGGCATCGGTGCTCCACAATGAAGTAGTGCCGGCCGAGTCGGTCAGGATAACGGGCACGCCTGCAGCAAGGCGTATGCTGTCGTAGCCGGGACGCATTGCCCACTTGGCCATCTGGCCGTATGCGGCATGGCTCGAAACGAGAACGACGACGAGAGCGGTCAACGCCATCTTCATGATTCTTGTTTTAGACTTATTTTCCATATTTCAGATTAGTTGATTCTCAGTCAGATAAACATCAGTTTTGCTTAGTTTTTGCACAGGCTGATTAAAAATTGTAAAAGCATGCTTGACATCGCCCTGCAAAGTTAATAATAAAATATAATAAAAAAGAAGTTTTGTGATAAAAACTTGACAAGTTAACATTTGCAAGTTTGGCGGACGGCTATCGTCCGGCATACATGCCGACGGCAGCTTGCGCACAGCATGTTACGAGGGCGCAAACTGCCGGCACACATCAGAGCAGCAGCTCCATGTCAACCACGTCGAGCCAGCGGCCGTGCTTGTAGCCCACGCTCCTGAAGAGCGACGCCTGCTCGAAGCCGAGCTTGCGGTGGAAGGCTATGCTGGCCTCGTTCTCGCCCGTTATGCAGGCTATGAGCGCCTTGAAGCCCATGCGGCGGCAGTCGGCCACGAGCCTGTCCATGAGCGCCGTGCCCGTGCCGCGCCCCTTGAAGTCCGGATGCAGGTATATCGTCGTCTCGAGCGTGTTCGAGTATGCGGCGCGCTCCTTCCAGGGATGGGCGTAGCAGTAGCCTGCCACCCTGCCCTCCTCGACGGCCACGTAATAAGGGAAACGCCCTGCAATGCCCTCAACACGGCGGCGCATCTCGTCCTCGCCGAGCGGCTCTGTCTCGAAGCTCTCCACGCCGTTGACGATGTACCAGTTGTAAAGGCTCGTTATCTGCGGCACGTCTGTAAGTTCAACCTGTCTGATTGTCATGGCTTTACTGTTATTTTATGGCGATTTGCCCAATCATTTTCATTATCATTCCGCACGCCGTGTCAAGTCCCATCCGTGCCGTGTTCACCGTAATGTCGTAGTTGTGCGGGTCGCCCCAGCGGCGGCCTGTGTAGTACTCGTAGTGGTTGGCCCTTGCGCGGTTGACACGCCTTATCTCCGACTGCGCCTTGTCCCTGTCGAGGCCGTACTCGTCAGCGCAGCGCTTGACGGCGTCGCGCTCGTCGCTGCAACAGAACACCCTGACCACGTTTGCCCTGCCGTCGAGCACGAAGTCGGCGCAGCGCCCCACTATGACGCACGCCTCGCGGTCGGCTATCTCTTTTACGGTCTTGCTCTCGGCTACGAACAGCACGTCGTCGTCAGACAGTCCGCGTCCTGCCTGCGTGCCGTAGCCCTGCGTGAGCACGCACTTGAGCCAGAACGACGGTATGGTCTGCTCGTTCTTCATTATGTACTGCTCGTCCATGCCGCTGTTCTTCGCCGCCAGCTTGATGAACTCGCGGTCGTAGACCTTCACGCCGAGCTTTCCGGCAAGCATCTCGCCCAGCTTGTGCCCGCCGCTGCCGAACTCGCGCGCTATCGTCACCACGAGGTGCTCCTGCCGTGCCCGCTCACCCTCGGCTGCGGCTTGCTGGGCACCGAAGCCAAGCAAGCCGTCGAGCATGCGGCACATGGGCGTAAGCGCATGGACTATCGGCCCTACGAGCAGGGCGGCTGCCACGGTGCCCAGGCCTACGCCCTTTATGCCCGACAGGAAGACGAGCGAGAAGGCGCACGCCACGGCCACGTTGGTTATGTCGAAACCCAGCTTGACGTAGCCGAAGTCGCCGTGCATGCGCCGCGCTATCGCCCTGACGAAGAACTCGCCGGCCACCATGGCGACGTCGGCCTTTACCTCGAGGGCTATGCCCAGGGCAAGGATTACGCATCCGGCCAGCACGCTTGCCGCCTGCTGTACGTAGCCCACAGGATTGAGCCACGAGAGCGAAGCCATCGATATGTCTATGAAGGTGCCGAAACAAAGTGTTATCGGTATCTGGAGGAGGAATACGCGCAGGTCTGACTTAAGCTGGTCGCGCGTCATGAAAAACAGTTCGAGCACCATGAAGAGCAGGTTGACTATTATCGTCCACTGCCCCATGGTCAAAGGCGTGAACATGCTCAACACATAGTTGACGCTCGTTATCGGCGACGTGCCGAGCATGGCCTTGGTTATGAAACAGATGCCGTAGGCATTGATGAATACTGAAATGAAGAATAAGATGTAACGTCGTGTAAGAAATTTTTTACTGTTCGATATTGACATAAATGTTTGATTAATAATATTTTATATAGCTATAACCACCTGCGGGCCATACCGGCGGGCAGGTGGCTGTTCCTGAGAACAAACGTTAAGGGCGGCAAGGCTCACTCCTTGCCGGTGACTATCTTCTTTATTTCGTTGAGCTTGTTGAGCGCCTCCACGGGCGTGAGGTTGTTGATGTCGAGCCCCAGTATCTCGTCGCGCACCTGGCACAGCACGGGGTCGTCCAGCTGGAAGAAGCTCAGCTGCATGCCGTCGCGGCTGCTGTTAATCTTCTCAGCCGTAGGCTTGCCCACCGCGCCCACCTGTGCGTTGTCGGCCTCGAGCTGGCGCAGCACAGCCTCGGCACGCTTGACTATGCTCTTGGGCATGCCGGCTATCTGCGCCACGTGTATGCCGAACGAGTGCTCCGAGCCTCCGCGCTCGAGCTTGCGCAGGAACACCACCTTGTTGTCAACCTCGCGCACGCTGACGTTGTAGTTCCTTATGCGCGGGAAGTTCTTCTCCATCTCGTTAAGCTCGTGGTAGTGTGTGGCGAAGAGTGTGCGGGCTGCCGCCTTGGGCTGCTCGTGCAGGTATTCGACTATCGCCCAGGCAATGCTTATGCCGTCGTACGTCGAAGTGCCGCGTCCCAGCTCGTCGAAGAGCACCAGCGAGCGCGGCGACACGTTGTTCAGGATGTTGGCGGCCTCGGTCATCTCGACCATGAAGGTAGACTCGCCGAGCGATATGTTGTCCGACGCACCCACGCGGGTGAAAATCTTGTCCACCAGACCTATTTTCGCGCTCTCTGCCGGCACGTAGCAGCCTATCTGCGCCATCAGCACTATGAGCGCCGTCTGTCTGAGCAGGGCCGACTTTCCGGCCATGTTGGGACCGGTTATCATCATTATCTGCTGGCGGCGGTCGTCCAGGTAGACGTCGTTGGGCACGTAGCTCTCGCCCACGGGCAGCTGTGTCTCGATTACGGGGTGGCGCCCCTGCTTTATGTCGAGCACAATCTCGTCGGGCTCGATTACGGGGCGTATGTAGCAGTGTGCGGCGGCCGCCTTGGCAAAGCCCAGCAGGCAGTCTATCTTGGCTATGAGCACGGCGTCGGCCTGTATGGCCGGTATGTACTCCTGCATGGCCAGCACGAGTTCGTTGAACAGGCGCGTCTCGAGGGCGAGTATCTTGTCCTCGGCGCCGAGTATCTTCTCCTCATACTCCTTCAGCTCCTGCGTTATGTAGCGTTCGGCCTGCGCCAGGGTCTGCTTGCGCACCCAGTCCTGCGGCACCTTGTCCTTGTAGATGTTGCGCACCTCGAGGTAGTAGCCGAAGACGTTGTTGTAGCCCACCTTGAGCGATGCTATGCCCGTTGCCTCTGTCTCGCGCTCCTGTATCTTGAGCAGGTACTCCTTGCCGCCGGTTGATATGCGGCGCAGCTCGTCCAGCTCGGCGTTGACGCCGTCCTTGATTACGCCGCCCTTGCTTACCAGCTGCGGCGAGTCCTCGCGCACCTCGCGGCCTATGCGGTCGACAAGGTTCTCGCAGAGGCTTATGTTGTCGCCTATGCGGCGCAGCTCGTCGTTGCCCGATGCGAGGCAGGCGGCCTTGACGGGACAGAGCGCCTGCAACGCTGTGCGCAGCTGCACCACCTCGCGCGGCGACACGCGGCCGGCGGCCACCTTGGATATTATGCGCTCGAGGTCGCCCACGCGGTGGAACTGTTCGTCGACGACGTCGCGCAGTTCAGTGTCGCGGAAGAACGAGTCTACCACGTCGAGCCTGTTGCTTATCGCCTTGGCGTCGCGCAGGGGGAAGACCATCCACCGCTTCAGCAGGCGCGCGCCCATCGGCGTCACGGTCTTGTCGATTACGTCGAGCAGCGACGCGCCGTCGTCCTGCATGGGGCGCAGCAGCTCGAGCGAGCGTATGGTGAAGCGGTCGAGGCGCACGTAGCGCTCCTCGTCTATGCGCGCCAGCGAGGTCACGTGGCCTATGTGCGTGTGCTGGGTCATCTCAAGGTACTCGAGCACGGCTCCCGACGCCACTATGCCGCTGTGCAGGTGGTCAACGCCGAAGCCCTTGAGCGTCCTTACGCCGAAGTGCTTGAGCAGCTTCTGCCCGGCGGCCTGCTCGGTGAACACCCAGTCGTCGAGCTCGAAGGTGAAGTACTTGTTGCCGAAATAGCGCTCGAACACGTCGCGCTTGCCTCGCTCGAAGAGCACTTCCTTGGGCGAGAAGTTGACGAGCAGCTTCTCAACGTAGTCGTAAGAGCCCTCGCCCGTGAGGAACTCGCCCGTGGATATGTCGAGGAAGGCCACTCCGCATGCCGTCTTGCCGAAGTTGACGGCTGCCAGGAAGTTGTTCTCCTTGTAGTCGAGCACGTTGTCGGTCATGGCCACGCCGGGCGTCACCAGCTCGGTTATGCCGCGCTTGACGAGTTTCTTTGTCAGCTTGGGGTCTTCCAGCTGGTCGCAGATGGCCACGCGGCGGCCCGCCCTGACGAGCTTGGGCAGGTAGGTGTCGAGCGCGTGGTAGGGGAATCCTGCCATCTCCGTGGGCGCTCCCGTGCTCTGTCCGCCGTTGCTGCGGCGCGTCAGCGTTATGCCGAGTATGCGGCTGGCGTCGACGGCGTCTTGCAGGTATGTCTCGTAGAAGTCGCCGCAGCGGAACAGCAGCAGGGCGTCGGGGTGCTGCGCCTTGAACGAGAAAAACTGCTTCATCATCGGCGTTAGCCCGTTGTCTTTCTTGGCCATAGGTATAGAGAAGAAAAATAAATAGTTTACATAAAATTGTTTCCAGGTGTCAAAGGTACAAATACGGAGGCGGGGCCGCTGCTGCAGAAAGACAAGCGCGGTGGGCTTGCCGCCGGGCCTCATTACGCCTTATCGCCTTTAATTCACCCTGCAAAATTACCCAAAAACAAGTTCTAAAAAAAATATTTCAGCAGATTTTTCCGACTTGGCGGCGACGTCGGGGCGGCAACGGGGCGGCCGGCTCTCCGGACACCCCGTGGTCAGGGCAGGCGCTTTCAGGCCAACTTACACATAATAACACACGTCGTCCCTACTTACAATCTTAACCTTTATAACTTCATAATCTATTGACACTAAACAGCCTGCGCCATGCCTCAGCCCCGTTCCACGCCTTGACGGCGTAAGTTTACGGCTGCAAAGTTAAGCCTAAAGCGGCGTGCCGGCAAAGAGTAATCCCTAAAACAGCATGGGGAAAACCCTATGCCACGGCCGCAGCGACAGCTCCGGCCGCCGTCAGCCCCGGCGCTCCACCAGCCGGTTGAGCGGCCGCTGAGCCTTCATGTCGTAGAGCATGAGGCAGTAGCGGCTGAACATTGACGTCTGCTTGACGCCCTTGCGGTTGCGCGCGTTGTATGCCATGGAGTAGAGGTTCGAGGGCATGGGCATGTGCAGCGCGGCGAAGATGCGCCTGGCTATCAGCCCGAACGGCAGCGGATGGCCCTCGCGGTCGATGAGCGTCTCGGTCATGTATACCTCGTGGGCAAGGTCGACAAGGTCTATCATGCTGCCCATCCAGTAAAGGTTCTCGTACCGCGAGCGCTCAAGCAGCTCGCAGAAGTGCATGGTCATCTGGTTGCGGGCGTGCTTGCGCTGCTCCTTGGTCAATGTGCTTGAATACTCTGTGACGGCACCGTCGCCTGTGTACATTTCGATAATCATTGTAATCATTTTTTTATTGTTTAGTTATGTTGTTTGCACGGCCGGGCCTGTCGGAAACCTGACCGGCTGCAAAATTACGGCGCAAGCGTGCACAATAAGTTCACAAGCATATATATTTAGCCCCGTTTTTATTAAAAATTGCAAACACAAGGCAAGCCTGCCCCACCCCGCTCAGCCGCCGTCGGCGCAACGGCCTGGCACACAGGGCGTTGCAAAAGGCAACCTCCGGGGCGGCAAAACATAACCTGCGGCGGCGCAAAAGGCGGCATACGGAGGGCTGAAAGGCCCCTGCCCCGCCCCACGGCGGCAACCGTCTGACTGTCAGCCGGTTATGAAATATCAACGGCATCACTCATGCTCTATCAATGCCTGGCGCTTGGAAAAACCGCCGCCGCGCCGTACCTTTGCATCCGTAAGACGTCCTACACAAAAACAACTGAGAGTAAACAACCAATTTTCAAAAAACAAACCAACTAAAACAAATTAACAATTATGGCAGTATTTTATAAACTTTACCAGGACAACAGGACAAGTTCTAAATTCAAGGGACAGTGGTACGCCCGCGCCGTCCACACGGGCACGGTAGACATAGACGACCTTGCCGAGGAGATGCAGGCCAACTGCACCGTGAAGCGAGCCGACATCGTGGCGGTGCTGAGCGAGCTGGTCGAGACGATGAAGAAGCACCTCCAGATGTCGCACCGCGTCAAGCTCGACCGCCTCGGCTCGTTCAAGATCGGCATGAGCACCAAGCCCGCGCTCACCGTAGGCGAGTTTACCGCGAGCAACAACGTAAAGTCGGTACACGTGCTCTTCCAGCCCGAAACGAAAATAGAGAAGGACAAGACCCGCGTGCGCGCCCTGCTCTCGGGATGCAAGGTGCAGGAGCTGCCCAAGAACGCCGTTGACTCCGCCCTCGACGACGTGGAGCCTGGAGTCTGACCCCAACCCCAGCCTGCCGGGCGTCAACAGTCCGGCGGGCACCGGAAACCGACAGACTGACACTAACTGAACTGACTGAACGCCTGGCATACAGGCATCTGTAAAAACATTAAAACCAACCTGAAAACTAACTCACATAAAACAAAGACAATGGGAACAAAGGACAAAAACAACATCTCGCTGATTCTGAAAATCGTAATTGCAGTGGCTACCGCCATACTCGGCGCATTCGGAGTGAACGCCGCCATATAACGGCGCCGTAGCCCTACCCTGACGTTCCGCCGGACATGCGCCCACCAAGCCATGCTCCGGCGGAATTAACATATACAGCAGCATTCTTCACTCTTCACTTAAATTCTTCACTCTTCACTTAAATTCTTCACTCTTCACTCTTCACTTTAATAATCCTTCTCCGCGCCCCATTTGTCCTTAAACTCACGAACGTATGTATGGTTGGGATTTCCAAAACAAATAAAAACATTAGCAGATTGAAATTTATGGAAAAAATCCTCTATCTTTGTAATCCTGTTTAACAGGAACTCTATACAAGACCTCTTGGAAATAAGATGCGTTATGCTTTCAGTAAGAATAACGCACTTGTGCGTTCTCCATCACAAAAAGATATACTAATCTTAATAAAATAACATCATGTTCAAAAAAGAAAAAAACACAGATTCCATGAATTTACAGCACGATAAAGATAAGCAATCAAATAAATGTCAGAAAAAACTTGCTACAAGACGTTTTTTATTGGCGGTAGGTACAATGGCATTGACATTTTGTATCAGCACACCATCATTCTCACAATCGACAAATAATGAAAAAGAGTTGGCGAAACTCGAACACAAATACAATGAGATAATATTGAATCTGACTGCTTCAGACAAATCTGAAAAAGATTCCCTGGAAGCAAGTAAAAACATGCTAACGCTGGCAGAACAGGGATATAACCCTGCCATGCGTTTTGTCGGCACTTATTATTATAATAAAAAGGGTTTCGACCAATATGAACACTGGTATGTCAAGGCTGCGGAGAACGGCGACTCACTTGCACAGTTTGAATTAGGAAAGAATTACTACGAAGGCACAGGTCTGAGTAAAGACTATGCAAAGGCGGTATTCTGGTATACAAAGGCTGCTGAACTGGGACATGCCAAGGCACAAAACAACTTAGGCATTTGCTATGTGAATGGACAAGGCGTAGAACAAGACTACACAAAAGCGGCACAATGGTATACAAAGGCGGCGGAACAGGGAGATTCCAACGCGCAATACAACTTAGCTATTTGCTATGCGAACGGACAAGGCGTAGAGCAAGATTACACAAAAGTGGCAAACTGGTTTGAAAAGGCGGCAGAACAGGGAGATGCCGATGCGCAATACAACTTAGGCGTTTGCTATTATAACGGACAAGGAGTCGAGCAAGATTACACAAAAACGGCAAACTGGTATGAAAAAGCGGCGGAACAAGGACATACCGATGCACAAAGCGGATTAGGCGTGTGCTATGAAAACGGACTAGGCGTGGAGAAAGACTACGCAAAGGCTGTATTCTGGTATGAAAAGGCCGCAAAACAAGGAAATGCCTATGCACAATACATATTAGGTCTTTGCTATGCTTATGGACAAGGTGTAAAGCAAGATTATGCGAAAGCGGCACAATGGTATACAAAGGCAGCGGAACAGGGATATGCCTATGCACAAAACAACTTAGGCGTTTGCTATGCGAATGGACATGGCGTAGAGCAAGATTACGCGAAGGCTGTATTCTGGTATGAAAAGGCGGCAGAACCGGGACTTGCCGGTGCACAAAACAACTTAGGCTATTGCTATTACCATGGACAAGGCGTAGAACAAGATTACACGAAAGCGGCACAATGGTATACAAAGGCGGCGGAACAGGGATATGCCGATGGGCAATGCAACTTAGGTATTTGCTATGCGAATGGACAAGGCGTAAAGCAAGATTACACAAAAGCGGCACAATGGTATACAAAGGCGGCGGAACAGGGATATACCAATGCACAATACAACTTAGGCCTTTGCTATGCAAGTGGACAAGGTGTAAAGCAAGATTACGCAAAGGCTGTATTCTGGCTTGAAAAGGCGGCAGGACAAGGAAATGCCGATGCGCAAGATATGCTACATATACTAAAAAGTATGAAGTAGCAATAAAACCTTATACGGATAAGATTAAAACATGAAAAGGAACTAATGAAATAAAAGAAACTCTCAGACTAGTTAGCTTTGCTGATTTTCAATTCCGCAGTTTTTTGAAACTTATAATAAATAGTTTTAATAATCATCTTTATTAAGCAGATACTTATTGTACTTGTATAAGTTGGAAAAGCCACGCGACTTTGACCCTTTTGGCCAAGCAGGATTGTCCCCTTTGGCTACAATATGATTGACCCTTTAAAGTCCTGGTGTTGGGGGGCAATTTTATTTTACCCTTTTAAAATTTCCCGTTTTTCTTAGACCTTAACTTTCGCATACTTTCACCATATAACTCTATGGTATGAGCCGTCTGTATGATGCGGTCAAGGATTGCATCGGCTATTGTCGGGTCACCTACCATGCCGTACCAGTTGGATGAGGGGTACTGCGATGTGATGATGATGGATTTCCGTTCATGCCTGTCCTCGATGATGTCAAGCAGTATGGGACGCTCCTTGGCGTCGAGAGGCACGATGAACAGGTCGTCAAGGATGAGTAACTGGCATCGCTCAATCTTCTTGAGTTCCGTCTCAAGTGTACCTTTGACTTTGGCGACTTTCAGCGCTCCGAGCAGTTTCGGGGCATTGGCATATAAGGTACGGAATCCCCTTTTGCATGCTTCGTGGCCGAGGGCGCAGGCCAGATAGCTTTTCCCCGTTCCTGAAGAACCGGTAATGAAAAGGTTCTGTGCCTTATGCACAAAATCAAGGGTGGCGAGACGTTCCATCTGGTTGCGATCCAGCCCCCGGTTCGTGGCATAGTCGACCTGTTCAATATAGGCCTTGTAACGGAATGCCGCATTCTTGGTAAGCCGCGCAATGGCAGCCTGCGCACGATAGTCCCATTCGCGTGCGAGGAGCATGGAAAGGAACGTGTCCGCAGTCATGGATTGCGGAGTGGTGCCGGCAAGACTTTCCCTGAAAGCCTCTGCCATGCCATGCAATTTCATACGGTTCATTAAATCCAGCGATATGGTATTCTGGTCCTGTTGTCCCGTAACGGGAGCTGTTTTATTGTTTACTTCCATACATATGAGTTTTATTGTTTGTCCTTTCTGTAATATTCACGTCCACGTATGTTTTTGTGGGTCAATGGAGCCGGGGAAGTCATGTCGGGCTGTACTTTCCCGTCCTCATCGGGAAGGAAATCCGCGTCTTCTCCCAGTTCAAGCACCTCGCGCAAGGCCTGATACCCGTATTGCAGCTTCTGGTCCGCACATGCGCAAGCCGCAACCAGACGGTCGCGACCGTATTTTTTCTCCAACGTCAAGATACCCCGACAGGACCTGAACGCTTTTGGCGGATATTGCATGGCACGCTCCACTTCCCGTAGATAGTTCAATACGATAATTTCCGAGGCACGTCGGAAGAGTTCCTCCAAGTCCTTGTCATAGGGGCCATAATGACCGGGCAGGTTGTGCTCCTTTTTCCAGGAATAAGCGTAGGGAATGCCACAGCGGTCATGGATGGCGACAAGGTTCATGCCACAGTAGATTTCCACCGTGCCGGCATCATAGAGAATCGTCACACGCTTTCCTATATATTCCTTGGGAACACTGTAATGGTGCTTGAACAACGAGACGTAAGAGTTCTTCCCGACAGTCATCAGCTTCCTCTCTTTCATTACGTAACGTTTCACGGGAAGCGGCCGAAGATAATCCTTCTCTCCCTGAAGGAACATTTCCTTGCGTGACACCTCCCGTCCGGCCATCACCTTTTCATTGAAATCAAGCAGGGAGACACGGACGGCGGTATTGAGTTCCTCCAGGCCGGAGAATGTCATTCCCTCTATGTCAAGGTAAATGGAACGGTAGAGGAGCTTTACGGCATTCTCTACCAAAGCCTTGTCTTTGGGATGACGCACACGGGTGGGATAGACCGCACAGCCGTAATATTCGGCAAAAGCGGCGAAATCATCATTGATGACAGGCTCGTTGCGGTCGCTTCGTGTGACGGCAGCCTTCAGATTGTCGGGGACGATAGCCGCAGGAACGCCTTCAAAATATTGCATGGCATTCTCACATGCCTTTATCAGGTCTTCCTTGCGTTGAGACCACACGGCTTCGCAGTAGGTATAATGGCTGAACGGAAGGATGGCGACAAACACCTCGGCTTTCTTCGTCTCGCCCGTCATTTCATCAACGACTTCAAGCCTGTCACCGGCAAAGTCAATATACATCTGGTCGGCGGCATAGTGCTCGACATGACCGACGACCTTGACGTGAAACTTGTACTGACGGACAGCCCGTTTGAAGGAAGACAACTGATAGCCGTCAGGATATTCGGCATGGTATTCCTTGAACAGTTTTCGGACACTCATGCCTTTGCGTGACAGGCGGGATACATAGCCGGGAAGCAAGGCCTCCAGTTCAATCCTCCTGGAAGAAGGCTCCCGATGCCGGGATACCGTACAGCCGAACAGTTCATCCAATTGCCCGTCGGACAGGGAAAGAAGCTGTTCAATACTCTTGCCGCTTGAAAGGAACAGGCGGACATACTTGCGGACAGTATTACGGGAAGTATGAAACGTGGAAGCCGTTTCCTTGATTCCCATGCCGGCCGCATAACATCTTAAAATGTTTTTGATTCGTTTATCCATTTGTATAGATTTTATTATCACCCCCGTTACACCAGGACTCGGGCACTCAAATCTACACAAAAAAATCTATAACAATAGGTGAACTAAGTGGTCAATACTATTTTGGCCAAAAGGGTCAATCATATTGTAGCCAAAGGGGACAATCCTGCTTGGCCAAAAGGGTCAAAGTCGCGTGGCTTTTCCA
>ENA-OZDX01000020-OZDX01000020.1-human-gut-metagenome-genome-assembly--contig:-NODE-20-length-115102-cov-9.687919_pt1 | contig 115102 bp, 103 predicted proteins | sample MGYA00245062_ERZ653597 | MGnify/ENA primary metagenome ERZ653597 (study PRJEB26926, sample SAMN06165186) | human gut metagenome | biome: ENVO:00009003; feature: ENVO:2100002; material: ENVO:00002003...
GAGATTCGCCTTAGTCTCGTGGGCTCGGAGATGTGTATAAGAGACAGTATTAATACACGATAATTCAAGTTTAGATATAGGTTTGTATATTTAAATATTTAAATCAATAAATGACAAGGTATATTTATACAGGCTTGATTATTGCCCGTAAATGCCTGATTATCAAGCATAATTTGGCATATTTTAAACTAAAAACGACAATTTTTGCCTATTTCAACGCCATTTATATGTATAAACGCCGTAAATCGCTTGTTATTCGCATATATAACTCATTTATAATGAAGTTATTGGTATAAAACACTGAATAAGTTCTTAATGCTGTATTTAGGGTCGTATATTTAGATTTGTTTTTCTTAATCAAATAAGGCGATATTGGTAAATTTAAATTTAAAAATATAAATTCATAAATTTAAAATTTATTTTTCAATATAATCTTTAGAATTGTTGTGTATTTCAGAAAAATGCTTTACCTTTGTAAAGTCAAAGAAATAACGGCTAAAAACGGCCCAAGCATAGGATTATGATAGAAATGAAAGACAGAATCAGGCAGATAATGGAGGCTCAGCACATGAGCCAGCAGACCTTTGCCAACTTCATAGGAATCAATGCCGCATCGCTTAGCAGCATATTCAACAACCGTACCAAACCGACACTCAATACGGTCGAGGCAATAAAGAGCAAGATACCCAACCTGAATACGGACTGGTTGATGTTCGGGCACGGTTCGATGTTTGAAAGTGACGACAAGGTGGAGGCTGACCGTACAAGCGAAAACGATACGGGACGCGGAGGAATGTACTCCGGAGCCGAAGGTGGCATGCCGGACTTGTTTTCGGATAATGGCGACCAGGGCGTGCAGAACATGCAGCAGCGCCATCGTGAGGCTACAATCAGACCTGAAGTCAGGTATGTTGAGCGTCCGCAACGGCAGATTACCGAAATTCGTGTCTATTTTGACGACTTAACGTATGAAAGTTTCGTACCTAAGAAATAGCCTTTCATATAGTAAGCGGCCTTGTATGCGCATATAAGGCCGCTTTTTTGATGTTTAAACGGTTTTTCTTTGGAGTCAGTGCCCATATTTTGTAAATTTGCAGAATAAAGCACACATTGCTTATATTAGAATCAAAGAAAAACTGTTTTTAAATGAGAAAATACGTTTCAGACTTAAAAGTCGTTTCCGTAGAACATATCAATGACAAGTATGTTCTAATCAAACTGACGCAAGACGAGGCGTTGCCCGAGGTGCAGCCCGGGCAGTTTGTCGAGGTAAGGGTCGACGGTTCGCCAACTACTTTCCTGCGTCGTCCTATATCGGTAAACTTTGTTGATTATGACACGAACCAGTTATGGCTGCTCGTTGCCGCAATAGGCGACGGCACGAGGCGTCTGGCCTGTTTGCAGTCAGGCGACGTGCTGAATTGCATGTATCCGCTTGGCAACAGCTTTACGATGCCCGCCAGCAAGGACGAGAACGTGCTGTTGGTAGGCGGTGGCGTAGGTGTGGCTCCCCTGCTTTATATGGGCAAGAAGCTGAATGATATGGGCTGCAGGCCTGTATTCTTGCTCGGAGCGCGCTCAAGCAAGGATTTGCTTATGCTTGACGAGTTCGAAAAGTACGGACGCGTGTGTGTGACTACCGAGGACGGAACGGCCGGCGAGCGCGGTTTTGTGACCAATCATTCAGTCTTAGACGAGATACGGTTCGACCGCATATCCACATGCGGACCTAAGCCGATGATGGTTGCGGTGGCAAAATATGCCAAATCAAAGGGTATAGAGTGCGAGGTTTCGCTCGAGAATAAGATGGCGTGCGGTGTTGGCGCATGCCTCTGTTGTGTTGAAAAGACTGACGAGGGCAATGTTTGCGTATGCAAGGAAGGCCCTGTAATGAATATAAACAAGTTGTTATGGCAGATTTAAGTGTAAAAATAAAAGACCTACGGCTGAAGAATCCGGTGATGACGGCTTCGGGAACGTTCGGATACGGACCTGAGTTTGCTGATTTCGTACCCCTTGAAGGAATAGGCGGCATAATAGTGAAAGGCACTACCTTAAAGCCGCGTCAGGGCAACGACTACCCTCGTATGGTGGAGACTGCGTCGGGAATGCTTAACTGTGTAGGGCTGCAGAACAAAGGCGTGGATTACTTCTGCGAGCATATTTACCCTGAAATTAAGGATATTGACACTAACTTCATCGTCAACGTGAGCGGCTCTTCGCCCGAGGATTATGCTGAATGTGCCGCACGTATAGGCCAGCTGGAGAATATTCCGGCCATCGAGTTGAACATTTCCTGCCCGAATGTCAGGGACGGCGGCATGGCGTTTGGTGTTACATGTGCCGGTGCTGCCAGTGTTGTTAAGGCCGTAAGGGCGAGGTATGACAAGACGTTGATTGTAAAACTTTCGCCCAATGTTACCGATATTGCCGAGATTGCCTGTGCCGTCGAGGCTGAGGGAGCTGACAGCGTGTCGCTTATAAACACGCTTATGGGCATGGCCATTGACATTGAAAGGCGCTGTCCAATGCTGAGTATCGGTACTGGAGGACTAAGCGGTCCTGCCGTGAAGCCGGTGGCTTTGCGCATGGTTTGGCAGGTTGCAAAGGCAGTGAAGATACCTGTAATCGGTCTTGGCGGCATCTGTAATGCCCATGACGCCATAGAGTTCTTCATGGCGGGAGCTACGGCCATAGAGATAGGAACGGCCAATTTCTTGGATCCTACGGTTACGATTAAAGTGCGTGACGGCATAAACGACTGGCTGGACAGCCACGGATGCAAGTCGATAAGCGAGATAACAGGCGTTTTATAAAATCTATAACATAATCTTTACCAAACTAATCAATCAAACAAATCAATGAGAAAGCTTTTATCTGTTTTTTCCATTGCCCTTATGGCTGTTCCTGTAATGGGGCAGCGTCTGCCTGCTTTTCCGGGTGCCGAGGGCTTTGGAAAGTATGCTACGGGAGGCCGTGGCGGCAAGGTTTATTATGTAACACGCAACGATGACTGCTCCGACAACAACTTGGTTGAAGGCACATTGCGCTGGGCCTTGCGTTCCGGAGACGATTCTCCACGCACCGTACTGTTCAAGACTTGCGGCACGATTTACCTCACTTCAAAGTTGGCTTTTGCCCATCCAAATGTTACCATCGACGGTTCTACGGCTCCGGGCGGAGGTGTCTGCATTGCAGGCTATAAGTTTGCGGTATCCAAACCCAATGTCATTATCCGTTACATGCGCTTCAGGGCTGGCGACGTACCCGACAAGAGCAATCCTGCAGTGGATGTTGAGAACACGAAGAACGTGATAATAGATCATTGTTCGATTACCTGGTCCATGGAGGAGTGCCTGACGATGTACGACTGCGACTCCACGACCGTTCAATGGTCTATTATCGGCGAGGGACTATACGCATCTAAAAACGCCAAGGGCGTGCGTGCATACGCAACGCAGTGGGGCGGCGAACACAGTTCGATGCACCACTGCCTGATAACCAACAGCAACAGCCGTTCGCCGCGTTTCAACGGCGTGCGTAACGCCAGCAAGAACCCGGGAGACCACGACCAGTTTGTCGACAGCGAGTTCTTCAACAACGTGGTGTTCAACTGGGGCAAGCCGAATTCGCTTTACGGAGGGGAATGTAACAAGGATAACAACAACGGAGACAATTACAACCGCATTTACATGGTAAACAATTATTTCCGTCCGGGGCCTGCTACTGCGGCCAATGTTAAGGCTACAAGGTTCTTTGTCGAGGCTTCCACCAAAGGCGGGCAGGGGCAATGGCTGTTGAAGGGCAATAAGTTTGAGACCGGCAACAAGTTCGTTGACGCATCTAATCCCTGCTGGAGCGACGGAGCTTTGGCGAAGGTTAACGCCGACAACTGGTACGGATTCACCTCAAACAGTGCAGCACGCGCCGTCAACATGGTGCTCGGCAATAACGAGGACAATTACAATAAGCACGCCCTGAAGTCACAGGACGTGTCGAGCGGAATGACATTGCAGACCGCCGATGAGGCTTATCGCGCCGTGGTGAACGGGGCCGGAGCTTCGTTGCCGAGGTATGACGAGGTTGACCGCCGTCTGCTTGACGAAGCTGCCGGCAAGACAGATCCGCAATTTGCAGGGCATACCAACGGCAAGATAAGCCGCGGATTAGGTATCATTAACTCGCCTTATGATGTCAGGCTGTCAAAGACGGACAGTTTCAAAGTAGGCGACAAGGTTGTTACCTGTTATCCTTATCTAGGCATGGAAAAAGGCGAGAGGGTAATGGTAGACACCGACGGTGACGGCCTTCCCGACAAATACGAGCTGGAAAAAGGGCTAAATCCCAACGATGCTTCTGACGGACGGACAATAACGCCGTCAGGTTATTCAAATCTCGAACTGTTCCTGCACGGCATATCCGACGGCTCCATCGACAAAGCAGCATATTAAGCCGGTGCGACGATAGTTGCGAATAATTACAACGTAAGAGACCTTATCAGGCGTATAAAGCAAACACCCGGGCGTCCGTAATGCCTTTCCGGCATGATGACAGGACGCCCGGGTGTTTGCTTTATACCGTTGGTTGTGTTGTCATTTTACTCCTTCTACCGTAAATCCGGCCTTCCTTAGCTGTGCAATCACGCCGCGTTCGCCGGGCAGGTGGCCCGCACCTACGACGAATAATGTGGCCATCTGCTTCATTATTCCGGGCATTTGCTTTACCCAGTTGTCGTTACGTCCGTAAATCAGAGTCTCCTCCTCGGCCGGTGTTGCGTCGCACGAGTTGTTCAGTTTGGCGTCCATAACTTTCTTGATGGCATAGATGTCTTGCGCGAAGTACGCCTGAATCATGTTCTCGGCAATTTCCTCGTTAAACTCCTGGTTGTCGGCCATGCAGAGCAACTGTTCCTTCTGCCGGTCTATTGTCGAGCTTTTGTACATAATTTCTATTTGCTTGTCCACTGTCTCAAATGCCCCAACGTTTTTACCCTTTGCCACAGCCTGCTGCTGGAAATAGCCGTCAAGGCTCTCGTTGGGGTTGAATCCGGGATGCTTCTTCAGGCACATAATTGCAGCAAGCTGCGTCTGCAATGCCTGTGGGGTCATTTTCCCGAGCTGTTGTGCGGCAATGGGGTGGGTCATATCTACTCCCATCACGTTCTTCAACAGTGTGTTGACGCGTGCCATCTCGTCAGCCGTGAACAGCTTGTCGAGCGTCTGTCCGTCGGGAAGCATCATTGCGGCCTGTATTTTCTGAATGTTTTCTGGCGACATCATGTCGGCCATGATTATTTCACCGTACACCTGTCCTGACGTGTCCATGGCTTCCTTAAGCCCTTTTATGCTGTCGGTGAACGATACCGGGGCGAGATGGTAGGTGCCGATTATGTATGAAGGCTGTTGCAGTCCGTTGCCGGATATTTTCCAAAGCAGTTGCGCCTGCATTCCTAAAGCCAGCAGGAGCAGTACGATAAGTGATAATGTTTTTTTCATGATAGTTGTCGTTGTTTTTTGTCAGTTATACATTTTTACGGCAGTAAAGTTAGTGAAAAATCTTGGAAATATAAGTGTGTGCGGAATGTAAAGTTTGCCTTGTACACAAAAAAGAGAGCGGCCAATTGACCGCTCTCAACCAACACAAAAACTAAACTAGACTTAATTTGACGTAATCGGGATTTTCACAAACCCTGAATAGTCGTTGCAAAATTAGAAAAATTATTTGATTTGACAATGTATTTGGTGTTAAAATTACCCCCCCCGAGTGTTAAATTTTTATAACACACAAGTTCTTCCTAATAAATACAAGTCAAGCAACGTCATTGAAGCCATTGCCTCGACAATGGGCACTGCACGCGGTAATACGCACGGATCGTGTCGTCCGCGTGCCTTAATGATGGCGGGATTGCCATGATTGTCAACGGTTTGCTGTTCTTGCAGCAGTGTTGCAACGGGTTTGAAGGCGACCTTGAAGTATATGTCCATACCGTTGCTGATGCCACCCTGGATGCCTCCGCTTCTGTTGGTTCTTGTAACAATATGTCCGTTTTCACTTGTAAATATGTCGTTGGCCTGGCTTCCGCGCATGGCTGCGAGCGCAAACCCTGCGCCGAACTCAACTCCTTTTACGGCGTTGATGCTTAGCATGGCGTAGCCCAAGGCTGCGTTCAGCTTGTCGAATTCGGGCTCGCCTATGCCTGCCGGGCATCCTTTCACCACGCAGGTTATGGTACCGCCTACCGTGTCACCCTTGGCCTTTACTTCCCTTATCAGTCGTGCCATTTCCTCCGCTTTGGCTGCATCGGGGCATCTTACAATGTTGCTTTCGGCCAGCGACAGGTCGTATTTGCGGTAGTCGTCGTCAAGCGTTATGCCGCCTACTTGTGAAGTGTATGCCTGTATGCTGACGCCGATTTTGCTTAATGCCAGCTTTGCCAGCGCGCCTCCCACGCAGCGGCTTATGGTGATGCGTGCCGACGAGCGTCCGCCGCCGCGGTAGTCGCGTGTACCGTATTTGCTTGTGTATGTGTAGTCGGCGTGCGACGGGCGGAACATGGTGCGCATCTCTTCATAGTCTGACGAGCGTTGGTTGGAGTTCCTTACAATGAATCCTATCGGGCAGCCTGTTGACTTGCCCTCGAACACGCCGCTCAGTATCTCTATGCGGTCAGGTTCTTTGCGGTCTGTTGTTATTGCGCTTTGTCCGGGGCGCCGCCGGTTGAGTTCGTTTTGGATGAAGTCCGTGTCTATATCTATCCCGGCCGGGTAGCCGTCGACTACTCCGCCGATTGCTTCACCGTGGCTTTCGCCGAATGTTGTGAGGCGGAATATGTGGCCGAATGTGTTGCGCATGATTTATTGGTGGGTGAAAATATGGGTGGTTTGAAATGTATTTAGAGTCAGATGGGTATAATAATGAATCATGGGAAATGAAAAAGTCAGTCACGCATGTTCGTCAGTCTTGCATTCGTTTGATTTTTCATTTCCCATTATTCCGTTGTTTTCGTTTACGTCAGTTGTGGTGGCAGCATCCGCCGTCTTTGTGCCCGTGGTGCCCGCATCCTTCACCGTTTCCGTGGTGGTGTCCGCAGCATCCGCCTTCATGCTCGTGGTCGTGGTGTCCGCAACATCCGCCTTCATGCTCGCCGCAGCAGCATCCGTCGCCGTTGAGGCGGTTCAGGAGTCCCTGTATTTCTTCGTTCGTGGCCTCGCGTGCCTCTACTACATGTCCCTTGAAGTTCAGCGTCTTGCCGGCCAGGGGGTGGTTAAGGTCAACGGTAACCTTGTTCTCGTCTACGTTGAGCACTTTTGCGAAAAACCTGTTGCCGTCGTCGTTTTGCAGCGGTACGATGGCGTCCTTGTATATGTTTTCGTGGTCAAAGTGACCGTTGATGCAGAATATGTTCCTGTCAAGGTCTATCACGTGTTCCTGCTCGTAGTCGCCGTAGGCGTCGTCCTTTTGCAGGGTGAAGTCGAATGTTGCGCCGGTATCGAGTCCTGCTATTTCCTTTTCAAAAGCATCGAGCGTTATGCCGTAACCGCTGATAAACTGGAACGGCTCTTTGTCGGTAGCCTCTTCGACAAGCTCGCTTACACCGTTGTCGACGGTGTAAAGTTTGTATGCCACCGCAAAGTATTTGTTAAGATTATTTTCCATTTTGCTGTTTTTGTTTGTTTTTGACGGCAAAGATAGTGCAAAATTTTGATTGGGCGAAATAAAACGGTGATAGTTTTCGTTTTGTCGGATGGGGTGGCGGCCGGCTGTTGCTTGTACGCTGGTTTTCAAGTGGAAAACGCCGCGTTTGCAAAAGGTGGCCTTTTACGTTGCAAGAGGTTACCTTTTGTGCCCTGAAAGATGGCTTTTTACAGCCTGAAAGGATGCCTTTTGCATTTCCACGTGTTTTTACCGGTTTCTTGTCGGGTGTTTCCCCTTGTTTTAACGCGTGTACACGGGCGTGCGCGCGGATTGGACATGCTTGTCGGTTGCACGCCGTCACGGCTTTTTTGCTGACAATGTCGTGGCATCGTGAAGTGTTTTGTTACTATGTATGACAAAACTGTTTCAGTTTATGACAGAATTACATGTTTGGCTGACATATCTTCGCAATATAAAAGCTGAATTGTTGATTTAAGTCAAAAAAGTAAGCTGTTAACGCAAACAGTGTGATGTTTTTGATTGCCGAATGCGGAAATGGGCGTATATTTGCACCGTCGAAAGACAAAAGAGTTAATTAATTTAGGATAACGGGCGGAAGTGATTCGTGAGAAAAGTGCCAAGCCCAAAGGTAAAAAGAAAATTTTAAGGATTATGAAAAGATTGTTTTTAACCGTCGTAGCTGTGCTCAGCATGACTATGACATTTGCGGAGAATGAAAAGTTGAACAGCGTAGAAAACGCTAACGCCTACAACATGGCTGTTAACTATGACAGGCTTGCAGACTGCTTGGGTCTCTCGATGGATCAGGCAGAGGCGGTGCAAGACATTCATTCCTCTTTCTGTGCTGACATGATGAACGCAGCCGGCGCCAATGCCGACGAGCGTGAAAGCATGGTTAAGAAGGCAGTTGAAAAGGACCTTAAGTACATGCGTTACGTGCTGACACAAGACCAGTATCGCAAGTATCTCATGCTGCTTAACGCAACATTCAACAACCGTGGTTTGATTAAGTAATTTCTAAATGTATAGTAAAGGTGCCGCCATGCCGCAAGACATGGCGGCTCTTTTTTTGCGCCTAATCATTATTAGGTATTTGCACAAACCCTATTTTTAGGTATTGCAGTGTTGTCTTGTTTCCTATAACTTTGCAAACGTGAAACAGTTACAATATCTAAAATAGAAACAAAATGGATAAGACATGTGTTATTTACGGTTCCTCGACTGGGACATGCCAGGCTATCGCCGAAAAAATAGCCTGCAAGTTGGGCGTTGCCGGGACAGACGTTTACGATGTGGCAGGCATTTCGGCCGAAACGGTCGGCGCGTATAAGAACTTGCTGCTCGGCACTTCGACATGGGGAGCGGGCGAGCTTCAGGACGACTGGTACGACGGATTGGAAAAGCTGAAGGGTGCTGACCTGTCGGGCAAGACTATCGCCCTCTTCGGCTGCGGCGACTGCGAGTCGTACGGCGACACGTTCTGCGGAGCGTTGGCCGAGATTTATGAAGGCTTGAAGGGCAGCGGTGCCAAGTTCGTAGGGCAGGTTCCGGTCGACGGATACACGTTCGGCGACTCGGCTGCAGTTGTCGATGGAATGTTTTTGGGACTTGCGCTCGACGACATAAACGAAGACGACAAGACCGACGGGCGCATCGATGCGTGGGTCGAGGAAATTAAAAGCTCTCTCTGATTTTTAACCATAACAAGCAAGGAGGACAGCAGTATGCAAACCGGAGTATTACCGCCTGACATGAAGGTGCTGATGAATCATATTTACGAATACAAGAAGGGCGTGAGGCAGATGGTGCTGTTCACGTTCAACAAGAAGTATGAGGAATATGCCACTTCACGCCTGAAGCGGCAGAAAATCAATTACCTTATCTATCCTGTGGGTAACGACCGGATGAATTTGTTCTTCGGTCGTGAGGAATGCCTCGCTGCTGTCCGCCTTATGATGGGCAGGCCGCTCAGCCTGCTTTCGCCTGAAGAAGACTTCATTCTCGGAGCAATGCTCGGTTACGACATACGCGTGCAGTGCGAGAGGTATTGCGAACGTAAGTGCCGTAGTTGCAGGCAGGCGCAATGACCTGTCCATGAATGTGAGTTTAATGAAGTGTGATAAACTTTGTTTTTTAGTAATCTTGTTCGCTAAATAAATTCATAATGTTTTTGTATATCTGATGAGGAGCCGGCTGTGAAGCCGGCTTCTTGCGTGTCTGTGTAGGCGTTTTGTAATGAGGCAGTATTGGTGCTTGTTTTCAGGTTTTTATATGCAGGGCGCATGTTGATGACAGAATGGTAAATATTATGCCGTTTTTCTTGCGTAAACGGATTAAAATGCGTATCTTCGCAAATAGGAAACAACGTTAAATGCAGCTGTCCGGCATCGCCTTCAAGACGGTTCCATATCAGCGTGCCGACATACCTTGAAACTATAAATTATAATATTATGATAGATTATTTCGCCGCCAACTTATGGCAACTTTGGGCCTTGGTTGTAATAGTATGCCTGATTTTAGAGATTACTTCGGGCGACTTTTTCATCTTGTGTTTTTCCATTGGAGCGCTTGTCTCGGCTGTCATAGCGGCAGTGGGAGGCAGTTTCGCCGTGCAGCTGGAGATTTTCGCGGTTGTGTCGGTTCTTTCTTTGTTCTTCATAAGGCCGCGGCTTGTCAAGCGGCTTCACGGCAAACGGCGCGAAAGGTTGAGCAATGCCGATGCGCTGATAGGCCGTGTAGGCAAGGTGAGCGAGGCCATCGAGAGCAATGGCTACGGTCGTGTAGCCATCGACGGGGACGACTGGAAGGCTGTTTCGGCCGACGGATCTTACGTTCCGTTGGGGCAAAACGTGCGTGTGGTAGGTCGCGAAAGCATTATAATAACGGTTGAGCCGGCTTGAGCAGATTGGCGTGCCGGATGCCTGGTGGAGCGTCATGCCGGTCCCGGCGGAGTTTAGGGGCGATAGCCATGCGTGCCGGACAAACCGCATTTGTGAGTTTTACAGCTTGTAATAAGTAAACTATAATATTTAAGAATATGGACATCTTCATTTACGTACTTATCGCGCTGGTTATCTGCGCACTTGTGTTGGTCAAGAAAAGTCTTGTCATCATTCCCCAGTCGGAGACCAAGATTATCGAGCGTCTCGGCAAGTATTATGCCACGTTGAAGCCCGGCATCAACATAATCATTCCTTTCATTGACCGTGCAAAGGAAATTGTTACCGTGCGTCGCGGCCGTTATGTGTATACCGATTCCATTGACTTGCGCGAGCAGGTGTACGACTTCGACAAGCAGAACGTAATCACCAAGGACAACGTACAGACCCAAATCAACGCCCTGCTTTACTTCCAGATAGTCGACCCGTTCAAGGCCGTGTATGAAATAAGCAACCTTCCGAATGCAATAGAGAAGCTGACGCAGACCACGCTGCGTAACATCATTGGCGAACTTGAGCTTGACCAGACGCTCACTTCGCGCGATACCATCAACACGAAGCTGCGCGCCGTGCTCGACGATGCAACCAACAAGTGGGGCATTAAGGTAAACCGTGTCGAGCTTCAGGACATCACTCCGCCCGAAAGTGTGCTTCAGGCTATGGAAAAGCAGATGCAGGCCGAGCGTAACAAGCGTGCCACCATCTTGACGAGCGAGGGCGAAAAAGCCGCCGCCATACTTAAATCCGAGGGCGAGAAGACTGCCATCATCAACAAGGCCGAGGCCGACAAGCAGATGGCAATACTTAATGCCGAGGGTGAGGCGCAGGCCCGCATACGCAAGGCGGAGGCCGAAGCTATAGCCATAGAGAAAATAACCGAGGCCGTAGGTAAAAGCACTAACCCTGCCAACTACCTGCTGGCGCAGAAGTACATACAGATGTTGCAGGAGGTGGCGACGGGCGACAAGACCAAGACCGTTTACCTGCCGTACGAGGCTACCAACCTTATGGGCAGCATAGGAGGCATAAAGGATTTGTTCAAGTCGGAGTGATTTTAATTGAATGTTGGTATATCCGTATGGAAAATAATGCTTACCTTTGTCGTGTTTTAAGATGGAACGGACGGAGATAAGCTATTTCCAGGTTCCTGGTTGTCAAATTGCAATTTAAGAAATAAGGAAAAATGTTGAATATATGTATCGTTGCAGGGGCAAGGCCTAACTTCATCAAGGTGGCTCCGTTGGTACGTGCCGTACAGGCTGCGGAAGCTGACGGCAAGGCTGTTGGTTTCAAGTTGGTTTATTCAGGGGCGGAGAACGACCCCACATTAGAGGCTTCATTGTTTGAAGATCTGGGCATAAACCGGCCTGATGTTTATCTTGGCGTTGACTGTCAGAACCTTAACGAGCTGACAGGACGCGTCATGTCGGAGTTCGAGAAGTATCTCGACACAACACCGACAGATGTTGTTATTGTGGTTGACGACCTTGCGTCGACAATGGCTGTAGCCATAGTTGCAAAGAAACACGGGCTTACGCTGGCGCATCTTGTTGCTGGCACGCGCTCGTTCGACATCAAGATGCCGAAGGAAATCAACCGTCTTGTCATCGACGGACTGTCAGATTTGCTTTTCACCGCAGGCATGGGAAGCAACAGCATAGTAAGCCGCGAGGGCGCGGAGTTGTCCCAGGTCTACATGGTTGGCAACATCCTTATGGACACGTTGCGCTTCAACCGCTCGAGGCTTGTACGTCCTGAAGTGCTCGACGAGTTGTCTTTGGACGGCAAGGACTATATCGTATTCACCCTGAACCGCAAGGCTTTGCTTGCCGACGTGCAAAATCTTGGAAGCATGTTAACGTCAATGTGCCGTGCGGCAGGCGGTACAAAGATAATTGCCCCGTTACGTTCGGCAGCGGCGGAGGTTGTAGCCCCGTTGGTTGAAGGTTTCGATAATATATTCATTATCAATCCTTTGTCATACCTCGAGTTCGGCTATCTGACGTCAAACGCTAAGGGAATAGTGACCGACTCGGGCAATGTTGCCGAGGAAGCAACGTTCAACGGCGTGCCATGCGTTACCCTAAACAGCTATACCGAGCATATAGAGACCGTCAAGTTCGGCTCTAACGAGCTTGTTGGCGAGGATGCCGTTAAGCTCGGCGAAGCCGTGTCAGACATTGTCAAGGGGCAATGGAAGACGAGTTCGCTGCCCGACCGCTGGGACGGACGCACCGCCGAACGCATCCTCCAGATACTTATGGATTTGAAATCGAACAGATAAACCGCATTAAATGATTGTTTTAATTATGATTGCCGTTGTGTTGCGTTACTGAGTTTTGTAAACCCCGGCGGCAATCATAATTATTTGTTACTGTTGAATTTATTCCCAATTACATACTGAAGATATGGAAAGAAAGGTAGCATTGATGACCGGCGCCACAAGCGGAATAGGCGAGGCGTGCGCCAGGAAGTTTGCAAATGGCGGTTACGACCTTGTCATTACCGGGCGTAACGTGGACAGATTGAAGGCTGTCGAGCAGCAGGCGAGGCAACTTGGAGCCGATGTTTTAGCGTTGGAGTTTGACGTGCGCGACCGCAAGGCGGCCGCTGCTGCCGTTGAGTCGCTCAAGGGCAAATGGGCTGTAATCGACGTTTTGATTAACAACGCAGGTCTGGCTTTGGGGCTTGACAAGGAGTATGAAGGCGACTTGGACGACTGGGAGACGATGGTTGACACCAATGTCAAGGGGCTTCTTACAATGACCCGCCTCATTGTTCCCGGCATGGTAGAGCGCAACAAGGGGCACGTAATCAACATTGGCTCGGTGGCCGGCGATGCCGCTTATGCCGGCGGAAGCGTCTATTGTGCCACTAAGGCAGCCGTGAAGGCCATCACCGACGGACTTAGAATAGACGTTGCACACACGGCGGTACGTGTTACAAACGTCAAGCCCGGACTGGTTGAGACCAATTTCAGCGTCATACGCTTCCACGGCGACAAGCAGCGTGCCGACAATGTGTATAAGGGTATAAAGCCGCTGACGGGCGACGACATTGCCGACGTGGCTTTCTACGCAGCCAGTGCGCCTGAACATGTGCAGGTAGCTGAGGTTCTCGTGCTTGCCACCCACCAGGCTAATGGTACGGTGGTAGACCGTAACCACGACTGATAGTCGTTAGAAAAAGAAATACGTAGTGTCATTTCACTACGTATTTCTTTTTTCCTATTATGTAGACTCCCTTGTCAAGGCCTTCAGTTGCCTGGCCTGGGTTTATGTCTGAACGGACTTTCACGCCGGTTATTGTGTAGACGTCAACATCGCTGATGTCTTTTGTCGGAACGGTTACGGTTATTCCAGTAGAGTAGTTGTCGTAACTGAAAGCCATCTCCTTCATGTTTCCCCAAACGTATTGCTCGAGCCCCGGATAGTCAACATACGGGTTGCGGTTGCCCTGTATGCTGTAAACGGCGTTGTTGCGGTCAATTTCCTTCTTGCTTACAGGGTCTTCCTCGGCCCAGCGCAGAAGCATGCCGAGGGCCCAGTCTGTAAAGGCGGGGTAGGAGTTATGGTCAAGCATGTCGCTTTCCCATGTAGAAACCTTGTCCTCGTAGCAGGTCACCATGTAGAAGTAAATACGCGCGAAGTCGCCCTTGTATTCGTCGTTCGGCTCGAAAACGGTGCCGCTGTATCCTGCAATTGACGACGGTCCGAGCTTGCTGAAGCCGCCTTCAGACGTGTATGTGGGCGAGTTTGTCTCGCCGAAAGGATTGTTTCCGCGCTTGCCGTTTACGTAGCCGTCTGTCGGTACGAGGTGTACCAGGTCGGTATACATCGGGGTTTCGTCGTTAAACCAGCTCTTGGGCATGGAGTGCTCGCGGTTGTAGCAGTCGCCTTCCTTCTTGTAATTACTTCCTGATGTTACGAAGTTGTAATTTGTGATGCCCGAATACATGTCCCAAACCTTGCCGTCTTCACGTGCGTCGGTTGACTTGAACGCCTCCCACAGCTCGCCGTAGCCCAGCTCGCCGTGTTCCTTTATTATTCCGTAAAGAGCAGTTTTCAAGGCTTGCCCTTTATTGCCGTCGGCCTGTTGGTAATAAGTGCCTGAATTGTTAGGCCCCTGTGCGAACATTTGCACTGCCGCCATGAGCAGCGTGCTTAGGATTATTAGTGATTTGATTCTAACCATATTTTAATTCGTTTTTTTTATGATTGTATAACAAGCTGATATTCAGTGCGTTGTAAAAGACCGTCTTTTAGCTTCCAAAAGGTTACCTTTTACGTGCTAAAAGGTTATGTTTCGGCTTGTAAAAGACCGCCTTTGGGAATTTCAGCGGTTTCCTGACAGATTGCCGGAGGTATTTTACCCCGTTCCGCGTGGTGCATACCCTGCCGGCCGCCGGCGTTTTAGCGGCTTGTACTTTTTCCTTTCGCCTGCCAGTCGAGTATGCCCCCTTTGAGGTCTATTACCTTATATCCCTTTGCGGCCAGCCAGCCGGCGGCTTCTGCGCTGCGACGTCCGCTGCGGCAATATACCGCTACGGTCTTGTTTTTGTCAAGTTCTTCGGTTGCCCGTTTCATGAAGTCGGGTTGCTTCATGTCTATGTTTATTACTTTGTCAGAACTTATGTGGGCTTCATTGAATTCAGCCTGCGTACGTACGTCGACAAGCTGCACGCTGTCGGCGGTAATGGCTTTCTCGAATTCGTCGGCGCCTATCGTCCTGAATTCCTTTTGTGCGCAACTGTTAAGGCACGGTGCTATCATGGACATGACGGCCAGTGCAAGTTTGTTTATCAACCGCATTCTTATTTTATTTATATTATTGTTTATCTTATGCAAAGATAAGTTTTTTGCATAAAATAATTATGCGTTACATGTTTTTTAAGTTGATTTTCAGGTTTGTGCGTGTGTTTTTCATCTAAAATCGAAGCGTGCCACCAGCGGCAGGTGGTCGCTGTATGCCTTGCGGTATTTCCACGCCCGGTATGTCCTGTAAGGCTGCACGCCACCGTATTTCTCGTCTTCCTCGAGCATGAATGCCTCGTCGTTCACCCTGCATTCACGCAAGGTGCGCGCCATGTTGCCGCTTACGATTATGTGGTCTATGCTTTCCCACCGTCCCTTATACTTGTATGTGCCCTCGGCCCCGTTGCCTCCTTTGGCTCCGGCCGATATGTCTTCAAGGTTCCTCCGGCACAGCATCGATATTGTTTCGCCGTCGTTTCCGTCGTTGAAGTCGCCGGCAATTATGATTTTCGGGTCATGGCAGGCAGCCCGGAGCGAGTCTATTGCATGGCAAAGGCGTTCGCCCACGAGCCTGCGGTGCGGCCTCGTTAGCCTTTCTCCGCCGTAACGGCTGGGCATGTGGACTACGAAGACGTGCAGCGTATCGCCTGTTATAATCCTGCCTGAAACGTATAGTATGTCGCGCGTCGGGCGCATTCCTTTCATAGGTTCAATGCGGATAGGGTAATGCCTTATGGGTGCGAAGCTGCCAGGTGAGTAGGCAAGAGCCACGTCGATGCCGCGTATGTCGGGCGATGAGGTCATTATGTACTCGTAGTTTGCGTTCCTCAACAGCGAGCGTTTTGTAAGGTCGCGCATCACGCTGTCGTTCTCCACCTCGCACAGTGCTATCATGTCTGGCAAGTGCCAGTCGTTTCCGTCCGTTCCGCACGATATTATGCTCTTTGCCGTATTGTTCAGTTTGTTCCAGTATTTACGCTCTGTCCAGCGGCGTTCGCCGTCGGGTGTAAATTCCATGTCTTGCTTCAGGCTGTCGTGCCTGCAGTCGAACAGGTTTTCGCAGTTCAGTTCGACGAATGTGAACAGCGATGCGAGAAACAGTGAGAGTAACATAGGTTGGTCGGTATAGTATGGTTTTAAGGTCGTGTTATGGCTGTGGCATGTGGCTGCATGGCGGCATTCCGCCTTCTGTCCCATGTGTGCATGGCTCAAAGGTTGGCCTTCAGGTTGCTGCGTATTTTTGTAAGATACGCTTCCATTCCTTTCTCGTCCTTGCGTTCTATGATGCCGAGCAACTCCTTAAGTTCGGTGCGTATCTGTTCTACTTGTTCCGAAGTGTACGGATTGAAGAGTATTTCCTGAAGCAGGTAGTCGTCCTCGCTCAACACGCCTTTGGCTATGTTCATGTGCCGTTTGAATGTAGTGCCCGGGGCATCCTGGTGTTTCATTACGGCGGCGAACACGAAGGTGCTTACGAACGGGATGCTCAACGAGTAGGCGACGGTCTTGTCGTGCTCCTCGAACGAGTATTCGTAGATGCTCAGTCCGATGCGGTTGTACAGGTCCTTGAAGAAAATCCGTCCCATATAGTCGCCTTCGTTTATTATTATTGCGTTCTCATGGCTAAGCTGGTTAAGGTTGGCAAATGTCGGCCCAAACATCGGGTGGGTAGACACGTAGCGGTGTCCGCAGTTGGCGTAAAAGTCCTTCAGCCCGGTCTTTACCGAAGCGATGTCGCTTATTATGCAGTCGGACGGCAGGTGCGGAATTACCTCCTCGAAGGCGCTTATCGTGTATTTTACGGTCACTGCGTTTATTACAAGCTCGGGTTTGAAGTCCTCTATCTCCTTCATTGTCGTGAACCTGAGCGTGTTGAAGGTAAATCTCAGCCGCTCGGGAGCCTTCTCGTACACGGCTGTTTCATGCTCGAAGCTCAGCAGGTCGAGGAAGAAACTGCCCATCTTGCCTGCTCCCAATACAAGTATTCTCATGGCCTGTTATTGTTAAAGTTCATAATAAGAGGCGTTTATGGAGCCAAAGGAGACAAAGGCCGCTTTATTGCCGGCACAGCTCGGATATGCTTCTGCACGTTATCGGTCTTTGCCGCCTTTGGCGTTCCATAACCTTTTTTACCCTAAAAAAACTATTTGTTCACTATTTCCATTTGCTGTCTAACCGATTCTTCATGTACTGCTTCGAACACGGTCTTTACGAACTGCGGGTCCATTCCGCACAACGAGCCTTGCGCTCCGCGCTTGTCGAGTATCTCGTTGTAGCGAGATGTCTGCAGCACGGTCATATTATGCTCCTTCTTGTATGTTCCTATTTCACGGCATACGCGCATTCTCTTAGCCAGTATTTCCATTAGCTGGTTGTCGAGTTCGTCTATTTGGCGGCGCAGGGTGGTTATTCCTTCAGTCGTAACGGTCTCGTCGCGGATGACAAGCAGGCTTAGAATGTAGTCGAGTACGTCGGGAGTTACCTGCTGCTTGGCGTCGCTCCATGCCTTGTCCGGGTCGCAGTGGCTTTCTACAATCAGACCGTCAAGACCGAGGTCCATGGCCTGTTGGCACAGCGGGGCTATCAGTTCGCGGCGTCCACCGATATGGCTCGGGTCGCAGAAAATAGGCAGTTCGGGTATGCGACGGCGCAACTCGATTGGTATCTGCCACATCGGCAGGTTGCGGTAAATCTTCTTGTCGTAGCTCGAGAAGCCTCGGTGTATGGCTGCAATCCTCTTTATTCCGGCCTGGTTGAGGCGTTCCATTGCTCCGATCCATAGTTCAATGTCCGGGTTTACAGGGTTTTTTACAAGCACGGGTATGTCCATTCCCTGCAAGCTGTCGGCTATTGCCTGCATTGCAAAGGGGTTTGCCGACGTGCGCGCACCTATCCACAGCACGTCGATTCCGTATTTCAGAGCCAGTTCCACATGTTCTGCAGTGGCAACTTCGGTGGCAACAAGCATGCCGGTAGTTTCCTTAACACGCTGCATCCATGGCAGTGCTTTCTCTCCATTACCCTCGAATCCTCCCGGCTTGGTCCTCGGTTTCCATATTCCTGCGCGGAATATGTGGCAGCCTTTTGCTGCCAGTTGCATGGCTGTCGACATTACTTGTTCTTCCGTTTCGGCAGAACAAGGACCGGCAATCACCGTCAGACGTTCGTTATTGCTCGGCAGGTTGAGCGGTTGTAGTTCAAGTTCCATTGTGTATTATGTTTTTATTTATTATTTGTCATTATGTTTTTTATGCGCTCAAGAGCTTCTTTTATTTTCATGTCTTTTGCGCAAAGTGAGATTCGGATGTAGCGTTCGCCGTTGCTTCCGAATATGAATCCCGGCGTGATGAACACCCTTGCTTCATGCAAAACCTTTTCTGTGAGTTCCTCGGCGTTCGCATATTTGTCAGGAATCCTGCCCCATAGGAACATTCCCACCTGGTTTTCGTCAAACGTACAGCCAAGTTGCTGCATTATCTGTTCTGCCAGTTTACGGCGTTGACGGTAAGTATTTATGTTTGCCTGGCGGTGCCATTCGTCGCTGTTGTTGTACGCTTCGGCTGCGGCAAGCTGTATTCCGCGGAATGTTCCGGAGTCAATGTTGCTCTTAATCTTAAGAATCCACTGTATGAAAGTCGGGTTCGTTGCACACATTCCTATTCGCCAGCCGGGCATGTTGTGGCTTTTGCTCATCGAGTTGAACTCTATGCAGCAGTCTTTTGCCCCTTCCACTTGCAGCAGCGAGACAGGGTTTTCGTTGAGGATGAAAGAATACGGGTTGTCGTTGATTACCACGATGGAGTGTCTGCGGGCGAAACTTACGAGCTTGCGGTAGGTCTCCATCTGTGCAGGAGCTCCCGTAGGCATGTTCGGGTAGTTGGTCCACATCAGGCGGACGCCCGTCAGGTCCATGCTTTCAAGTTCGTTGAAGTCGGGCTGCCAGCCGTTCCCCTCGCGCAGGTTGTAATTCACCACTTCGGCGCCGAGTATCTTGCTAAGCGACGTGTAGGTAGGATATCCTGGATTGGGCACCAGCACCTTGTCGCCGGGATTTACGAAAGCGAGCGTTACGTGCAGTATTCCTTCCTTCGAGCCGATAAGCGGCTGTATTTCTGTCTGCGGGTCGAGGCACACCCCGTACCAGCGTTTGTAGAAGTCTGACATTGCCTGCCGCAGCTCCGGAGTGCCCATTGTGGGCTGGTATCCGTGTGCGTCGTCCTGCCGTGCCGTCTCGCACAGCTTGTCTATTGTACCTTTCGACGGTGGCATGTCAGGACTGCCTATGGCCAGGCTTATGATGTCCTTGCCCTCGGCGTTCAGCTTTGCAACTTCCTTAAGTTTGCGGCTGAAGTAGTATTCGGTCACTACCGACAGCCTGTCAGCCGGCTTTATCCTGTATGGTTGGTTGTCTTCCGTCATCTTTGTATTCTCCTATCACTTTTAGTTCTCTTGTGAGCGGCATTATCGCGTCAATGCTCTGGCGGTAGCGTGTAAGGTTGTCGAAAGTCACGTCCACGTAGAACATGTATTCCCATTCGTGGCCGATGATTGGCAAGGACTGTATCTTCGTGAGGTTGATTTTGTAGAAGTAGAGTATGCTCAGCACTTGTGACAGACTGCCTTCCTCGTGCGGAAGCGAGAATACCAGACTGGCTTTGTTTGTTGATTCGAGCGGCCTAAGGAAGTCGGCCTTGTTGGGATTGCTTACCACCAGGAAGCGTGTAAAGTTGTGTTTGTTGTCTTCTATCGACTCCTGCAGTATCTTCATGCCGTACATTTTTGCAGCCGAAGCGTTGCAGATGGCCGCCCATCCGCGGCATTTCTGTTCAGAGATTAATTTTGCGGCGCCGGCAGTGTCTGAGGCTTCGACGGCTTTCAGCTCGGGGTGGTCGGCCAGGAAGCCACGGCATTGCATGAGGGCTACGGGGTGGGAGTGTACTTCATTTATTGTCTCCCACGAGTCTTCGGGCAGACAGCAGATGCTGTGTTCGATGTGGAGCTTGTGTTCTCCGACTATCGTTGTTCCTGAGTTGCGCAGCAGTTCGTAGTTGTGGAGCAGCGAGCCGGCGATTGTGTTCTCGATGGCGAGCATGCCTATGACGGTAGGGTCGCGTTTGATGTTCTCGAACACCTGCTCGAACGTTGAGCAGCATATCAGCTGTATCTGTTCGTTCTCGAAATACTGGTGGGCCGCGATGTCGTGGAACGACCCGATTGAGCCTTGTATTGCTATTCTTTTCATATATTGTTTTTTGTCATTTCCGCTAATACCAAAAATCCCGCCTCAATATTATTGAAGCGGGACTTGATTGTATCTTTCTTTAAGATATCTCTGTCATAAGTTGAAATTTACACGCAACTTCCCGCTTCGCAATGCCTTGCAAAGTAAAAATAAAAGTAAAAGAAAGATGCGTATAATTTACTTCTCATTTTGATATTTTTTATCTTTATGTGTGCAAAATTAATGTATTTGATTGAAACCTACAAACATTTTATATGAAAATTTTGTAATAAAGTTACATTTTACCAAGGCCTGTATAGTGCAGCTATAAGAACCTGCCTGTCTGTTTTATCATCATTTGTTATACAGCCAAGGCATCTGTGTCTGCCGTCGCAGAGCTTTTTATGAATGGCTGATATGGCATTTGATTAATGTTGGAACGGCTTAATGTCCCGAGTCTTAGGGCTTTCAGAACACTCCGTATGGATCCATTGACTTGTATTTGTCTTTAATCTTTTTCTCTATGCCTTCATCGCTGTCCGTTTCAGGCTGTTGCGTTGTAAGCTCATTAGCGTGCTCAATGTCTTCGTTGCCGCCTTTTTCGTCTCCAGCAGCGAGTTTCAACTCACCGCGTTCACGGTATGCGTCGGCATGGAACGGATTAACGTCAATCACTTTGCCGTAGTATTCTATAGCCTCGTCAGAGTTGCCCTTTGCTTTTATTATGCGTGCTTTCAGCATCAGTACATCCTCACTTTCGGGGTAGTCTTTTAACAGATGGTCGGCATCTTCGTCTGCATCGTCAATCAGTCCGGCTTCCAACTGTGTCTCACCGCGCAGCAGGTAAGCCTCGGCATAGTCGTCTTTCAGTGAGATTGCCTTTGTCAGCAGAGCTACGGCGTTGGTAGTGTCGCCATGCCCTATGCACGCCCTGGCGTACAGGAATGTAGCCTCGGTGTTGTTCGGGTCGATTAGTATGGCTTTCTCGCACGCTTCGCCCATGGCCGTGTAGTTTTCCATCATGTAGCAGACGTTTGCCATGCGTATGTACACCTGTATGTTGTCGGGCTGGGCTTCAGCTATTTTCAGCAGGTTGTTGTAAGCCTCGGGCAGCATGTCTGCACGTATCATTGCCTGCGACATATAGTCGCGTATCTCGAGGTCTTCCTTCATTTGTAGTGCGTGTGTGAAGCACTTTATGGCGTAGTCGTGTTGTCCGGAGCGCAGCGCGCGTACTCCGTCATATTTCAACACGTCAAAATTCTTCTCTTCTTCCGCCTTTTTCTTGTCTTCGGGTTTCTCTTCCTTTCCGCCGAACAGTGCCTTAAAGAAATTCATGGGTAGTGGTGTTTGTCTTATGTTAAAATAAAGTTTCTACAAAAATAGTCATTTCCCGCATAACATCCAAATGTTGCCGTAATTTTCTTTTGCGTTCGTATTTGGCATGGCTGCATGCCGTGGAGAAAAGCGTATCAGATTTTCAAGTTTGCGAAAGGTTGCCTTTTGCGTTGCACAACACGGCATATTGGATGCTGAAAGGCCATGTTTTGCAACGCCGTTTGCCGTGTTTTGCAGGCTCGTAGGTAACGTGTTGTGATACAGCAGGTTGTGAATTTGTCAAAAATCAAGGGTAGGAAAGGATAATAAAGGCAAAAAAACGGCAGCAGTCTTTTGTTTTTACGCAGCATAGGTTTATCTTTGTGCATGATGAAAAGGTATGCTGTATTATTTTCATTATGCCTGAGTTGCGCATTATGCAGCGCCCAGGAGGTGAAGTCGACCGTGGCGGTGTCCGACACGGTAGGAGTAGATGTCCCTGAGCTGCAGCCCGGGCTGATAGGCGCCGGCGACGCCCCGACCGGCATGTATGTCTACGACGGTTACCGCGGCGAAGCCCTTGCTGCGGCAGATTCGTTGCACCTGCCCGTGCTGAACCGTTACGGGCAGACATATATAAACATGTATCCTTACGACTGGGTGGGGTTTTACGACTGGCAGTTGCACAAGGGACTTAACGTCAGTCTTGGTGCTTCGGTGTTCGCCACGTTCGGCGACAGTCCGTGGAAGGGCGCAGGTTTCGCCCAAAGCATCTCCGCAATGTACGCCGTGCCCATAACCAGTAAACTGTCGTTGGCCGTCGGCGGCTACATGAACAACCTTTATTGGTCGCACGACGCATACCGCGATGCGGGTTTTAATGCCGTGTTGGGGTATAAGTTCGACGAGCATTGGGAGGGCTACATCTACGGACAGAAGTCGATGGTAAACAAGAGAATGCCCATGCCTCTTTATGACATGGGCAGGATAGGCGACCGCATTGGCGCGGCAGTGAAATATAACTTTAATCCACAGTTCAGTATACAGGTCTCCGTGGAGACCGAGAAACGGTGACCGGCGGAGCAAGCCTTGACAACCGCCAACGCCCGATGATATCACCGGGCGTTGGCGGTTGTCAGTTTTTCATCATGTTTAGCCGCAGGCTGTTGAGTACCACGCTGATGCTCGAGAATGCCATCAGTGCGCTCGCCCACATCGGCGTTATCTGCCATTGTGCGCCGAAGATGTAAGGGACACCTGCTGCGAGCGGTATGCAGACGACGTTGTATATGAACGCCCAGAACAGGTTTTGCTTAATCATTCCCACCGTGGCGTGCGACAGCCGGATGGCGTCGGGTATGCGGCGGAGGTCAGTGCCCATCAGCGTTACCTGCGCCACGTCCATCGCGATGTCTGTACCTTTGCCCATGGCTATGCTCACGTCGGCGGCGGCGAGGGCTTGCGTATCGTTGATACCGTCGCCTACCATTGCCACGTGCTTGCCTTCGGCTTGCAGCTGCCTTACCATGTCCTCCTTGTCTTGCGGCATCACTTGGCTGCGGTAGTGGCTTATTCCGGCTTTGTCCGCCCAGTAGTGTGCGGCCTCGTCCTTGTCGCCGCTCATCATGTACACCTCTATGCCTTCCTGTTGCAGGGCTTCCATGGCTTCGCGCGCATGCGGTTTAAGTGTTTCGCGCTCTTCAAGCGACAGGTTGTCGGCCTTTGTGAAGTCCACGTCCTTGTTGGGGGTGGTCAGCGTTCCCGTCTTGTCTATCACGAGTGCGTCAATCTTGCGTATGTCTTCAAGTGCCGCGGCGTCCTTTATCAGTATGTTCTTGCGTGCCGCCTTGCCTATGCCTACCATCAGCGCCGTGGGCGTTGCCAGTCCGAGGGCGCACGGACAGGCTATGACGAGCACGGATACTGCCGACAGGACGGCATGGGGCAGCTGGGCGTTGCCGCCTATGGCGTACCACAATATGAACGTAACGGCCGACAGGCATAATACCGCTGGCACGAACACAAGGGCTATCTTGTCGACAACGCGCTGCACGGGCGCCTTGCTGCCCTGTGCTTCTTGCACCATCTTGATTATCTGCGCGAGCATGGTCTCGGTTCCTACCTGACGGGCACTGAAGCGCAGGCAGCCCTGCTTGACTATTGTCCCTGCAAACACTTTGTCGCCGGCCTTTCTCTGTGCAGGCGTTGGCTCGCCCGTAATCATGCTTTCGTCAATATAGGCTTCGCCTGTCGTGACGATGCCGTCCACGGGCACTTTCTCGCCTTGTCGTATCTCAATGGTGTCGCCTTTTTCGAGGGTCGCAATCGGTACGTCGTCCACATCGTTTCCGTTGACTACGTGTGCCGTCTTGGGCGCAAGTCCCATCAGTGCGCGAATGGCCGAGGCTGTGCCCTTCTTGGCCCTTTCCTCGAGCATGCGGCCTGTCAGGACGAATGTTATTATCATTACCGACGCGTCATAGTAAGTGTGGTTTTCTATGCCGCGCGAGCCCCAGAAAGACTCGCCCCAGAAAGTGTTGAACACGCTGAACAGGAACGATATAGCCGTACTCATGGCCACGAGCGTGTCCATGTTGGCCGAGCCGTGGCGCAGCTGCTTCCATGTGTTCGAGTAAAACATGTTTCCGCAATACACAATGTTGGCCAACGCTAATACGAGCATCAGCTGGTTGGCCGAATCCGTGCTGCCTGTGTCGAGCCAGTTCATTGACAGGCTCATGGTAAGCAGCGCGAGCAACCACGACGTTATGACTTTCCTGACAAGCCGGCGGTATGTCGTACGCTCTATTGCTTCGACCGATTCGCCCTCGTCTATGACAAGGTCGTATCCGGCTTTGATGATTTCGCTTTTCATCATTGCCGGCGTGATAACCTTAGGGTCGTATTCTACCAGGGCCGTGCGGGCGGCGAAGTTGACGCTTGCTGATTGTATGCCGTCAAGCTGGTTGAGTCTCCTTTCGACGTTGGCGGCGCATCCGGCACACGCCATGCCTGTTACTGCTATTGTTTTTTTCTCCATAACTGTCAGTTAGTTTGTTTTGTGCAAAAGTACGCAAAACAATCGTCCGGCCTGTTATGGAATTATGGAAAAGTTTTATGAGGTTATGGGTGTGTTTGTGTGGCGTGCGATGATACAGGTCCGGCAGTCTGTAAAAATTGTAGTTGCCGTCGTGTTACGTGGCGGCGTATATCCGTTTTTTACAGTCCGACCTTGTCTAATTGTTTAAGGCTTTTCTTTCCCGCCGCCTTGAATTGTGAAGGCGTCATGCCCGTTACGCTCTTGAACTGGGTGCTCAGGTATGCCGTGCTTGAATAGTTCATCTTCAATGCTATTTCGCTGACCGACATCTCGTCGTAAAATAAAAGTTCTTTTACGCGTTCTATTTTTTGCAAGATGACATATCTCTCGATAGTCATGCCAGTGCTTTCGGAGAAGAGTTTGCTCAGCGTGCTGTAATCGGTGGCGAGCTTGCCTGACAGGTGTGTAGACAGGTTGACGTCTGATTTGTTATCCTTATAGTGTACAAGTTCTATTATTTCGCTTTTTATCCTGTCTATGATCTGTTTCTGCTTGTCTTCAAGCAGTTCGAAACCTAAGTCGCATAGGGTAGCACGTATCTCGTCGGTTTTGTCTTTGTCTATTTCACCTTCGATATCGGCAATGCCAAGCTCAACCGATACCGGCTTCAGTCCAAGGCTTTGTAGGGCGTTTTTAACGGCGGCCTTGCACCTGTCGCAAACCATGTTTTTTATGTAAAGTGTGGTCATGTCAGACGTTGGAAGGTGGTTGAGTCAAGGATGTGATGATGTCTGTTGGGTTGTGGTTTCGAATAGCCTGCCCTTGCCAAAGTTAAAAGGCATTGGTAAAGGGCAGGCCGTTGCATGAGTTTTTATTGCCGGATTCCAATTTTAGACTGAATCCCTTAACAGTTCGGCTATTGTCGGATGGATGTGCGTTATGTCGTGCAGCTTCGACGCGGTGCATCCGAGCGACATCAGGGCTGCCGCCTCTTGCACTATGTCGGCAGCGTGGGCGCCGCACACGTGGCTGCCTAAGATTGTGCCGTCGCTCTTCGTGATGAGCTTTATCAGGCCACCGTCGGCCTCGTCGGCAACGGCGCGGCCATTTGCACGGAACGGAGTCTTCTTCACTGTATATTCCAGACCGGCTTCCTTGCACTGGGCTTCGGTCAGTCCTACGGCTGCTGCTTCGGGATTTGTGAATACAGCCGAAGGCATTATGTCGAGCTTTATTTCGTCATTGCGGCCAAGTATGTTGTTTACGCAGCGTATGCCTTGCATTATTGCGGCGTGGGCGAGCATGCAGCGTCCGTTTACGTCGCCCACGGCGTATACGTGCCCGATGTTGGTCTGCATGTTGTCGTCGACGACGATGTGTCCCCTCTCTGTTGCAATGCCTGCGGTTTCGAGACCAATGTTTTCGATGTTGGCCGCGCGTCCGGTGGCGACAAGTACTATTTCGGCAGACGTCTCTCCGGCCTTTCCTTTGTACTCATAGCAGACATTAAGGTTGTCGCCGTTCTTGGCTATACTCTTTACGGCCGCCTGCATGACGAACTTAATGCCGCGTTTTTCCATGGCCTTTCGTACACGCTTGGATATGTCCTGGTCGTATGGAGGAAGGCACTCTTTCATGTATTCGACTACCGTTACCTCGCAGCCGAAGCTGTTGAATACAGATGCGAACTCGAGTCCTATGACTCCGGCGCCGATGATGCAAAGGCTTTGCGGAAGGTTTTCGATGGCAAGGAGTTCGGTAGATGTAACTACTCCGGGTAAGTTAATGCCCTCAATTGGTGGCATCTTGGGGCGTGAGCCTGTTGCTATGATTATGTTTCCGGCTTGGTATTCTTCGCCGTTGGCTACTATCGTGTGGTCGTCTTTAAGTACGGCGTTGCCTCTTACGAACGTTACACCGGTCTGTGCAAGCAGGGTTTCCACGTCTTGCCTTAACTTTGCCACTACTTCTTGCTGGCGTGCGGCTATTTTGCCGAAGTCTACTGCCGGTCTTGTTCCGCAGATGCGTGTAGCCGCTTCAACAGCCTCGGCATCGTGGCAGAGCGCCTTTGTCGGTATGCAGCCACAGTTAAGGCATGTTCCACCGGCTTCGGCCTTTTCTACTATTGTAACACTCAGGCCGTGGCGCACGGCGTAAGCTGCGGTATGGTAGCCGCCTGGTCCTGCGCCGATGATTATTATATCGGATTTCATTTTTCGGAAGGTGACTTTAATTATTAATGTAAAAGACAATAAGTTTATGCGGATTGGAGCTTTCCGCATAAACTTACTGTACAAAAAATGATTATTTTTGGAACTTCAGGACAGGATGTTTTGCCGCCTGTACGTCGTCAACGCGTCCTATCGGGGCGTTGTGCGGCGCGCTCTTAACCACCTCTGGGTCTTCTTTTGCTTCACGCGCAATCTCACGCATAATGCTTATGAAACCGTCGATTGTGTCTTTCCCCTCCGTTTCTGTCGGTTCTATCATCATTGCTTCGTGGAAAAGCAGCGGGAAATAGATTGTCGGGGCGTGGTAGCCGAAGTCGAGCAAGCGTTTTGCAACGTCCATTGTGGTTACTCCTGTGCTCTTGTCCTTGAGTCCGTCGAATACGAATTCATGCTTGCACAAGCCTTCTATTGGTAGTTCGTAAACATCTTTCAGGCACTCTTTAATGTAGTTGGCGTTAAGTGTTGCCAACGGGCCTACCAGCTTCATGTTCTCGCGGCCGAGTGTCAGAATGTATGCGTAAGCCTTCACTGCCACACCGAAGTTGCCGAAGAACGCGCCAACGTGTATTGTGTCTGCACCCTCTGCGTCGATTTCATACTTGTCGCCGTTTTTCACTACCTTGGGTTTTGGCAGGAATTTTTCAAGTCCTTGCCTTACGCCGACAGGACCGCAGCCGGGGCCGCCACCGCCGTGTGGAGTCGAGAATGTCTTGTGCAGGTTGATGTGCATAACGTCGAAACCCATGTCGCCGGGGCGGCATGCTCCCAGCATAGGATTGAGGTTGGCTCCGTCGTAGTATAGCAACGCTCCGCATTCGTGTACAATTTTGGCTATTTCCGGTATTCCCGGTTCGAAGAGTCCGAGCGTGTTGGGGTTGGTCATCATTATCGCAGCAATCGTGTCGTCGAGCAGTCCGCGCAGGTGTTCGATGTCGATGGTGCCGTCAGACTTACTCTTCACCTCCACTATTTCAAGTCCGCAGACGGCTGCCGAGGCGGGGTTTGTACCGTGTGCTGAATCTGGCACGATTACTTTAACGCGTTTGTTGTCGCCACGGCTTTCGTGGTATGCACGGATAATCATCAGTCCGGTCAACTCGCCATGTGCTCCTGCGAACGGATTAAGGGTAAATTCGCTCAGGCCGGTGATTGCAGACAATGATTTTTGCAGGTTGTAATATACGGCCAGCGCGCCCTGGCATGTATTGTCAGGCTGTGTCGGATGGATGGCGGAAAATTCGGGTCTAGCCGCCATTTCCTCGTTGATGTACGGGTTGTATTTCATCGTACAGCTGCCCAGAGGATAGAATCCGTTGTCAACTCCGAAGTTGTTGCCGCTCAGATTAGTGTAGTGGCGCACGATGGTAAGCTCGTCGCATTCGGGGAGTTCGGCGTCAGCCTCACGCTTCATTTCGGCAGGCAGATGATAATCTCCAAATATGTTTTTCGGCAATGAATAAGCTTTTCTTCCTTCGTGGGAAAGTTCGAATATCAGTTTGCCGTAAAGTTTGTTGTTCATAATCCTTCTGTTTTTCCTTGGTTATTAAATGGAAAGTTCGACAAGTCTGTCTATTTCCTCTTTTGTCCTACGTTCGGTTACGGCGAACATGATTTCATTATCGCTGATCTTTACGCCTCCAAGTATTCCTGCATCTTCATATTTCTTGCGTAATGCATCGACGTCTCCGTCGTATTTTACACAGAATTCGTTGAAGAACGGACGGTCGTATGACAGTTGGAAGTGCCCTGTTCCGACAAGTTTGTCGCACAGATTGTGGGCGCCTGCGTATGATAATTCGGCTGCTTCTTTAAGTCCTTGTTTACCCATTACAGACATGTAAATGGTTACGTACAAGGCCATAAGGCTTTCATTTGAACAAATGTTAGAGGTGGCTTTCTGCCTTCTGATGTGCTGTTCGCGTGCTTGCAGGGTCAGTACGAACGCCCGGTTGCCGCGGTTGTCTGTTGTTTCTCCGACAATGCGTCCCGGCATTTTGCGCATCAGTTTCTCCGTGCAGCACAGGTATCCGATATACGGACCACCGAACGACATGGGAATTCCAAGTGACTGGCCGTCGCCGACTGCTATGTCGGCACCCCATTCGCCTGGTGTCTTTAACAAAGCCAGGTCTGCTGCGACAGAATTGATGATGAACAGGGCCTTGTTCTCGTGGCAAGCATCCGCCATTCCGTCATAATCTTCGATGATGCCGTAACGGTTTGGCTGTTGCACAACGATGCCTGCAACTCCGCCTTTGTTGATGCGGTTCTTCATTCCAGCGTTGTCTGTGGCTCCGTTGTCTTGTTTTATTACTTCTATCTTGATGCCGTGGAAGTGTGCGTATGTCTTGATTACGTCAATGGTTTTAGGGTCGACGGTTTCAGATACGAGTACTGTGTCTGCCTTCTTTGCCACCGATGCAGCCATTATCACAGCTTCGGCTGTGGCTGTGGTGCCGTCATACATTGACGCGTTTGAAATGTCCATGTTCGTCAGGCGCGCCATCATCGTCTGGTATTCGAAGATGTAGTGTAGCGTTCCCTGGGAAATCTCTGCCTGGTACGGGGTGTAGCTTGTAAGATATTCCGACCGTTCCACGATGTACGGAATTATGGACGGAGTGTAGTGGTCGTAGACGCCTGCGCCGGCGAAACACGTTAGCTGTTTGTCGTTACGGCACAAGTTGTCAAAGAACTGCCTTGCTTCAATCTCGCTCATAGCTTCGGGCAGGTCGTAGTCGCCCTTGAATCGTATCTGCTCGGGCACGTCGGCGTACAAGTCGTCAAGCGACTTTACACCCACGCGAGCCAGCATGTCCTTGACGTCTTGCTCCGTATGGGGAAAATATTTAAATGCCATTTGGTTATGCGTGTTAAGAATATAAGGTTAAGGGATGGATGAAAACGTAAATGCTCTAAAGAGTATAGGGGGCAAGCCGCTTTGGCGGCTGCCCCACTGTTTTGCAACTTTGTTTTGCGTTTTTAGTTGTTGTTGCAGAATTCCTCGTATGCTTTGGCATCCATGAGGCCGTCGAGTTCACCCTTGTCTGACAGCTCTACTTTCATAATCCAGTTGCCGTAAGCGTCCTGGTTGATGAGTTCAGGAGTGTCTTCGAGTTCGCTGTTCACCTCAACAACTGTTCCGCTTACTGGCGACATGAGGTCGCTGGCTGCCTTTACGCTTTCTACTGCGCCGAACTCTTCACCTGCTTCGATTTCGTCGTCAACGTCGGGCATGTCAACATATACGATGTTGCCTAATGCGTTCTGGGCGTAGTCGGTGATGCCGATGTAGCCGTATTCTCCTTCTACTTTCACATACTCGTGAGACTCTGAATAATAAAGTCCTTCAATAACTTTTGCCATGATATTTTATTTTTTATAATTATATTATATGTTTCTGTCTTGTTGTATGACCGTTGCCGGTCTGCCTGTATTGTTATTTCTTATAATGCTTGTCGTAAAACCTTTTCTTTACAACAGTTCCGGGGAAGGTCTTTTTACGGATTTGTATTTCAAGCTGTGTGCCGAGTTTTGAATAAGCTGCGTCTACCAATGCCATGCATACGCTCTTTTGTGTCGAGATGGATTGGTAGCCTGTCGTTACTGTACCGACCACATTGCCTTCGCATACAACATTGTATCCGTGGCGCGGAACGGCGTGTCCCTCAAGCTCTATGCCCACTACCTTGCGGCTTACGCCCTCGGCCTTCTGTGCGGCAACGGCTTCCTTGCCTATGAATTCAGGCTTGTCCAGCTTGCAGAACATGCTCAAACCTGCCATGACAGGGCTTATGTCTTTGCTCAGTTCGTTGCCATAGAGTGGCAGGCCAACCTCGAAGCGCAATGTGTCGCGGCAACCAAGTCCGCAGGGCTTGCAGCGTCCGCTCTCAATCAGCTTGTCCCAGAATTCTGCTATAAGTTCGGGGGCGCAATATATCTCAAAGCCGTCTTCGCCTGTATATCCCGTGCGGCTGACAATAACCTCCTTGCCCTCAATGTTTACCTTTTTGGATGTATAGAATGTGAGCTCCTTGCAGGCAAGTCCGAGCACTTCCTCGACCACACGCTCGGCTTCAGGACCTTGTACGGCCAGCTGTCCGTAGCGTGCCGATACGTCTTCTACCTTGACGTCAAACCCTTCAGTGTTGGCTTTCATCCACTCGACGTCCTTTTCTGTGTTTGAGGCGTTTATGACAAGGAAGAATTCGTTGCCGCCCATTTTGTAGACCAGCAGGTCGTCAACCGTTCCGCCGTCGGGGTAGAGCATCATGCCGTAGAGCACCTGTCCGGCTTCTATCGCGTTGGTATCGTTTGTGAATATATGGTTTACGTACTTTTCGGCGTCGGGGCCGGTAACCAACGCTTCGCCCATGTGCGAAACGTCGAACACGCCACATGCGTTGCGCACGGAATTGTGCTCGTCTATTATTGATGAATACTGGATTGGCATGTCAAAGCCTGCAAACGGGCTCATCAGTGCGCCTAAGGCTACGTGTTTGTCGTAAAGACAGGTTCTTTTGTTTTCCATAATAATTATTTGGTTATGTATTTTTCCATGTAGTTAAAAGTTCTCATCTGTGAGCAGGCTTACGAAGTCGTCTTTCTTTAAGTTCATGATTATGTCGTCAAGCCTTTCAGGCAGTGCATTGCTTATGTCTGTCCTGTCGAGCCTGACGTTCTCAAGCCTGCGGAGTATTGACGAGTTGACGTCGCCTATGGCGAAAAAGTCTCCAATCAACTCGACTTTCCTTATGGTTTCGCCTTTCATCTCGATGTGTGCCTCGAGACTTCCCGTACCTTCTATTCTGCAGCGTTTCGTAAGCGTATATCGTGGATTGTTGCCTAAAATGAAATCGCGCGTCAGGTAGACGCGTCGTTCTATGTCCTCGATTTCCTTTACGTCAGTTTCCGTGAGAACGTATTCGCCGTTGCACAATCCTTTCCTGATATAGCTTTTGAATTCGTCGATGTCCAGGTCCAGATAGTCTTTTAGTAGTGCTATTCGCTGTCTCACGCTGTCTACTCCCTTGCTTTGCAGCTTGTCAGTTGTTGGCGTTATGCTTTGCAGCATGTTGTCCATGTCGGTGTCATAAAGCATCGTTCCGTGTACAATGCTGCGTCCGGGAAGATGGTAGAAGGCATTTCCGGACACCTTCTTGCCATCTACCATGATGTCGTTGCGTCCGGATGCTGAAGCGTCAGCACCCAGTCTTTTCAGCATAAGCACCATGGCACCAATGTATCGGCTGAAGGCTACACCCACGTTGTCGTCGGCCGTGATGAATGAAAACATCACATTGTCATTGTCTGCATACACGCATCCGCCGCCGCTTTTGCGCCTGAACAGGCTTATATCGTGTTGGCGGCAGTAATCAAGATTAACCTCGTTGGCTATCAACTGGTTGCGCCCTACGATTACCGAAGGGGTGACTTGCCAGCAGAATAGGTAATCTCCGCCCTGTACGTTGCGGGCTACATATTCCTCCATTGCCAAATAAAATGACACTTTTCGTGTCTTTTCTTCCGGTAATACGACGTATTGCATTCAGTTTTTCATATTTATCCACCCACAACTTAACATCGTGGATGTTTAGGGTTCAAGTGATGTTTTTTTATCCGCACAAAGATAAAAATTTTTGTCGTAACCGCCCAATAAAAATCTGATAAAATTTCTAATGTATGATTAACGCCGGTCATACAGGTTGGGTGCTGAATGCGATTTTGCGGCTTCAGCCGTTATGCGGAATGTTTGCAATACAACGATTTAATTCTGAAACAACTGTTTTCCCGTTCCGTCTTTTATTGGTAAGGTGATGTTTTCGTGATGTAATGTTGCCTGTTCTGTAACTTATTGACAGCCAAGCTGTTGTCGTGCTTGTTGCAGTAGCTGCCCTTTTGATTTGCAGGATTATGGACGGACGAAATGCAAAAGGTAACCTTTCAGCTTGTGAAAGGTTACCTTTTGCAGCGTAAGAAGTTGCCTTTTGCGTTGTAAAACACGGCCTTTTGGAAAGGCGTCTGTTTTTCATCGCCGTTTCATAGGCCTTACGCCGTATTGCCTGAACGTAAGGTTAACAAAAAAGCCCGCCATGATAAAGCGGGCTTTTTGTCTTGTTTGTTTTTGCCTGCGTGTATTGCGCCTGAGGCGGTACGTGCAAGCTTATTGTGTTACTGGCGGGCTTAGAACTCGACAAGTATCCTGAACACCTTGCCAGGTTGCTCGCTCCATTGCTTCATTGCCTCGGCAGCTCCTTCGGGAGCCACTACGCGCGAAATGAACTTCTCGACGGGATAGCGGTTTGTCCTGATGCAGTTGATTACGGCGCGGAAGTCTTCCGGCGTTGCGTTGCGTGAGCCGCGTATGTCAAGTTCCTTCTGTACGAACAGTTTTGTCTGGAACGAAACGTCGCTTTTTGCGTAACCGATGCAAGCCACGACTCCGGTGAATGCCACCTCGTTGACAGCCATTACGTAAGTGGCGGGGCTGCCCACGGCCTCGATTACAACGTCGGCGCCGTATCCTTCGGTTATCTGCTGGATGCACACATGCACGTCTTCGGTCATGGTGTTGATTGTGTATGTGGCTCCGGCTTCGCGTGCAAGTGCCAGTTTCTCGTCGTCTATGTCGGCGGCGATTACGGTTGCTCCGCGCAGCGACGCACGCATTACGGCTCCGAGGCCAACCATTCCGCAGCCTATTACCATCACCGTCGAGTTGTCTGTAACTTCAGCGCGTGAAACGGCGTGGAAACCTACGCTCATGGGTTCTATGAGGGCGCAGGTGCGTACGGGGATTCCCTCTGCCGGTATCACCTTCTGCCAGGGCAGGGCGGCGTACTCGCACATCACGCCTTGGCGCTGCACGCCGAGTGTCTCGTTATGCTCGCATGCGTTGTAGCGTCCGTTGCGGCATGACGAGCATTTGCCGCAGTTGGTGTAAGGGTTGAGGGTTACGGTCATTCCTTTTTTCAGTTCGGCAGGAACGTCGCTGCCCACTTCTTCAATAACGGCGCCTACCTCATGGCCTGGCACAACCGGCATCTTGACCATGGGGTTGCGGCCGAGGTATGTGTTGAGGTCAGAACCGCAAAAGCCCACATACTTTATTTTTACCAACACTTCGCCAGCCTTTATAGCCGGCTTTTCAATTTCTGCTACGCCTATTTCCATAGGTTTTGCAATGCGTACTGCTTTCATTGTTTATTATTTAGTAGTTATGTATTTTTATATTCCGTTCGTAATTCTTGCCGGCTTAAGGTTATTGTTTGTATCCTTTCCAGCCGTAATATGCGCAAAACGCGAAGCATACCATGGGTACAAGATAAGCTATCTGGTAAAAATGGCTGTTCACGTGCATTACGTATGCAGTCAACTGCGGCAGGCATGCGTTGCCGACTATTGCCATAACGAGAAAAGCCGAGCCGCTCTTTGTCTGGTTGCCAAGTCCCTGAAGGGCCATTGAGAATTGTGTGGGGTAGATGATTGACATGAAGAACGATACGGCTATCATAGCGTAAAGGCCCACGTATCCGCCGAAAATGCTTATTATGACGCACAAGACCATGAGCATGAGCGAGTAGAACAGCAGCATGCGCCTCGGGCTGAACTTAACCATCAGCGCCGTGCCGACCCACCTGCCGGCAAGGAACGCCAGCATGTATATGCCGAAAAATGTTGTGGCTGTGGCCTCGTCGAGTCCTGCGTACACGCAGCAGTAAACGAGGAAGAGGCTGTTGATGGCTGTCTGGCCGCCGTTGTAGAAGAACTGTGCTATTACTCCCCAGCGCAGGTTGTGGTGCCTTAGTGCGCCGAAGTCAATCAGCTTTTCTTTTTCATTATTATTGCCGGTGTTTTGTTCGTCTGCTATTTTGGGGAACTTGGTGAATACAAAGACCAATGCCACAATTATAAGCATTAAGCCCAGGATCAAATATGGCAGACGCATGGCCTCGGTCTCTTGCTGTATGTATGCGTCCCAACCTCCTGCATAGTCGGCCGGCAATGTTTCGCGTGTGTAGTTGTTGCCGCTCAGTACGAGCTTGCTCAGGAACATTGCAGAGATGAACGCTCCCAAACCGTTGAATGATTGGGCAAGGTTTAGGCGCCTGATTGCGGTTTCAGGCTTGCCAAGTACCGTCACGTATGGGTTTGCGGCGGTCTCAAGGAAGCACATGCCTGTGGCTATGATGAAGAATACGCACAAATATACCCAATACGTCTTGATAAGTGAAGCAGGGAAAAACAATAGTCCGCCGCATGCAGCCAATGACAGGCCGAATATTATTCCGGCCTTGTAACTGTAACGTTTCATGAACATGGCTATCGGTATCGGGAAGATGAAATACGCAAGCCAGTAGGCTGATTCCGTGAACGACGCTTCAAACGTGTTCAGCTCGCACGTTTTCATCAGCTGCCTGATCATAGTAGGCAGCAGGTTGCTGCTTATCGCCCAGAGGAAGAACAGGCAGAATATCAGTGTCAATGGCACCGTGTAATTATTCTTTTGCATTTTTGTCTTAGGTAGTTATGGTATTGTTGTAGTTGTTATTGGTAAGTTTATTCAGACATGTTCTTGACGTATGGCAGTTCGGGCAGTTCGCCGAATCCGTAGAACTTGCGGGCGTTTTCTCCGAGGAACAATGCTTTTTCCTCATCGGTAAGCTCGTCTGACTTGCATATAAAGTCGTAAGACATCTTGTAAGTTATTGCCGTAATCGTGCGTGGATAGTCTGAACCCCACATCAGCTTGTCAGCGCCTACCATGTCGATGGCCTGCCTTATTGCCTTTACGGCTCCTGCAAACGGATAGAATTCCTTGTTGAAAAGCCATGTTATGCCGCCTGATTCAATCATGACGTTGTCATAAAGGGCCAGCTCGATTTGCTTTTCCCATCCAGGCGTCGTAACCATTCCGAAATGGCCGATGGCTATTTTGAGGTTGGGGCATTCCTGTATTACTTCGCGCATCTCGTCCGTTTGTAAGTTTTCTTCGGCGAGGCATACGGATAGTATCATCCCGTTGTCTTCCATCAAATGGAAAAGCGACATCATTTCATCTGAATTCAGTTTGACTCTGCGGTCGTCGAGGATGAGCCTGTGGCCTGGTATGGCGATACCTTTAAAGCCACGTCGTACAAGGTTTGCAGCTTCGTCGACAAATCCAGGCTTGAAATAGTCACACATTCCGAACACGAAGAATCGTTCGGGATATTTGTTTTTTACCTCCTCGAGATAGTCGTTCTGCAGTCCGTCAATGAACTCCTGAACCACCACGGCTCCGCCCACTTGGGCGTAGTCCATGTTTGAAAGGAACACCTCTGCCGTATTACGTCCGTCAATCATGAACGGTGGCAGCATCTGCACCTCTTCGGTAAGGAAGAACGAGCGGCCGTTACGCCGTGTGGTTACGGGCATGCCGTTCCATTCGGTATCTTGTCGCAGCCACAAATGCGAGTGCGCGTCGATTATAGTTTGTGTCATGATAATGCTGTTATTCCGGTTTTCGGGCCCTACGGATTGTGTAAGACGTGAAGTCCTCACAATCCGTAGGGCCCAAACTGTATGATTATTATGTGTTTGCCCAGCGTACACGCATCTGGTCGCCTATTATTTCCTGAACTTCCTTTACCAGTTCGTTGTCAATCGGCTCGTTCACATATCCGATGTTTTTCAGTACGTTAGCCGGATTTGCCGAACTGAAGAGTGTCGTCGCTATGCGTGGATTGTTGGTTGAGTACTGTATTGCCAGTTTCTCTATCGGGTAGTTTTTCGTGTTGCAATACTCTGCGGCACGTTTGCAAGCATCTTTCAATGATTGGGGTGCCGGGTGCCAGTCGGGTGCTCCGCGCTGCGAAAGCAGACCCATGGAGAATGGCGACGCATTGATTATTCCAATGTTGTTTGACTCGAAGAAGTCAAAATAGTCGTTAAGCATCTCGTCGTTAAGACAGTAATGGCAGAAGTTCAATACTGATTCGACAGTACCTGCGGGAACGTGCTCAATCACCCATTTCAGGTTTTCGGGCTGCAGGTCGGTTATTCCAACGTGTCCGACTACGCCTTTGTCACGCAACTTGGTTAATGCAGGTAGGGTTTCATTTACAACTTGGTTCAGGTCGGCAAACTCAACGTCGTGCACATTTATTAAGTCAATGTAGTCGATATTAAGTCTTTCCATACTTTCGTACACGCTGTCAGTGACGCGTTTTGCCGAGTAATCCCATGTGTTTACGCCGTCTTTGCCGTAACGTCCGACTTTTGTTGACAGGTAATATTTGTCTCTTTGGATTTCCTTAAGAGCCTTGCCAAGTACGGTTTCGGCTTTGTAGTGTCCGTAATAAGGAGATACGTCGATGAAGTTTATGCCGTTGTCTACGGCCGTGTGTACGGCCTTTATTCCTTCAGCCTCGCGTATGTCGTGGAACACTCCTCCGAGTGATGAAGCTCCGAAGCCAAGGTTAGACACACGCATTCCTGTTTTTCCAATTTCGTTATAGGTCATAATATTAGTAGTTTTATTTTTTTATTCCTTATGACGGGCAATGGCGTAATTTGTAATATTAATTTATTATAAAAAATAGTGCGACTGCCGGTCGTGAGGTTTATTATAGGGTAAAGTTTCCCAACGCCAGGATACGGCTTATGGGGTACAGAGGTGTGTGATAATGTCCTTTCGTCAGAATTCGAAAGTCGCCCTTACGTTGAACTGTCTGCCTGTCAGATAGTTAGGCACTGCGTATTGCTGGCTGGTAACGTCGGTAACCCAATAATATGAGTTTACGTTATTGATGCCGAACAGGTTGAGGCAGTCAACACCAAGCCAGATGTTTTTGAATATTGACTTGCGCCGTTGTTCGTCGTTGCCTAACAGGCGGTAGCTCATGCCTATGTCTGCACGGCGGTATGCCGGTGCGCGGAATGGAGCTTGGTCGAGCGGACTGTGCGGTGCGCTGAACGGCAGACCGTCGGCATAGGCAAGACGGAGCGACATGCGCCAACGGTCGGTGCCTGGGAAGTAGTCTGTAAAGAACAGGTTGAGCGAGTATCTTTGGTCTGTCGGCATAGGTATGCTCTTACCGTTGATGTTTATTCGTGTGTCCATCAGTGACAGGCTCAGCCACGAGTCGGTGCCTGGTACAAATTCGCCGTATAACTTTAAGTCCAACCCGGTGGCGTGTCCGCTGCACTGGTGGCTGGCGTCATAGGTTATTTTTACGTTGTTCACGGTGTACGGCACGATATTGGCCAAAGCCTTGTAGTAGGCTTCTGCTGTAAGTTTATAGGGACGTCCGCCGAGTTTGAAGCGGTAGTCGAAGCCGGCAATGAAGTGTATTGAGCGCTGGCTCTTTATGTCGCGTCGCAGTGTGGCCTGTGTTACACCGTTTACGGTTGTTGTGTCGCGCAACTCTTTGAAGAAAGGTGCCTGGTAATAGATACCTGTTGCCAGGCGTATGGTTACGTCGTGGTTGAACGATGGTATTATGCCTAACGACATGCGTGGGCTTACAATGCTTTCCTTATTATAGTTCCAATGGCTGAAGCGTATGCCGTAGTTCAGTGTGAAATGAGTGTGCCCTCCGCGGCTTGCAAAACGCCATGTGTCCTGTATGTACGTTTCAAGTCGGTTGGCATCAAGACGGTTTCTGGCGTTGAGCGAATAGATCATGTAAAGGTCTTCTCCTGTATGGGGTATGCTGTATCCGCTTGAGTCGCGCATTTCGTATTCCTTGCTGCGTTCCTTGATGCTTTCAATCTTGTATGTAAGTCCTGCTTGCAAGTCGTGTTGGCGTGTTTTGTGGCTTACGGCAACCTTAAAGCTTTTAACTGTCGCTTCAAGATAGTTGCGCGCGTGCTCGGCGTATGTGCCAACCCCGAGGTTTTCACTGGTTTCGGTTTGCGTTAGCCAGTATTGTCCTTGTATGTCATATTTCTCTTGCTCGTTGGTGTGGAATGCCGAGGCTGTCAGCGATACTTTGGTATTTTTGCCGAAACGCCGTGTTATGCCGAGTGAGCCGAAATATGTACGGAAAATGTCTTTCTCCTGTCCGTCGAAATATACTCTGAACGACTTGACATTCTCCATCGTTCCGAACGATGTCTCCCTGTCTTCGGGGTAGAAGTCATAATGGTTTTCAGACACGTCGCCCATAAGCTCGATAGACCACAGCGAGTCTGGAGTATAAGTGAGGTATGTCTGGTAATCGAGGAATGTAGGACGGTATTCACCCTTTGTCTCGAGCGATCCCAGCAGGTATTTGTTAGTCTTGTATCTCAGGCCGTTGCTCCATGAAAACTTCTTGTTGCTGACACCAATGTATGCATTTGCACCCAGAAGGCTGCCTGACACCTTGGCTTCGAATTTCTTAGGCCTCTTATATTTTATGTCGAGAACAGACGACATCTTGTCGCCGTATTTTGCGTCAAAACCGCCGGTGGAAAATGTAACGTTTTCAACCATGTCGGGATTGATTATGGACAGTCCTTCCTGCTGTCCACTGCGCACAAGGAACGGGCGGTAAATCTCAACATCGTTGATATACACGCTGTTTTCGTCGAAACTTCCACCTCTTACATTGTATTGTGACGATAGCTCGCTGTGTGTCGACACGCCGGCTTGCGCCTGTATCATTTCTTCTACGGCATTGCCTGTAACGCTTGGCGTATTGCGCATGTCTTTTACGTCGAGCTTTTGGTTCATGTCGGTCTGCACCTTTTGTCCGGTGACGGTTATGCCTGCCAGCAGGCCGTCTTCAAACAATTGTATCAGCAGGGTCTGCTTGCCGCGTGGCCTGCGCAGCACGCGTGTCTTTGTCTTATATCCAACCATTGAATACCTTACGACTACGCTGTCGGCAGACTTCAGCGTGAGCGAGTATTCGCCTTTAAGGTTGGTCATTGTCATTTTGCCTTGCTGGACAACGGATACAGTGACGAGCTCTATGGGGTTCATCTGGCTGTCAGTTACTTTGCCTTGCAGGGTGAATGTCTGTGCTTTGGCGCCGATGGCCCATAAAAGCAACGTTATTATGATGCTTAATCGAATTCTTTCCATTTTGTATATAACGAAAGAGGGGAAAGATTATTGTAATTGGACGTATTCTTTATGGTTTCCCGCTGTCGGCAATCGATTCTCATGTTAATGGCTAATCGCGGTAAATCCACGACAGCAGTTTGTTTACCCACCTGAATGAACAGCGGAACCAGCGGTATTTGCCTACCGGCTTGCCTCCGAAACCGAGAATGAATTCGCGGAAGCGGTTTTTCTTGAACGGAAGGCCTACGTCCATGAAATATATGTGTTGGTACTTGTTGTCGTAGGCGTGTTTTATGGCCGTCCATACGGTCATTGCGTTGGCTCGCTTTATGTGTAGTTTGCGTTTGGACGCCATGTACCATAAGTAACAGTTGCCCTCGGAATATACGCAAATGCATCCGCTGACTATCTTACCGTCGGATTTTGTAATGAATAAGTCACAGTTCCCATATTCCCTTAACCTGCGGAACAAGCTCGGGTCTGGAATAAAGCGTCGTATTTTGAACGATACGTATCCTTTTAGTATTCTGAAAAAAACGTCGTACTCCTTATCGGTACTTGCTATCGTTGTGTCCAGTTTTGTTTCTTTTGCCTTAGCCAGCTTTCTTACCATTTTCGGCGTCAGCCTGTTTTCCGGTGGCATGCTGTGCAGGGAATTGTGAACTTCCATCCAGTGTATTGGGAAAAAACCGTTGGCACGGAATTTTGCATATCCGAACATTTTGGAGCCAATGTCGCTGAATTCAATATACAAGCATGTGCCGTATTTCAGTTTTCTCACTATTTTATTGAGCATCAAGCCGAAAACGGTCTCCTTGTCACAGTTCGGAGCGTATTCGCCTTCGCCGTATATTCGGGCTTGAGTGAACAGGTAAGGGGGTATCAGCGAGCCTCTGCGCCTTAACATTACCAATATGTGGCCCACTACGTCGCCCCGGCAGTCGTAAGCTACAGCCATGAACGGTCTTTGCCCGGGAGTATTCTCGATAATCCTGAACAAATCCACGCTGTGGAAGAAGTTTGTGCATTGCATTTGCGGCAGTTCTTCCCCTTTGGTGATGATATTGACGCTATACTCGTTCACAGCGCAAAAATAGCAAATCTTTTCTAAAAAAACAATAAGCGCTGATGATTTTGGCTTTTATTATTTACTTATTGCCTACCTTTGCGCATGAGTATTTTGGAAAAGTGAAAACTCGGATAATTATGAACAAGTTTGAAGATCTGGCATGCAGGCGTCGCAGTTGCAGGGCGTTTGCAGACGGTGATATTAGTGCCGAAGATGTAAGGCTTATTTTGCAGGCTGCGTTGATGTCGCCTTCGTCAATGGGGCGTCGTTCGTGGCAGTTTGTCGTTGTCGATGACAAGGTATTGCTTGAGAAACTTGCTGATGCTAAAGACTTTGGTGCTGATTTCTTGCGCGGTGCGGCATTTGGCGTGGTTGTTGCGGGCGATTCGCTTGGCAATGATTGTTGGATTGAGGATTGCTCTATCGCAGCATTGATGATGCAGCTTCAGGCTGAAGACCTCGGTATTGGCTCTTGTTGGGCGCAGATGCGTGGTCGCGGACTTAGCGACGGGACCTTGGCCGAGGACGTCGTGCGTGGAGCGTTAGGCATTCCTGACGGGCTTGGTGTGCTGTGTGTGATAGGTTTCGGCCGTAAGAAGGAAGACCAGGAAGGTCATGATGAAGAATCTTTAAAGTGGGAGAACGTCCATATAAATAAATACTGAGAGAAGTTATGAAAATAATTATGATAGGTGCGGGTAACCTCGCAACTTGCCTGGGCAAGGCTTTGCTCGATGCCGGGCATGACATATTGCAGGTGTACAGCCGTACGCAAGAGTCGGCGTCGGCGCTGGCCGGCATGCTCGGAGGCACGCCCGTGACGGATTTGAATTGTATTAGTCCGGATGCTGATGTCTATATCGTTGCGCTTAAGGACAGTGTTATCGGCGAGATTGTTCCATTGGTATGCCGTGGCAAGGCAGACAAGGTGTTTTTGCATACTGCGGGCAGTGTTCCTGTCGGCATTTTTGAAGGTTTGGCGTTGCACTACGGCGTTATTTATCCTATGCAGACTTTTTCAAAGGCAAGGCAGGTTGATTTCAGTGGTATCCCGTGTTTCATCGAGGCTAACGACGACAAAGCCTTTGCTGTTGTCACAGAATTGGCCAATAGTGTGTCAAGCCGTGTGTATGTGGTTGATTCAGAGGCGCGTAGGCATCTGCATCTGGCTGCCGTGTTCGCATGCAACTTCGTCAACCATTGTTATGATATCTCGTCTGAGATTCTGCATAAATACAACCTCCCGTTCGATGTTATGCTGCCCCTTATTGACGAGACTGCACGTAAGGTGCATTTCATGCCGCCGTGCGAGGCGCAGACCGGTCCGGCCGTGAGGTACGACAAGAATGTCATCAGGTCGCAGTCGGAACTGCTTGAGGATAATCCGATGTTCAAGCAGATTTACGAATATATGAGCATGAGCATAAGTTTTGCAGCGCAAAGAAAGGGTAGGGCTGATGATTAATTATGACCTGACAAAGATACGTGCCGTGATATTCGACGTCGACGGAGTGTTGAGCGGCGACACGGTTCCGTTACACCCTTCGGGCGAGCCTATGCGTACCGTCAACATAAAGGACGGTTATGCCATACAGCTTGCGTGCAAGCTTGGGCTTCACATAGTTATTATGACCGGCGGAACCACCGAAAGCGTGCGCCTGCGCTACGAGCGGTTAGGTGTCAAGGACATACTTATGGGGTGCTCTGTCAAAATTAATGTGTATGATGAGTTGCTCGCAAGGTATGGCTGGACTGACGATGAGATTCTTTACATGGGCGATGATGTGCCTGATTACGAGGTTATGAGGCGTTGCGGCTGTCCCTGCTGTCCGGCTGACGCCTGTCCCGACATAAAGGCTGTGAGCCGGTATGTCAGCCATGTGCCAGGCGGACGGGGGTGTGGCCGTGATGTCATAGAACAGGTGCTCCGCGCCCAGGGCAAGTGGATTGCCGACGAACGGGCTTTCGGTTGGTGAACTTGTTAGTATAAAGATATGTAGGAGTTAAAGATATGAGTAAGATGGGAAAAGATTATCATATTATCCTTGCCAGCAACAGTCCGCGCAGGAAGGAACTGCTGGCAAGGCTCGACCTTGACTTTGAGGTTAAGGTCGTTGAAGGTATAAGCGAGTCGTACCCTGCCGGCTTGCCTGTTATGGACATTGCCGAATACATTGCGGCCGAGAAGGCTGCTGCATACAAGGACATGCTTGGCGGAAGCAATCTCGTTATAACGGCAGACACGGTTGTCATTGTGGACGGCGAGGTGTTGGGCAAGCCGAAAGACATGGAGGACGCAAAACTGATGCTGCGCAAGCTAAGCGGCAAGACCCACCATGTGGTGACGGGCGTATGCCTTACGACAGAAGTGCGGCAGAGGCGTTTTTCGGTGGTTACTGATGTAGTATTCAAGGAACTTACGGACGACGAGATAAACTATTACGTCGAAAAGTACAAGCCATTGGACAAGGCCGGGGCATACGGCATACAGGAATGGATAGGCTACATCGGTGTTACATCGATAACAGGAAGTTTCTTCAATGTCATGGGGCTGCCCGTGCAGCGAATATACGAGGAATTGCTAAAGTTCTGATACCGTTTTGCAAAAGGTTGCCTTTCGTATTGTAAAAGGCAACCTTTTGCGCTTCAAGATGTTACCTTTTGCAACGCAATATGCCGTCTTTTGGGAAGTATAGTTGAAACATCTTTGTCTTTGTAAAAACAAATCAGCGGGATATTATCACATCGGATAATATCCCGCTGAAATTTTTGTTGATGTCTAACGTGTTACGCTTGGTAACCAATAAACATCATTATTTGTACTCGCTCCATGCTTTGATGTCGATATCCTCGAGCTTGACGCGGCAGAAGGCGTTGATGAACGCTGAAGCCAGACGGCTGTTAGTGATGAGCGGCACGTTGAGGTCGATGGCTGCTCGTCTTATCTTGTAGCCGTTGGACAGTTCGCTTACCGTAAGGTCTTTGGGGATGTTGACAACAAGGTCTATCTCGTGGTTGTGCAGCATGTCGAGCGCCTGAGGATGCTTGTCGGCGTCAGACGGCCAGTATACGAGGGTGTTCTCGACTCCGTTTTCGGTCAGGAACTTTGACGAGCCTACCGTTGCGTATATCTTGTAACCGTTTCTTACGAGCTGGCGTGCAGCGTCAAGTGTCTCTACTTTCTGTTTTGCTCCGCCGGTTGACAACAATATGTTCTTTCCGGGTATGCGGTGGCCTACAGATAGCATGCTCTTCAGCAGGGCCGTGTTTGTGTCGTCGCCGAGGCATCCAACTTCGCCTGTCGAAGCCATGTCGACTCCGAGCACTGGGTCGGCCTTCTGCAAGCGGTTGAAAGAGAACTGGCTGGCCTTGATACCAACGTAGTCGAGGTCGAACAGGTCTTTATCCGGCTTCTCGACAGGTATGCCGAGCATTACTTTCGTGGCAAGCTCGATAAGGTTGATTTTGAGCACCTTGCTTACGAACGGGAACGAACGTGAAGCGCGCAGGTTGCACTCGATGACCTTGATGTCGTTGTCGCGTGCGAGGAACTGTATGTTGAACGGTCCGCTTATGTGCAGCTCTTCAGCAATCCTGCGGCTTACGCGCTTGATGCGGCGTATCGTCTCGCAGTACAGCTTCTGCGGCGGGAACTGTATTGTTGCGTCGCCCGAGTGTACTCCGGCGAACTCGATGTGTTCGCTTATGGCGTAGGCTATGATTTCGCCGTTGCGTGCTACGGCGTCCATCTCAACCTCCTTTGCGTGCTCGATGAACTGGCTGACTACTACAGGGTGGTCTTCCGAAACGTTGGCTGCCAGTTTAAGGAAGCGTACAAGCTCGTCGTTGTTTGAGCATACGTTCATTGCCGCGCCAGAGAGTACGTATGACGGGCGTACAAGGACGGGGAAGCCAACGCGGTCGATGAACTTCTGTATGTCGTCCATGGATGTCAGCGCGCTCCATTCAGGCTGGTCTATGCCGTTGCGGCTGAGCATTGACGAGAACTTGGCACGGTCCTCGGCGTTGTCGATGTCTTTTGCCGAAGTGCCGAGTATGGGCACGTTCTGCTCGTCGAGGCGCATGGCAAGGTTGTTTGGTATCTGTCCGCCGGTCGAGACGATAACCCCATGTGGAGTCTCGAATTCGATGATGTCCATTACACGCTCGAACGTCAATTCGTCAAAATATAGACGGTCGCACATGTCGTAGTCGGTCGACACGGTTTCGGGGTTGTAGTTGATCATCACGCTGCGCCAGCCTTGTTTGCGTATTGTGCTTAGCGCCTGGACGCCGCACCAGTCGAACTCTACCGAGCTGCCTATGCGGTACGCACCCGAGCCCAGCACTATTATAGAACGCTTGTCGCGCTCGAAAGTGATGTCGCTCTTAACTCCTGCGTAGGTCACGTAAAGGTAGTTGGTCTGTGCCGGGTATTCGGCGGCAAGGGTGTCGATCTGCTTAACCACAGGCAGGATGCCGTAGCTCTTGCGCAACTGGCGGATTACGAGTCCGGCCTTGGCCATGTTGCCGAGTTCTGCCTCAAGGCCTACGGCGCGGGCTATCTGGAAGTCAGTGAAGCCATAGACTTTGGCAGTACGGAGCAGTTCCTTGTCAAGCACGTTGACGCTCTTGCAGCGTTTCAATGTCTCGTCTATGTCGATGATATGCTTGAGCTTGTACAAGAACCACTTGTCAATCTTAGTCAGTTCGTGTATCTGGTCGATGGTGTATCCACGGTGCATGGCTTTTGATATGACGAAAATGCGGTTGTCGGTCGGGTCGCGCAGTGCTTCGTCGATGTCGGCAATTTCAAGTTCCTTGTTCTCAACGAAGCCGTGCATGCCCTGGCCTATCATGCGCAAGCCTTTCTGTATGGCTTCCTCGAAGTTGCGGCCTATGGCCATTACCTCGCCGACTGATTTCATTGACGAGCCCAGCTCGCGGTCTACACCACGGAACTTGCTCAGGTCCCAGCGTGGAATCTTGCATACTACGTAGTCAAGTGCCGGCTCGAAGAATGCGCTTGTAGTCTTAGTAACAGAGTTTTTCAAGTCGAACAGGCCGTATCCCAAGCCCAGTTTCGCTGCGACGAAGGCCAACGGGTAGCCTGTTGCCTTAGACGCAAGGGCAGAGCTGCGGCTGAGTCGGGCGTTTACTTCTATGACGCGGTAGTCTTCGCTCTTGGGGTCGAAGGCGTATTGCACGTTACATTCGCCCACGATGCCTATGTGGCGTATAATCTTGATTGAAAGTGCGCGAAGTTTGTGGTACTCGCTGTTTGTGAGCGTCTGCGACGGGGCAATGACTATACTCTCGCCGGTGTGTATGCCGAGCGGGTCGAAGTTTTCCATGTTGCAGACTGTGATGCAGTTATCGTAGCGGTCGCGTACAACTTCGTATTCGATTTCCTTCCAGCCCTTCAAGCTCTTTTCAACCAATACTTGCGGTGAGAACGAGAATGCCTTTTCGGCAAGGCGGTCAAGTTCTTCTTCATTGTCGCAGAAACCGCTGCCCAAGCCTCCAAGTGCGTAGGCTGCACGTATGATTACGGGATAGCCCAGTTCGGCGGCAGCCTTGCGCGCCTGTTCGATGTTCTCGCAGGCTTCGCTCTTGATAGTCTTTACGTTTATCTCGTTAAGTTTCTCGACGAACAGCTCGCGGTCTTCAGTATCCATGATGGCCTGGACTGGTGTGCCGAGTACTCTCACGCCGTACTTCTCGAGTACTCCGCTCTTGTATAGCTCAACGCCGCAGTTCAGGGCTGTCTGGCCTCCGAACGAAAGGAGTATTCCATCTGGGCGTTCCTTTTCTATCACACGTTCGACGAAGTAGGGCTGTACAGGTAGGAAATATATCTGGTCGGCTACGCCTTCAGACGTTTGTACCGTCGCGATGTTTGGATTGATGAGAACTGTCTCGACTCCTTCTTCCCTTAATGCCTTCAGTGCTTGCGAGCCTGAATAGTCGAACTCGCCGGCTTCTCCTATTTTCAATGCTCCCGAACCAAGAAGCAGAACTTTCTTTATATCGTTGTATTTCATAATGGCTTTTGTTTTTTTGATGTAATCAACAACTTTTATCGGTTACTATGTGCTTTGTGGTAAAGCTGCTCCTTATTTAAGTGCATCGATGAATTTGTCGAACATGAATTCTGTATCAACCGGGCCTGAACATGCTTCGGGGTGGAACTGGCTGGAGAACCAGGGATTCGTCTTGTGGCGGATTCCTTCGTTGCTGCCGTCGTTCATGTTTACAAACAGTTCTTCCCAATCGTTGCCGAGTGTCGAGCTGTCAACGGCGTAGCCATGGTTTTGGCTTGTCACGTAACAATGTTCAGTTCCAACAAGGCGTACCGGCTGGTTGTGGGAGCGGTGGCCGTATTTCAACTTGTAGATTTTTGCGCCACCGGCTTTAGCCAGCAACTGGTTACCCATGCAAATGCCGCATATAGGTTTTGTTGATATACTCATCTGGCGGCGTATTATGTTTACAGCGTCTTCACACATGTCGGGATCGCCAGGACCATTGGCTAGGAATAGACCGTCGAAATCCATATTTGTGTAATCGTAATTCCATGGCACCCTGATTACTTCGGCACCACGGTCAACCAAACATCTTATGATATTGTTCTTGACGCCGCAGTCAACAAGCACGACTTTCTTTCCTGCACCCTCGTTGTAGCGTATAATTTCCTTGCAGCTTACCTGGTCTACAAAGTTTACGCCTTCGTAGTTGGCTGTAGGTATATTGTCAGGCTCGTCGTCAAATATGATTTTTCCCATCATGACTCCATGCTCGCGCAGTACTTTTGTCAGTTCGCGGGTATCTATACCTGTGATTCCCGGAACATGCTCGCGCTTGAGCCATTCGGCAAGGCTTTCTGCTGCATTCCAATGGTTGTATTGTTCACTATAGTCGGCGACAATTATTGCAGAGGCGTAAATCTTGTCGCTTTCCATGAAAGTAGCAATACCGTTTGACTCTACTGTGAACGGTGGTACGCCGTAGTTACCAACCAACGGATATGTGAGTACCATCAACTGGCCTGCGTATGAAGGGTCGGTCAGGCTTTCCGGATAACCCATCATGGCTGTGTTGAATACAACTTCACCTGCCACCGGATTGTCATAGCCGAATGACTTTCCATGAAACTTCGTTCCGTCTTCCAATACTAAAGTTACATTTCTCATTTTTTGTCGTGCTTTATAAATGTAATGATGCAACATTGGTTCCTATAGGCTTTGCTATGGAATCCGCCGAGTGCGTATTTCCTGAAAAAAGCCCGACGGACGACACGAGTGCCTGCCGTGGGCTTGTACTGTTATTGGTTGTGAATTAAAATTTTTGTTCAAATTTATAAACATTCTCTATATATTCGATGAATGCTTCATTGACAAGTTTTACACCTCCAGGCGTAGGGTAGTTGCCGGTGAAATACCAGTCACCCTTGTGGCCGGGAATAGCTTCGTGCAAGCCTTCGATAGACTGGTAAACAAGCTCAACCGGGGTCGTCATGCCGCTAGGACGAAGCATTTCAATGATTTTCTCATTTATTTCGTTTACTGTAAACGGCTTGTAAATATCCCGTACGCAGTTCCTCATTTCAGATTTAGGCTTCTTAAGCTCTTCCTTGCATTTATTGTAAGTGTCCTCGATAATGCTGTATAAGCCCCTGTCTTTTAATAATTCAATTGTTGCCCTGAAAACGCAGAACTCTTCAAGGCTAGGCATGTCTATTCCGTAATAGTCGGGGTAACGTATCTGTGGCGAGCTGCTTACGATGATTATTTTTTTTGGATGCAGGTGGTCGAGTATTTTCAGGATGCTTTCCTTCAATGTCGTACCGCGTACTATGCTGTCGTCAATTATTACAAGATTGTCTTCATAAGGGACTAGTGACTCGTAGGTTATGTCATAAACGTGTGATGCCAAGTCGTTACGCGATGCTCCCTCCGTAATGAATGTGCGCAGTTTGATGTCTTTCCATGCCACTTTTTCACTTCTTACATATTGATGTAAGAGTTGCTCAAGCTCTTGGTATGAAGGCTTGTGGTCCATGTTCATTATAAGGTTTATCTTTTGCTCGTTGACATAGCGCTTAAACCCTCCGAGCATTCCATAAAAGGCGACTTCGGCTGTATTGGGGATGAATGAGAATACAGTGTGGTCAATGTCATAGTTGACGGCTTTGAGTATGCTGTCGGTCAATTGTTCTCCAAGCTTTTTCCGTTCCTTGTAGATGTCCCTGTCAGAGCCACGGCTGAAATATATCCTTTCGAATGAACATTTGTAGTCGCCTTTTTGTTCGAGTATACGTTCAACGGATGTTTCGCAGTTCTTATTAACGATAAGCGCACATCCGGGTTCAAGTTCGTTTACGTCGTCGCATTCCAAATCAAACGTTGTCTGCATTACGGGACGTTCGCTTGCCACGATTACGATTTCATCGTTTTTATACCAGAATGCCGGACGTATTCCCCATGGGTCACGCATTGCAAACATTTCGCCGCTTCCGGTTATTCCGCACATTACGTAACCTCCGTCGAAATTGGCCATTGTTGATTTGAGAACATTGCTCATCTTCACATTGTTCTCAATGTATTGTGTTATTTCGCGGTCCTTTAGGCCTTTTGACTTGGCTTCGACGAAGTTGCGTTCAACTTCACGGTCCAGTCTGTGGCCCATTAGTTCAAGCGTAATATAGCTGTCGCTGTATATTCTTGGTGATTGCCCTTGCTTCACAAGACTGTCGAAAATCTCATCAATGTTTGTCATGTTGAAATTTCCACATAAGCAAAGGTTCTTGGCCCGCCAGTTGTTTCTTCTTAAGAATGGGTGTACGTAAGAGAGACCGCTCTTGCCTGTGGTCGAGTAGCGTAAGTGCCCCATGTATATTTCACCGGCAAAGGGCAGGTTCTTTTTCGCATATTCAGCGTCTGAGAGTTTTTCAGGAGTCAAATCCTTGAAATTCCTTTGTACGTTACCGAATATTTCCGTGATAGCATTGGAACCTTCTGCGCGTTCGCGGAACATGTATTCAGAGCCTGGCTCGGCGTCGAGATTAACGCACGCCATTCCGGCTCCCTCCTGTCCGCGGTTATGTTGCTTTTCCATCATCAGGTAGAGCTTATTTAGCCCATACATCCATGTCCCGTACTTTTGTTGGTAGTATTCCAATGGCTTGAGAAGTCTTACCATTGCAACTCCACACTCATGCTTCAATGGTTCCATTTGATATTCTAATTTAAATTAAGTGCCACCAAAATGTAGTCAAAACTGCTTTATTTATTGCGTGATTGGCTTCCTTGGCGGCTTACTTATTTTTAAATGTTTATTCAACGGTTACTGATTTTGCCAGATTTCTTGGCTGGTCAACATTTTTACCTTTGCATACAGCTATGTGGTAAGCCAATAACTGTAACGGTATTGTTGCCAATAATGGCTCAAGACACTCACGTGTGTCAGGCAACTCGATTACTTCGTCGACAATCTTGCTTATAGTATTGTCTCCCTTGGTTACTAATGCTATGACCTTGCCTTTGCGGGCTTTGATTTCCTGAATGTTGCTTAAAACTTTTTCATACATCGAATTACGTGTGGCAATGACTACAACAGGCATGTCAGAGTCTATTAACGCTATTGGCCCGTGTTTCATTTCCGCAGCTGGATATCCTTCGGCATGTATGTAGCTTATTTCTTTAAGTTTCAACGCACCTTCAAGTGCTACGGGATAATTGTATCCACGTCCAAGGTACAAGAAATTTCTCGCGTATGTGAAGATCTTACTTAGTGATGCTATTCTGTCGTTGAGCTTAAGTGTCTCTTCCATTTTCTTTGGAATGGCGTTAAGCTCTTTGACTATCTCTAAGTATGTATCATTGCTTACAGTTCCCTTTACTCTCGCCAAGGCCAATGCAAGCATGGTCAGCACTGTAACCTGTCCAGTGAAAGCTTTAGTCGATGCAACACCTATTTCAGGTCCGACATGTATGTACGAACCTGTGTCTGTGGAACGTGGTATGCTTGCTCCGATAACGTTGCATATTCCATATATGAATGCACCGTTTTCCTTTGCTAGTTTTACGGCGGCTAATGTGTCTGCCGTTTCTCCGCTTTGTGATATGGCTATTACGACATCATTAGCCGACACGACAGGATTCCTGTACCTGAATTCGCTCGCGTATTCCACCTCGACAGGTATGCGGCAAAGCTTCTCTATTATTTGCTTGCCAATAAGGCCGGCGTGCCATGACGTTCCGCATCCGACGATTATTATCCTTTTAGCTGATAGAAGCTGTTTCCTATAATCAATTACTGCGCTTAAAACAACATTCGTACCTTCAACATTCACGCGTCCACGCATGCAGTTTTTCAAACATTCGGGTTGCTCGAATATTTCTTTCAGCATGAAGTGTGGGTATCCGCCTTTTTCGATCTGTCCCAGGTCTAGGTCTATGGTTTGGATTTTAGGACTTAATTCACGGTTGAAGATATTGACGACTTTAAGTTCCTCGCCTTTTTTCATTACGGCGATACTGCCATCTTCCGGATAAACAACTTTATCTGTATATTCTATTATAGGGCTGGCGTCTGATGCCAGGAAAAATTCGTTGTCGCCAATTCCTATGACTAATGGACTTTGTCTGCAAGCCGCAATAATCTGGTTTGGTTCCCGCTTGTCCAACAAAGCCACGGCATATGCTCCGATAACCTCATGTAATGCAAGCTGGACGGCAGCAAGCAGGTCTATGTTCTTTTTTGTCTGAATATATTCAATCAGTTGCACCAAGACTTCTGTATCAGTGTCTGAACGGAATGTCAGGCCTTTGCTTTGGAGCTTCTTTTTAAGGTCGGCATAATTCTCGATAATGCCGTTATGGATTATCGCCAGTGTCTTGGATTCGGAATAGTGCGGGTGTGCGTTTATTGACGACGGTTCGCCGTGTGTAGCCCAACGCGTGTGTGCTATACCTACCGTCCCTGAAACATTCTTGTCTTTACAGAATGAGTCAAGGTCGGCAACTTTGCCTTTTGTCTTATATACATTAAGAGTACCGTCATGGCTTAATAAGGCCATGCCGGCACTGTCGTATCCCCTATATTCAAGTCTTCCAAGTCCTTTAATGAGAATCGGGTATGCCTCTTTCTCACCTAAATAACCGACGATTCCACACATAAATTTATCGTTATCTTAGTACGTTGACAACCAATGAGGCTACAGATGTAACAACACTTAATACTGAGAACCATATTGTAACGCTTGAACCGATGGCTGAGTTTTGTGCTTGTACCTTGTTTGGCTCAACGTATATGTAGTCGTTTTGCTGTAGATAATAATAAGGTGAATTAATAAGGTTTGCGTCATTCAAGTTTATTCTGTGGAATGACTTCTGGCCTGTCGAATCTTCACGCATCAGCAGTACATTCTCGCGCCTGCCGTATATTGTAAGGTCACCGGCTCTTGCCAATGCTTCCATTATACTGATTTTTTCCTGGTCCACGACGAATATTCCCGGTGATTTTACCTCACCAGCTACAGCTACCTTGAAACTGGCCATCTTCACGGTTACAATCGGGTTTTCGCTCTTAGACATGTATGGTAGGATGTTTTCTTTTATCCGGTTTTCGCATTGGCGTTTTGTCAAGCCTCCGACTTTTACCTTTCCTACTACGGGGAAGTTTATGTAGCCATCGTTGTCTACCAGGTAGGTTTGCAATGCGCCGGCTCCGGTATATAATGTTCCTGTCGTATTCAAAGTGTTGGTTACAGACAAGTTGAAAGGCATTGATGCCTTGGGGTCTGTTGTGCTTACTGTTATGGTAAGCAAGTCTTTAGGCATGATTCTTGCATCGAAAAGACCTTTCGATGCTGACAAGTCAATTGTGTCGGCATTTTTAAAATAAGCAATGTTTTTACCGCTGCCACAACTTCCTAGAAGCAGGCACAGTACGGCGGACGCTACTAAACCTAGTATCTTTTTCATAATTTGAGTGTTGTGATAAAATCGTAAAACTTTGCAAAAATACTTTTATTTTCCGAGATTCACAAATATTTAAAAACAAAATGCTTTAAAAAAGCCCCTTTTGCTGAATTGCGGGGTTCAGGCAAAAGGGGCTCATATAAATAAGTTCGCTTGTTAAAATTTAAAATAGTTCTTTGCGTTGTAATAACTTATGTCTTCAACCATTCTGTATAATGATTCCTTGTCGTCAGGCAGCAGGCCTTTTTCCACATCGTTGCCGAGCAGGTTGCATAGCAGACGGCGGAAGTATTCGTGGCGTGGGTAAGACAGGAACGAACGGCTGTCTGTGAGCATGCCAACGAAGCGGCTTAACAGTCCGAGTACCGAGAGTGCGTTCATCTGTCTTGTCATGCCGTCAAGCTGGTCGTTGAACCACCATCCGCTACCGAACTGGATCTTGCCAGGGCATGAGCCGTCCTGGAAGTTGCCGAGCATGGTGGCTATAACTTCGTTTGCACATGGATTCAGCGTATATAATATGGTCCGGGTCAGTTTGCCTTTTGCATTCAGATTGTCGAGGAAATGGCTCATGGCCTTTGCCGTATTGAATTCGCCTATTGAGTCGAAGCCTGTGTCTGGACCGAGCTTTTTGAACATGAGGCTGTTGTTGTCGCGTATGGCTCCGTAATGGAACTGTTGTGTCCAGTCGCTTTCGTAGTCCATTTCAGCAAATACGGTGAGCATGCAGTGCTTGAACTGGCGTATCTCGAGTTCAGACAGGTCTTGGCCGCGCATTGCCTTTTCGAAAATAGTTTCGATCTGGCTGTTTGTGTAAGGCTCGTCATAGAACTCCTCTATACCGTGGTCGGACAGTCGGCAACCATTCTCGTTGAAGAAGTCGTGGCGTTTCTGAAGGGCGTCAACCAAATCCTGGAATTTGGATATTGTCACTCCTGCAACTTCGCCTAGGCGTGTAACATAATCGGCAAAGTTCTTGGCGTTGTCAACTGCCATGGCCTTGTCAGGACGCCATGCCGGAATCATCTTGATCTCGAAACCGCTCTCCCTGGTCTGTTTGTGGTATCTCAGGTCGTCAATCGGATCATCTGTTGTGCAGACGCATTCAACATTGTAACGGCGCATGAAACCGCGGGCTGTATATTCGGGCTGCTGCAGTTTCTCGTTACACTCGTCGTATATTTCGCGTGCTGTCTTCGGACTTAGAAGTTTGTCTATGCCGAATGCTGTTTTCAATTCCAGGTGGGTCCAGTGGTAGAGTGGGTTGCGGAATGTATATGGAACGGTCTCTGCCCATTTCTCAAATTTCTCCCAGTCGCTAGTTTCTGTGCCGGTACAGTATTTTTCCTCAACTCCGTTTGTACGCATTGCGCGCCATTTGTAGTGGTCTCCACCGAGCCACAATTCGGTTATGCTTTTGAATTTGTGGTCGTTTGCGACCATTTCGGGAATAAGGTGGCAATGATAGTCGATAATAGGCATCTTTGCCGCATGATTATGAAATAGATCCTGTGCGGTCGTGGTTTCCAACAGGAAGTTTTCATCCATAAATTTCTTCATGATTAGTGTTTCTTTTTAAATAGTTAATTATAATTTAATAGCTTGTCATTATATTTATGCAAATATACTGTAATTTTTTTGATTTCAGATTATTTTAAGCTATATTTGCACAAAATAAAAAACATAAACGCAGTTAACCCTTCTTTTCAAAAACAGGAAATGATAAAAAACAGAAACAACCGAGTGTTATTGATTTATACAGGCGGAACTATCGGCATGGGGCAGAACCCTGAGACCGGGGCGTTAGAGCCTCTTGACTTTAACCATTTGGTTAGTTGCATGCCAGAGTTTTCTATGCTTAAGACAGGCATCGAAACGTATCAGTTTACGCAGCCAATAGATTCAAGCGACATGTCTCCCCGGTTTTGGTCGCAACTTGTCAGAATCATAACTGAAAATTACGAGCGTTACGACGGCTTTGTGATTTTGCATGGAACGGACACGATGGCTTATACGTCGTCGGCCTTGTCGTTTATGTTGGAGAATCTTACAAAGCCGGTAATCCTCACGGGAAGCCAGTTGCCGGTTAACCAATTGCGAACGGACGGGAAGGAAAATCTCATCACCAGTATTGAAATAGCTTCGGCGTGCCATGAAGACGGTACTGCAATCGTGCCCGAAGTGTGCATATATTTTAGTGGAAAGTTGTTGAGGGGCAACAGGGCTACCAAGACCAACGCTGATGGTTTCAACGCTTTCGAGTCTTTCAATTTCCCACATCTTGCTGAGGCCGGCGTTAATATAATTTACCACGAGGAGCATATCTTGAAGCCCGATTTCGACAAGCCTATGATACCACATACCGCCGTCGACCCCAACGTGCTTGTCTTTTCGCTGTTCCCCGGACTCCAGGAGAACATAATCCGCCATGTGCTCGATGCCGTTGAATTGCGTTCGATAGTGATGCGCAGTTTCGGTAGCGGCAATGCTTCCAAGGCGCAATGGCTTACAAGAATATTGCAGCAGGCCAGCAAACGCGGCGTGACGATAGTTAACATCAGCCAATGTCTTGCCGGTTCGGTTGAAATGTCAAGGTACGACACCGGTTACAGGCTTAAGAGCACCGGGGTTATAAGCGGCTATGACAGCACTGTGGAATGTGCTGTGACGAAACTGATGTGCTTGCAAGGTAGGTTTGCAGATAATAAGATTGTCAGGACACACATGAGTCGCTCAATATGTGGTGAAATAACAATTTGATTAAAATTATAAATATAATTTGTCCATTCGGATTTATTCTGTATATTTGCAACCCCAAAATGTATCAGGCTAGTATGATTAAGATCATCTTTTGTAATAAAAACGCCTGGTTGATGCTGGATAGATATCGGATAATTGGTATAAATAACGTAATAATAACAATTTAAGACGACACATTATGAACGATTTGAAAGGAACTAAAACAGAGAAGAACCTGCAAGAGGCTTTTGCAGGTGAGTCACAGGCACGCAACAAGTACACATATTTTGCTTCTAAAGCAAGAAAAGACGGATATGAGCAGATAGCTGACATCTTTGAAGAAACTGCAAGAAACGAGAAAGAACACGCTAAACTGTGGTTCAAGTATCTTGAAGGTGGTGACATCAAGGACACTGCAAGCAATCTGGAGGCTGCTGCTGCCGGTGAGAATTACGAATGGACTGACATGTACGACCGCATGGCAAAGGAAGCTGAAGAAGAAGGATTCAAGGAGATTGCCGCCAAGTTCCGCATGGTAGGAGCTATTGAGAAGGCTCACGAGGAGCGTTACCGCAAATTGCTTGGCAATGTTAACGACCAGAAGGTGTTCTCAAAAGAAGGTGACTGCATCTGGCAGTGTGCTAATTGCGGACACATTGTTATCGGCAAGAATGCTCCGAAGATGTGCCCTGTTTGCAACCATCCGCAGAGCTTCTTCCAAATCAAGGCAGAGAACTATTAATATTGGATAACAATATTCTAGGTAAATACAATTACAGGGTGAAGCTTTATAGTTTTACTACAGTGTTGTAATTTAAAAGACAACGGGGGCTTAAGTGCAGGTAACTTATGCCCCCGTTTTTTATATATTAATATAAGGTATAAGGTCGTAATTCTTTTATACGTTTGTAAAAGGTTATTTTTTGTAACACATGAGATTGTCTTTAACCATTTAATAGATATCCTTTAGTCAGGCAAAATGCACTTTGCAGATTTTTATAATAATAATCTGTGAAACATGCCGGGGCAGCAGCGTCTACCATGTTTGCATTATTATAACCAGCAAGTTCCTTTTTTATGTAGCCCTTTTCTTTTTTGGGTATTGCGCTTGATATTTCTGGCGTTTATGTGAATATAAGTAAATAGTTGAGAAAAGTGATGGCTTGAACATGCCGTTGCTATATAAGAAAACTCCCTGAAAGCTTCAGTTCTTCAGCTTCAGGGAGTCCTCTCTGTGATTCCGTTGGGATTCGAACCCAAGACCCACGCCTTAGAAGGGCGTTGCTCTAATCCAACTGAGCTACGGAACCAACAATCGGCTGCAAAGGTAGTCAAAAATATCATTATACCAAAATTTTTACGTCAAAAGTTTACTAGACAATGAAATATGTTCATGGCATAGCCTTTCACTTGTTCATAAGAAAAGAAAATATGATGGAATATCCATGTTTTTCAAAAATATAATGTAATTTTGCGGACAAATTTATATATAATAAAGGATGAAAAAGTTTAATTCGAAGAAATTCGTTATTCCTGCCATAGCGTGTCTTGCCGTTATACTATTCTTGTGTTACTATTTCTTTTTCACGCCGATGTTAAAGGATGACAAAAGCTATGTCGTATACATCGACCAGGATGACAACATAGATTCTGTATACTCTAAGCTTGATGTCGTGGCTTCGCATCACGCCATGTCCGGATTCAAGACGCTTGTAAGACACAGCTCTTATGGTGACAACATACGTACGGGTCGTTATGAAATAGAAAAAGGGAACAGTACGTTCACCGTTTTCAGAAAACTCAAGAACGGCTTGCAGTCGTCCGTAAGGCTTACTATTCCGAGCGTCCGCACTGCCGACAAGCTGGCCGGTGCGTTGTCCAAAAAACTTATGTTGGACAGTGTTGCATTGTATAACGCCATTACTGATTCAGCCGTTTGTGCCAAGTATGGTTATACGCCGGCGACGATGTTGTGTATGTTCATACCTAACACTTATGAAGTTTATTGGAACGTGCCGCTTGACAAGTTCCTCGACAAGATGGACAAGGAGAGCAAACGCTTCTGGAACTTTGAACGTACGCAGAAGGCAAAGGCTATGGGCTTTACCGAGGAAGAGGTTATTACGTTGGCAAGCATCGTAGATGAAGAGACTGCCAATGATGAAGAGAAACCCATGGTGGCAGGCATGTACTACAACCGCCTAAAGACGGGCATGCCTTTGCAGGCAGACCCGACGATCAAGTTCGCCCTCAAGGATTTCGACATACGCCGCATATACAATAACATGCTTAGTGTGAAGAGTCCGTACAATACATATAAGAATATTGGCTTGCCTCCCGGACCGATAAGGATTCCGACAGTGGCAGGTATCGATGCAGTGCTTAACCACGTGCATCATGACTATCTGTACATGTGTGCGAAGGAGGATTTCAGCGGCACGCACAATTTTGCAAAGACATATGAAGAGCATCTGAAGAATGCTGAGAAATATTCGTCGGCATTGAATGAGAGAGGCGTCAAGTGATAGCCTTTACGCAAGGCCGTGTATCAATAGTAAAATTTTGAAATAAAAAAGACTAACAGATATGAATACCGAAGAAAATAAAAGCGAAGAGAAAAAGACCCTGAGTTTCGTAGAACAGCTTGTAGAGAAGGACCTTGCAGATGGCAAGAACGGCGGTAGGATACAGACCCGCTTCCCGCCGGAGCCCAACGGCTATTTGCATATCGGTCATGCAAAGGCTATCTGCATGGATTTCGGCGTTGCCGAGAATTATGGTGGAATATGCAACTTACGTTTTGACGACACCAATCCTAGTAAAGAGGATACGGAATACGTGGATTCCATTCTCAATGACATTAAGTGGCTTGGTTTCCATTGGGCTAATGTTTATTATGCTTCGGACTATTTCCAGCAGCTGTGGGACTTTGCAGAGTGGATGATTAAGGAAGGCAAGGCATACATAGACGAACAAACAAGTGAACAGATTGCCGAACAGAAGGGAACACCTACACAGCCTGGTACACCCTCGCCTTATAGGGACCGCCCTGTAGAGGAGAACCTGGCCTTGTTCCACAAGATGAATACTCCCGATGTGGAGGAGGGTTCCATGGTGCTTCGCGCCAAGCTCGACATGGCTAACCCAAACATGCATTTCCGTGACCCGATAATGTACCGTATAATACATACGCCGCATCATCGCACCGGTACCAAATGGCATGCATACCCAATGTATGACTTCGCCCACGGCCAGAGCGACTATTTCGAGGGTGTCACACATTCAATCTGTACTTTGGAGTTCGTTCCACACCGTCCTCTTTACGACAAGTTCATTGACGAACTGAAGGTCTATAAGGGCGAGGCTGACAATCTTGGCGACTTCCGTCCGAGACAGATTGAGTTCAACAGGCTTAACCTTACATACACAGTGATGAGCAAGAGAAAGTTGCACGCACTTGTTGACGAGCATAAGGTTAGTGGTTGGGACGACCCGCGAATGCCTACATTGTGCGGAATGCGCCGCCGCGGATATTCGCCTGAGAGTATAAGGAACTTTATCAAGAGCATAGGTTATACCAAGTTTGACGCCCTTAACGACGTCGCCCTCCTTGAGGCAGCCGTGCGCGACGACCTTAACAAGCGCGCCATAAGGGTTTCTGCCGTGTTGAATCCGGTGAAACTTGTCATAACAAATTATCCTGACGGACAGGAGGAAGAGCTTGAAGCTGTAAACAATCCTGAGAACGAGGCTGACGGAAGCCACAAGATAGTATTCACTAAGAATCTTTGGATTGAGCGCGACGACTTCATGGAAGATGCACCAAAGAAATTCTTCCGCATGTCTCCGGGTCGTGAGGTGCGCCTTAAGAACGCTTACATTGTAAAGTGCACAGGATGTACGAAAGACGAAAACGGCAATATAGTTGAGATTCAGGCAGAGTATGACCCGACCAGCAAGAGCGGAATGGAAGGTGCCAACCGCAAGGTAAAAGGAACTTTGCACTGGGTGAGCATGGAACATTGCAAAAAGGCGGAGATAAGAATATATGACAGATTGTTCGATGTTGAGAATCCGTCGGCTGACGAACGTGATTTCAGGGAGCTTCTTAATCCCGATTCACTGGCGATTTTGTCAGATTGCTATGTAGAGGATTATGCAGCCGGGAAAGTTCCAGGCGAGTACCTCCAGTTCCAACGTATCGGATATTTCATGGCCGATACAGACTCGACTCCAGGCCACCTTGTTTATAATAAGACGGTGGGACTTAAAGATACCTGGTCGAAACAAATAAAGGGCTGATAATAGAAATGTCGTATAGTTCTGAAGATTATTTCCTTTCCAACGAGTTCAAGAGCCTGTTAAGTAAGTTCGAGGCTAATGAAGGCGGTTGTGTTTATGGCATGCTTGACCCTGACGAGCTTATGGATGTTGCTGAGTATTATTATAATGGCCGCAACCGTCAACTGGCAGAGGAAATAATAGACAATACTTTGTTAATATATCCAGGAAGCGCCCCTCCTTTGCTTTTCAAGGCAAGGATGGCGCTTTTGGATGACAATAACGTCACTGAAGCCGAGAGACTTACGGAAATGATCGAGGACAAGACAGACCTTGAGTACTTCTACATGAAGGCTGAAATAATGCTCGCCCAAGGTAATATTGCTCTTGCAGACAAGTATTTGGAAGAGCGGTTTGGTGACATCAGCGATGACGACAGGGATTATTTTGCCGTAGACGCTGCGGCTTTGTTTCTTGATTATGACTCTGTTGACTTGGCAGAAAAATGGATTGACCGTTCAGAAGATACAGATTGTACCGAATATAAAGAGCAGGCAGCTCGCATTTTTGTCGAGAGAGGGGAGTATGAGAAGAGTAAGACACTTTTCAACGAGCTTATTGACAAGGACCCGTTCTCTGTGCATTATTGGAATTCGCTTGCTTCAACGCAGTTTTTTAATAACAATATTGAAGATTCGATACAGAGTAGCGAATATTCGATAGCCATTAACCCCGACAATGCCGCGGCTTTGCTTAACAAGGCCAACGGACTTTATAATCTTGGTAATTTCAGGGAAGCGCTTAATTATTACAAGCGTTATAATAAGCAATGTCCGCGCGACGAGAATGGCGAGATGCTTATTGGTTTCTGTCATATGCTTCTTGATGAATACGAGGATGCAATAACTCATTTCAAGAAAGCTGAGACCCTTTTGCCTCCCGATTCGTCTGTTCTTGTAGACATATACAAGGATTGGGCCTTTGCTTTGTGTCGTTTGGGGCGGATTAAAGAGAGTCTGGCCATATTGGATAAGACAGGGAAACTTGATTGCGACCACAATGAGATAATGGTATACCGGGGTAACTTGTTGGCCGGAAGTGGTTTTTCTGAAAAGGCCAAGGTGTGTTTCCTGCATGCTCTTAGAGAGTCAGGCTATTCACCGACCGTATTTATGAAAATAGCCATAACCATTTTTGAAATTGGTGATTATAAGTTGGCATACAGGATGTTAAGGCTCTTGTATACAAAATATCCTGGTTGGGATGGTGGACAGTCACAGTATGCTGCATGCTGTTATGACTTGGGCTACGTTGACGAGTTTCTTGTTTATCTAAAAATTGCAGCAGAAAAGGAACCGTCTGAACTCAAGGTTGTTCTGGGACGGCTTTTCCCTGAAGACATGAAGCCGCAAGACTATTACCAATATATGGTAGAAAAGATAAAGCGTCAGGATATCAGATGATAATCCTGACGCATTAATTTTTCTATTAGCGGATTTATTCAGCTCCGGTATTTCTTGTCTTGTACATGTTTGGTGTAATGGGGTAAGATGTAATCAGTATAAAAATGCACTTTACCGTTTGTCTGCTTATCCCCACAATTAGGGTATTATTTTTTCTTTATTCCCTTGTATATCAGCACTAAGATTATTATTGCAGCTAAAGCCAGCAGCACAAGACCAATCTCGTGGCTGTACTTCGTAGCCAGTTTATATACGTCGTCAGCCGTTTTCAAATCGGTAAAGCGATAGATAAGGTAGCCCAACAGTGCCAGGACGCTGTTCCATACTCCTGCACCCAGCGTGGTGTAAATGAGGAAATGGTCCACTCTCATTTTTGCAAGGCCTGCCGGTATGCTTATCAACTGGCGCACGGCTGGAACCAGACGGCCGAAGAATGTTGAAGCCGCACCATGGTCGCGGAAAAACAGTTCGGCTTTTTCTACGCTTTCGCGGTTGATGAGGCACATGTGGCCTATGCGGCTGTCAGCGAAACGGTAGACTATAGGACGGCCTAGCCAGCGTGCCAGATAATAGTTGAATAATGCTCCTATGTCGGCGCCAAGCGTTGCAAATACAACTACTAAAAATATGTTCATGCTGTCGTCGCTCATTGCTTTCCATGCTGCTGGAGGAACAACTACTTCTGAAGGGAAAGGAATGAAGGAGCTTTCAATGGCCATGAACAGGGTAACTACCCAGTAATTCAGGTTCTCAAGAACCCATTTGAACAATTCTGCTGAATCCATTAATCAATTTGAAATAGTAAAATGAAAAATCGAGTGCAAAGATACAGCAATTTGCGAGCAACGCAAAACAAATCGGTTTGTTTTTGAAAATTATTGTTATCTGCTAAAATTTTTTATGAAAATTAAAAATCAGCCGGATACGGCTTCCTATGTTTTTGCATTTCATGCCAATTCTTCCATTCGTTAGTGCGGCGTAATTACGCCTGGCATCGGTAAATGTATAGACAGGCTGTTGTATTTTACGGCTTTTGTAAAAAGTGGTCTTTTACACGGTAAAAGGTAACCTTTTACATGCCGGAAGGTGGCCTTTGGGAATGCAATATGCCACATATTGGAAATCGGGCGTTTTCATGCAAAAATACGCTTTATGCATGAAACGCCCGATATGCTGTCCTGACGGTGGCGCCCGGTCGGTTTAAAGTCCTGTCAGGTTATTGTTTTTGTAGTTTTTTCAGCCTTCTTTCTGCATCTTTTGCATCGGGATACAGTTCGAGTGCCTTACGGTAGTTTGCTATTGCCGCCTCGGGCATGTGTTCAATCTCACATTCCTTGCCTAATAACGTGTATTCTGCGGCGAGGCGTTTTAGAGTGTCTTTTTGGCGTGCCAGCTCTTCCTTAAGGCTGTTGTTGTCGTTTTTCAGTGTGTTTATGTAGTTAAGTTTGCGGCGGATTAGCCGGCGTGCAGACGGTTTTTCGATGTCATAGCGGTGGTGTATGGCTCTGAAGAGGGCATTGATGCATGTGTCGAAATCGCCCCTGTCGAAGGCAATGGCTGACTCGTGGTATTCCTTGTCTGCTGCCGACTCTTTTAATGCCTTGTCTATCAGTGTGTTGTTGTTGAATCCGGTTGAAAACCTAACCACGTCCTGGCGTACGAATATGTCTTCGCGGCGGAGTGGGCGGGCGAGGGTTATTCCCCCTAGCGAGGAGCATCTTGACAGGGCTACATAAGCCTGGCCTCCGGCGAACACGCCTCCGGTGAAGTCGATGTTGACATGCTTGAAGGTTAGTCCCTGGCTCTTATGTACGGTAATAGCCCATGCCAGGCGTAGCGGAAATTGTATGTAGCTGCCGATTTCCTCTTCTTCGATTTTCTTCTCGTTCTCGTTGAACTTGTAGCTCATGTTGCTCCAACGCTCGCGCCGTACGTCGTATTCGTTGCCGTCTTCGGTCACTACATACACAGTGTTGTCTTCCTCGTCAATACCTTCAACTACTCCAATCGTGCCGTTCACCCAGCGGTGGTCCATGTCGTTCTTGATGAATATTACCTGTGCGCCCGGCTTCAGTTCGAGCTGTTCTGGCGTAGGCAGGCTTGAGGCTGGAAAGTCTCCGGTTATTTTGCCTGTGAAATTGGTGGCCTCGCCGGGCAGGCTTTTCAGCTTGCGTTCATTTATGTAGTCTACCGTGTCGCGGCGTGTCGACAATGTGATGGCCATGCTTTTTTCGCTTTCTTCGGGCATGGTCACCCGCGTGTTCAGTGTGTTCAGGTCTGTGTCGGTTGCGCAGCCTGTACGTAAGTGGTCTAGTATGCTGATGAATGCTGCGTCGGTTTGTCTGTATGTTTTCTGCAACTCGATGCTTACGAGGTGCGTTTCACGCCACACACGGGCGCCGAAGAATAAGGTTGTGGGGTAGTAGGGGTGTAGCATGCGGCGTTCGTCTTCCTTGACTACCGGTTCCAATTGGAACATGTCGCCAACGAGCAGAAGCTGTTTGCCGCCGAATGGCTGCCGCATGTTACGTGAAAACACGCGCAACACTTTGTCTATGAAGTCGATGATATCTGCCCGCACCATGCTTATCTCGTCAATCACAATCAGCTCTACTTCGCGTAGAATCTTGCGCTTTTCGGATGTGTACTTCATCGTGGCGCGAAGGTTGCGCACCGAGTATCGCTCGTCGTCGGGCAGTAGCGGGTGGAAAGGCAGTTTGAAGAAACTGTGCAAAGTGGTTCCTCCTGCATTTATGGCTGCTATGCCAGTCGGGGCAAGGATGACGTGCTTTTTCTTGGTATTTGCGCATATATGGCGCAGGAACGTAGACTTGCCCGTGCCGGCTTTTCCCGTAAGGAAGAGCGAGCGGCTGGTGTATTGTATTATTTGCAGGGCTTGTTGCAACTCTCTGTTGTCGGTGTCGAGCATCGGGATTAACTTCTGTCTTGTTTCTTAGAGTTTGCGGTATAATGTTGCATGGTGATTTTGTCATGCAACATTGTTTTTTGTTGGAAACAGAAGGGCGAAAGGCCTTTTATCTATTTTACGGCCTCTCGCCCTTCTGTATGTCATAGGTCTTCAAACCTTACCACTTCTTCGTGTGGTTTGTCGTTCTTTTTGGGCTCTTTTCTTTCTTTTCGCCCTTCTGTTTGGGGTTCAACGTTTATGGCGTTGCCTGTTACCATCTTTTCGAGGGCGTTCATCGGGTGACCTGTCTTTTCCGCAGCTATCGAATCGGCCAGTGCCGTGCTGTCTATTGCAGCTGTGTCCTTCTTTACCGGATAATAGCTGTCGCAAAGATACATGTCGCGTGTAATGTCGTCGTCGACAGGTTTGTTGAAGTGCCCGTGGTATTGCCTGAAGTTTGCATCAGACATCAGCGATTGCAGGAAATATCCGCATATAGGCAATGCAGTGCGGCTTCCTTGTCCGAGCGCTCCCGTGCGGAAGTGTATGCTACGGTATTCGCCGCCAACCCATGCTCCGCATACTATCTTGGGGCTTACGCACATGAACCATGCATCTGAATGGTTGTTTGACGTACCGGTCTTGCCTCCGAAGTCCGTGTCTTGCGCCTTGCCGACGTATCCCCACAAACTTTGAGACGTTCCACCCGGTTCACGCATTCCGCCCATGAGCAGCTGTTGCATGAAGAAAGCGCTCTTGTACGGTATTACTTGTTTCTCCTCTTCCTGGCTGGTGTAGACTTCATGTCCGTCCTTGTCGACTATTCTTGTTACAAGTACAGGCTCGATATGCTTGCCGTCGTTGGCGATTGTACAATATGCGTTGACCATTTCGAGCAGGTTTACGTCTGACGAGCCCAGCGCGAGTGAAGGTTGCTCGTCGAGCGGGCTCTTTATTCCCATGTCGTGGGCGGTCTTGGCAATGTTCTTTATACCCATTTCCTGTCCGAGCCTTACAGCTATCGAGTTTATACTTCTGGCGAATGCTCCTTTCAGCGGAATCGAGTCACCAGAGAATCGTCCGTTTGCGTTGGACGGTGTCCACGTTGTCATTCCGTGTTTCTGCTTGTCGTAAACTTCCATGCGGATGTATTCGTCGCGGCGCTTGTCGCACGGTGTCAGTCCCTGGTTCATCGCTTCGGTGTAGACGAAGAGTTTGAACGTAGAGCCAGGCTGTCGCATAGCTGTTACTTTGTCGTACTTCCATGAATCGAAGTCAATGTCGCCTACCCATGCCTTAACGTGCCCGGTCTGTGGTTCCATGGCTACGAACGAACAGTGCATGAACTTGACCATGTATCGTATTGAGTCAAGAGTGCTCATTTCTTTCTCTATGGTCCCCTTCTCATAGTCGAAGAGCTTTACCTTGTGCGGTTTGTTGAGGTAATAGTTTATAGAGTCAGGCTGGTCGGGGAAACGTTGCAGGAGCATCTTGTATGCAGGCTGACGTTTGGCAATGTCCTCGATGAAACCGGGTATGACTTGGTGGTTCTCGTCGCGCCAAGGATCCTGGCCTGCCCAATGGCGGTCAAAGTTACGTTGCACTTGCCGCATCTGTTTCCTTGCCGCTTCCTCGGCATATTTCTGCATGCGGGTATCGATAGTCGTATAAATCTTCAATCCGCTGCTGTACAGGTCGTAACCGTTCTCCTTACACCAGTCTTTCAGGTAGTCGGCTATTGCTTCGCGGAAGTATTTTGCCTGCCCGTCATAATTGCTTTCCACGCTATAATTAAGCTTTATAGGAATGGCGCTTATCGAGTCAAACTGTTCTCTTGTCAAGTCGCCGTGCGACATCATGTTGTGCAATACAACGTTACGTCTTTCCAGGCTGTTCTCCGGATGGCTTATTGGATTATAGTATGTTGTAGCTTTTAGCATGCCCACGAGCACGGCTGCTTGTTCGGCAGTCATTTCGGCAGGGGTGGTGTTAAAATAAGTCTTGCATGCTGTCTTTATACCGTAGGCGTTAGAACCGAAGTCTACGGTGTTCGCGTACATTGTAAGAATATCCTGCTTGTCGTACAACATTTCAAGCTTGGTGGCTATTATCCATTCCTTGCTTTTCATGATGAGCATTCGTACGCCGGGTATATAGCCGAGAAGTCCGGTTGAGTATTGTGTCCTTACGCGGAACATATTTTTGGCCAGCTGCTGGGTTATTGTGGAAGCACCTCGGGCTTCATGGCTGACCGCAACCTCTTTCAATACTGCGAAGAGGCCAATGGGGTCTACACCACGATGTTTATAGAAACGCTCGTCTTCGGTATCGATTAGGGCTTTCCAGAATACAGGATTAACATCTTCGTATTTTACAGGTGTACGGTTTTCGCTGAAGTATTTGCCAATGAGTACACCGTCAGCACTGTAAATTTCCGATGCTTCACTGGTTGTCGGTTTTTTTATTTGTGAGAAACCAGGAGATTTACCAAACAACCACAAAAAGTTAATGTCGACCATGCCTAAGTAAACTATGAACGCCACAATGAGCGAGGCTATTACAACAATGGTCTTCTTATACCATTTGCTACCGATGTAAAGACCTTTGTACCATTGCCAAAAGCTTTTCATCTTGCGGGTGCAGAGTGTAAGAAATCTGCCTATCCGTGAGTCCTTGAATTTCTGAAACATAATATCTTTCGTTTTTCTTGTGCAAATGTAACGAAAAAGATGTGTCTTAATCGAAATTGCTTATGTAATTTATGATTTCTTCAACATTGTCCGGAGAAAACCAGCGTATATCTTTATCTCGCTTGAACCAGGTAAGCTGTTTCCTGCAATATTTATGTGTATTGCATTTAATCTTGAATATAGCTTCGTCTAGTGAGTATTTACCGTCAAGATAATCGAAAAGTTCCTTATATCCAACTGTATTCAATGAGTTGGTGTTTCGGTATGGATATACTTTTCTTACTTCTTCGAGCATGCCGTCATCCATCATTCTGTCAACGCGGACATCTATACGTCTGTATAATTCCTCACGTTCGCGTGTCAGACCGATTTTCACTAATTTGAACGGCCGCTTTTTTTTTGCATTGGTTCTGAATGAAGAGTACATCTTCCCTGTAGACAGGCATATTTCGATAGCATGAATCACGCGTTTATGGTTTTTCCTGTCTACTATATCGTAATAATCCGGATCAAGCGACTTAAGCATTTGGCAGGCTGCCTCCAAGCCGTTTTGTTCATAATAGTCTTGTACCTCGCGGCGCACGTCCTCTTTTACTGATGGTATATCGTCAATACCATTACATACGGCATCAACATACATCATGCTTCCGCCTGACATTATCACTTTCTCGTTTTCTTTGAAAAGATTGCCAAGCAGTTTAATTACATCGTTTTCAAACATTGATGCATTATAGTAGTCGCCAATATTTAAGTTGCCAACGAAATAGTGCTTAATCCTGCGTCTTTCCTCTTCTGTCGGTGCCGCCGTACCAATAGGTATCTCATTAAACATCTGGCGTGAGTCAGCATTAATTATTACAGTGTTGAGCCTTTCGGCCACATCCATGCACAATGCTGTTTTACCTACCCCTGTAGGGCCCACGATGACTACTAGTGTATTCATAAGTTTACCTTATGATACCACGTTTTGAAGTTTCAACGAAGTTGATGATATAATTTATTTCTTCACATTCAGGCAGATGCTTACGTATTTCCTCAATACCCTCTTTCAGCACGCCTTTAGAGTATAGCAATCTGTAAGCTTCATGTATGTTGTTGATAAGCTCATTATTAAAGCCGCGGCGACGAAGCCCGACAATATTGATTCCACAGTATTTAGTGGGCTCTTTGCCTGCTATTATGTATGGAGGAATATCCTGACTGAACCTGCATCCGCCTTGTATCATTACGTGACCGCCGATATGGCAGAACTGGTGGCAAAGAACTGTTGCGCTTAATATGGCATGGTCGTCTACTGTTACTTCTCCGCCAAGTTTGGTTGAATTGCCAATAATACAATTGCTGCCTACTACGCAGTCGTGAGCAATGTGCATGTTTTCCATCAAGAGGTTGTTTGAGCCAACCTTGGTCATTCCTTTAGATGCTGTACCTCTTGATATAGTGGCATTTTCTCGTATGCTGTTGTTGTCACCAATTTCGCATGTTGTATCTTCACCTCTGAATTTAAGGTCTTGTGGCTTTGTACTGATACTCGTTCCATGAAATATCTCATTACCGCTTCCTATTCGCGCACCGTAATTTATTATGACGTTACTTTGCAGTACATTGTTGTCTCCCATTACTGTATTTTGGTCAATAAAGCAAAACGGGCCGATTACATTGTTGTCTCCCAATTTTGCATCGGGATGTACATAAGCAAGTGGACTTATTTGGTTCATATCTGTGTGTTTGTGGTTTAAAATATAGAGTGATGGATCTGCATCTGAACAGAAAGGGGTAGCTGATATTACAGCTTTCCCCTTCTTCTAAAAAACACTTTTATTATCTTTATTTGTTTTTCACAATTTGTGCGGTAAACGTAGCTTCCGACACAACCTTGTCACCTACAAATACATAACCTTTCATTGATGAGACTCCGTGACGGACTGGTGCCAAAAGGTCTACCTTAAATAATAAGGTGTCACCAGGTACAACTTTCTGACGGAATTTAACATCGTCAATCTTCATGAAGTATGTCGACCAGCGTTCAGGTTCTTCTACGGTGTTTAGTACAAGCAAACCGCCACACTGTGCCATAGCTTCAATTTGGAGAACGCCAGGCATTACAGGCTCTTGAGGGAAGTGCCCCTGGAAGAACGGCTCATTGCTCGTTACATTTTTCACGCCTACAATGCTTGTCGGTCCGAGTGCTATCACCTTGTCAACCAATTGCATTGGATAACGGTGCGGCAGAAGTTCGCGTATGCGGTTAACGTCCATTATGGGCGCTTCATTACAGTTGTATATCGGAGCCTGTATCTCATGTTTGCGGATTTCACGGCGCATTAGGCGGGCAAACTTGTTGTTTATCGTATGACCTGGTTTTGTTGCTATGATACGGCCTTTTATGGGTTTGCCGATTAGTGCCATGTCACCAACTATGTCAAGCAGCTTGTGGCGTGTACATTCGTTTTCCCATACGAGTGGCTTATGCTGTATGTAACCGAGTTTTGTTGCATCGAGGTGTGGTACTTTCAGAAAGTCGGCCAACGCATTCAGACGTTCTTGTGTAGTCTGTCTTTCATATATTACTATGGCATTGTCCATATCGCCACCTTTTATCAGGTTGGCACGGAGCAGCGGCTCAATGTCTCTAACAAATACGAATGTTCGCGCAGGAGCTATCTCTGTAGCGAAGTTCTCCATGTGGTCAAGCGTGGCGAACTGGCTGTTGATGAATTTTGAGTCGAACGAACACATTGCCGTGAGACTGAACTCGTCGTCAGGCAGTATTATTATGCTTGAACCGCTCTCTTCGTCTTTAACTTCAAGCTTGTGGCGAATTATGTAATAGTCTTTCGGGGCGTTTTGCTCCTCAATTCCTATTTCATTTATCTTGCTGATATACTGTGCGGCCGAGCCGTCTAGTATTGGAAATTCCGGACCATTTACCTGAATCAGGCAGTTGTCTATGCCGAGTGCGTAAAGTGCTGCAAGAGCGTGCTCTACGGTTGAGACTTTTACATCTCCTTTACCTAATACGGTTCCGCGCTGGGTGTCAACAACATTCTCGGCCACAGCGTCGATTATAGGTTCTCCTTCAAGGTCTATTCGTTGTATTTTGTAACCTGTATTCTCTTTTGCCGGATTGAACGTGATTGTTAGGTTCAGTCCTGTATGAAGGCCTTTTCCGCATAAGGCAAAGCTGCCTTTCAATGTATTCTGTTTAGACATTTCCATTATTATAGGTCTTTTTTTAATTCTTCAACTTGTTTCTGTAAATCATTGAGTTGTTTGTAAATCTCAGGTAGTTTGCGTGTCAGCGCAATCGATTTGAAATAAGCCTTAGGTTCGGTCGGGGGGGTACCAATCAATGTGGTGTTGCCTTTTATGTTTCCTGGTACTCCTGACTGTGCACCAAGGAACGTCTTGTCGCCGATGCTTATGTGTCCTGCTATTCCAACCTGGCCACCGAACATGCACCATTTACCAATTTTCGAGCTTCCCGCCACACCTACTTGGGCTGACATGACGGTGTTTTCACCTACTTCTACGTTGTGGGCAATCTGTACGAGGTTGTCAAGCTTTACTCCCTTGCGTATTATGGTGGTTCCCATTGTCGAGCGGTCTACACAGGTATTTGCGCCAATTTCGACATTGTCTTCAATCGTCACGATTCCAATCTGCGGTATCTTGTCGTAACCTTCGGTGTTTGGTGCGAAGCCGAACCCGTCAGCTCCAATCACCGAACCGGCATGGATGGTAACGTTGTTGCCAAGTTTGCATCCGTGGTATATTGTTACGTTGGGATATATCTGGCATCCCGTTCCAATGCTGGCACCTTCTTCGATTACGGCATGGGGATGTATTTGAGTGTTGTCGCCAATAACGACTCCGTCTCCAATATAAGCGAAAGCCCCGATGTAGCAGTCTTTTCCTATTTTTGCACTTTCAGATATGAAAGCCATCGGGCTGATGCCTGTCTTTTTTGGCAGTGATGCTTGATATAGTTGTAGCAGCTTGGCAACACATTCATAAGCATTTTTTACTCTTATCAACGTAGCCTTGACCGGTTGCGTCAATTCAACATCCTCGTTTACAAGCACGATGCTTGATTCAGTGTCATAGATATAGTGGGTATATTTAGGGTTCGACAGGAACGATATTGCTCCTGGCACACCTTCTTCTATCTTTGCGAAGGTGTGAACGGTTGCGTTTTCATCGCCTTCAATTTTTCCTCCGATGAAACTTGCTATTTGTTTTGCCGAAAATTCCATTGCAATGTAATTACATTTAATAAATGCAAAGGTAAATAATTTTATTCAAATACGTTGATAACAAAGGTAATATTTGCGAATTTTTTTGGAAAGTAAAGCAATGTTCATAACTTCCGACGCTTCCGAAATGTCTTTAACGGTATTGTCCTTGAATATAATGGATATCTGGTCGTCGTTTACGTCGTACATGTCTTTTTGGATTGTATCTACACTCATCAGGTAGCCTGCGTCCTCGTAGCTGACACCGAACCGGGCGGCAAGTCTGGTCCTTACCTCGTTTATGTGCCCTTCTTCAGTCGGCGTGCCCGTTATTTCCACTTTGAACAGGTTTCGGTTAAGTATGTCAGACGACAGGATGGACAATACTTTGTCCTTGCTTCCGGTCCAGACTTTCAGCGAACTCCAGATGTCATTGTCGTCAAGCATGGCGTAATTGCGCTGCGCCTCCTCGCTGTTCCTGTATGTTTCGGCGTCTATGTCGTTGTAAAGGAAATAGCCGAGGCACGGCGTTGCGAACACGTTCTCGCCTTCGAGTGCGAGTTTCTTTGCGCGTAGGAGGGCGTTGACAAGCACTTTCTCGCTCGACACGGTGGTCTTGTGAAGGTAAACCTGCCAGTACATCAGTCGGCGCGACATAAGGTAATTTTCTATTGAATATAGGCCTTTCGAGTTCACCACGAGGTTGTCGTAGACGACGTCTAGCATCTTTATTATGCGTGCGCTGCCTATGTTGCCCTCGGTCACTCCTGTGAAGAAGCTGTCCCTTCTCAAATAGTCGAGCCTGTCCATGTCCAACTGGCTGCTAATCAGCTGGTGCAGGAATTTTTTTGGATATTCGTTTTTGAATATCTTGAGTGCAAGATTGAGCTCGCCTTTCATTTCGCGGTTGATCTGTTCCATCATCAGCAGTGAAATGTCTTCGTGGCTTATGCCTTTGATTAGCGTATGCTCTAGCACGTGCGAGAAGGGGCCGTGCCCTATGTCGTGCATCAGTATGGCGGCCTCAACGGCTTCGGCTTCGCTGTCAAATATGAAGATGCCCTTCTGTGTCAGCGAGGTTATGGCTTCGCTCATCAGATGGAATGCACCTAACGAGTGTTGGAATCTCGTGTGTTGAGCCGACGGGTAAACCATCGAAGTAAGTCCGAGTTGCTTTATTCTTGTAAGCCTTTGCATCAAAGGATGCTCTACTATGTTGAGTAGCAGGCCGTGGGGTATTTTGATGAAGCCGAATATCGGATCGTTGATAATTTTGCTGTCGTTCATCTTGAAACCATGTGATTAGTTTGCGTTTGTTCCAGTTCCAGCAGGAACTTCTTGGCTCTCAGGCCTCCTCCGTATCCTGTCAGCGTGTTGTTGCTGCCGATAACGCGGTGGCATGGTATTATTATTGATATTGCGTTGGCGCCGTTGGCGTTGGCTACGGCGCGTACTGCTGCTGGCTTGCCCAACCGTGTTGCCATCTCCCCGTAAGTGATTGTCTGTCCATAAGGTATTTCCATCAGGCTGTTCCATACGCTTTCCTGGAATTCCGTGCCTGCTGTAAGCAGTGGGATGTCGAACGCTTGCCTTTCATGCCTGAAGTATTCGTCGAGTTGGCGGCGTGTCTCCTCTATTATTTCCGAGGTCATTTCCGTGTAACCGGCGTTCAGTAAAGTCTGCAACCGGTGGTCTACTCTTCCCGGATGTTTCTGCCATACCCAGTTGCATAAGCAAAGTTTGTCCCCTAACGACCCCAGTATCATGTCTCCGCATGGGGACTGGTAATGCTGTATGAATATCTTGTCAACCATGATTATTGTAATTGCAGCTGAACATTCCAGCGGGTTTTGCGGATTTTTTCACTACGCTGTACACGGGCTTGCTTATTTGTTAGCCCTGCCAGGCCTTACGTCAGGCAGGAATACGGCTATTATGCCTAACAGCGGGAGCCATGTGCTGACCTTGAAAATGAATTCAATGCTTGTAATGTCGGCCAGCCATCCGAAGAACGCCGAACCTATGCCGCCGAGCCCGAACATCAGTCCGAAGAACACTCCTGCTATCATTCCCACCTTGTCGGGCTTAAGGTCGGTGGCATAAACCACTATCGCCGAGAAGGCGGATGCTATGATGAGTCCTGTCAGGACGGACATGGCTACTGTGCCGAAAAGGTTGAGGTAGGGCATGGCAAGCGTGAAAGGTGCGGCACCAAGTATGGAGAAAAGTATGACGTACTTGCGTCCGTACTTGTCTCCGAGGAATCCTCCGAGAAGCGTGCCTATGGCGAAGGCGGCGAGATAGGCAAAGAGGCAGAACTGTGACTCTTGTACGGATATGCCGAACTTGTCGATGAGGTAGAAGGTGAAATAGCTCGTCATGCAGGCGTTGAAGAAGTATTTTGAGAATATCATCAGCACGAGTATTGCGAGCGCCATGCGCACCGTCTTTTCCGGCAGTTGGCAGACGCCTGCCGACATCTTGCCGTGCTTGGTCTTGATCTTCTTCAACATCATGCTGTACCAGTAGCCCACATGTGTCAGCAGTGCTGATGCAAGCAATGCGGCAAGCGCAAAGAACGCCACGGCATGCTGGCCGTAAGGTATGACTATGAGTGCCGCCAGCAGCGGACCTATGGCGCTGCCGCCGTTGCCGCCCACCTGGAATATTGACTGGGCAAGACTTTTCCTTCCTCCTGATGCCATCTGTGCCACGCGCGACGCTTCGGGATGAAACACCGACGAGCCGCAGCCAATCAATGAAACTGAGATCAATATCGTTACGAAGCCTGGCGCGAATGCCAGTGACAGCAGTCCGACGAGCGTAAAGCACATGCCGAGCGCAAGCGAGTAGGGTTGCGAGTGGCGGTCGGCGTAGTTGCCGACGAATGGCTGGAATACCGACGAAGTCAGCTGGAACACCAGTGTTATTATGCCTATTTGGGCGAATGTGAATCCGAACTTATCTTTCAGAAGCGGGTATAGGGCTGGTATTACCGACTGGATCATGTCGTTAAGCAAATGGCATGTGCCTATCGTGAACAGTATCGCATAGGCAGTGCCTTCGGATACGTGCGGGTTCCCTTTTATTTTATTTAATATGTTGCCTGTCATGTATTTCCGCTGTTTGTATGCTTAGGCCTTGTTATATTTCATGCAAAATTAATATCTTTCTGACGAATGGCAAACAGGTATGCATGTTAATTTGTTTTTTATTTTTCTCAACGTGGCCGTATCGTGTTGGGTAAGATTGGCAATATTTGCTTAAGCATAAATATCTTCACCGATATTCCTGGAGGCTGTGTAAATGTTTTTTATAGTATGTTAAGGCTCTTGGCCACGTGGCAGGCCTCAATTGCGCTTTTAACGTTAAGTTTGCTGTGTATTTCCTGCCTGTGCCGGTTTACGGTATGTATGCTTATCGATAAGGTTCCGGCAATCTGTTTGCTCGTCAATCCGTTGTCTATGAGCCTGAGTACCTGTGTTTCCCTGTCAGACAAAATCCGTCCAGCCTGTTGATTGTCCAGCATTTGCACCTGCCCTGTGGCAGAGTTCACAATCTGTCCGTTCTGCCCGGTTCCTGGTAGTGCCGGCGTGTAAAGGCAGAGTGTCAGCCAGAGGTTGTTACTTGATGGATATGATACATAAAAAATACGGTGTAGCGTGTTACGGTAGTTCCCGAAGGTGTCTTTCATCCTCAGTCCGCACATGTAATAATATTCCTGCCGTTTGTTCTTGGGTTGGTGTTTCATGAAGTGCAGGAATTGCAGCTCGTGCAGGTATTTTTTGTTTAGGTCGTCAGGGTGTATGCGGCTCAGTATAGCCTTTTCCCAGATCGATGGTGTTTCGTCTTTCTCGTCGTAGCGTTTTATGCCCAGTTCGTCGGCAAAGGCACCGTAGTACATGTAGCTTATGTTTGTGTACATGTCGCTCAGCACGGCCAGCGCATTTTCGGTCAGCGCATAGCCTTTGGCTATTTCCTTGTATCTAGTCAGGGTATGGGCTTGTCTTTCTCCTGCAGCAAAGTCTTGTTGTAAGAGTTCGTTGTTAAGCCGTTTCCTGATGTCCTTGTCCTTAAAATGGTTATTAATAGCCATTGCCGTTATTGTTACAATCACTTACCTTTGCAAAGGTAATGATTTTCTGGTGATAAAATAATTGATTAAATAAATTTAGGTAGTATGAAAAAAATTTTTTTTGCTTTGTCTATGTTAGCAGTACAGACCGCAGGTGCACAGACACTTGAGAAGATGTTGTGGTTCAATGAGCCGGAGCAGTGGAAGATAGAGGACAAGTCTTTGTCGATGTATGTAACGCCGCATTGTGACTACTGGCGTATCTCACATTACGGATTCACCGTTGACGATGCCCCGTTTTATTATACGACATACGGTGGCGAGTTTGAGGTAAAGGTCAAGGTGTCAGGCGATTACAAGACGCGTTTCGACCAGGCCGGATTGATGCTCCGCATAGATCATGAGAATTATATCAAGGCCGGTATCGAGTTTGTCGACGGTAAATATAACCTTAGTACGGTCGTTACCCATCATACTTCAGACTGGAGTGTCATCACCCTTGACAAGGCTGTGCCGTATGTCTGGATAAAGGCTGTGAGAAGGCTTGATGCGGTTGAGATATTCTATTCGTTTGATGACAAGACGTATGTGATGATGCGTAACGCATGGCTGAAGGATAATACTCCGGTACAAGTTGGCTTGATGGCCGCAAGTCCTGACGGCGAAGGCTTCAACGCCAAGTTTGAGGAGTTCAAGGTGAAGCATCTTCCCGACAAGCGCCGTATGGAGTGGCAAAAGAAGGATGCCGAGGGCTAATAGGATTGAGCCCGTATATGGCGTGTGTTACTTTATGTCGGTAGAATGCTGTATTGAACGGCATTTTGTCAAAATGCAACATGTTGCCGGATGATGGCTTCTGTATAATCTTAGGGGCATCTACGGTTGTTTTATGATATTATTTGGCACATTTTGCAATTAGTTTATCGTAAATGTTGAGGCGTTAATGACTTTTCCTGGTATGTTTTTGCTTCTAAAAGCATGCCTCTTGCGTTATGAAAGGATGTTGATTAGCAGGTAAAAGGCAACCTTTGGCTTGGCCGGAGGTTGCCTTTTGGCTTTTCATGTTTTGTCTTATTCTGCACATTCTTCTGCATTTTATGATATGTTATTGATTGTCAGGCAGTTGAATATGCACATGCGTATGACCGTTTTTACCGTGAAATTATATGGTTTTGATGGTTTATTGTGTTACGTGCGTAATTGTCTGAATCATTTTGTAAGTGGTTCTGGCAGTTAAGTTGTCAAAAAGTAAAATCGCCCGTAAAACCAATCAGCTTTACGGACGATAACATATAAATAAGTAGAAGTCTTCTTTTTATGCTTGTATTTGTTCAAGTTCGACAGCCATTTCCTTTTGCAATTCCTTTGCTTTCTCGGCTGCTGCCTGTGCAAAGTCTGTGCCGTTGGAGGCGTAGATGATGCCACGGCTGCTGTTTACAATGAGTCCGCAGTCCTTCGTCATGCCATATTTGCATACTTCCTGGAGGCTTCCGCCCTGTGCGCCAACACCAGGTACGAGCAGGAAGTGTGTCGGGGCTACCATGCGTATGTCCTTGAACATCTTGCCCTGTGTGGCTCCTACGACGTACATCATGTTATCCTCGTTGCCCCATGCCTGCGACTTGCGGATTACTTTCTCGAACAAGTGCTCGCCGTCCTTGTCTGTAGTGAGCTGGAAGTCTTGTGAGCCTGCGTTGCTCGTCAGTGCCAGTACTATTACCCATTTGCCTTCGTATTTGAGGAATGGGGTGACGCTGTCTTCGCCCATGTACGGGGCTACGGTCAGCGCGTCCACGCTGTATTCCTCGAAAAACGTGCGTGCGTACATGGCCGACGTATTGCCTATGTCTCCGCGTTTGGCATCGGCGATGATGAAGTGGTTGGGATAATTCTCTTTCAGGTATTTGACCGTGCGCTCGAACGAGGCCATACCCTTTGTGCCCATGCACTCGTAGAAGGCAAGGTTGGGCTTGTATGCTACGCAGTAATCGGCGGTGGCGTCGATGATGGCCTTGTTGAAATCGAAAATCGGGTCGTCGTTTCCGAGCAGGTGCCCGGGGATTTTCTTGATATCAGTGTCAAGTCCTACGCATAGAAAGGTCTTCTTTGCGAAAATCTGTTCGATAAGTTGTTTTCTTGTCATGATTTCATTATTGTATATAAGGATAAGGCCTTTTATTGTGGCTTGTCGTGGTTGCAGGCCGTAATAGGCATGTATCCTGTAGTTATAGTTCAGCTTCTTTCATCCTTTCGGCGTTCTCGGCAACGGTCAGCGCGTCAATCATGTCCTTGATGTTTCCGCCGAGGAAGCCTTGCAGGTCGTGCGTTGTGTAGCCTATGCGGTGGTCGGTCACGCGGCCCTGTTGGAAGTTGTATGTGCGTATCTTTGCGCTTCGGTCACCCGTAGACACGAGCGTCTTGCGGCGGTTGGCAATGTCGTCGATGTATTTCTGGTGCTCGCGGTCGTAGATGAAGGTGCGCAGGCGCGACAGTGCACGCTCCTTGTTCTTGGGCTGGTCGCGCGTTTCGGTACACTCGATGAGTATTTCCTCCACTTCGCCAGTGTTGGGATTCTTCCACGGATAGCGCAGACGCACGCCGGACTCAACCTTGTTGACGTTCTGTCCGCCGGCTCCCGAGCTTCTGAACGTATCCCATTTTATGTCGCCTTCGTTGATGTTCACTTCGAATTTGTCTGCTTCGGGCAATACGGCAACGGTCGCCGCGCTGGTGTGCATGCGGCCCTGCGTCTCTGTGGCAGGCACGCGCTGCACGCGGTGTACGCCCGATTCGTATTTCAGCGTGCCGTACACGTTGTCGCCGCTGACGGCGAAGTCAATTTCCTTGTAGCCGCCTACGGCACCCTCGCTTACGCTTGTTACTGAGAGCGTCCAACCCATGGAGTCACAGAATTTCTTGTACATCTGGAATAGGTCACCGGCGAACAAGGCTGCTTCGTCGCCTCCCGTGCCGGCACGTATTTCCATTTGCACGTTCTTGGCGTCCTCCGGGTCTTTCGGCACCAACGCTATTTTGATTTCTTCCTCGATTTTTGGCTGCAACTCCTCGTTTATCTGAAGCTCCTCGCGAGCCATTTCCTTAAGGTCAGGGTCGCTCTCGTTGGCGAGAATGTCCTTGGCCTCCTTGATTGAGTTAAGGCAGTCTATGTATTTTTTGCGAGCCTTCATTATGTCGTCCAAATCTTTGTATTCGCGCGTCAGTCGCACGTATCTCTCCTGGTCGGCAATTACCGAAGGGTCGGTTATCAGTGTCGATATTTCCTCGTACCGGCTTTCAAGGCCTTCGAGTTTTTCAAGTATGCTGTTGTTGTCAGACATTGCTTAATATTTAAATTCACCAAATTCAGACTTTATGGTCAGGCTCTTTGGTCCTTCCTCTATGTGTCCTATTACTTGCGCGTCGATGTTGAAGCTCTTGCTTATGGCAATCACCTTGTCGGCTGTTTCAGGCTTTACGTATATTTCCATACGGTGTCCCATGTTGAAGACCTTGTACATTTCCTGCCAATCTGTTCCGCTCTGTTCCTTTATAATCTTGAACAACGGCGGAACGGGGAACATGTTGTCCTTGACTACCTTGCAATCGTCGCCTACGAAGTGGAGCACCTTTGTCTGTGCGCCTCCAGTGCAATGAACCATTCCGTGTATTTCCGGCCTTAGTTCGTCAAGCACTTTCTTGATTACCGGAGCGTACGTGCGGGTGGGGGAGAGTACGAGTTGTCCGGCGTTGACGGGTGCGTCAGGAACAGTGTCGGTCAGCTTGTAACTGCCGCTGTACACGAGTTCTTCGGGTACGGCATGGTCGTAACTTTCGGGATATTTCTCTGCAATGTATTTCGAGAAAACGTCGTGGCGTGCGCTGGTAAGTCCGTTGCTGCCCATGCCTCCATTGTAGCGGTCTTCGTAAGTGGCTTGTCCGAATGAGGCGAGGCCTACAATCACGTCGCCGGGACGTATGTTGGCATTGTTGATTACGTCTCTTCTCTTCATGCGGCAGGTCACTGTCGAATCGACGATGATTGTCCTTACAAGGTCGCCTACGTCAGCCGTTTCGCCTCCCGTTGCGTAGATGCCGATGCCCATTTCGCGCATGCTGGCAAGCAGCTCGTCGGTACCGTTTATTATTGCGGAAATGACTTCGCCCGGCACGAGCATCTTGTTGCGTCCGATAGTGCTTGAAACCAGGATGTTGTCGACTGCGCCCACGCAAAGCAAGTCGTCCGTATTCATTATCAGGGCGTCCTGTGCTATGCCTTTCCAGACGCTAAGGTCGCCTGTCTCTTTCCAGTATGCGTATGCCAACGACGACTTGGTGCCGGCTCCGTCAGCGTGCATTATGTTGCAATACTCGGGGTCTCCGCCGAGAATGTCAGGTATTATCTTGCAAAAAGCTTGTGGAAATATTCCTTTGTCGATGTTCTTTATTGCATTGTGAACATCCTCTTTGGCGGCCGAAACGCCGCGCATCATGTAACGGTTGCTTTTGTCCATGCTTTTTATTGGGTTATGATATTGTTTCTAGTTGTAAGGCTGTGGCGTTTCCGAACAATGTAATTGTGAATCATAGGTTTGTCGTGTGGCTTCAGGAAGTTGTGCCCGCAAGCCTTTGCGACCTGTTTCATTTATTGTTCCAGAATTCCCAGCTTGCGAAAGCCTGTAATAGAAGCATTTCCAGTCCGTTCTTAACAGTGGCTCCACGCTCGGCTCCTTTTTTCATGAACAGTGTCTGGTCTGGGTTGTATAGCAGGTCGTAAAGTAAGTTCCTGCTGTCCATGGCTTCGTATGGCAGCTTGGGGCATTCGTCAATGTGGGGGTACATTCCGCAGGGAGTACAGTTCACAATGACATTATATTCTTGTATTATTTCAGGTGTTATCTTGTCGTATTGTATGGTTCCGGGACGTTCGAACCTGCTGACAAAGACGGTTTCGAGCCCAAGTGACTTGAGTCCGTAGTTGACGGCCTTTGACGCTCCGCCTGTTCCTAATATCAATGCTTTCTTATGGAAGCGTTCAAGCAGAGGTTCAATACTTTTTGTAAAACCGATAACATCGCTGTTGTATCCTTTAAGTATAGTGTCGTTCCCCTTATGTTCGACACGGATTACGTTGACAGCACCTATCTCGCGGGCTTCCGGGCTAACCGTGTCGAGAAAGCTGATAACCTTTTCCTTGTATGGTATTGTTACGTTAAGTCCTTTAAGTTCGGGGTTTGAAGCCAGCACTTCCGGCAGGTCGTCGATTGTCGGAATTTCGAAATTGATGTATTCTGCGTCAATATTCTCGTTCTCGAATTTCTCGTTGAAATAACTTATCGAGAACGAATGGCCGAGCGGATAGCCTATTAGTCCGTATTTGTCCATGATGTATTATTTATTTTATCGCGAAATAACATGTGCAGATGCCAAAGGTGAGGCGTTTGAACCTGGCTTCGGAAAAGCCGGCTTTTTTGAATATTCCCGTCATCTCTTCGCCTTGCGGGAAGGATTCGATGGTGGATATCAGGTATTTGTAGGCTTCGTTGTCTTTGGAAATAAGTTTTCCGTAGAGCGGAAGCAGAGAGTGTGAGTATATCCAAAACAACTGTTTCATCGGAAAATGGATTGGACAGCTGAGTTCGAGGATGCTTAGTTTTCCGCCCGGCTTGAGCACCCTGCACATCTCTTTCAGGCATGCATCAAGGTTTTGGAAGTTCCTTATGCCGAAGGCGGTGGTTATGGCATCGAATGTGTTGTCAGCGTATGACATGTGTTCGCAGTCTTCTTTCTTGAAAGATATTATGCCATCTAGTCCCGCCGCTTTCACCTTTTCAGCCCCAATGCGCATCATTCCTTCGGAAATGTCGATGCCTACCACTTGCCGGGGACGCAACTTTTTTGCTGCCATTATGGCAAAGTCGCCGGTGCCTGTGGCTATGTCGAGCATTGCCTTCGGCTTGTAAGGCGCCAGCTGCTTGATTGCGGTCTTGCGCCACATATAGTCTATGCCGAAGGAGAGACGGTGGTTGAGCAGGTCGTACGAGTGGGCTATGTTGTCGAACATGGTCTCCACTTGCTTGCTCTTTTCCTGTCCGTTACCGTATGGGGTTATGCGTTCCTGCTTGTATGTCATTGTGCCTTGGATACGAGTGGACTGTTTATGGGCAGGCAGGGGAATTGCCTTTGCCGTTAATGCTGTGACGGATTATATAATAAGGTGTATCTCCCTGCCTGTCCTGCTATTGTCTGTCGTCAGCTTAAATGGTTTTCAGATATTCCCTGACGTTGTTCTCTATGCGTGCGGCTATGTCGCCTTCTTCGGCTGCCTTGTCGAACTTGTCGCCTGTTATGTGCTCGAATAGTTCGATATAACGGTCGCTGACGCTTTCGGCGTATTCGTCTGTTATCTCGGGCATTACTTGTCCGGGCTGGTTCATGAAGTCATGCTCTATGAGCCACTGGCGTACGAATTCCTTTGAAAGCTGGCGCTGGGGCTCGCCCTTCTCGAACTTCTCCTCGTATCCGTCGGCGTAGAAGTAGCGGCTGCTGTCGGGCGTGTGTACTTCGTCAATGAGGTATACCTTGCCGTCGCGCTTGCCGAACTCGTATTTCGTGTCGACGAGGATGAGGCCGTGCTTTGCGGCTATTTCCTGTCCGCGGGCGAATATCTTGCGCGTATAGTCTTCCATTACCTCGTAGTCTTCCTTGCTGACGATGCCCTGGGCGATGATTTCCTCTTTAGAGATGTTCATGTCGTGGCCTTCGTCTGCCTTGGTCGTAGGAGTTATGATGGGCTCGGGGAAGCGTTGGTTCTCACGCATGCCGTCGGGCAGTTTGACTCCGCACAGCTCGCGGCAACCGTTCTGGTACTCGCGCCATGCCGAACCTGTGAGGATTGAGCGTATTATCATTTCGACGCGGAAGCCTTCGCACTTCAGGCCTACGGTAACCATCGGGTCGGGCGTGGCAAGTTTCCAGTTGGGGCAGATGTCTGTCGTCTGGTCGAGGAATTTTGCCGCAATCTGGTTAAGAACCTGTCCCTTGAAGGGTATGCCTTTAGGCAGTACGACGTCGAAAGCCGAAATCCTGTCTGTCGCAATCATGACGATAATGTCGTCGTTGATGTTGTAAACGTCGCGTACCTTTCCGTGGTAAACGCTCTTCTGTCCATCAAAATGGAAGTCTGTTCTTGTTAATGCTTTCATTGTTATTTATTGTTAAGTTACAGGTCTGCAAGCGTTGCAGCTGCCGAGGGCGTCATACCCTGTCTGCGGTGGTTGCGTGCTTGTTTGCCTGTAAGTTGTTATTCCTGTCCGGTGTCCGTCGGGGCGGGTTTGCCGGTTTGCCGTTCTTTCGCCTGATGGTAAGCATTGTCGGCTTTTTTAAAGGCATTCACTATGCGTGTCACCAACTTGTGCCTTACTATGTCGTTTTCGTTCATGCTTACGACGGATATGCCTTCTACGTCTTTCAGTATGCTGACAGCCTCGCGCAGTCCGCTCATTGTTCCGCGCGGCAGGTCGACCTGTGTCAGGTCTCCGGTTATTATCATCTTGGTGTTCCATCCCATGCGTGTCAGGAACATTCTTATCTGGGCGGTGGTCGTGTTCTGTGCCTCGTCCAATATTACAACGGCGTCGCTCAGTGTCCTTCCTCGCATGAAGGCCAGCGGGGCTATCTGTATGACGTGCTTTTCCATCATGTCTTGCAGCTTTATTGCCGGAAGCATGTCTTCGAGCGCATCGTAGAGCGGTTGCAGGTAAGGGTCTATCTTATCTTTCATGTCGCCCGGCAGGAATCCGAGCTTCTCGCCGGCCTCTACCGCTGGGCGGCTCAGTATAATCTTCTTTGCCTTTTTCTCCTTAAGCGCCTTGACGGCAAGGGCTATGCTGAGGTATGTCTTGCCTGTACCGGCCGGGCCTATTGCGAACACCATGTCGGTCTTCTCGTATGCGTCGATGAGCTTCTGCTGGTTTTCGCTGCGGCTTTTTATGGGCTTTCCTGATATGTTGTACACCACTACGCCTTTCGTGGTGTCCTCTTTTGCCTTCCCGCCCTTTATTATGTCTATTATGTCCTCCTCGTTGATAGAGTTGTATTTCAGAACGTGCTTGCGCAGTTTTTCGATGTTCTCTTCAAAACTTGCCATCAGCTCCTCGTCGCCGAGCACCCTTATGACATTGTCGCGGGCAACGATTCTTAGTTTCGGATATAAAGCCTTGATTATTTGGAGGTAAGTGTTACCAGCCCCGTATAACACAACGGGGTCGATATCTTCAAGTACGATGTGTTTCTCTATCAATTTACCTTCTGTTTTTATTTTTGTGCAAAATTACAGTTTTTTTTTAATATTACATTGCTTTTGCTTCCTTTTTTACGATGCTTGGGTGTTGCTGCGCGTTTACCGTCACCTGACGATGCGGCGCATGCATCGGCATATCATATTTTATGGTTTTGCAAGATATGGCATTTTGCATTGTAAAAGGATGCCTTTTGGCGTGTCGGAGACCACATTTTGCATGCTTGAATACGGCCTTTTTCACGGTCTTACGTAATGCGTTGGCAATCAGCAGTATACGGGTTTGTCAAAAAATGGGGGCCTGCTGGTGTTGCGCGAATGGCCTGGCATGACGGAAAGAGTTGCTTGAAATAAAGTGTTATTTAGCCTGAAACATTCTGCGGAATATGAAAATTTGCATTATCTTTGCATGGGATAAACGACGCTCGGGAATACGGAATAGTGTTTCCGCAGTTCTCCGTCTGTATTATCCGTGCATGTTTTTGTATAATTTAAAATTAAGGAGATTTCAATGTCTGGTTTGTATTGTTCTCGTATATGTGCCGTTGCACTTTTTCTTGGCATGTCGTTCGCTTCATGCATGGCAAGAGTTACAGACAATAAGTTTTTCTTGAAGTTCGTCGATTCCAGTGAGGCAGCCGTTATGTTGTCGACTCCTGACAAGAATACCGACAATTGGGGTAAGTTTGATATTGAAGCCCGCATGGGCAGGCCGGGGGCTACACGCGGCGAGCTGCTTGAAAAGATAAAGACTTATACTTGCGATTTTACTCAGGCAGACAAGGACTCGCTTGTTAAGGCCTTCAATATTTTTGACAAGGAACTTTCTGCAAAGAATCTGCTGTTGCCTTTGCCTGACGAGTTTGTCATTGTCAAGACGACAATGGCTGAAGAAGGTGGTGCGGCTGCTTACACAAGGGAAAATATAATATGTGTAGGCGAGGATGTGCTGAAGCGTGTTCCTGCCAGCCGCCTGGCAGTGCTCATTGCACATGAAACGTTCCATATATTGACACGTAATAATCCGGCTTTCAGGAAAGCTATGTACTCGCTTATAGGTTTCAACGTGCTTGATAAGGAGATAATGTTCTCGAAAGACATAACTGACAGGCGCATCTCAAATCCAGACGTCAACCGTTATGACAGCTACGCCATGTTGACGGTAGACGGCGAAAAACGGCCTTATACGATGCTTATTTATTCGGATAAGGATTATGAGGGCGGCTCTATTTTCAATTATATGAAGATAGGCCTCGTACCCCTTGACGGCAATAACCAGCCTGTAAGGAAAGACGGTCGTACGGTGATTGTACCTTTGGAGAATGCCGTTGACTTTTATTCGCTTGTCGGCAGGAATACTGATTATGTTATAAATCCTGAAGAATGCCTAGCTGATAATTTTGCCATTGCCGTTTGCGGGACAAGCAAGAAGTTGCCAAATCCTGAGATAATCGAGCGCATATTATCTGTAATAAGGCATCATGGGGCTTAGTGCCGCATGTAAGTCTTAAAATCAGCTGCACGGTGTATATTGTCTCATGAGGCATTGTCGCATTCGCCTTGATACGCCACCGGGCTCTTAATTTATTTTGTATGATGATGGATTTCCGTAAAAAGATAACAAAGAATAATTATTTGGCAGGTTTTGCCATAATCGTTTTTGTGTTGGCAATTGTCCGTCTTATATTCCCTTCGGTGGCTGAGGACAAGATTGTCAGCCCTTTGGCTGCCTCCGTGGATAGTGTCGGGGTGGCAGGGACTGATGTGTTAAATAGTGATACGGCGGTAACGCCGATACCTGTCAAGAATGTCCAGGCTTCGCCAGAGTTTCCTTTGGCTTCGTTTTTCGACAGGGATGGTAGGGTTGTCAAAAATCGTATAAACAGCGTGCCCGGATTCAGCCGCACGTTCCCTGATAATAATGATGTGCAGCTTATGGCTGCCAACGCCAACGGGGTTAAGCCTGTTGAAGACCGCCATGACGCGGAGAAGCGCATGAAAGAGCTTGTATTCGTGGGCGCAAGCCCGTACTTCCACATTGACCCGTTGAAAAGCAGCATACCTTATCTTGTGCCTCGTGCCGCCATGTTGCTTAACGACATAGGGCGTTCGTATTATGACAGTCTGCAGATCAAGGGGATTCCGCTTCACCAGATTATTGTGACAAGCGTATTGCGTACCCGCGACGATGTTAAGAACCTGCGCACGCACAACTCAAATGCCACGGAAAATTCGTGCCACATGTATGGCACGACGTTCGACATCTGTTACAACCGGTACAAGACCGTGTCGCCCGCAGAAGGGCCTCAACGCCGTGCTGTTCGTAATGATACGCTGAAATGGGTGCTTAGCGAGGTGTTGAGGGACATGCGCGAGAATGGCCGTTGTTATGTAAAATATGAGGTGAAACAAGGTTGTTTCCATATAACGGCAAGGTAAGTCCCTGCATGTTTGTCACCTTATTTATTCTTGAATTGCCAGAATGCCACGGCTGAAGCTGCCGCGACGTTCAGCGAGTCTACATTGTGGTACATGGGTATCTTGACAATGTAGTCTGCGTCTTCTACCGTTTCATGTGGCAGCCCGTCGCCTTCCGTGCCCATGATGATTGCCAGTCGCGGCTCTGCAGCTGGCCGTGGATCGTCCAAGGGGATGGCTTTGTCGCTTAATGCCATTGCTACTGTCTTGAAATTCAGTTTGTGGAGGCTGTTAGCCGGAGCGTCGAGCCATGCCCAGGGTACAAGGAATACCGAGCCCATGGATACCCTTACGGAACGGCGGTTGAGCGGGTCGCAGGAGTTGCGCGTAACCAGTACAGCGTCGATGCCGAGCGCGGCTGCCGATCGGAATATCGCACCTATGTTGGTGGAGTCTACCACTCCGTCGATTACGACGATGCGTCTTGCATCGTGGCAAACCTCTTCAACGCTTCTTTCCTTTGGTCTGCGCATGGCGCAAAGGACGCCCCGTGTTAGCGTGTAACCTGTCAGTCCGGCCAGGACATCCCTCTCTCCGGTAAACACCGGAATGTCTCCGCATCTTTTTATTATGTCCGCAGCGTCGCCTGTTATGTGCTTTCTCTCGCATAATAGCGCCAGGGGCTTGTAGCCTGCGTCCAGCGCCACGTTGATGACTTTCGGACTTTCAGCAATGAATATGCCGTCTTCCGGATTGGCGCGGTTGCGAAGTTGTGCCTCCGTAAGCGAGCTGAACATTTCAATGCCAGGGTGTTTTATCGAGGATATGTTGATGATATTCATTGTCTTATATGGTATTTAAGTTGTATTCTGGTGAAATAAAAACGCCTTATAAATCATCGATTTATAAGGCGTTAACGTAGTGGATAGGGGAATCGAACCCCTATGCCAAGATTGAGAATCTTGTATCCTAACCATTAGATGAATCCACCAAATGTGACTCAGCACGAAGCGGAAGCTGGGGGATTCGAACCCCCGGTACGATAAACTCGCACGGCAGTTTAGCAAACTGCTGGTTTCAGCCACTCACCCAAACTTCCATTCCGGCTTATTGTACCGAAGCATTCTCGCTCAAATGCGGTTGCAAAGGTAGGCATTTATTTTTATTCATGCAAATTTTTGCGGGAAAATTTTCATCGAAATATGAAAAATCATGCAATTTGCGGTGAAATTTCTCCGCTGCCGATACATTTATGGTGGTTTTCATCGTAAACAACACAGAATTGTCCCGGGGCTACACCTTGTATCAAATCGGCTGAATGTACATTGTATGAATTGTCGTCAACGCGTTCAAGTGTTGCCTTGTGGAATTCTGGTGTGTGGCGTATCTTGAACGTAATGTTGGCGACAGGGGAGTCTTTCCACGGGTTGCATGTCAGGTAGTTGAAGCCTCTTATCGAGAATTCTTTTTTATACGCAGTGAGTGGTTCGTACCCTTTGCTTACGTAAAGGATATTGGCGCCGATGTCTTTCTTTACCGCATACCACGGGCCTCCGCCGAAACCGAGTCCATGGCGCTGGCCTATTGTGTGGAACCATAAGCCCTTGTGCTGTCCTATAACGCGTCCAGTCTCAAGCTCGACAACATTCCCCGGATTCTCTCCCAGGTAGCGGCGAATGTAGTCGTTGTAGTTGATTTTGCCTAGAAAGCATATTCCCTGGCTGTCCTTACGTTTTGCGTTGATCAGATGTTCGCGTTCGGCTATGGTCCTTACTTCGTCTTTCATGTAGTGGCCGATGGGGAAGATTGCCTTGCGCAGCTGCCAGTCGTGTATCTGGGCAAGGAAGTCGGTCTGGTCTTTTACGGGGTCGGGGCTTGTAGTAAGCCACTTCAAGCCGTCTATTATTTCTGTTTGCGCGTAGTGGCCTGTTGCTATCAGGTCGTAGTCGTTGCCCGCCTTTTCGTTGAAAGCTCCGAATTTTATGAGCCTGTTGCACATTACGTCAGGGTTGGGAGTATATCCGGCGCGTACTTTTTCCATTGTATAGCGTGTTACGCCGTCCCAATATTCCTTATGACAGTCTACCACCTGAAGCCGGCAGCCGTATTTTGCAGCTACCGCCGTAGCCATTTCCAAGTCTTCTTCACTTGAGCAGTCCCATTCTTCGTTCTCCTCCGGACCTATCTTAATATAGAAACAGTCGGGGTGGAGTCCTTGTCTTGCAAGCTCGTAAACGACTACCGAACTGTCAACGCCGCCTGACAGGAGTACTGCTATGCGTTTGTCTAAGTCACAATTCATAATCATATAATAATGCAGACCGTGTTTGTCTTTTCGTAAATTATTAAATGTTAGCGGCATGATTTTGTCTTTTGTATTGCCGCGTGTGTATTGTCCCTAATAAACGAGTTTATGGTTTTCCAGTTCCCTGAATCCGTTAATGAAGGCTTTGGCGTCCATTCTCTTCTTGCCGCTGAGCTGTATGCAGTCAAGATTAAGCCAGCAATCGTTGGTTGCTACAAGCATTTTACCGTCGTAAACCATTATTGTGCCTGACGGCTTGCCGTTGCACGGGATTGTTGTAAGTGCTGTTTTGAATATTTTTAATACGGTGTTTTTTCCGTCGGGGGCACTCATGTTGGTCCATGCACCGGGGTAGGGCGACAGGCCGCGGACAAAATTATGTATGTTGACGGCCGTGTTGTCCCAGTTTATTCTGCATGTTTCCTTGAATATCTTGGGTGCGGCATGCAATTCTTTGCCTGTCTGTATCATTTCGTCCTGTGGCAGGGAATCTACTTTTCCGTCGCCCTCGATTATTTTGTCAATGGTCCTTACGGCAATGTCGGCACCTAGCTTCATAAGTCCGTCGTAGACGTCTTCCACATTGTACTCGTCCTTGATCTCAAACGGTTCCTGCATTATTATGCGGCCGGTGTCTATGTCGTGGTCGAGGAAGAACGTTGTCACTCCGGTTTGCTTTTCCCCGTTTATTATAGCCCAGTTTATCGGTGCGGCCCCGCGGTACTGCGGCAGCAGGGCGGCATGCACGTTGAATGTGCCGAAGAGGGGCATGCCCCATACAACTTCGGGCAGCATCCTGAATGCCACTACGACCTGGAGGTCGGCATTGTAACTTCTCAATGTATCGACAAACTCAGGGTCTTTCATTTTCTCCGGCTGTAAAACAGGCAGGCCTTTTGACAAGGCATATTGTTTGACTGCCGACGGCTGTGGCGTGTCCTGATGGCGGCCTACGGGTTTGTCGGGTTGTGTTACCACGGCTACTACGTTGTAGCCGTTTTCGACCAAAGTGCTAAGTGTGCCAACGGCAAACTCGGGCGTACCCATGAATATTATCCTTAAATCTTTTTTCGTCATTTGTCCTTCTATTTTATAATTAAGTGGGCCGGTGATGTCATATAAAGGCAGACCGGCTTTTATGCCATGTCTTTCCTGCTTGTGCAATCTTGTTCGACTTCGTCCGGCTTGCTTGACTTTTTCTTATTCTACGGTAACCGATTTTGCCAGGTTGCGTGGCTGGTCAACGTTAAGGCCTTTTTCTACGGCCACGTGGTATGCTATTAATTGTAGGGGAATTACTGAAAGTAACGGAGCCAGCGGCGCAAATGTGGGCGGCACTTCTATATATGCCTCCGAAATGTCTTTTACGGCAACATCGCCTTCTGTCACTATTGATAGTATGCGCCCGTTGCGGGCTGTTACTTCTTCAATGTTACTTAAAATCTTCTTGTACAACTGGTGGTGTGTGGCTACGAATATTACCGGCATGTCTTCGTCGATTAGGGCTATTGGACCATGTTTCATCTCGGCTGCCGGATAGCCTTCGGCGTGTATGTAGCTTATTTCTTTTAGTTTCAGTGCACCTTCAAGGGCTACCGGATAGTTGAATCCGCGCCCCATGTAGAGGCCGTTTTCGGCGTAAGTCAGCGTACGGGCTATTTCCTTTATTTTGTCGTTGCTTTTGAGCACTTTTTTTATCTTCTCGGGTATGCGCCCAAGCTCTTCTATCGTGTCCTCGTATTCTTTCTGGCTTATTTCCCCTCGTTCGTGTCCGAGTGCCAGGGCGAACAGCGTAAGCACGGTGACCTGTCCGGTAAACGCCTTTGTCGAAGCCACTCCTATTTCGGGGCCTACGTGTATGTAGATTCCCGTATCTGATGCACGGGCTATGCTCGAACCTACGGCGTTTACAATGCCGAAACATAAGGCGTGGCACTCTTTCGCCAACTGGAAGGCAGCTAGCGTGTCGGCTGTTTCGCCGCTTTGTGATATCGCAATCACAACGTCGCCGGGCTGTATTACCGGGTTGCGGTAGCGGAATTCGGAAGCGTATTCAACCTCGACGGGTATGTGGGCCCACTGCTCTATAAGCTGTTTGCCGATAAGTCCTGCGTGCCACGACGTTCCGCATGCTACGATGATGAAGCGGTTGGCGTTTATCAGCTCGTTGCGGTGCAGGTTTATTGTGCTTAACACGATGCGCTTCTCCTTAAGCAGCAGGCGGCCCCTCATGCAGTCGGCTATGCAGCGTGGCTGGTCGTATATCTCTTTCAGCATGAAGTGGTCGAAGCCTCCTTTTTCCAGTGTTTCGAGATTTATGTCGACCTCCTTTATGTCAAGGTTTATTTCCTTGTTGTCAAGGTTCCTGATTTCTATCTTCTGTCCTGTCTTAAGCAGTGCGACTTCGTTGTCGTTGAGGTAAACCATCTGTTTTGTGTATGCCACGATAGGCAGGGCGTCCGAGGCTATGAAAAACTCGCTGTTGTTGTCGCCTATGCCGATTACAAGCGGACTGCTCTTCTTTGCCACGACAATCTTGTCCGGGCAGTTGTGGTCTATTACAGCTATGGCGTACGCTCCGATGACACGGCGGAGGGCCATTACCACGGCTCCTTCGAGGTCCTTGCCGTACTCGTCCTGCATGAACTCAATGAGTTGTACAAGTACCTCCGTGTCGGTGCAACTCTTAAAGGTGTAGCCTTTTTTGGTGAGAAATTCTTTCAGGCTTGTATAGTTCTCTATTATTCCGTTGTGTACAAGGGCCAGCCTCCCGTTCTGCGATACGTGGGGATGGGCGTTGACGGCAGACGGTTCGCCGTGTGTGGCCCAGCGGGTATGGGCTATGCCTATATGCCCAGACGTGTCTCTTTGCGACGCTATTGCTTCCAGGTTGCTTACTTTACCTTTTTCCTTATACACGTTCATGTTTCCGTCATCACTGACAAGAGCCACGCCGGCAGAGTCGTATCCTCTGTATTCCAATCGTTTCAGTCCTTCAATGAGTATGGGATAGGCTTTCCTTGAGCCGATGTATCCAACTATTCCGCACATAATGTTTTTTTGTTTTTATATACTAATAACGCAGACATGAGGTATTTTAATACAAATTATAACGTATTTTTTTCAGTCTGGCAGCATTATTTAATGCAAAGATAGTGTTTTTTTAATGAATTTGTATGCTGATGTGTGCTTTTTTGGTTTATATGCTATTAAGTGGAATGAGGTGAAATATTTATTTTTGTTGATAATTTTCAAACGTAATTTGGCCGCTTATTATTAGTTGTCATAATGACATTGTTTTGCTTTATTGTGTGACAAAGTGTGATTTTTGTTTTGTGTGATGTTTCTAGTAAAATAGCATTTCATGGAATGTTTATATGTGCTTTTCTATGTGAAATACTATCTTTTATGGTATGAAACATGGTGAGTTGTTACACGAAAGATGGCCTTTTGTAATGTCATTTATGGTCTTTTGTTTTTATTTTGGCATTTATCTGAAGTTCATACAGCTGTTTTTTCATGCAAAATATGCTTAATTGAGTAAGAAAAGTAAGCCGTTGATATGCACATCTTTTCATGTCTTTAGCTCAACTTATTGATTATCAGGACTTTAATTCTGCACAACTTTTATCTGGCTTTTCTGTGTAATTGTTCGTTTTTTATAGAAAGTGTATGGTTTATAGATGTCTTGTAAATACAAGATGTAACTAAAAAGGCTGAATTAGTTACATTCTGTATTGTAATGATTGAATATAATTTGGTAATAATAAAAGATAAGACCACGTAGCATTGTTCAGCTGCGCGGTCTTACCTGATTTATTTTGAGAGAGTCAGTATTTATTTTTATAAAGCAGTTTTTAGCTGTAATGCCATGAGACAGTTACTTTATTTTCTTAATTGCAATGTCAAGTCGGCCTTCGAGATATTTGTCAGTACTGTATTTCTGCATTTCTTTCAGACCTTTTATGCATAAATCCTTTTCGTCTTTATCGAGCAGTGAATAATATTGAGAACACAGCTGGACCATTTTATTTACGAGTGCTGTATTTAATGAACTGTCTATTCCGCCGATTGTATGTGGCATTTTTACGTATGTTGAGCGGATTATGCTGAACTTATTTAAGAATTCATCTTTTGTCATAATGCTGTCGGTCTTGATGTTGTCGACCAAGGCATTGATGTTGATAGTCCGTTCTTTGTCTGGTGTTACCATGTTTCCTCTTCCGTCCCATTTGAATGGTACATTTATTCTTTTACCTTTATTGTAAAAATAAATATTTCCGTCAGTATCTAGCCTTATGGCTTTATTGAAGTCTGTTTGTTCATTTCTTCGTGCTGGGTCAAGGCTGTATATTTTGTGGAGAGAGCCGCAGATATGGTTGTTGGTTGAATCGACTTGCCATACTATTCCATAAACATATCTTCTTAAACTGTCATTCGGATCAGTTGTAAGCATAGTCATATAGTTCTTCTCAATATGTGAGCCGAATATGATTCTTTCTTCCAGATTCTCACCGTATGCTACGTTTACTTCAGATTGCGGTTCGATACCAGCTGATTTTGTGAACACACTATAAGCCGAATCACGGTCTTGGTTAAATGCTGCAATGACCTGATTCAGGGCTTTGCGTTTATTGGATGGCAGATCAAATTTATAGATATAGCTGAATGATGTCGGCTTGTTGCTGCTTCCTGATTTGTTGACTTGTGTGCTTGATGTGATGTATTCAGCCAGATTTTTGTCGTTTACAAAATTGTTAAAGGCTGAAGCTAAATGCTCCTGGGCATCGGCTGTTATGGAAATGGAGGAGCATAACATTGTGATTGTTAATAATTTAAGTATTTTCATATCGCTTTGTTTTTTAATAACATTCTTCTTCGTCTTCATAATTTTCGAGAGCGGTCATATAGATTTCTATGTTTGTTCCTATGCGCCTGTATTCATCAAATATGTTGTTTATCATTGTTTCCTGTTTTATTTCTTCTTCTTTTATCTTTGTATCGGCAAGCTGGTCGTATGTATTTGTTACAGAGTCAGTTTTCGCATCAGCTATGTATGTGCGTGGAGGCATTATCTTATATGTACCTCGGTTAGGCTTATGCTTTGACCTTTTTTTAGAAGTTGTGTTTGTTTCTTTTATTGTGTCTTGGCTTATTGTATCTGTCTGTGTGTTCTTATTATTGCTGTTACTAACAGTTGCAATCGTGTTGTTGATGGCGGTTCCATCTTGGTGTGGCTTATTGGTAGCAGTGAGTACTAATAAAAATGTAAGCGTTGCTGCTACTGCCAAGGTAGATATTATTGCCCATCTTCGTTTGTTGTACTTAGTCTTTGTAATGTTAGTGCTATTTGTAGTGTAGTTTTTTGATGTGGAGTCTTGTGCTTGTCGGTCAGATGTAGGCATACCTTTATCAAACCAGGCAAACATTTCTTTGTATTCTTGCCATTGGTCGCTTACTTCGTGTGTCCTGAAGTATTCAGCAAGTTTTTTTTCTTCTTCTATAGTTGTCAGACCGTCCATGAAGCGTTCGACGAGCTTTTTTATGTCATTATCCATAGTCTTATCTTATTCTTGTTCTGATTTCATTTAATAATTTCTTTCTTGCCCTCGAAAGTAGAGTTACAACCGAGGTTTTCTCTATTCCTAGCAGGTTGGCTATTTCATCATTTGATTTATGCTCAACTTGTCGTAGCTTTAATATCTGAAACTCAGTTTCTGGAAGTGATGCAAGTCGCTTGTTAAGCCACATTTTGTTTTCTTTGTTTTCAACTGCATTTTGTGGACTTGTTAGTTTTTCGTCAATAATATCTCTACCTGTTGGTAAAGCTATGGTATGACTTCTTCTTTGGCTGTCTATTGATAAGTTACGTGAAATGCGGGAGGCAAGTCGTTCTGCATGTTCACAGCATTCAATATTTTTATGCATGGACCAGAGTCTCAGCATTACTTCTTGTGCGATGTCTTCTGCCTCGTCATTATTTGAGGTGTACGATCGCGCAATCTGTAAAGCTTTTTGCCTTATCTTTTTAGCTGCGTTTTCAAATTCTGTCTGTTCCATTATTCTGTTTCTACTTCATATACGTATAAAGTGCTAAAAGTCAAACAGGCTTTAATGTATTTTAAGAATTTAGACTTCCATTTTTGTATTTTATCAAATTTGATGTATCTTTGCAGAAAACGATTCTTATTTAGACAATATGGAACATTAATGATGTTATTGTCTGTATTTTATTTTATATTTATGTGAAGAAAGAAATATGTTGTTTAAACGTGAGATAATTCTGGAAATCGTACGTTTTGGAATAGTTGGTTGTATTGCCACTGTTTTGCATTACGGTGTTTATTGGTTGCTACATGAAGCAATTAACGTCAATGTGGCTTATACGATTGGCTATTTCGTAAGTTTTGTTGCTAATTATCTACTATCGGCACGTTTTACTTTTCATAAGAAGAAGTCTGTCAAGAATGGTTTAGGTTTTGCTGGCGCCCACGTGTTTAATTATGTTTTACAGATATGTTTGTTGAACTTCTTTATTTGGGTGGGAATAGATGCAGCCTTGGCACCTGTACCTGTTTATTGTATTGCCATACCAACAAACTTCATAATAGTTAGGTTTGTGTTCAGGAGGTTGGGGTGATTGGTTGTTGAATGTTTGTTTTGTGTTGATGAACTGGCATCCTTGACATACTGAAACGGTTATCACATTATTCTATATATAAACCAAATCCGTGTCTTAAAGTAAATAAGACACGGATTTGGTTTATTTTTGTCTTTCGGTATGACGTATGCCTGGTTTATCGGGCATGTTATCTTTGCCACCAACGTTTTTTCTTAGGCATATCCTCGTAAGTCGTCTCTCCACGGCGTTCCATCATTATATCCTGGTACGACTTGTGTTCTTTAATCATACGGTAGATTGTACCCCAATCGGGCAGTCCGCCGATGTTGCGGTCGTCTATGAACAAGTCGGCTTTCAGCTTGCGTGAATAGTAATTATTACTTTCCTTGCCGTTTTCTTCAGGATAGTCCCTGTTTACGGCATAGAATTCTATGCCGCGTTCCTTACACCAGTTCACTGCATCATCGAGAAGCTTGCCTTCACGTACTGACCATAATATCAGTTTGTGGTGGTCGGCAATCAGCATTTTCAATGTGTCGGTGGCGAAAGGTATTTCGTTGCCGATTTCAGGGTACATGTGTTCAACTATAGTTCCGTCAAAATCTACTGCGATTGTCATAATTCCTTATAATTGGTTGTGAGTGAAATGATTGCGAAGATATTAATGATACGTGTCTTGTCATTTACGACATAATGCATTCCGTTTGTTGAAAGCGGAATGCATTATGTCTTACAGAGTTCTTACGTATGCTTATTTTTTCACGGATGTATCATTAGCATTACCGTAATGGCTGTTCGAATAGTCTCCGTAATTACCGTAAGTTCCGTATGACTTGCCCTTGCCGTAATGTCCGTACCTTCCGTATTTTCCGTACTTGCCGTAGCCGTAATAATAACCGTATTTCTTTTCAGAAAGGTCGATACCGTTAATTGCTATGCACAAGTTAGGAAGCTTTTTCTCTTCGGCAAGATTGTTTATAAGGTTGAAACTTACTTTCGGAGTGTAGTCCGCACGGCACATGTATATACAGATGTCCGCAAGTTTTGCTATTTGCAGTGTATCCGTAACAAGTCCCACAGGAGCGGTGTCAATCAGTACGTAGTCGTAATGTTGTTTGATTTGCGTTATTACCTGTTCCAACGAAGGACGTGATACAAGCTCTGCCGGGTTGGGCGGTATTGGACCTGCCATTAACAGGTCAAGGTTGTCGTTCACTTCTGAAGGTAATATCTGCGAACTTATACTGTCCCATGCAGGATTGTTCATGGTGAGCAGACGGGTTATACCGCTTGTGTAATTGTTGATCTTGAACAGTTCGGCAAGTCTTGGCTTACGGATGTCAAGACCAATTAGTATGACTTTCTTGCCTAACAATGCAAAGCTTACTGCAAGGTTGGCGGCTGTGAATGTCTTACCTTCGCCTGAAGTCGACGATGTGAACAGTATCACGTTCTGTCCCGGTTTAAGCATGAATTGCACATTTGTACGCATAGAACGGAAGATTTCTTCCATCTGGTTGTTCTGGTTCTCGTGTACAACAATATCGGCCCTTGATTTGGCTGTATCGCTTGCAACAACAATGTCTGCTATAATCGGGAGTTTTGTCAGGTTGGCCACATCATCATGTCCCTCAATTCTATATCGGAAGAAGTTGATTATGTAAAGGACTCCTGAAGGTATAGCCAAACCGAGCAGCAGGGCGATGAGTAATATTATGCTGCCTTTTGGACTAACTTTTTTGTCAAATTGGGGCTTTTCTATTAGTTTTGCCTTATCTGCAGTTGCTGCCAAAGATATGGAATTCTCTTCACGCTTCTGCAAAAGCATAAGGTATAGACCAGACTTTACTTCCTGTTGACGGCCGATCTGCGTAAGTATGCGCTCCTGCTCAGGAGCTTTGGTTACTTCGCTGTTGTACAGTCCGAGTTGTTGGCTTATTGCATCACGTTGTATTATGAGACCCTTTCGTGCCTGCTGTAGCGCCTGTTGTATGCTGGCCTGCATGTCGTCTAATTGTGTGGTCAACTCTGTGACAACAGGGCTGTTTTCAGAAGCTGTACGCAATAAGCGGTTGCGCTCAAGTGCAATTTTGTTATATTCGTTGATTAATGACGTAGAAGCCTCGTCCTGCAGGCCAACGTTAGACGGCAATACTTGATGTCTGTTGCCTGGACGGTTGGCGAAGTTTATAAGACTTCCGATAAGTGATATCTGTGTGTTAGCTTCATTGAGCTTCTGCTCGTAAGTAGAAGTATTGGTTGACGTTGTCATTGCGTCAAGCTGAAGCTCCATCAGCTTGTTGCGTCTTTTGTAGCTTTCAAGGGCTCCATCAGTTGTGCTCAATTCAGCGTCAATCTTTGTCAGACGGTCGTTGATGAATTCTTCTGTCCTTACGGCTATTTCATTTTTGTCTTCATTTGCTTGGCGGTTGTAGCATGTCACAAGTTGGTTAAGATAATCATTGCTACGTGCAATATTACCACCTTTGAGCTGTATGTTAAAGACGGAAGATGTCTTTGACGTCTGCTCGACAGACAGATTTTCAATGTATGCGTGTGCTGTTGCACGTGGAGAACTTAAATATACAATCAGAGTTTCTCCGTCTTCCAACTTGTATCGGCTGTTTTTTGTCAAAGTCAAGTTGCCGACTTGTGTGCGTACAATTGCAGGAAGTTGAGACAAGGTCTTTTTAATTTCAAAAGGACCTGTTGATGTTACTTCGTCTTCTGAAATAAAGTATGTTCCCGAGATTTTATAACTGTTGTTTTCGCGGGTTATTTTCAGCTCGATAGGAGTGTTAAGCTTTTCAAGATGTTCGAAGTCCATGTCTACGTTGATAGGTTGCTCTTTGTAGACAAGTTTATTCTTGATGCTTCCCTTAAGGTAGTAGCTTGCGTAAAGCTTAAGGTCCTTTATCGCTTGCTCTGCGACAGTTGTTGATGTGAGAATTTCTTGCTCGTTTTCAACACCATAATTATTGCTTATTATTCCGAGGTTGGACATGCTTTCCAAAGCCTGTAATGCTCCGCCACCACCTCTCTTGTCATTGTTATCGTCTTTGATGAGAAGTTTTGCCGTCACATTATATATAGGTGTCGAATACTTCAAATACAGGAATCCTAAACCTATGCAAATTATTATAGACAATAGGAACCATTTCCAATTAAGGATGAATGCGGTGTAAATCGTTTGGAAATTTATTGACGATTGTTCTTCCGCAGTGTTTTGAAGCTCTTGGTTGTTGTTTAAATCGTTCATTATCCTGTTATTTTGTCTAGATGGTTTCAGTAATCAAACTCATGAGATATTTCCCGTAATCATTCTTAAGCATAGGCTTTGCAACCTCCTTTAGCTTGTCGGCATTAATCCACCCTTGTTTGAATGCTATTTCTTCAAGACATGCTATTTTAAGGCCTTGACGCTTTTCTATTACCTCGATGAACGTGGAGGCCTCGCTAAGGCTGTCATGTGTGCCAGTGTCAAGCCATGCGAAGCCCCTTTGCAGGGTTTTAACCTTCAGATTGTTCTGTTGGAGGTATTCTTGATTAACCGATGTTATTTCTAATTCGCCGCGTTTGCTTGGCTTGATGTTTTTTGCGATATTGATAACACTGTTCGGATAGAAATACAATCCGACAACTGCGTAATTGCTTTTTGGATGCTCTGGTTTTTCCTCGATACTTAAGCAATTACCATTTTTGTCGAATTCAGCCACACCGTAACGTTCAGGGTCGTTTACATAATATCCGAAAACTGTGGCTTTGTTGTTTTGCTCGGCTTCTTTAACGCTATCTTGTAGCATTGCAGAGAAACCGGCACCGTGGAATATGTTGTCTCCAAGTACAAGGCAAACGCTGTCGTTACCGACAAATTTCTCACCAATAATGAATGCTTGGGCAAGTCCGTCAGGCGAAGGTTGTTCTGCATATTCAAAACGTACGCCGTAATCTGAACCATCGCCTAAAAGACGCTTGAATCCAGGAAGGTCGTAAGGTGTCGATATGATGAGTATTTCTTTAATTCCGGCAAGCATCAGGACTGATATAGGATAGTATATCATTGGCTTGTCAAAGATAGGTATCAACTGTTTGCTGATGCCTTTTGTGATTGGATATAGCCTGGTGCCTGACCCACCAGCCAATACGATTCCTTTCATTTTGTGTCTGATTTTGTAATGTTAAAAACACTCGTCAAACTGAACGCATGACGTGCGTTATTTGGGTTCCATTATTTGTTCTTGTGTATGTTGTTTTCTTGGTTTCAAACATTATTTGTGCAAAGGTATAATAAAAATTGATAATAATCAAATTTTATTTTGATTTTTGCTGTATTTGATGTAATTTTGCACTTATGTTTTAAATGGAGTGGTCTCCATGTTTTGAATAATTAAAAATAATATGGGATTTTTAAGTAAAATATTTGGTAAAAATAATAACGGAGAACATAAGACGGGTGGAATGGAAGATTACATGACACTCGTGCGTGTATATTTACAGGCGGCTATTGCTGAAACTGCAGGTATAACCAATTTGGCCATGCTGCCTGATTTGAGATTGTTTAAGACGACATTGCATATCCCTACTTTGAATAACAAGTTAGGCGTTGGAGAGAAAAAGCATTGCAAGAAGATGCTGCAGGATTTATACAAAGTTGAGGATAGCTTTTTCAAGGAACTTGATCAAAGCATAAAGCGGAATTGTAGGAAGATGCAGGACGTTCAGACGTATCTGATTCAATTCCAGAATTTTACGCAGGACACCATGATGCTTATGGGAAATCTTATGAAGTTTAAACTGCGTGTGCCGTCTTTTATGAAGAAAGCTATTTACAGTATGACGGAAAAGACCGTATCTGATATTTTTAATAAAAATGATTATAATGATGCGGGAGTCATGAAGACTGTTGTGGCAATTCGTACGTATAACAAGCGCTTGGGATTCACGGAGAAGTGGATTACGGACTTTGTGTTCCAAGTTGTAATGCTTGCAAAGAAAGAGCCAAAACCATCTTCTGACGATAACGTAAAGTCCGGGAAATAATAAGCATGCGACTTTGTATGTCGGGGACGGGTGCCTTGCATGCACAGTTGCTTTAAATGTTTGATTTTCATCAAAATACATTGAATAAATTTTGCAATTTGATGAAAAAAGTCTAATTTTGTAGACCAAATCCATTATTGATGGCTGATAAAGACAAAATCTTGACGCTTTTTACGACTCGTGTAAGGCAAATGATTCTTCAATATAATGCATTGAAAGAAGAAAACAATGAGCTTTACGCATTGGTTGACTCGCATGAAGAGGAGATAAAGCGTCTGAATGCAAGTCTGGAACAAGCCCGTAAGGATTATGAAAGCCTCAAAGCGGCTAAAATGATGGAAATATGCGACGGCGACATTGAGTCGGCAAAGCGTAGATTGGCCGCGTTAATTAGGGAGGTTAACAAGTGTATTACGCTACTGAGCGGTAAATGATGAAGTGGCGATGGCTGGAGAGAAGGAAAAATTACATATAAGGTTACATGTCTATGATACGGACATTCCTGTTACTGTTATGCCGGAAGATGAACCTTATTGCCGTAATGCTGCAAAGTTGATTACGGAAAAGGTGAATAAATTGTCTGAATTGTACAGGACTAACCGAAGCGAAAAAGAAATTCTTTATATGGCTATGCTAGACATAGCTATAAGTTTTGAATTGGAAAAGACGAATAACGATACAGAACCTTATGATAATATTCTCACAAGTATCACCCATGAAATCGAGGATGCATTAGGTGTTAACGGCTCGGAGCATGACAATGGAAAATGAGAATATTAATTTAAATTAAATAAGCAAATGATATTAAATATTATTGTAGCCGTTGTAGCTCTTGTACTAGGAGGGCTTGCGGGGTATTTTGTATTCAGGTATGTCATTACCGGGAAATACAAGGAAATGATTTGTGCCGCAGAAAAAGAAGCGGACGTATTGAAAGAAAAGAAGTTACTGGAGGTTAAGGAGAAATTCCTTAACAAAAAGTCGGAGTTGGAGAAGGAAGTCCAAAGCCGCAATCAAAAGATACAACAGAGTGAAAACCGGCTCAAACAACGTGAATTATCGCTTAACCAGCGTCAAGAAGAGCTGGGACGCAAGAAGCAAGATCTTGACCAGCAGCAGCAACGTGTTGAGAATGAGAAGAAACTTATACAGATTCGTCAGGAAGAGCTTGACAAGATGCAGCTGCAGGAGCGCGCCAAGCTTGAAGAGCTGTCAGGATTGAGCGCAGAGGAAGCCAGGAACCGTCTTGTAGAGAGCCTCAAGGATGAAGCACGTACAAATGCGGCAAGCTACATTAATGAAATCATGGATGAAGCCAAGCTCAATGCTAATGCCCAGGCAAAGAAGATTGTGATCCAGACGATTCAGCGTGTCGCCACGGAAACTGCCATCGAGAATTCTGTAAGCGTGTTCCATATTGACAATGACGAGGTAAAAGGACGCATAATCGGTCGTGAAGGCCGTAATATACGCGCCTTGGAGGCTGCAACAGGTGTGGAGATTGTTGTTGACGATACTCCTGAAGCCATTGTCATTTCAGCGTTTGACCCGATAAGGCGCGAGGTTTGCCGCCTGGCACTTCATCAGTTGGTTACAGACGGGCGTATACATCCGGCACGTATTGAAGAGGTTGTTGCAAAAGTGAAGAAGCAACTTGAAAATGAAATAATCGAAACCGGTAAGCGTACGGCTATCGACTTGGGTATACATGGCCTGCATCCTGAACTGATTAGGATCATAGGAAAGATGAAATACCGCTCAAGTTACGGTCAGAACCTCTTGCAGCATGCCCGTGAAACTGCCAATTTGTGTGCTGTAATGGCATCCGAGCTAGGCCTTAACCCCAAGAAGGCAAAGCGTGCCGGATTGCTGCACGACATAGGAAAGGTACCTGACGAGGAGAGCGAGCTGCCGCATGCGCTTTATGGAGCAAAGATAGCTGAGAAGTATAAGGAGAAGCCTGACATTGTCAACGCAATTGGCGCCCACCATGATGAGTTGGAAATGAATACGCTGCTTGCGCCGATTGTACAGGTCTGCGATGCCATAAGTGGTGCCCGCCCGGGTGCCCGTAGGGAGATTGTCGAGGCTTATATCAAGCGTTTGAACGATTTGGAGGCCATTGCCATGAGTTATCCTGGTGTTACGAAGACTTATGCGATACAAGCTGGTCGTGAGCTTCGTGTCATAGTCGGCGCTGACAAGATGGACGACAGTCAGACTGAAAAGCTTTCAGGTGAAATTGCTACGAAGATACAGAACGAGATGACTTATCCCGGACAGGTTAAGATAACAGTCATACGTGAGACGCGTAGCGTGGCTTATGCAAAGTAAGCAGGATAGTAGTTTTATCATATAATGTAAAAGGCGGTCCTTGGATAAAGGACCGCCTTTTATAGTTCATGTGGCAATATTGCCGTGGTTGTCCATGATTGTGACTTTTCCGTGTTCTTGCCATGTTATGGCATGGTTATTTCATCCGGACTTTCTACAAACGTTGTTCCGCCGTTTCGTAATAAGAAATCCTTGTCACGGAATCCCCACAACACGCTTATGCACGGAATACCGCAGTTGCGTGCCGTTGCAATGTCAACATCGCTGTCGCCAACGTATACGGCGGTGGCCTTGTCTGCATTTAACCGTTTCAGGGCTTCATTCACGGTGTCGGGTGCCGGTTTTTTGCGTATTGCCTCGCTCTCGCCGATTGCCACCTCTATATATTCGTTGAAGAATGTCTGGCATAGGGCTTCCGTTGCCTTGCAATATTTGTTGCTGACTACTGCAAGGCGCTTGCCCCGTTCTTTGAGTGTCTTGAGCATTTCCATGATACCTGGATACGGCTTTGTTGAGTCTAGACTGTGCTTCAGGTAGTATGTGGCGAATTCGGAGAACGTTTCTTCATATTTCGGATTACCGGTTCCTCCGGGTATTGCCCTTTCTATGAGTTTCCTGATGCCGTTGCCTACCATCTGTCTCACTTCGTCTTTTGTGTGTTCCGGAAATCCGTAGACACGTAAGGCGTGGTTTGTGCTTGCAGTCAGGTCGTCGAGGGTGTACAACAGAGTTCCGTCAAGGTCGAAGATGTATGTTTCGTACTGTTTCATAATTTTATTATATATAGATGTTTCCGACGTGCAAAATTACCTCAAAATGTTTTTACCTGATACATTTATCCTGATTTTTTGTTTTCCAAGCATCCTGTTTTTATGCCTTTACATTAATTGTTTATTTGAAAACGTGTGTACTGTTTCTGATTATAACTTTGCCTCTGTTGTTTAGGATGAATTAGGCGTAAAACCGCTTTAAAAGCAAGAGGTGGCCTTTTGCGTTGCAAAAGATGGCCTTTGGGAACCTCAAAGGTAACCTTTTACAGCTTAAAAGGTTACCTATTATAAATGTGGGATTTGTTTAACAAGGCAAGTACTTTAACCTGTAAAATGGTAATAATTTAATTTATTGATAATCATTGTGTTATAAATTATTGCCAGCTTTGGCCGTTATAGACTGAAACTAGTTGCGGGTGCAGCCGCTGTTCTGGCTCTTTGTCGGGCATGGTATTACGCTGTTATTTAATGTGATGAGGCTCATGGGCGGTTGAATTGTTACTAATCATAAAATATTTCGTTTTTTTTCGTCGGTTCAAATTTTATTTACTATCTTTGTGGCGTTTAAATAGAATACTCTTGAAAGACAAAAATCACGTAATGCGTAGCGAGAACGAGATATTGCGGAAGTTGGGGATTGAGGCCTTGAGCGGGATGCAGGTAGGCATGAAGAATGCCATGCAGGACTCCAAGGGTGACGTCGTGCTGCTTTCGTCTACTGGTAGTGGCAAGACCATTGCGTATCTGTTACCGTTGGCAGGAATGCTTGACGCCGGTTCTGACGTGCTTCAGGCCGTAGTTATAGTGCCGGGCCGCGAGCTTGCATTACAGTCTTATGAGGTGTTCAGGAGCATGGGCGTAGGCCTGCGTGCCATGTGCCTTTACGGCGGACGCCCTGCTATGGATGAGCACAGGGAGATGAACAAGGTGGTGCCGCAAGTGGTCTTTGCCACGCCCGGAAGACTTGTCGACCATTTGGAGAAAGGCAATATCGAGCCTTCAAGTGTACGCTATCTGGTTATTGACGAGTTTGACAAGTGCCTCAAGATGGGCTTTGCCGACGAGATGGAGAAGGCTTTAAGGCTGCTTCCTGCCGTAAGGCGTAGGTTCCTCCTGTCGGCTACCGACGCCGAAATCATACCCGCATTTGTCAATATGCGGGGCGTAACGCGCCTCGACTATCTTGGCGGTGATGACGTTTCGAGACGTGTCGGGTTGTACCGGGTCGTCAGTCCGGATAAGGATAAGCTTGAAACGTTGTCGTCACTCTTGTGCAGTTTTGGCGATGCCAGTACGATTGTGTTCTTGAATTACCGTGATAGTGTCGAGCGTGTAAGCGGCTTCCTTACGGATAAAGGCTTCGTTGTCAGCGCGTTTCATGGAGGTATGGAGCAGAAGGAGCGTGAAGATGCCGTTTTTAAGTTTTCAAACGGCTCGGCCAACGTGCTCGTTGCTACCGACCTTGCTTCACGCGGGCTTGACATGCCGGATGTTGACAACATCGTCCATTACCACATGCCTGTCGGCAAGGACGAATATGTACACCGTACAGGCCGTACTGCCAGATGGAAGGCTGAAGGCCGTGCGTTTTTCCTGCTCGGTCCGGATGAGGAAATACCGGCTTATGTTGACGACCAGGTTTCCGAATATGAGTTGTCCGGCGAGACGCTGGCTCCGTCGCGTCCGCGTATGACGACTTTGTACATTGGAAAGGGAAAGAAAGACAAGGTGTCGCGTGGCGACGTGTTGGGTTTCCTTTGCAAGTCGGGCGGACTTTCCGGTAGCGACATCGGGCGCATAGACATACGCGAACGGTGGTCTTACGCCGCTGTGGCCATGGATAAATGGGAGGATGCGGTAAGGCTTGCATCAGGACAGAAACTAAAAGGCATAAAGACGGTAGTTGAACGCATTAGGTGACATTTTGTCAGTGTTTTTACAATATTTAACGAAATAATTTGCCAGATTGAAATAATTTGTGTAACTTTGCAACATACAAAATAATCATTTTAAACCAATAATTACTATGAAGAAGTATAACTTTAACGCAGGTCCTTCAATGCTTCCGCGCGAGGTCATTGAGAACACGGCCAAGCAGATTTTGGATTTTAACGGAAGTGGCTTGTCATTGGCAGAAATCAGCCATAGGGCTAAGGATTTCCAGCCTGTTGTCGACGAAGCAGTAGCTCTTATCAAAGAGTTGCTCGATGTGCCTGAAGGTTATTCGGTGCTTTTCCTCGGCGGCGGTGCTTCTCTTGAGTTCTGCATGGTGCCTTGCAATTTCTTGATCAAGAAGGCTGCTTACCTCAATACCGGTACATGGGCTAAGAAAGCTATGAAAGAAGCTAAACTTTTCGGCGAAGTGGTTGAGGTTGCTTCTTCGGCTGATGCCAACTATACATATATTCCGAAGGGATGGACTTGCCCTGAAGATGTTGACTATTTGCACGTTACAACCAACAATACCATCTACGGAACTGAAATCAGGAAAGAGCTTGACGTACCTGTAAGGCTTATCGGCGACATGTCATCAGACATCTTCAGCCGTCCGGTTGACGTAGCCAAGTATGACTGTATCTACGCTGGCGCACAAAAGAACCTTTCTATGGCCGGTGTTACTATCATAATCGTTAAGGACGACGCACTGGGCAAGGCTCCGCGCGAGATTCCTACAATGCTTAACTACCAGACCCATGTAGACAAGGGTTCAATGTTCAACACGCCTCCTGTAGTTCCTATCTACTGCTGTCTTGAGACTCTCCGTTGGATAAAGAAGATGGGCGGTGTCGAGGCTATGGACAAGCTTGCTCTTGAGCGTGCTGACATGCTGTATTCAGAGATTGACAGGAACAAACTGTTCCGTGGAACTGTTGCTACAGAAGACAGGTCAGTTATGAATATATGCTTCGTGATGAACGAAGAGTACGCTGAACTCGAAAAACCGTTCTTCGAGTATGCAACCTCACAGGGCATGGTAGGCATCAAGGGTCACCGTTCGGTTGGTGGATTCCGTGCTAGCTGCTACAACGCCCAGACTATCGAAGGCGTACAGGCTCTTATCAAGTGCATGAAGGACTTCGAAGCCCAGCACTAATAACCATCCCAAACTTGTTGTTTGGCGATAACCATAAAGGGTGGCATGCCGTATCGGTGGCTCGCAGGCCAGTCCGGTTTCTACGCATGCACCCTTTTCCGATTTTTCACAACAAAAACAATTAACCAATAAATCTATACAGAATATGAAAGTTTTAGTAGCTACCGAGAAACCTTTTGCACCAGTTGCCGTAGAAGGTATAAGGAAAGAAGTTGAAGGCGCAGGTCATGAGCTTGTTCTTCTGGAAAAATATACGGATGCCGCACAGCTGCTGGATGCCGTAAAGGACGCCGATGCTTTGATTGTACGTTCAGACAAGGTTACCCCCGCCGTCCTTGACGCAGGCAAGAACCTGAAAGTTGTTGTCCGTGCAGGTGCCGGATACGACAATATCGATACGGCATATGCAAAGGAAAAGGGTGTAGTGGTTGAGAATACCCCCGGACAGAACTCTAATGCTGTTGCTGAATTGGTATTTGGCCTGTTGGTATATACTGTACGCAACTTCTATAACGGTAAGGCAGGAACAGAGCTTAAGGATAAGAAACTTGGAATCCTGGCTTTTGGTAACGTCGGAAGAAACGTTGCACGCGTAGCTAAAGGCTTTGGCATGGACGTATATGCTTATGATGCATTCTGCCCGAAAGAGGCTATTGAAGAAGCTTGTGTCCATGCTGTTTGCTGCCAGGAAGAACTGTTCAAGACCTGTGATGTTGTTTCATTGCACATACCCGCAACTCCCGAGACAAAGCAGAGTATCAACTATGCATTGGTCAACATGATGAAGAAGGGTGGCATCGTTATTAACACTGCACGCAAGGAAGTCATCAACGAGCCTGAATTGCTCAAGTTGCTCGAAGAGCGTGAAGACCTGAAATATATCACAGACATCAAGCCTGACGCAGACGCTGATTTCGCAAAATTCGAAGGCCGCTACTTCAGCACTCCTAAGAAGATGGGTGCACAGACGGCAGAGGCTAACATCAATGCCGGCATCGCAGCTGCAAAGCAAATCAATGCTTACTTCAAGGACGGTTGCACAAAGTATCAGGTAAACAAGTAAACAATAACAAGCCCCTTAAAAGGCTGGATTAAATATAAAGACAGATATGGCTGTAATAAAACCTTTCAAAGGTGTGCGTCCTCCGAAACAATATGTTGAGGAGGTTGAGTCAAGGCCTTATGACGTGCTTGATTCGGAAGAAGCGCGCAAGGAAGCAGGCGACAATGAGAAAAGCCTTTACCATATAATTAAACCCGAGATTGACTTTGCTCCTGGCACAAGCGAATATGACCCGCGTGTGTACGAGAAGGCCGCAGAGAACTTCAAGAAGTTCCAGGAAAAGGGTTGGCTTAAGCAGGACGATAAGGAACAGTATTACATATATGCCCAGACAATGAACGGCAAGACGCAGTATGGCCTTGTTGTCTGTGCATATGTTGAGGACTATCTTAACGGCGTCATCAAGAAGCACGAGCTTACACGACGCGACAAGGAAGAAGACCGTATGAAGCATGTGCGTGTAAACAACGCAAATATCGAACCAGTGTTCTTCGCTTATCCTGACAATAGCGTGCTTGACAGTCTGATTATGCGCTATGCACAGACTGCGCCTGAGTATGATTTCGTTGCGCCGATTGACGGCTTCCGCCACCAGTTCTGGGTAATATCCAATGATGACGACATTGCTGCAATAACAAGCGAGTTTGCGAAGATGCCTTCGCTTTATATCGCAGACGGTCATCACCGCTCGGCAGCCGCAGCACTTGTTGGAGCGGAAAAGGCAAAGCAGGATCCTAACCATAACGGCACTGAGGAGTACAACTATTTCATGGCTGTTTGTTTCCAGGCTTCGCAACTTACGATCTTGGACTACAACCGCGTGGTTAAGGACCTTAACGGGCTTACTTCAGAACAGTTCCTTGATGCGCTTAAGAAGAACTTTGATGTTGAAGAGAAAGGCGCCGGGATTTACAAGCCTGACCATCTGCATAACTTCTCTTTGTATCTTGACGGCAAGTGGTACAGTCTTACAGCAAAAGCCGGTACGTTTGACGATACCGACCCGATCGGCGTTCTTGACGTTGACATATCAAGCCGTTTGATACTTGACGACGTTCTTGGTATAAAGGACTTGCGTTCGGACAAGCGTATAGACTTCGTGGGCGGATTGCGCGGACTCGAAGAGCTGAAGCGTCGTGTTGACAGCGGAGAGATGCGCATGGCTCTGGCCTTGTATCCCGTCACGATGAAGCAGATAATGGACATAGCAGACAGTGGCAAGATTATGCCGCCTAAGGCTACATGGTTTGAGCCTAAACTGCGCTCAGGTCTTATTATACACAAGCTTTCTTGAGATTTTATATTGAATGGTTTTAGACGAGTTTAAAACGATAGATACAATAGGCGCAGGAACTTACTCTGAAAAGCGGAGTAAGTTCCTCGCTTTTTCACATCATGTTGAAAGTGTCGACGAGGTAAAGGACATAATAGCCGCTTACCGCAAGAAGTATTTTGATGCAAGGCATGTTTGTTATGCTTATGTTCTCGGTCCGGAGCGTGACGTGTTCAGGGCTAATGACGACGGCGAGCCAAGCAGTACGGCTGGTAAGCCAATCCTGGGGCAAATTAATAGTTGCGGGCTGACGGACGTGTTGGTAGTGGTTGTGCGTTATTATGGGGGAGTTAATCTTGGCACAGGCGGTCTTATTGTTGCATATAAGACGGCTGCCGCAGAGGCTCTTTCAGCAGCTGAAGTTGTTACAAAACAGGTGGAGGAGGTAGTTACGTTCAGCTTCCCTTACGTGATGATGAATTCAGTGATGCGGGTTGTAAAGGAAATGAAACCGCGTGTCATATCACAAAGTTACGAGGGTGCGTGTGTTATTAAGTTGGGTATTAGAAAATCAGAGGCTGATATATTAAAAACGAGGCTTGAAAAACTTTCATTTGAGTGACGTTTTTCTTTGTAGAATCAAAAAATAATATTACCTTTGCATCCGTAAAAAGAAATACATCTTGTTTTTAAGTTGATAAGATGTACGTATTGGGAAGATTGGCAGAGTGACCGAATGCGCTGGACTCGAAATCCGGTATACCCATTACGGGTATCGGGGGTTTGAATCCCTCATCTTCCGCAAGAATAAAGGAATGAGGCATGATTGTCATGCTTCATTCCTTTATATATAAAATCTTATTTCATACGTCTGTTTTGATATAAATCAAATAATGTTTATCAAAAAGTCGTGCCATGTAATTTTATTTTTTTCGTATCTTTGCATAAATAAGTTTGTCTGAGTTTATACAAATCGTGAAATAAGAATTTTTGTTTTGTATCACATTAATAAATATAAACCTAATATTGAGATGAAAAACTATCCTAAAATTGGTATTCGTCCGATAATCGACGGACGTCAGGGAGGTATTCGTGAGAGTCTTGAAGACAAGACCATGATGTTGGCAAACGCTGTAGCCAATCTCATTTCTGCAAATGTGAAGAACGGCGACGGTTCTCCTGTTGAGTGTGTCATTGCAGACAGTACGATAGGCAGGGTTGCCGAGGCTGCCCGCTGCGCCGAGAAATTTGAAAAGTGTGGAGTAGGGGCGACAATTTCGGTTACTTCTTGCTGGTGTTACGGTTCTGAAACAATGGACATGCATCCTTATTGGCCCAAGGCAGTATGGGGATTCAATGGAACCGAGCGTCCGGGAGCTGTATATTTGGCAGCTGTCCTTGCAGCACATGCCCAGAAAGGTTTGCCGGCTTTCGGTATTTACGGACATGATGTGCAGGACCTTGAGGACAACACAATCCCATCTGATGTCGCAGAAAAGATTTTACGTTGGGCACGTGCGGCCCAGGCAGTTGCCACTATGCGTGGTAAGTCTTACTTGTCGGTAGGAAATGTGGCAATGGGTATTGCCGGAAGTATTGCCAATGCAGACTTTATGCAGGAATATCTTGGCATACGTGCCGAGCAGGTCGATATGACTGAAATCTTGCGCCGCATGGAAGAAGGAATTTACGACAAGGCCGAATACGAGAAAGCCATAGCATGGGTTAAAAAGTATTGTGTTCCTAATGAAGGTGAGGATATCGGTAATAGGGACGTAAAGAAGAAGGACCGTGCCGGCAAAGATGCGGATTGGGAGTTTGTAACCAAGATGACGATGATAATCCGTGACTTGATGACAGGCAATGAAAAGCTGTTAGACGCAGGTTTCAAAGAAGAGTCGTTAGGCCATAACGCTATTGCGTCAGGATTCCAGGGACAGAGGCAGTGGACAGACTTCAAACCGAACGGAGACTTTTCTGAAGCCTTGCTCAATACGTCTTTTGACTGGAACGGACGTCGTGAGCCGTACGTAGTGGCTACCGAGAACGATACATGCAACGGTTTGACTATGTTGTTGGAGCACTTGCTTACCAACAGAAGTGCAATCTTCTCAGATGTAAGAACTTATTGGAGTCCGGAAGCTGTTAAACGTGTTACAGGTAAGGAACTTACAGGACGTGCGTCTGGTGGTATAATTCATCTTATCAATTCAGGAGCTACAACACTTGATGGAACAGGACGTTGCGCCGATGCTGAGGGTAATCCTGTAATGAAACCTTATTGGGAAATGACTGATAAGGAAGTGGAGGACTGCCTTGCTGCAACTACCTGGTATCCTGCAAACCGTGATTATTTCCGTGGCGGTGGTTTCTCTTCGAATTTCTTGACAAAAGGCGGCATGCCTGTAACCATGGCCAGAATAAATATTGTAAAGGGATTAGGTCCTGTGCTCCAGTTGGCTGAAGGTTGGACTGTAGACATCGATCCCGAAATCCATAAGGTTATTGATAAGCGCACTGATCCGACTTGGCCTACAACTTGGTTCGTTCCACGGTTGTGCGACAAGCCTGCTTTCAAGGATGTTTATTCTGTAATGAATAACTGGGGTGCTAATCATGGAGCTATTAGCTTCGGTCATATTGGCGCAGACCTTATAACTTTGGCGTCGATGCTCAGGATACCAGTTTGCATGCATAATGTTGAACCTGACCAGATTTTCCGTCCGGCAGCATGGAATGCGTTTGGAATGGACAAGGAAGGAGCTGATTTCCGTGCCTGCGCTACTTTCGGCCCGCTTTATAAATAAGTATATAGGCTTGGATAATAAAAAGGATGCGCTTGGTTAACTAACCAAGCGCATCCTTTTTGGCTTAAAACGGGTTATTTTATTTGGCTCATTTCATATTCGTCCGGCTTGACGGCTGTAAAATGAAAATCTTTCACGTCTAAGTCTTTTATCGAATATTTTTCAGACTTTACATATTTTTCCTTCATCTTCTTGTATTTCTTCTCAATATCCTTACGGTCAAGAGCATAACTGATCAGGCACGTGCGGTGCTCGAGTCCGATGCTGTTGAAATAATTCTTCAGCTGGTAAGAGTAATTGCTCCTGCTAATTAGGAACTTGTTCTTATCGTTAATCCAAGCACTGTCAATCTCCTGTATGTCGGTAAAATATACGATTGAATCATTGAATGAAGCTGCAAAACCGAATGCGTATATCTTCGGCACGCATTTGATTTTTGCCGATACACCCAACGACATCCAACTTGCCATTGTTATCATGGCAACTACGATAAATGTCCTGTATGATTTCATTTTTTGTTTCCTGATAAGTATTCTTGTTTTTATCTCTACCTTAATTATTGTCCTAAATATGACTTCAACAGCTTGTTCTTAGTGTTGTGGCGCAGACGCCTGATGGCTTTTTCCTTAATCTGTCTTACCCGTTCACGTGTCAAACCGTATTTGTCGCCTATTTCTTCAAGGGTCATTTCTTGCTGGTTGATGCCGAAGAATGCTTCTATTATGTTACGTTCCCTCTCATTCAGTGTTTGGAGGGCGCGGTTTATTTCTTCGCGCAATGATTCCATAACCAGCTTTTTGTCAGCCATCGGTGAGTCGTTGTTAGGCAAAACGTCCAACAGGCTGTTGTCTTCGCCTTCAGCAAACGGAGCATCTACTGATACGTGACGGCTGTTAACCTTCATGGCTTCCTCTATTTTTTCATGAGGTATGTCCACGTTGTCGGCAATCTCATCAATGCTCGGCCGGCGCTCGTGTTCCTGCTCAAATTTGTTCAAGACCCGGTTGATTTTGTTAACCGAACCGACTTGGTTTAGTGGCAGGCGTACAATACGGCTTTGCTCAGCTATCGCTTGTAGGATGCTTTGGCGTATCCACCATACGGCATATGATATGAACTTGAATCCTCTCGTTTCGTCGAACTTCTCTGCTGCTTTTATCAATCCTACGTTGCCTTCGTTTATAAGGTCTGGCAGGCTTAGGCCTTGATTCTGGTATTGCTTTGCTACTGAGACTACGAAACGCAGGTTAGCTTTTGTCAACTTCTCTAAAGCCTTACGGTCTCCTTTTTTTATACGCTGAGCCAACTCTACTTCTTCTTCCACACTGATAAGCTCTTCATGGCCTATTTCCTGTAGGTACTTATCCAACGAGTCACTTTCCCTGTTGGTTATTGATTTTGTGATTTTCAGTTGTCTCATTAGCGTAATAAATTTAAAGTATCTGCAAATATACTGATTAATTATCTAAATAGCAAATATTTCGGCTGTTTTTATTGCGAAAAATATTTTTTTCCAAAATGTTTTTTACAAGATAAAGCCCTGCACACTTATGTCGGCGTGTGCAGGGCTTTGTGTTTTAGGGCTTATTGCTTATTATATTCTTAATCATTTTGCAGTGGTACTGCGAAGTAAGCCTTTTTGCCTGTAGGATAAATGCCTTGGATGTATAGTACCGGATCTTTGCTTGTCGAAGCATCCTTAACGGCTTTTTGCAGGTCGGCTATCGTCTTCATCGGCTCGTCATTTACTTTCTGTATGATGAAGCCCTTGTTGATGCCTGCATCTTTAAGTACACCGTTGTTGACTTTCATTACAACAAGGCCGTTGCTTATGTTAAGCTCTTTCCTCTCGTTATCGTTTATCTCGCGGAAGTTGCCGCCGAGGACGTCGAGGTCGGCATGTTTAACTATGCTGGTGTTGCCCTGCTGGTTTTTCAGCGTTAATGTGGCTGTCTTGCTCTTCTTGTCGCGCAAGTATGTTATTGTGACCTTGTCGCCCGGACGTTTGTTTGTAAGATACTCTTGCAACTCGGCCATCTTGGTTATCTTCTTACCGTCTATGGCAGTAATGACGTCGCCCTTCTCGAGGCCGGCCTCGCTTGCAGCTCCATTGTCTTCAACTTCGCTGATGTATATGCCCTGCATAGTGCCAAGGTCTATTTCCTTGTTTTCCTCTTTCATCTTGTCGACGTAGTTGTTCACGTCCGTACCGCTTATGCCAATCATTGCCCTTTGTACTGTACCGTATTGCTTCAGGTCGGCAACCACCTTGTTCATGATGGTTGTTGGTATGGCGAAGCCGTAGCCGGCGTAGCTTCCGGTTTGTGATACCAGCATGGCGTTAATGCCGACAAGCTCGCCTCTGGTGTTGACCAGGGCACCGCCGGAGTTTCCGGCGTTGATGGCGGCATCGGTCTGAATGAAAGACTCTACCGAGCTGGGGCTTACGCCTATGGTACGCGCTTTGGCGCTTACTATACCTGCAGTGACAGTTGATTTGAGGTTGAACGGATTGCCAACGGCCAATACCCATTCACCAACTTTCAGGTCGTTGCTGTCGCCGATGGACAGTGTCGGCAGGTTCTTGCCGTCTATTTTTATCAATGCGAGGTCTGTGGTCTTGTCTGTACCGATGATTCTTGCAGAAAACTCACGGTTGTCGTCAAGTGTGACTGTCAGTTCGTCAGCACCTTCAACAACGTGGTTGTTTGTTACTATGTATCCGTCTTCAGAGATTATTACGCCCGAACCCGAACCTTCGCGTTTAGGTGTCTGTATCCTGCGCTTTTGCTTGCCGCCGTTGCCTGGGTTTCCGAAGAAGCCAAACGGGTCGAAGAAGTCGAACGGGTCGGCTTCCATTTCGACGGTTTGCACTTTGCTGTTCTGTAAATATTTTATGTGAACTACTGCCGGAAGTGCCTTTTCTGCAGCATACGTCAGGTCTACGGGTTGTGCTGCGGGCATACTGTTTGTGTTAGCATTAACCTTGATGAAAGCTCCGGCTGAAAATGCTACTGCGATAATGCATATCGCATAGACGAAATAGTTAGATAACTTTTTCATTTTCATTTTAGTTTATATTTGATTGATACTTTCATTTTGATTTTTGTAAATGCAAATTTAGACGCAAAATTTGTTAATCTGACATTTTGTCCTACAGTTTTGTCCTCTTTTAACACTAAAAATGTCACTATTAACGGCTCTTAGTGGGAAACAGATATAATTTTACATTCGTTTGACATGCGTAAAAAATGTATACTTGGTTGCGGCTTGCCTGCGGCGGGAAGACATGTATGTGCAAAGCCCGTAAAGCTTTATCGTTCCCGTTATGATTGGATTTGTAACGTTGTGGGCGTGCCTGGCCGGTCCGGAGCGTATCTGTTTTGCGGAAGATGCTGTCTCTTATACACATCTCCGAGCCCACGAGACTAAGGCGAATCTC